>Ga0315284_10005989_pt1 | contig 17299 bp, 17 predicted proteins | sample YL17G09_16_MG_FD_203696 | JGI IMG/M metagenome (GOLD analysis project Ga0315284, IMG submission 203696) | Sediment microbial communities from Yellowstone Lake, YNP, Wyoming, USA - YL17G09_16 | ecosystem: Environmental > Aquatic > Freshwater > Lake > Sediment | place: USA: Wyoming | collected...
ATATGCATTGGATATCCAAAATATTTAACTCTTACCCTCGAATGATTTCCCAGAAAACGTTGGAAAAGAAATTGTGCTATTTCATATGGAAGTCAGAAATCCTTTCGGAGATACTGTCTTAACCACTCCCATTTTAATACTTGAAAAAACATATTCCGCCACTAGCGAGGTAATGATTCTGCATGGTGACTACATCATCGGTTATTGAATTTTTGGGAAAACTTGTTCCCGGCTACGATTATCGTGCCAAGAGGAGCCGGCTGAACACTGACCGCTCCGTACGGGAAAAACTTGCGCGCGAGCTGAGAAAGTCGGCCCTGAATTTAAAAGAAGTGAGTGATCTCGCGTACCGGGATGACAAGCGGGTGGTTGTCGACCACATCAAGGATATTCTCAAGGCCATCGACCTGTTTGTTGTCGAGATTGAGGACTCCCCGTTCGGGCAGTCACCCCTGTTCAAACAGGACGGGGTCACAGATGATGATATCGATCATATGATCGAGTTCGACCGCCAGCTCGTCACCCAGCTGGAAGTGATCACCAAGACCTCAGAGCTCATCTATGATCACGTTCTCAAAGGAGAGACCTCCGATATCGTCATGCAGGTCCGCAAGGTAAAAAAAGAGCTCGATCTCATGAAGAATACCTTCTCTGACCGGCTGGATTATTTCATGAAACGGTGAGGGGAAAAGGCATGGCAAAGGAACCGCTGTTTTTCAAGGATGAAGGGGCAATGGGCGATGTCTTTGAAGAGGCAAAGCAGATTGTCGAGCAGACGCGCCTGTCCCGGGATGAACGCTCGCGCGTTGCAACCATCACCGAAGACAGGCTCAGACAACTGACCGGGAAATTTATCGAATATGATACAATCAATGCGCAGAACAATGAATACCGGATACGGATTCACCAGCTGCGCGTAAAGCTGCTCAAGGGCGAATTAACCCCGGACGAGGCAAAAAAAGCACTGGACGCACTGGCAGGCGAACGCGAAGAACTCCAGAAAAAATATGCCGGTCTTGTCGAGCTGCTTGACGGGCAGATGAAAAATATCGATACCGAGGTTGAGACCCTCAATACCCGGGAAGCAACTCTCACCCGGCAGCGGGACCAGTATCACTCGGCACTCCACATGGAAGTGAAGTGGCTGGCCGAGGGGGAATTAAAAGAGATTGCCGGGCTTAAGGAGAGCTTGAAGAAGAAACGGCAGTCGCTGGTGGAAGAAAAATCCCTGATCTTTAATAAAAAAGACGAACTGGCTGAGTCGTTCTCTCTTGTGGAAGATGTGATCGGGCAGAAGACCACCCGGTATGTCTCTGCGGATAATGCACGGGCGAGCGAGCTCAATTTCCTTGCACGCTTTGACATGAAGATGAACGCGTTTCCCGTGAAGATCTTCTCACCGCAGGAGAGCAAGACCTATACCGTGACCGACTGGAAAAAGCATTACCATTATGATGCCGGCCAGGCTGCGCCAAAGCCCGTCAAAGATGCAGCGGACAAAGTAATTCCGGTTAATGCCGGTTCTGTGTATGCCATCGAGCACAAGGATCTCGCATATTTCGGAAAGTCGCACAGGAAAGTGGTTGCAGAAGCCTTCTCGTACTGCAACATCAGTGACTATGCAGATCTCGGGTTCGATACCCGCGCGGTCACGCTGACAACGCTCATGGGCGTGCTCCGTCCCATCATCCAGCAGGCCGAGGCGGGGGATTATTACCATGTGCTAGGGATTGCGTCCCCCACGGGCTGGGCTGACGATGTGCTCGGCTGGGTGAGAGGCGACGGCACGGGCAACTCCTACCTGAGCCGGAACGTAGCGGTGTGCCTGATCGATTCAGTGATCGGCGAGATCTATTACAACCAGAATGATTTACGAATCCTGAGTTATATCGACTATTTTCGGCACGAGTTTGACAAGGAGCGGGTCGAGAAGTTAAAAAAGATCATCCGGGCGGACTTTGATGCTTCCGAGTACCTTGAGTTCGAGAAAATGTTTGAGAAGACCAAAGAGGAGCGGTTCATCATCCAGCTGGCGTTTTACGAACTTGAGCGGGAGAAGGTGGGGCGGATCAAGTTTGTGGAGGGCGTGGGCATGGTGTTCATGCGGTGATGGGACATCGACCCCACCAATAAAATTTAATGAATTCTTTTTTGTAAATCGTATAAAAAAATCTCGATTACTACTCGCTATCTCGGGTTTCTGAACCCAACACTCACCTGATGCACGATGATCTCCGCTTTCTGGATGAGTTCTTCGGGGATTTCTGTGATCCCCATATCCATCCGCATTTTGATCTGTTCGGATAATTCCCGGGCTTCAACATTTACGTCGCCTTTGGAGTAATGCACGAGATCGAGAAGATACTTGTAGGACGTTGGGAGATCCCCGGTTAGCAAATTGATCATAACAAGATCTCCGCAATAATATGCAGATCGGTTGTAATCCTGAACACTTACACTTGTTTTCAAAAGTTCTGCATAATTTTTCCTCAGGTACAGCGCAAGATCTTTTTGCAATTCAAGAACGGATTGGTACCGTTTTGCCGGATCTTTCTCCAGGCATTTCATGACAACAGCATCGATCACTTTTGCATCGGGGGTTGTTTCACTGGGACGTTTTGGATCTTTCGTGGCGATATTCATCCCAATCTCGATCATACTATCTCCAGTAAACGGCAATACACCTGTGACGAGTTCATAAAGAATCACACCAAGCTGCCAGATGTCCGTCCGTTCGTCTTTTACCCGGTTGTTGATCTGTTCCGGCGCGGCGTAATATGGAGTGAACGAGGTGGCAGATGTGGTTGTTGACTCGGAGATAATCCGCGAAAGTCCCCAGTCCGAAATCTTCGGCACTCCGTTTTTCAGGAGGACATTTTGGGGTTTTAGATCGCGATGGATAATCTTCCGGTTATGGGCAAATTTGAGCCCTTCACAAATGTTGAACAAAATCCATGCAGCCTCTTCACTCTCAATGGGTTTGCTTTGATCTGCAAGTGCACTGTCGCAGAGTTCTTCCTCGAAGTACGGCATGGGCATGATGTTGAAATCGTAGAGTCTGACGATGTTTGGGTGTGAGAGTTTCGTCCAGTTCTGCATCTCGGCGATGAACGATTTCCCGGTCACTGCATCCATAGAGATGGGAATTTTGACGGCGACAAATTTCCCGTCCTTTCGTTTTGCCTTGAAGACCCGGGCAAATCCACCTTTCCCGATGAACTCCGATTCGGTATATCTATCAGAGAGATCTGACGGGAGTTGTTTTAGAGTGAGGGGTCTTGGTGTAAACTGACTGACAGGTGATGAGGGGGTTTCAGACGGTGGGGATGTGGTCGAACCTTTTTCAACGACATCGATCCAGAATTCCCGAACTGTCTTGTATTCCCTGTTTTTGATGTCTTTATACGTCAACGTGATCTCTAAAAGGATATTCCCCACATTTTTTGGGATGATACTGATATCTGTCCGTGAAGACTGCCCCGCCTTTACAGAAATCGGTTTTATGCCTTTTGTTTCAAATTCATTGGAGAATGCAAAGGTAACGTTTTCGACGTGGGCTAATCCCGTATTAGTGAGAGTGATTCCCAATTTATGCCATCTTTCGGTAGATAGGTGGGTGCTATCAAGGGATATCGTAAGATCCGGTTTTGCATTGGCGATGAACAAATCCAGATCGTTAATCGTTTTTTCTAGTGTCTCGATATCTTGTACCTGAAGATTTTTGTTTATCGAATCCGGGATTGAACCAATTTTTTCAACCTCGTAAATCAATCGCTGTGCCTTTTCCCGAAGTACATTGATATCTCCTTTTTTTGCCTGAATCTCTTTGCCGGGCTCCTTCCCCGCAATTACTGGAGGTTGAATACCGGAGGGCTTTTTCTTCATACGGTAGATCGCATACCCTCCACCTGCAAGGAACAATACTCCGAGAATGATAATGATTGGCAATGGTGAGTTGGAGTCTCCTGTGTTTTTAATTGGTAATGCGGTTGAAGACGCCCTTCCAACCGCATACAGGATGTTATCCATACTACCGACATAGACGACTCCGTTCGACACTGCCGGTGATGATGTCACACCATTTCCCGTTGCGAACCGCCATTTTTCCTTCCCAGTCACCGTATCGATTGCATACAGGTTGTTTTTATTACTCCCGACATAGACGACTCCGTTCGACACCGCCGGTGATGATGATACACCATTTCCCGTTGCGAACCGCCATTTTTCCTTCCCAGTCACCGTATCGATTGCATACAGGTTGTTATCCATACTACCGACATAGACGACTCCGTTCGACACCGCCGGTGATGATGATACACCATTTCCTGTTGCAAACCGCCATTTCTCCCTCCCAGTCACCGCATCTATTGCATACAGGTTGTTATCCATACTACCGACATAGACGACTCCGTTCGACACCGCCGGTGATGAAGGCACAAAATTTCCCATTGCAAACCGCCATTTCTCCCTCCCAGTCACCGCATCTATTGCATACGTGTTGTTATCCCAACTCCCAACATAGATTACACCGTTCGACACCGCAGGTGATGACTGCACAAAAGCTCCCGTTGTGAACCGCCATATCTCCTTCCCAGTCACTGCATCGATTGCATACAGGTTGTTATCCATACTACCGACATAGACAACTCCGTTCGACACCGCAGGTGATGACAGCACAAAAGCTCCCGTTGTGAACCGCCATATCTCCTTCCCAGTCACTGCATCGATTGCAGACAAGTTCTTATCAGAACTCCCGGTATAGACAACTCCGTTCGACACCGCAGGTGAGCCCAAAGAATAATCAGCTCCCGTTGCGAACCGCCATATCTCCGTTCCTGTCACCGCATCGATTGCATACAGGTTCTTATCAAAACTCCTGACATAGACGACTCCGTTCGATACCGCCGGTGATGACAGCACAGAAGCTCCTGTCTTGAACCGCCACAACTCAGTATTAGCTGGCACAATCCCGCTATTGTCAAAAATGCCTGTATGCTCTGGATTGGCGCGGAACATCGTGTCGGCAGCGGCGGCAGATTGGGTGAACGCTATGATATAAAGAAGAAGGATGAGGCAGGAGCTATACGCTCCGATACCGTTACCCCTTCTGTGTTCGTTCATGGTCTCCCGCCGCGTAATCCGTAATGGGAAGTTATCGGCAGGGAGTATAAAGGTTGTTCATTCGGGATTTAAATGCGCACCGGATTTTATTTTACCCCTATCGCCATCATCATTTTAATCTGTTCGGATAGTTCCCGAGCTTCAAGAATGAACCCCACCTTTTCCAAAGTCCCTTCACAAAAAAAATCTAAAAGTCAATCCAATAACCGGAAAAACTCACAATCATTTCCACTGCCGCACCCCCACACCCTCAACCACCCCCCAACCACAAGATACATCTGTGCACGCAAATTCTCAAAAATTTTCAGCCGCGCTCAGAATTTTCATCCGGAAAAAACAATTTTACGGGCAGATTTTCCTCTGAAATGATTCGTATAACCCGCAGGTCAAGATTTCCTTAAATACCCATTTGATCCTCCTTTCAATAGTGCAATGATCCAAAAACTTTTCAGAGTTCCATTCCAGTGTGCAGGTGGTGAGGCAGCATGACCCGGGGGCGGCCACCGGTAAAAGCGGTGAAGGAAGCGATCGGGATGGCGAAGAGCCGGGGCGGGGTGTGGGAAGTACCGGAGAATGCCGGGCTGCCGTTTGACTTTGTGATCTTCTCTTTGTTCTGCACATGGTTTGTAAAGGTCAGGCGTACCCGTTCGAACGTGAGTGGACCACAGGATATCCTGCACCTGTGCAGTGCGGTGATCCGCGAGTTCCGCATGATGCCGGAGAGTGCGGTCTCGGCACGGGAACTCTGGACGCTCTCACCCCACGGGACATGGCAGTTCTTCCGGATCACGGCAGATGCAGTCACAGAAATCCGGAACGATGGAACGATCGTGCCCGGCACCGGAACGAGTTCCCCGGATCCACATCCCATACCCCCGGCAGGGTCCGGCATCCCGGGTCCCGGGAGTGTTGTTCTCCCGCAGGTACCGGGGAGTGCCATATGCCATTACCTCTCCTCACTACAGGGTAAGACATGACACCCTCCTTTTTTAATAACCTCACTGTAATGCATATATTCCGGAACGAGTGTACATATCAATAGGGATATCAGATGGATAGTGAAGTTCTCAAAGAGCTGCGGTTAATCCGGATGGATCTCAAATACATACGGGCTCACATGGTCGACCAGGACATGATACTCTCTCAGGAAGAGAGAACGCTTCTCGAAGAAAGCCGGAAGGATCTTCGTGCAGGGAAAACCCGGTCTCTCGATGATGTGATGAGGACCCGGCATGGTACTTGATATCAGCATCGGCCCGAAAGCGGATCGTTTTTTGCAGGGAACGGATCAACAAAGTTTCGATCGGTTAAGCCGGAAAATCAGGGAACTGGCCAACAAACCCCATCCACGCGGTGCCAGGAAAATCGTTGGCGAGGAAGGAGTATTCAGGATACGAGTCGGTGTGCACCGGATTCTCTATTCTCTTGAAAACCGTGACCAGACACTTCTTATTGTAAATATTGACAAACGGTCCCGGGTTTATAAAAGATAATCCTGATTTTTCTTTATCTTTCGTTTTTCCTGAGATGAATGGATTAAACTGGTTACGCTCCCGTCGGTACCTGGGGGCGTCATCTGCCATTACCTCTCCTCAATACAGGGTAAGACATGAGACCCTCTCTCTTTTAGAATGGGCTCCTTTTGCCAAAATACGCCATAAATGGGCTTATTTTATTTTCAGCGGAGCCCCAAAACCTGAATATATACTCAAAAAACGAAAATCCTGGCACGGAGTTTTGGAAGTATCCGATTATTTGGCGATTTAGGGCCAAATACCCCAGTAAATCGGGTTAAAATGATCCCTAATGGGGCCTATTGGATAAAGGATCGCCTTTTGGATGACCTCTGCTCCGTGAAATGAACTATACCCCCTCTTTTAAAAAAGCCCGTTTTTGAGCCCGGTCGGGACGGTTAACGTCGGTAACTGGCAAAAAAGATATTCACGGGTAAAAAACCGTAGGGGGATCATCGCCATCTTTGCGTTGTTCCCATCGAACATAAAAAATTGTTCGCGAATAATTATTTCCTGAACTTTCTGACAAGCATTACTACCGCAACAAGCGAGATCAGTGCGAGTATGCTTCCAAACCCTGGCGTCTGAAGAGTCTTTGTAACCTGGATTGGATCTGCAGAGCTGACATACAACGCCGATTCATCATCCTCGTAACGCTCTTTTGTCATCTTCACAATATAGGTACCTTTTTTGAGGTGCAGGCTCAAGGGAGTAACTCCTTTCATACTATCATCGATATACACGTTCGCACCATCGGGATCAGAACTGAAGAATACGACCGTGTCTTTCTCGATGTAGCTCCACGGGGTTGTAACCACAACGGTAGTTCCGGGATCTACGGTGATGGTTTTTGTGTAGGTGCCATATTCCAGCATGCTCACTTCAAGAGTATGAACTCCCGGGGTAACTTCATAGAAATCGTACGGGGTGGTTTTCCCGGTATACTGCCCGTCCAGGACAATACTCGCCCCCGGGGGAGTGGATCGTACAGAAATAATACCGGTTCCCACTTTTAACGGCTCCAGTGTGACGTCAACGGTTGATGGTTGTTGCTGGGATACCGTGATCGTGGAATATTGTCCAAGATACCCGATTTTTGATACCGTTACCGAGTGCGTGCCCGGGGTTATATCGGTGAATGTCGCCGGGGTTGTGCCGCGTTGCACCGCGTCAATGAAGACGTCTGCTCCGGTTGGGTTTGAGCTGACGATGATCCATCCGTATGTATGAAGAGCGGTGAGCGTGAATGCGTTCGAACGGACTGATGTCGTTCCATCACCAGGATTGGTGACTGCAAGGTTCCAGACACCGGTCGATTTCCCGGAGAGATCGAATGTGCAGATTATCAGAGTGTCTCCTGTAAGAGTCACACCGGATGCAACGATATCGGGCTGCCCCGTGAACGTGAGTTTAGCAACCGCCCCGGGTTTGAATCCGGTGCCAGTAACCGTTGCGGTAATGCTCTGAACATTTGTTCCGGTTGATGGGGAGATAGCAGTAACAGACAACGGTTTTAATGTGGGCGTCACTACCGGACAAACCGCGGAGCTCTTTGTACCGGTCCATGAGTACCCAGTCGATACGTCCCCATATCCCCATGTGCCCGAGAGGGTTTTACCATCATTGGAAAGGATTGCCACTAACTTTCCCGAGTCTGTAGAACCTGTATAAGTGGGGGCTTCAGCCCAAACCCCCGAAAACGTATTTCCTGTGACAGTGCCTGTCAATCGCCCCTGATCATGAGGATAATTTCCTGTAACCTGACTGCCACTCTGGGTCAGTACCATACAGTTCCCAAAACTCAAAACTCCATCCGGACCACCCATTGTCCACGAACCGGTGAAATCGGATGATTGAGGGTTTGGGGCGAATTTCTGGATGCGATAGTTACCAGAATCTGTTACATAGATATTGCCGGACAAATCTACCGCAACATCAGCGACACCATTGAACTGCCCATTGCCGGATCCTGATGACCCCCACTTGGTTAAAAATTCCCCGCCCGAACCTAACTTCTGAACCCGGGTATTATCCGCGTCAGTAACAAAGACATTCCCCGAATTATCGACAGCAACACCTGTCGGGTGATTGAGCTGCCCGTCGCCGAATCCCGCTGCCCCGCCCCACTTCATTAAAAATGTCCCGGATGGACTGAACTTCTGGATACGACTAGTGACATCGTCCCCCTCAACCGTGTAGACATTGCCAGACGAATCCACTGCAACACCATAAAGAACAACAAAGTGCCCGTCATCCCGGCCATACGATCCCCATTTTGTTAAAAATGTCCCGGATGGACTGAACTTCTGGATACGGTTATTGTATACGTCCACAACGTAGACATTGCCAAACGAATCTGCTGCAACCCCCCCGGTTTCGCGGAACTGGCCGTCGCCATCTCCTGATGTCCCCCATTTTCCCAGGAACACACCGGATGAACTGAACTTCTGGATACGACAGTTATAACGGTCAGAGACATAGACATTGCCGGAGGGATCAACCGCAACATAATCGGGCCCGTTGAACTGGCCATCCCCCGCTCCTTTAGAGCCCCATTTTCCCAGGAACACACCGGATGAACTGAACTTCTGGATACAATTGGTTGTCATATCAGTGACGTAGACATTTCCCGATGAATCGACTGCGATACCATAGGGACCTTCGAATTGTCCATCTCCCGTTCCTTCAGTCCCCCATTTCGTCACAAACTGATACGTCTCTGCTGCCTGAACTCCCTGAACGAATACGAGCATCAGGAAGATACACAGAAAAATTTTCATTGAAATCTTCATCATTGATGTACCCTGCATGTATCAATCACTCCGTTAGTTGTGAGATTCACGCATAAGCTCTTAAAACAATGGACGGCTTTTTGCAAGTGAAATTGTCTGTGCACCAGCTCATTTATAACTGAATCACTCACAGAAACCTCACCCAACCAATAATTGAGTCTGGGGAGGGATGTTGTGAAAAAATAAGCGCATCCATAAATGTTTAAATTTTACCTTTCCTCCAAATAATGTTCATATAGAGACCAATACCAACACCGATTGCAATGAAGGTTATATTTGGAGAAAGGGGAGTTGCCGGCCATTGTGTCTTACTATCTATTTTGCTTTGGGAATGTGTCAGAGAGGAGTCCGGTAGCTGGTGAGAATACGGAATCCTTCGAAGATTGAGAGAAGAGATATTCTGGTTAGACAATGAGCATACCGCAATCTTTTCAGAAACCCAGATAAGGAGCGAATCAGAAACCTTTGGCCGAAGATCGACTTTATCCAATACTGGTATCGCGGGATTGCCCGAGCTGGTCTGCCGGAGATAAACCACTTCTTGTGAGTTATCTGAAAAGAAATACATCATTATCACCTGATACTCAGGAGGGCAGCAGGTTTCTACCGGACAAAACATATTAAGTGGACAGGTCCGGGGAGGGGAGCGCCAAGAAGGATCATGCCATACGATTTGGTTCCGGGAGACGGAAACACCCCCGTCTTCTGAAATATCAACAGCGAGGGAGGATTCAACTTTTGTCAGTATATCATACAGATACAGTATTGACCGGTTGCCTGCCCACGCAACTTTTGTTCCTGTTATCTCAGGCGCACCGGTGTCCTTGTCACCTGTTGAAGAGATACGGGAAAATTCCTTGTTTGAAAGATTATAGATATAAATTGTCTTATTCAGACCATCCCTTCCATCCCGCCATACAACCCAGTTATCAAAAATCGCGGGAGCATCCTGGTCAGCGGGATTTGCTGTTATCTGGGTCTCTGATCGGGAGATGATATCGTAGAGGTAAATGTCCTGGTTTCCGTTCCGGGAATCGATCCAGACGATTTTATTTTCCGAGACGGCCGGGTGTCTGCGGTTGGCATCACCGCTTGTTATTTGCCGGGTTTCGCCGGTATTCGGGTTATAATAATAGATCTGGCTTGTCGTATTTTGGGATGTCAGGAAGTTACTCGTATACGAGTGAACCCAGACAACACCGGAATCACTGATTGCCGGTTCAGAATTGCCTCCATCCACAGTCAGTTCTCTGATAAACCTCATCGGTAAGTCAAGGAGATATATGTTCTCATTCTCCACAAAAACCACTTGGTTATCGTATGCATCAGGTGAATACGGCAACCTGTAGTTGGATTCTGAAAACGAGATCTGCAGCGGATTGCTGCACGCGTCAAAGACCATCAACCTTGGGGTTTCATCTCCCGTTCCCCCAGATCCCCCTTTTGTTACAAACGGGTACGTATCAGCAGCCGCGGCAAACGGTGCATAGGTGCAGAGCAGAATGAATAATAATATAAACAGAATTTTTTTTGACAGTTTTAATGGAATCCTCTTCCCCGACATGTTGAGGTTTTTGTACTGTTGTCTATTAAAAGTATTACCCCACGTTTTGCAGCGAAAGGGGGTTTTCTGGTAGGGACATGCAGGAGAATATGGCAGGCGCAAGCGGATAGTTCCGGATATCCTGTTTCTCACTGGACCACAAACCTGCTTCTCTCAGGACTTGAGGATAGAACGGCTTTTGGATAATACCGGTTATGATCTCTTCTTGTTCTTTTTCCCGGTGCGGGAAATCGCTTCCTCTAACGCCCTGATGACAGTTTCCATGATTTTTATCCGGGCATAGTACTTGTCATTGGATTCAACGATGGTCCACGGTGCAACCGGTGTGCTGGTCTTAGTGAGCATCTCATCAATTGCACCACGGTAGAGATCCCATTTTTCCCTGTTCCTCCAGTCTTCATCAGTGATCTTATATTTTTTCAGCGCATCGATCTCCCGCTCCCTGAACCGCTGGAGTTGGGTATCCTGGTCGATCTGGAGCCAGAACTTGATGAGACTCGCACCGGATTTCACCAGGTAGTCCTCCATGACATTGATCTCATGGTAGGCACGCCCCCACTCGGATTCGGTACAAAACCCTTCCACGCGTTCAACAAGAACCCTGCCATACCAGGTGCGGTCAAAGATCGTGATATCCCCGCCCTTTGGCAGATTGCAGATAAAGCGCCAGAGATAGTGGTGGCTTTTCTCGTCAGGAGTTGGTGCGGCAACGGGTTCAACGACACTGCACCGCGGGTTAAGTGCCCGGTCAAGCCGGATAATCGCCCCTCCCTTACCCGATGCATCCCACCCCTCAAAAAGAATGATGACCGGTATTTCCTTTTTATGAATGGAGTACTGGAGTTCGTGCAACCGCTGTTCGCATTCTACAAGACGTTTATTGTATTCTTCTTCCGGGAGTGATGGCGTGAGATCAATTGTCTGGAGGATAGTGGGGGGCACGGCGGGCAACGTTCCGGTAGTTCGTGCTTTTTTTGCGGTGGGTTTCGTCACGGAGTTTCTGCTTTTTAAGGTTGCTTCCATGCGGGCGATGATTGTCTTGTAGACTTTAACGATAGTGAAGTGTCTGTCGGTGGCTTCTACAATTGTCCATGGCGCCTTTGTATTGCTTGTTTGTGAAATTACCTGCTCCATTATCAGCAGCATGTCGTCATAATCCCGCAGGTTCCTGAGCACTTTGTCATTTGTTAAAAAGAGTTCCGGGTGAGTTTTCCAGAGTTTTTTTAACCGTTTCTTCTGCTCATTTTTACGGATATGCAAAAAAAACTTGATAATGACAATCCCATCATCGGCAAGCTGGTCTTCCATGCTGATAATATCCGGGAGTGCATCAGACGGTATCCCGATCTCCTTTTTCGGAGACCAACGCTCCTGCAGTGTATCAGTATACCAGCTGCGATCAAAAATTACGATCTGTTCTTTTGCCGGGGTTCTCACCCAGAACCGCCATAATAACGGATGTGCCTGTTCCTCATCGCTCGGATGTTGTGTCAGGTGAACCCGGTACCCCCGGGGATCAAGAGCATAGGTCAGACGGTTGATGGTATCTGATATCCCGGATACTCTCCAGCCTTCAAAAAGGATGATTACCGGAATTTTCCTGTCCCGAAATTCCCGCTGGAGGACACCGATACGTTGACGGAGACCCACAATCACGGCATCATAAGCATTTTTATCAAGAGCCTGATCCAGATCGAATTTCTCAAACATATAATGCTGAGATGGTTACCGGAAATATTTATGTGCATCTTTTAAAAAAAACGGTCCGGAAAAAAGATGTGCTCATTGAAAAAAACACTGGTCAATACCGGTGATATCCCCGGTGATCTTACACATAGGTATCAAGGAACGTCTGGCACGCACCCCAGACCCAGCACCCGCGAACAACAACATGATCCATTCCTGGTGTGCCATTAACTACCAGTCGTGATCCTTCAGTTGCGTTGAGTGTCTGGTTTATCAGGTGTTCGTTAACCAAAACCCCGTACTCCGCAAGACCTGATGGTTCGCCACCGTTATTGGTGAGTGTGATACTGCTGCCGATCTTTTCTGCGTTTACCGTAATGTTCAGATGACGATCTTCGTGCATCGATGAATCGGATTCCATCCAGGAAGCTGCTGCAAAGAGAAGCGCAATGCCAAATATAAGAATGAAAACCAGAACTGCAGTAATCGCACCGAGGATAAAGAGGAACAGGGAGAGCGTTTTCAACTCACGGGCTTCGATTTCCCCTGAGTTCATTTTTTTTGCCCGGAGGTATGCATCAACACCACTTCCCACCCATAGGATCAGAGCGACGGGAAAGAAGATGATGGAGAGAACATAGAGTTCAAACCCGAAAAACCCAAAAATTCCAAAAATGAAGGCGGTAAAATTCAAGAAAACGCCAAAAAAGAACAACACGCCGCGGTGATCCTCCCCATTATAGATTTGTCCCAGTCCGGGGAGGATGGAGCAGATAAGGCTGATAAAGGGGTTTTTGTGCGGCATGATATGATTTGTCCGTAGGGGTTTCCTGTCCTTGTTCTCATTTCCTTTCATGTCAGACTGCGTTTCTATACTCCCGACGAGGGCCTGTAGGGACAAGGTACTTCTTTATTGCTGAAGCCTTGCTCCGCATCGATGAGAGGTTTATGTCAAAGAAAAAGGCGATCTCCTCTCCAAGCTGAGATCCCCCGGACCTGCTCCGGATCAGGTTCTCTCTCTGGCATGACGAATAGACGATCGCAGCACTCCAGAGCACCGGGTCTCCCCGCAAAAGGGGGGATGCCGGGTGGCTTGCAAGGTTCGTGACAAGATGGGCACAGCACTCAGAGACAGTGTTGTCGGAAAACCGCTCGCAAAACTCATCGCATCTGAGGCGGATCATGGTCTTCCTGATGGTATCTTCACTGGTTACTATCATCGTGCTTGCCGGGGTGTGGTACGGATTTGTATCCTTCCCCTCCCCCGCCCCGGACTGGTGAAGGAATGAATCCAACACAACCCGGGCAAACACATCCGCGTCCTTCTCATGGGTTGCGACCAACACCTTAAAGGCGGGTTCTTCTGCAAGGGTTGCCTTCACTATCGTAATCGCATCCGGCAGGTGTCCGTGCTCATGGAGATGCAACAGGAAGCGGCAGATGACCGGAACAACCCTCCGCCCCCTCTCCCTGATAATACCCGGGGTTTCTGCCATATCCTTCATGAGGCACGTCTTTACGGTCACGGTGTCCCATTCTGAAACTTTCTCCTTGTACCCCTCGCACATGCTGGTGGAGAAATCATTGACGATAAAAGCAGCACGGGTTCCCTGTTCTTCCCCAAACAACAAAATCTCGTCTTTGATAAATTCCGAAATCTCCTTCTTGAGATCTACCGAACAGGGACCGATCATATGCAATACTCAGGCATCTTCATCTCAGGGAGACTCCTCGTCATCGTCATCGCTGTTCATGATCTCATCCAGTACCTCTTCAGATTCGGCAGGATAGATCTCTCCCATGTGCCATCCCGCCGGGTACCATCTGAGGGCGCTGCTGGGTTCTTCCATATATCCACAGACGCCGGCACGTGGAGAGTTTGGGAGCACAATCACAAATTCGGGTTCCACGTCTTTTGCTTTCTTTTTGAGACAGTCCCGGCAAATGATAATCTGGTATGGGCTCTCAGGCCAGTTTGTTACAAGGTATTCGCCCGTCTCCCCGCAGAGATGGCAGGGGATTTCCGGACGGTTGTTTCTTGCGATAAGACAGAGGGGTCCGTGTTTGGGTTCAACCGGTGAAAACCCGACCACGCTCAATTTTAGTTTTGTCGTAGAGCCAAAGTCATACTCGTAGGTGAACGTGCTGCCGGGACCGATTATCTCATCGAGCGGAACCGAAAAGCCGGGCCCGCCCTCATCCTCATCAAAATCATCATCGCTGTACGAGAAAAATCTCTTCCCGTGGATGGTAAAGGCGCTGAGATGTTCACAACATTCCACCCAGACATCACGGATCAGGCGGTCGAGATCGGAGAGCTCTGCGTCGTGCCGGGCGAGCACCAGCATCCAGAACACCTTTGTGTGCATCCCTTCTATCTGGATAATGTACGACGGTTTGTCTGATACCGGCCAGTCAGATTTTCTGAGGCAGTCCATGCTGTGCCGGGGCATCGATGTTCGTCCAATACGAGTCCTGCAGAAGAGGCAGGTGCCGGATGAACTACGCGGTGGCATGTGTAGAGTTTGTTCCCCGGATAATAATAATGGCTCTTCTCCGGTTTCAGGAGATTTAAACCATATAAATAAGTCCTCTCATTTTCAGGGATTATGGCCCCCGTTATCCTTTACAGGTTCGTTACCGGATGCGGATTTTCCGGTAGTGAATAGCGCAAAAGTTAATCAACCTTCTTTGGTGTATGGCAATCCCTGGAGGGTGGGCTGGGACAAAAAGCCCACAAAATTCCCTGTGCCCTCGTTACCTTCGGTATACCTGGAAATCAATTCCTGACAATATTTCCGGGATCTGCCGGATTGTGTCGCGATCCTTTTCTTTTTCTGATTCCGATAGTTCATCGTACGGCACGAGCGACGGGTGGATCTTCTTTGCATCATCCCGTTGCTCACCGTAACGCCACCCGTCCTCCAGCTTCTCCTTCATCCAGCGTTCATGCTCAAGCCGGGAAAGGTGCTCGATCTCCTCTTGGGTAAACCGGAATCCGGTGGGGGCATCCCAGTCGGTAACAGGTCCGATCTCGCAACCCACCAGCGATAACTTTGTCCAGATGAAGTTTGCCTGCTCCCGGTTGGATTTTCGGTATTTTTCTCCGCTGATACCGTCCTTCTTTTCCGTAAGCGCACCGAGTTCATCCCAAGTGACCAGCAGCCGGTTTGTATCATGGGTTTGTCCTCTCAGCCACTCCTTTGTGCAATAATTTTCATGAATTGACCGTGCGAGGATCTCTTCTTCGCCCGCAAGAATGAGCTGGCTGTTGGCGGTGAGCTCAAACATATTTACCGGGTGGATCTCCCGTATCCTCCCGAGCCCGACCTGTTCATCGGCTATGAGCTTTGCCACGCTGGAATTATGATCCATACGCACAATGAACCTGACATTTTTCCCGGCAGTGTGATGGTGAAGCGTCAGGGCTGCGTAGAGCCCAAGGGTATCGTCATCAAGACAGATATAGGCAATAAAACCACGGTCCAGAAGCGGACCTGCGAGGAACTCCCCGTTTTTGAATGCTGCTGACGTAACATCGAGTGGCAGCGCCACCAGATCACAGACTTGAGAAATTTTTGGATACTGGATAAGCAGACTGTCCCTGACCTGTTGAGCGTTCAGATCCAGAATTACGATTTTTAACCGGGTCTTTTCTCCTTTATGCGACAGGTACCAGGTTCGCGTAATACGGGTGACGATACTATCCCCCAGCCGTCCTGCACCAATGAGGATGACCGGAAGAGGGTCTGCCTCATTTTCACCGGAGGGGAAAGCCGGATACTGGTCGAGGAGCGTCCGGGCTCCAAGGGCATACTGGTTGAAGAACTCGATGCGGATTGACGAGTCTTTTCTCGCGGAAAATGCATGTTTCCTGATGATCCCGTATAACTGCGGGTTTATTACCTGTATGATACAGGTGAGTGCCGGCTGCTTTTTTTCCGGCACCATCCGCATGACGTTCAGCGCAACTTCAGCATTATCCTCATCCATGTCATTCAGGGAGAGGACGTAGCCTGCATTTTTCACGCCGGCTTTTTTGAGCATGTTGGGATCGGACGGGAGCCCGGTCAGAACGATTAACCCCCGCATTTTGCAGGATTCGATGAAGGTGTTATTTGCATCACTCTCGATGATAACCGGTTTTATCTCTCTTCTGACAAGGTCGTTGATTACGAGGAACGACCGTGAATTCAGGCCACAGACGATGACATGCCCGTGTTTGAAGAGAAGCGGCATCGTGCGGATTTTTTCACGGAGGTACAGGTAAACAATACCGGCAGAACTTGAGCCGGCGAATGCACTTGCTGCAATGCGGACAAAATCAGAGTTTGCTACACCGATGGTCTCTTTAATCGCAGGAAACGCAATGAAAACCCCGATAGCCGAACCGAGAATGGCGAGGAGTGCCTGGATTACCATGGAGATGTCAGGTGTGTCCATGGTCATTTACCCCCCGGGATTGCCGGGCCGGGGTCAATAGTCTGCACCCCGTTAAGATGGGTTCTGATGGTCTGTGTCAGCGTGCCAAAATACTGTTGCACCGGCGGGGGAAATGCATCAAACCAGTGGGGTATGTTGATGAGGTAATCCATATTTTTTGTGGGCAGGATATCCTCAAT
>Ga0315284_10005991_pt1 | contig 17298 bp, 29 predicted proteins | sample YL17G09_16_MG_FD_203696 | JGI IMG/M metagenome (GOLD analysis project Ga0315284, IMG submission 203696) | Sediment microbial communities from Yellowstone Lake, YNP, Wyoming, USA - YL17G09_16 | ecosystem: Environmental > Aquatic > Freshwater > Lake > Sediment | place: USA: Wyoming | collected...
CGCGGGCGGGCGAGATCACCCTCAGCCATCGTGGCGTCCTCTTCCTCGACGAGCTGCCGGAGTTCGGTCAGGCGGGCCTGGAGGTGCTCCGTCAGCCCATGGAGGACCGCACCGTCACCATCAGCCGTGCCCACGGCACCGTCACCTTCCCCAGCAACTTCATGCTCGTCGCCGCCATGAACCCCTGCCCCTGCGGCTTCTACGGCGACCCCACGAAAGAGTGCACCTGCTCCGAGTCCACGCCCTCGTGGACAGTCTGACGCCATTCTAGAGACGACAGAGGCTCGTGAAGCTCAACGCGGATCGCCCCCTGGTGAACCTCTACCCGCCTTACGAGACGCCTGACCACCTGCTCCCATTCTTGCTCGTTCAGGTCATCCCAGGTTACGCCGTCCAGCAGGGCCAGACCAGTAGAGATGTCAGGTGGTTCGCGCTCTTGGGCCATAGCGGATAGCTCAGCGTCAATAGAGGCTAGAGCCTCGTCAGCTTCTCTCAGGATGGTGTGGTAGACATCATCGGGGATCGGCGTCTTGGTATCACGCTTCCTGAGGTATTCACGTGTGGCGACCAGCCTATCGCGCTCGTGCTGTGCCTTAGCTGTCAGTAGGTGCTTTCGCTGTCCAGCAACGGCAGAATCCCTGCGCTCCATCTCCTGACGGACAAGCTCTGCCGCCTTCTCACGAGCCGCAGGCGTAATAGGCAAAGATCGGAGCGCCTGTTCGACTTCTGAGTGTAGCTTCATGCCACTCGCATAGGGCGAATCACAGGTTCCTTTCTCTACTGCGTTATAGCAGCGGTAGTAAATCCAGGTAGACGAGCGCGAGCCTCGCCTATGCCCGTGCATCCTTCCGCCGCAGCTTCCGCAGTAGATCAGGCCAGTTAGGAGATAGCCGTCAGAACGCCGACAGTTGCCAGTGTTGAAGCGCCGTGACTTTAGCCTGTCCTGCGCTGCGTCGAAAGTAGCCTGATCAACAAGTGCAGGATGCAGACCGTCCGCGATCACCCACTCGGATTCAGGTCGAGAGCGGCGACCGGAGAAGGGGCCTCTCGATAGCCTGAAGGCTCGAACCTGCCCGACGTAGGCAACGTTCCTGAGGATGTTGAAGATATGGGTTCTTCTAGGCTGATGCATCCCCTCGCTCTTGAGCTGGAAAGTCAGGCTGCGGATGCTCAGGTTCTCACTGACACACAGGCTGAATATCCGTCGCACCCAACAGGCATCAGCGTTAGGCTGTAAGGTCATTCCGCTGCCGTCAGGGGCCTTTATCAGGTCATAGCCGAACGGCGGATTGCCTACCCACTTGCCCTGCTTGGCGAGCGATCTAAAGGCTGACGTGACGCGCTGAGAGATTCTGCGTGATTCCTGCTCCCCTAGCAGAGCATAGAGGCCCAGGACGAAGGGATCGGATGTGTCACCAGTAGCAGAGACAATATCAACGCCAACCTGCCTGAGCTTCTTGATGGCAGACAGGAACTCGGCGGCATCACGACCAAAGCGGTCAGGGTGATAGACAACGACGGCATCGATCAGGCGATCTCGCGCTAGGCTGAGCACACGTTGATAACCTTCGCGCTCACTCTCTAAGCCGCTTTGTGTATCCTCGACCTCTTCCAGGATCATCAGGCTCTCGCGCTCGCAGTAGGCTCGACAAGCCTCACGCTGCGCCCTGATAGAAACATGCCGTGCCTGTGCTTGTTCCTCTGTTGATACCCTGAGATAGATAGCTGCCTTCATCGCTGTGTTCCTTCCCGTCATGGCGCAGCCTCAGCAGTCGCCGTTGCCAGGTAGCTGATGCACTCCTCGCGGCTTACGGACTCATAGGGCCAATCCGTTAGCTGTACTACGGGCGTTCCATACCTGGTGTCGTCGCAGAACTCGTACTTTACCTCCTCCACCGTGTCGTGTAGGAGCACACCTGCGAGCACTACGCAGGCCACGATGAGGGCAACACCCCCTATGATGATCCCAAGGGCGATCTGCATTACTAGCTTCATCTCTAGCTCTCCCTCTTGACACGGCTCTTGGCTACAGCAGCTAAGGCTTCACTGATCTTAGGAGGGTTGGCCTGATTCGGCTCTAGTGGAGCGATCACCCTCCGGTAAGAACCCCCTGGCCGGATGACAACAAGATCGCCGCCGAGGGCGAAGGTTACTGACTCCTCCGTTTCATTCTCGATCTGCACCTGACACGCTGCGTCATCCACTTCTACTCCTAGCATCTCGCGCACTCCTGTTGGTCTTCCTGAAGTAGAGCCTCGATATCCTGTCGCCGGAAGCGTACTAGGCGTTTGGCTGGCCCCAAGCGGTAGGCCCTGAGAACACCCGCCTTGCGCCAATTCATGAGGGTTGCTCGATGTACATGCAGCAGGGAGGCAACCTCTGCAATGGTGAGGAAATCAGGACTTCGCGTGTCTGTAGTCATCGCTGCCTCATTTACTCTATACGCTTCTATTCTCCCACAGTCGGCATCGTTTGTCAAGAGCGGACACATAAGAGGAAGCGGGTCAACATCGCCGACCCGCTCTCTCTGTCTCTGACTGCTGGCGCTGTGTCCCTTAGATTCGATTGACGGCTTCCGAGAGGCTGATCCTCTCTTTGCCAATCGCTACCTTCACCGTCTCGGCTTTGTCAGGGTTGTCCCTCGCCCAGCCGAGGATGAGCCTCGCGGCGCTGTCGTTCTTGTGAGGGTGCTTGAAGTGATCCAGCACCGCAGCCGCCGAGTCAACCTTGGTGCCATTTGGCAGGATGTACTCCGAGATGCCGAGGGCGCTGATGCTCTTGCGATTGCCATTGCTGCCGTTGCGGGAACCCTTGCCGATCTTCACATCGACGCCGAGGGTTCCGTTGTCGCCCTCAGGATGCACGAAGATCGTCAAGCCGTCTGCGGGAATCGTGAGCTTCAAGCCGCCGAGCGCTTGCTTGACTGCACCCTGGACGCCTTGCGTGATCTCGCTGAGTCGCTTCGTGAGTTCTGCCTCGGCAGCGACTTTCGCCTTGCGCTGTTCGAGCTTCTTGATCTTCTCTCGCGCCTTCGTGATCTGACTGTCAATATCTACCATTTTGGCGTTACCTCCTATTGTGTTGCTGTGGTAGCGCCAAGCAGTCAGCTTGTTCGCTATTCTGTTGGTAAGGTGCCTCGTATCCTCATGGCCTCTGTATAGGTTGATCTTACCTCGCACTTAGAGTTTGTCAATGGGTTAGCCGAGCTATTTTCCGAGAAAGTTTCCGGCTCGTTTTCTTGGCGCTTGTCCTCGATCACGCGCGAGGATCAATGATCATGATCAAGATCAAAAACAGAATCAAAATGCACATAATAGCCATTATGTGCAGCATATGGTGTGAAGCCGAATTAGATTCGCTGCGATCCTCAAAATTTTTGTTGATCAAGGCACACGTACACACGCACACGAGCGCAGGCGCACATCCTAACAGCATTAGGACAACCTGACGCATCGCCGTCATAGCTGCCCGTATTCCTGCCAGATATTGCCTCTAAGAATCCCTGACGAACTATTGACAAGCGTAGCTATTTATGATAGACTATGAGTAGTCAGTATCACGCTATCACGCAGCGGAGGCAATAGGTGCGATGCCAGGAGTCATACAAGTGGACAACATGACAAAGGCAGAACGCGAGCGGCTGCTACAGGCTATCAGCGGCAACGGTGGCAACGGACGGCAACAGAAGCAAGCCGCTGTCGCCGAGCAGCCGCAGCAAGAGCAAGAGGGCGAGTGGGAATACTTTACGCCGTGGTACGTGCGCCCTATGCAGGTGGGGGTCTACATCTTCGCCTACCTGATGCTAGGGGCAGGCTGGCTTGTAACGCATATCGGCGTGGGTCTTACCTGGCTCGGTCATGAGGCCAAGAACGCTGTTAGGAATATCGACTAGGGGGAGCAAGGGCAGGTTCCCCAATCTCACAGCGAATACATAGACGCATGGCCTACCCCTGCTCCTAATGAAAGGATACCACATGGTAGAGCAATCACTAGTCCGAATCTCCGAGTTGGCGCGACAGGTAGGACGGACAGCACAGACCCTGAGAAGGCTTGAAAAGCTCGGCAGGATACCGCCAGCGCACCGCGTCTCCGGCTTGCGCTGCTGGACAGAAAGTGAAGCTGTCGAGATCAGGGCGCTGTTCGGCATCGAGGCAGAAGCGTGAGAGAGTCCATTGTCGCCCTCGGCTTTGTAGCCTACCTCTTCTCTGATGTGCTGCCCTATGTAGTCAGAGAGATGATGTCGCTGGCGCTGACTAATCCTGTAGTCCTGGGCGCTGTCGCTCTTGCCCTGTTCATCACTCACGCCATTATCTCTATTGCGCTTCGATACTCGCGCGTACTAGCGCTCGCAGGCGCGTCCTATATAGCTGCCGTCGTCATTCAGCGGCATATCGGCTAGAAGATCAATACAGAGAAGGGAGAAAGAAAGAGGATGTTGAGAAGACTCATATGTATCGTCATGGTGCTAGGGTGCTTCCTAGCAGTACAGGGTGTATCGGCTACTCCTACAGCGACAGTCAGGGTTGATCCTGCTTGGCAAGAGGCAACAGTAGGAGAAGAGGTCACGATCGATATCGTAGCGGAGAACGTGGTTGACCTGTTTGGGTGGGAACTGACCCTCAACTACGACGATACGATCCTACAGTTCCAGCATTGGGAAGAAGGTTCCTGGGGGAGCAACGGCGGTGTCCTAGCAACCGTTACTTTCCTACCTGTAGCTACCGGCACGACGGAGTTGACCCTAACTGATGTTCTCCTGGTTGATTCCGCAGGCGCAGTGATACCTGCCGACGTGCAGAATGGGTCAGTCACGGTAGTGGACGCGGTGACACCTACGCCTACTGAAACTCCTACGGAGATACCAACGGACACCTCGACTCCAACACCAACTCCTCCCTGCGCAGGAGACTTGAACGACGATGGGCGTGTAGATGAACAAGACAAGGCCATCGTAACGGCTGCGTGGATGACGACGCCAGGACAGCCACGATGGAATCCTGTCGCAGACGTGAACGGCGATGGTCGTGTGGACTCGAAAGACCTAGCCATTGTCATGAAGGCGCTGGGGATGGTGTGTACTCCAACGCCAACAGAGACGGCGACTCCTACAGAGACGTTGACGCCCACTCCGACAGACACAGAAACTCCGTTGCCTACTGATACAGCGACTCCCACTGCTACAGAGACGGAGACACCTGTACCTACGGAGACACTGACGCCAACGCCAACGGAAACCTATACACCTATGCCTACGGCTACACCTTCGCCGACTAGCACCTTCACGCCGACGCCTACAGAGACGTTCACACCGATAGCAACAGCGACACCTACATCAACGGCAACCTTCACGGCGACACTGACGCCGACTCTGACCTATACACCTATTCCGACCAAGATAATCAGGACGCCGCACGAGAAGACAAAGACACCTACTGCCGCATCGACGGCAACAGCTACACCTACGCCAGTGCCGGTAGCTACCTCACAGGCGCTACCCGTGATGATAGCTCCCCCTCAGATAGTGGCACCTGCGACAGGCAGCGGTGGCCTGTTGCGGTAGAAAGAGAACACCTTGACAAACCCTCGGCAGGTGCTACACTTCCAGTGCGAGATGTCCTAAGCCGATAAGGAGGTAGCCACGATGAGGCTGAGAGCGTTGAACCTCAAATGGGCGCTGGCGTTTGCGGGTGTAGCAGCGGTGGGTGTGGTAGGCGTGGTGCTGGTGCTGACCCTGATGCGCGGCGGCACGGCAGACAGCAGAAGGTAGAGGCGCTGGTGGATGGGTCTATGAGGTCGTTTGGCTGACAGATTAGACGTAGAGAGAAGGAAGGAAGAAAGGACATCATGAAGAAGGTGTTGTTTATTGTACTGACAGCAGTGATCGGGCTAGTCGGTCTTCTCGCCAGTGCCTGCTTTGGAGATGGGATATTCAGGGTGGGTGTAGACATCCAGCCAGGAACCTACCGCAACAGCGATTCATCCGATTGCTGCTATTGGGAGCGGCTTAGCGGGTTAGATGGCACACTTGAGGAAATAATCGCTAACAACTTCACCTGCGACCTCGACGTTGTGACCATTAGTCCGACTGATGTTGCCTTCTCAAGTATACGCTGCGGTGTGTGGACACTGGTTGCGCCAGTAGAACCCGCGCCTACAGTAGTGCCTACGGCTATGCCTGTCGAACCTACTGTCGAACCTACGGCTGTTCCTATTGAGCCAACGGCAGCGCCACCGTCTAAAACCTGCTGCAAGATATGCACTACTGGAAAGGCTTGCGGCGATAGCTGTATCTCCCGAAGTTACACCTGCCACAAACCGCCAGGTTGCGCTTGCGACGGCTAGTAGCTAGTGCTTAATACAGGGAGAGAGCGATGGAAGAGGAGACAGAAGAGGAGACAGAAGAGGAGGAGATCACGCTGGGAGAGAAGCCGATCTCCTACGTGGAGAAGGGATATCGCATTGTCTGTAGGGGGGACGATTGGGCGCAACTCTGGCGACCCAAGAGATTCAATGGGCTATGGTTTCTCCTGTGGACATTCCTCGGCGTCGGATGGGGTGGCCTGTTCTACATCCTCTACTACATCAGCAAGGGAGATAGGGCAGTCTACATCGGACTCTGCACAGACGGGTCAGTCTATGGCTGGGAGTCAGAGAGCCAGAGTCTAGCCCTGCCGCTTTCCTATGCGGTGTACTTCTTTGGTGGTATAGGCTCCTTCTTCTCCTGTAGCTCCACGCCAATTACGTGATCCGCATTGAACTCAGCGACCATCTCTCCTTGGCGAGAGAACCTCAGTAACAGGGATGATGCCTTTTTGTACGAGGCTTCCCCGACAGCCATAGGAAGAGAAACCCACTCGTAGTTGTCTGCTTGCACGACACGAGTGGCCTCACTTGGAGAAGGAGAATCTGTGACGACTTTGTACTTGTTCAATGTGCCCTCCCTTGCATAAATGGATCATCCTTGAAGCAAGTATAGCAGAGGACGCAAGAGACTACTAGGGATCAGTCCGCGAGGTCAGCGCCAGAGAGGGAATGCAGGGGTGAACCGAGAAAACCTCAATAAGGAGAAGATGTCATGCTGAGAATTCTATTGTCCCTGGTACTGCTAGGCGCTGTCGGCGCTATCGGCTTCACAGTTGCCACAGCAGAGTTTGCCACAGGAGACACTGTTACGGTAGGCACAGCGGACGGAGCTATACCTATCTCGCCTCCGGCTACTGCACCTGCCGATGTCAGGTCAGCAGTGTTTCCAGGTGTCGTAACGATCAGCATCTCGCGCGGTTTCTTATGCCTTGATCACTCGCACGGCACAGGTTTCATCATGGATGACAGCGGACGCATAGGCACAGCGAAGCACGTTGTCGCCAGCTTCGGGAGTATCTGCGGCTGGTCTGTAGTCCTTAACGATGGCCGAGCCGTGTCAGGCAAGGTACTGTGGGAGCATCCTAGCTTGGACGTAGCAGAGATCAAGATAGACGACATCCAGGGAGCTAGGGTGCTACAAAAGGGATCGTCTAGCGCCGTTAGCGTGGGCGATTCCGTCTACACCGTGAGCTATCCAGGCGGGACTAGCAATCCGGCTGTCCTAAGCGTAGGTACTCTGACAGGTCGAGGCCCATGCAATGAGGTTCAGGACGGTCTGTTGTTCGATGCTGACGTGTTGCCTGGTTATTCAGGTGGCCCTTTGCTCAATGCCAGTGGTCAAGTCATTGGCGTAGTAACGGGTAGCCTATCAGCGTTCAAGAAGGGCGAGGGTAGCTGTGCGGTGCCTGTGGAGTACCTGGCCTACTGACTCTTAGGGTCTATATGTTGCTTCGTCCTGTCGTCCTCGCATGACAAAGAACAGCAATGCTACCGCACCACCTAGCAACACGTAGGGCATCCAGTTTGTCTTAGTCTCCTCGTCTGATATAGCAGGAGGCCAGTCAGCAGGTGGTGTCCAGGGTTGCGACGGCTCAGGTGGAGTAGGCGTCGGCGGATCATAATGCGGAGGCTCTGGCCCTGCTGCGGGACAGTCTGGCGACCTAGCTACTCTCCGAGCGACTAGCCATCCATTTGCAACGATAGCGAAATCGCCCTCGGCATTAGCGGGCAGGCCAGTTATCGTTACTGCCTTTTGCGTAGGACTAGTGCTCAGGACAACATCTAACGTGCCGTCATGGGGCATATCGACCCAAACTCCTACCTGTGCTGAGTTAGCCTGCCAGGTAAGCGTTGCCGAGACTGTGTTTTGTCCAGTGCAGACAAAGGTAACTGCGATGTCTCCTGGTGCTGGTGCTGGTGGCGCTGGTGCAGCTATGCTACCTGACTCGTGGAGTCCATAATTCAGGATAGCGTTCATGTTCTTGACGATCAGGACTAGACAACCCCAAATGGCATAGCTCATAGACCCAGGAGCGACACGGTGATCTGCGTACTCTAGGTACACCTCGTAGTCATAGAGTCCAGAGACGCCTCGTGTCTGCCTGTACCACAGCATTGCCCTTAATGGCCCACCAGTCTTGATCCCTGTCCAGATAGCGTAGGAGAACATCCAGTCTAGGTTCTCGCGTGTCATTGCCTGATCTAGCGGCACTGGTAGCGTAAACCTAATGACGCACCAATCCCTTTCCCACTCATAGGACTGATAGCCTGGATAGATAACGTCATGGTAGCCGTCCCATGTAGCAGGGACTGCGATTGGCCCTAGACGTGGCAGGGGGTACGGAACAGCGCCCATGATGTTATGACTCCTTCCAAAGCGATAGATAAGGATGTAGGGCAAAGACAGCGGCGTCTACGGCAGCAGGTAATGGTGCTGGCCTCGCGCTGTCATGTTTCCTGTTTCCTAGCTTGATCCCGTTGTGGCTCCGGTTCACCCGACCATCACCCGATCCGTATCTGGAAACTTGGCGCTGAGAGCGGATTCTGACGGCGCGAACGATGGGAGTGGCTCTAGCCACTGCCCCCATCCAGCCGTAGCGCCGCGTCAGATACGGAATCGGGATTCATGCGGATGTTCAACATTGTTAGCACACCGTCTCTGACTCGTCGGCGGCTTTGCGGCGCTCATGTCGCCCGAAAGCGCGGCACTGCCTTACACCACCTGTACCTGCCATCCGAAGTCAAGGTCAGAGACTCCTGGTGCATTGCGACAATTCACGGTGAAGTTCACTGCGTCGATAGTGTCTACCCAAATGTTGCCAGGATCAGCCGTCGGGTTCTCCATCAGGGTGATGATGATGTCCTCGGCAGCAGGGGTTACGCTCAGGCCATGAGCGATAACGGCAGTGGTAGCGGGATTGACTATCGTGCCGATGCCCTTGTTCTCAGTGACGTGGCCGACGTTATCCCTGATTATGCTGTCCGTTCCAAAATCTGAGATTTGGTCGCCCACGTTCCCTATAGTTACGTTGCCTGTCACAATAGTACGTAGGCTCCCAGGCCCTAAGATAAGAAGTCCATCACCTCCGTTACCCTTGAGAGTGTTACCCTTGATGATACACTCGCTAGATAAGTCTATGGTAATGCCACGTAGTCCATTGTCTTCACAGGTGTTGCCCTCAACAATAATACAGTTATCGCAGTTAAATCCTACCCAAATACCATCCGCTCCGTTATTATGCGCGTGGTTGCCGATAAGTAGCGCTCTAGGTGAGTCTTCTATATAAATGCCCTGATCTACGCTATTATCGACCTCGTTATAGGCCATTATGAATCTTGCCTGTCCTAATTCTATGCCACCGATGCCGCAGCCGTTAAAGCAGCATCGCTTGATCCAATTAGTGTAGGCATTAACAGGTGGAGTGGGTGCCCAAATGCCATCACCACCAACGTTATCAGCATAAACATCCTCAATGAGGACATGCTGACACCGATGGAGACATAGAGCGTCGTTGTCGTCTGTCATAGCTCCAGGCCCACCATTGGTCACGCCGTCGATGTACAGGCTTTTGATAGCGGCGTCATGGAGGTCGGCGAGGTTAGACGATGTGATAATAGGGAAGTTACAACCCGCAGGAACCACTATGGTCGTTGCTCTGCCTGCTCCAACGATATGCACCTCTGGCACGGTGATGATGCTGCCAGTGACATAGAAATGACCGTCGGTAAGCTCAACCCTGATGCCATGACCTAGCGCAGCCGCAAGAGCTATCGCCGCCTGAATCTCGACCTCATCGGCTACACCGTCGCAGTGAGAATATGCGCCTCTAGCGCCAATAGGCTCAGCGTCAACAGCAGCGACCTTCAACGTTATGGGCAGGTTGCCGATATGTCTTCCTGCTGCTGGATCGAGGACGTGAGGGACAACGTTGCCTGATATGCCTATGCTTGCCATTATAGTATCTCCATCACGTCTACCTGCTGAGTACCTACGGCGCACACTCCCCAATATGCGTCAACGTCCCCTCCTTCGGAGTTGAACTGTTGACCCATTGGAATCTCAACACCTGTAGCTATCGTGACCTGGGCATTGCCGCCTATGAAGATGCTGCCCGCTCCGTTGTTCCTGAAGAACAGCGCCCTGCGGTTGCCGTTAGAAGCGACAAGTTCAATAGGTACGACGCCTACAACTACCCTGCTCATCTTGGACATGATCACACCCTCATTTCTCGATGCTGAGACAGTACCCTCCGAGCAGCCACCATGTCGGTGTCAAGACAGGACATTGGCCCTGTGGCATCTAGCTCGACCAGGAAGCGACTTTAGCCCTGATCTCCAAACCTGCTAGTCCCGCCGCCTGGTCAAGGGCAGAGGCAAGTTGGCTAAAGTCCCTTAGGTCGCCCTGGTACTCGACATGCAACAGATAGTGCCAAAGCGTTGCTACTCCACCTGTTCGCTCTGCTGACGCCCATAGCCGGAACAGCGTAGGCTGTGCCGCCTGCTGCGTAAGCTGAAACGCATTGGCGATCATCTGCTTGACTGAGGAACTGGTGATCCGTAGCTCTGCTGGTGGCTTGACATCGAAGGCCAACTGGACGTACTGGATAGGAAGCTGGGGGTCATGTCCTGCAAGACTCCCTGTGATCTCTGAATCCGTGCCTTCCGGTGCGCCGACTACCTTCACTACTGCCTCAGCATCTCCTGCCCTGATGAGAACGGAGTAAGTCGGAAGTCCTGGTAGGAGTGGCGGAACCCATCGGACAGTCTGTTGCTCTCCCATTCGCCTTAGGTCAAGGACAGCCAGAGGACGCCCGAAACCCCAAGCCTCGCCGCCTGGGACTCGCGGCACGTCAGCTGTCACTACTGCCTGTATGGGGTGCATCGATAGGCGCTGAACGACAATAGGAAGGGCAGGGCGAGCGCCTCGCAAGGGAACATGCAGGATCGGTGGCACGGCAAGGGTTAGGGCTAGCTGAGTGTCTTGCATCATGCCCTCCTTCTAAGCCTGACCTGGGATCGGCGATCCGCTGCCCTTGCTACCGGCACCAGAAGGCACGGCTTGAACTCCTGTGTTGTTGGTGTTACTACCTGATAGCTTTGCCCAATTCTCTTGCTTCTCTGCCTCTTGTGCTGCTAGCATCGCCGCCTGTGCCGCTGCTTGCGCTTCGGCTTCCTTCTTCTCGTTGAGCCGCTTGATCAGGAATATGGCACCGACTGTTGCTAAGCCAGCTAGGACTATGATGCCTTGGCTTTCCTGTGGCTCAGATGGCTCAGAGCCAGGTTCGCCATCCTCCTTCTTACCGCCGAAGGCGCGTTTCTGGATGGCAGCAGCCGCAAGGTCAGAGATATTCCTTCCCAGGTCTTCGACGCCCCTCATGACAGCAGGATCACGCTTTGCCGCGTCAACCAGTCCTGGTATGTCTTTCAGCCTTGCGCTGGTATCAGTGACTCGGCTGATCTTGTCGAGGGGAACTATGGCGAATCCAGTTGGGACTTCGGACTCGACCTTCTCTACCCCCTGCTTAGCTAGTGCATCCTGTACTATCTTCCCGACATCGACTTTTGGCTTCTCGTCCATTTCTCCTCTCCTCTTTCGCATACAACTAAGGTAGTCGTGGATACATGATTGTGGTCGAAGATTCCTGCCTCGCTGCACTTCCTCATCGCCTATTCAGTTCTTCCTCACAAAGCGACTTGAACCTACGATTGGGTGCCCACACGTTGCCCTGATGTCTTCTGACTCGCCTGAACGCACCTGTTCGTTTTAGGAACATGCCTGCCCCCACTGCCGTCGCTCCGTTGCCGCATTCCATTAGGTGCAGCATTTCTACAAGTTCACTGCCGGAGATAGTAGGTCTCCTCGTCGTGTTGAAGTGTATCGCGGCTGCCCAAAGCCACTGCCTATCCAAATCATCAGCGCAGTAGAACATCGTGTCCTCACCTCGCTATGACCCAAATGCCCCAAGCAATGAGCGATATCGTTGCCTCCATACCCGCCAGACCTGATGCTCCTAGTGAGGCCCAGGCGAGGTGTTCTAGCTTGCTGTTACCGTTGTGATTCGCCTCGCCAGCCTTTGCAGCTAGGTACTCCATCCGATGATAGAGTGCGATTAGGAGTTCACGATCGCTGAGCTTGGTAGGGTCTGAGGGATTGGCGAAGGGATCGTCCATCGCTAGTTCATCCTTACTTTTTCTCTCAGCCGGATCGCCTCAGCCAAAATCTCGTCGTACCCTGCCTCGCCACCGATCCGCTGCCAACACGGATCGCAGAATGGAATTAGGACAGTGCAGACACCGCGAAGCTCGACGATATGCTCTATGTCTGCCGATCCGCATTCCGTACACGCAAGCGCCTGACCGATGGCCTCTGTGAGCCTGTCAAGTGTTGTAGCCGGATTCATACCCACTCTCCCCCTCTGCTCCGTTCTACCCGCGATCCGTATACCCACCGCCATACGCACGAGAAAGCGGAAGGCGGAACCCTAATCGGAGGCTGGCGTATCCCGTTGCGTTGACTTTCATAGAATCCTCTTACGCTGTTGGTGCGGATGAGGCGGCTCTAGCAGTAGACACCGCCTCAACCCGACACCGGCTACAAGGAGGTACGATACGCCTAACTCGATCTATGGTGGCTACGAGGGAATGCCGGAGCCTTCCCCCCAGGCTTGCCGACATTCCCCCACTAGCCAAGTGCCTGGAGAAGTACCAGCGCGGAGATGGCGAGGGACACGTGGGGAAGAGGTCGTCGAATAGATTGCCTAGATTCCAGTTCATCGCCTATTCCTCAGCTTCACACACGCAACGATGGGGGTAGCTCTTACGCAAAACGGGAAGGTGTGCGCGAAGAACTGTGTATACAGAAACGTGTTGGCGCATATGCCATCCAGCTTTGCGTAAGAGGTAGCTCACGGATTCAAACTCCGAAGGCGATCTATCATGTCGGATGTCGCGTCTATGGACGCCCTATGCAGAAGGTTCCGGTTCTCGTCAGTCAATCGCCAGGTATACGGCGATACTCCCACTCCAGGGCCTGAGCGACCTACGAGTTTGAGAACCCACATATCCTCGACCTTTTCAGTCGCACTGCTTAGAGGCATTTCAGTGAGAATACTTATCGCCCTAGAAGTGAGTCCTTGACCTGGCCTCAATATCTCGGCAGTGAGGAGGGCATCTACAATATCGAGGCGGTATCGAGGGACGGTATCGAGGGCGACCCGCTTGGCAGTGAAGTAGTCAGCATGAGTCGAGCAAATAGTCCCTCGAACATTAGCGAGTCCTATCACGAGGCGCTTGAGTTGCTTTACAAGCCTGGTGCCGACTTCCGTGTGAGGAGTACCTATAATCATGTGGCTGCGATCCCGCATGACAGGAGAACGCAGTCTAGCAGCGATATTCGCTAGAGCTTGCAGGGCGTCTAGGTGTTGGCTCTCCATAATGATGTTGGGGTCTACCCATTCGCTGCTGCGATCAAGGAACGCCTGCATGATAGTGGCTATTTCCAGCCGCATGGCGTCCTCGCCACCCTCAGTCGCACATGCACGGGCTATGGCGCTTGCGTCATCGCCTCTAAGGTTTATCCGGAGGAAGCGCTCGCCTAGTTGAGCATGAATCAACTGATACCTGTCGATAGCATCAGTGGCACCTGCTATCATTCCGAACCGTGCCTTGTAGCTCTTGACACCTACACCGGAGCCATAGCCTTTTTCTAGGTAGCCGTCGTAGGCTTCGCGCAGATCGGCGTAGATGCTCCGCTGCTGATCGTAGGGAAGGCTGAGGATGCTCCCGAAGTCCTTGACGATAAAGAGCTTACCGTCAAGGCGAGGTAGGAGGTCGGCTTTAGAACCACCATCTTTTAGCCCTGAAATGAGTGTCCGAGGGGTGAGTGTAGAGAGGCTGAACACTCTTGGCCCTCTGAAGGCTCTAAGCGTTTCTGATTTCGCTCCGCCTGGAGGCGCAACTATGGTTAGCCAGGAGGGATCACCTTGCAGGTCTATGCCGATAGCCGTAGCAAGGATGGTTTCCATCCCTTCCGAGTCTCTGATGTCGAGATGCTTCTTCAGGACGGCAAGGACGTGTTGAGCCGTGACATGAGGTGGAACATAGACCGCAGGTGGGGCAGGAGTCGCAACAGGGGTTGCCGCTGCGACTTGGCTAATCAGCGTCTCAGCCTCTCTCAGGGCAGTCTCCTCGTCCGTCTCTGTGTCCCATCCCATCGCGTCATCTCCCTACCAGGGTGGGCATTGCTTGCTCGTCCATCAGCGCCTCGGCTACCTGCTCAAACGCCTTGTCGCCCGCAAGCGCCTCGGCAGCCTCAGCAACGACGGGCGCGAGCACTTCAAGAATGCCGTCCAGGGTGTCGGGCAAAGCCGGATCGTTGAGGAGGCGAGTCAGGAGGTTCTCCTCAACGGCAGATCGCAGATCAACGCCGAGGCCAGCACGGATACCAGGCAAGTCTGCTCTGTCCCAATATCTGAACCCTCCACGACTTCGCTGCGCTTTCGGGATCAGACCTGCCTTTTCAGCACGGCGGATCGCCTCGGTCGTCCTACCAGTTAGCCTGTTCACATCGCCGATACTTAATTCGCGCATGAACTAAGTCTAGTCTAGATTCAGCCGAGAGTCAAGCTTTACCTCATTCAACCCTCCGACCGTCGCCATGAGGGGAAAAGTCAGGGCGCTGATTCCGAAAAAGGCAGCGTAAGCCCTGGGAAATTGGGTAGCAATTATGATTCGTGTAGTCACTGCTATAGGGCGAAACAAAGGCGCAGCGCCCTAAGGATGAGGTTCTCGCGTTCCCTGAAGTGGTCTCAGTTGGTGCTATAATGCGCTTCGTGATGCAGCCTGACAACCTGGAAGCAGCGGACTTTGGGGATTTGGTGCGTCGGGGCTACGAGTCCCCTGACGTGGATTACAAGGCTCCTGCCAGTTGGCGTCGGATGAGCGGCGCTGACAAGGCAGAGCTTGTACGCGATGTTATGGGTATGGCGAACGCCAGTCGTCCTGGATGGATCATCTACGGTATTTCTGAGGGATCAGGCGGACAGTGGGTACGCAACGGTGTGGACGAGCAGTCTGCACGATCATTCGACCCTTCGGCTATAGGAAACAAGATCAGACGGTACTGCGATCCGGAAGCCTCCTTCGCCGTTCATCGACAGGAGGTGGACGGGAGACTCTATGTGGCTATTCGTGTGGCTCCCTTCCAATCCGTGCCCCATATTTGCAGGAAATCGCATGGAGATGTGCTTAGCGAGGGTGCGGTGTATGTCAGAACAGCCGCGAGCGAAACATCCAAGGTGCAGGACGCCGGACAGATGAGGGCGCTCCTTGACAGGGGTATCCAAATCCACGCTGACCTTATCGTTCACCGATTAGAGGAGCTGCACTTCCGAGTCTACGGGACACCGCAGCCACCGGCGCAGTCGCCGCCTGATTCGCGGTCGTTCTTCGAGAATGAGATTGCCGAGGCACGGATGAGGGCAGGGGCGCCATGACCGCTGAAACGAAGCTGCCTTGGATGGAGCACGACGCCTACAGGGAAGTAACGGCATATCCAGAGACTTACGACGCGGAGCGGTTTTCATTGCGTCAGTTGCGGAGCGCTGCCGAGAAGGCGATGGTGCTATTTCGCGGGTGGCCCTTTATCTTCGTTGATCGCGATGGACGCGAGACACGGGCGTACAACAGTCGAGTTGAAACGGAGGCGGATCATTCGAGCTTTCGCGGGTATCCGTCTTTTGAAAGGTGGGAGTTGCATCAGAGCGGACTCTTCTTTCACAAGATTCTGATGGACGAGGACAGTCATACCGGCACTCGCCAACAAGGCAAAGTGATTGGCTTCACCTTCACGATCTATCATGTGGCTGAGGCCATAGGGTCTCTCTGGCGACTTTACCAGGCACTTGAACTCCCCGAAAGCGAACTCTTGTCCATCGAATTCCGCTACACGGACATGTATACCAGGAAGTTGGAGACCCTCGATCCCAGGCGAGCAAGCATCTGGACATCTCGCCCATGTAATGAGCCGGAAGTTGGAAGGCGTCGGCAACTACCATTAGCCGAATGGAGGGCGTCCGATGCAGACATCGCAGCACAGATTCTAGTGGAGTTATTCGAGAGGTTTGGCTGGGATGACCCAAATCTGGCAGTGATTCAGAAGATGACCCACGAGTTCATGGCAAAACCACGATTCAGCTAGGCAGCGCTGTCGGAGCAGCTAGGCGATACATGAAGGAGGGAGGCCATTGCGACCTCCCTTCTTGCCGGTATATGTGAGCTAGCATAGAATCGGCTGGCGCGAGACAGTCCACAGATGGGTCAAACTGTCCCGCGTAGCCACCGTCAGCCGCTATCAGAGGCGGATCTCGGGGCCCCTGCTCGACCGCATCGACATCTTCGTCGAGGTGCCGCGCGTGGAGTACGAGAAGCTCTCTGCCGAGACCGCCGGTGAGCCGTCGGAGACGGTGCGACAGCGGGTGCAGACGGCGCGGCGTCGCCAGGGCGTCCGCTTCGATGGCTCGCGCATCGCCTGCAACGCCGAGATGACGCCGACGGGGGTGCGCGAGCACTGCCAGGACTGCCTGTCGGAGCCGGCGAAGGCGCTGCTGCGGCTGGCGATGAACCAGCTCAGCCTCTCGGCGCGCGCCTTTCACCGCGTGCTGAAGCTGGCGCGCACCATCGCCGACCTCGCGGGCTCGGAGGGTATCGAGACGCAGCACGTCGCCGAGGCCGTCCAGTACCGCCAGCGCGGCGCCTGAAGCCACGTGTCGCTTCGCTGATGCCTCTCAGATAGCTGACCCCTCGCCAAGAAGGGAGAGTGCAGAGAGGGAGAATCCCTCTCTGCCGGGGGTTTCAGGGGGTGCCCCCCTGATGCTCATTGACCTCCCTAGGGCGGGCGGGTGGGAGCAACCACGCTCATGTTGCGCCGCCAGCGCC
>Ga0315284_10005992_pt1 | contig 17298 bp, 13 predicted proteins | sample YL17G09_16_MG_FD_203696 | JGI IMG/M metagenome (GOLD analysis project Ga0315284, IMG submission 203696) | Sediment microbial communities from Yellowstone Lake, YNP, Wyoming, USA - YL17G09_16 | ecosystem: Environmental > Aquatic > Freshwater > Lake > Sediment | place: USA: Wyoming | collected...
GCCGGCCTTCCTGATCCACCAGGGTGAAAATCGGCAGGAACGCGACCGCGATCACCAGCAGCGAGAAGAACACCGAGGGCCCCACCTCCTGCAAAGCCTTGAGCCGGATGGCGTGAAAATCCCCCTTGCGGCCAGTCGAGTTCCACCGTTCCAGCTTTCGGTAGGCGTTTTCCACCTCCACGATGGCGCCGTCGCAGAGCACACCGATAGAGATGGCGATCCCCGAAATCGACATGATGTTGGCGGTCAGCTTCATGCCGTACATCGGAATGAACGACAACAACACGGCGATGGGGATCGTGACGATCGGGATGATGGCGGAAGGAAAATGCCACAGAAACAGCAGAATCGTGAGACAGACGACAGTCACCTCTTCGATAAGCTGGTGCCGCAAGGTGTCGACGGCCTGCTTGATGAGCTCTGAGCGATCATAGGTGGTAACGAGCTCAACACCTTTCGGCAGCGACGGCCTGATGTCCTCGATCTTGGTTTTGACGCGATTGATGACGTTGAGGGCGTTTTCGCCCTGCCGCATGACAATGATCCCGCCGACCGTGTCGCCCTCACCGTCGAGATCGGCTACCCCCCGGCGGATATCCGGGCCAAGCACAACGTTCGCCACGTTCTTCACCAGCACAGGGGTACCGGCGTTGTCCGTGCCAATGACCGTGTTCTCCAAGTCCTGCGGCGACTTGATATAGCCCTTGGCCCGGATCATGTACTCCGTGCCCGACATTTCGAGGAGCCGGGCGCCAATGTCGTTGTTGCTTTGCCGAACGGCCTCCACGACCTTCGTCAGCGGGATGTTGTAGGCCAGCAGGGCATTGGGGTTCACGTTCACCTGGTATTGCTTCTGGAAACCGCCGATGGTGGCCACCTCGGCGACGCCCGGGACGCTTTGGAGCCAATAGCGCAGATACCAGTCCTGAAAGCTCCGCAAGTCCGCGAGACTGTTGTTGCCTGATTTGTCCACCAGGGCGTACTGATAGACCCAGCCGAGCGCTGTGGCATCCGGCCCGATCTCCATCTGAACGCCCTGCGGAAGCCGGGCCGTGATCTTGCTCAGGTACTCCACGGTCCGGCTGCGCGCCCAGTAGATGTCCGTGCCGTCCTGGAAAATGACGTAGACATAAGAAAAGCCGAAATCGGAGAATCCGCGAATGGCCTTGACGTGGGGGGCTCCGAGCATGGCGGTGACAATCGGATAGGTCACCTGATCCTCGATGATGTCGGGGCTCCGATCCCATTGAGAATAGATGATGACCTGCGTATCGGACAGGTCCGGAATAGCGTCCAGCGGGATATTCCGGATGGCGTAGACCGCGGCGACGATGGCCGCGATCGTGAAAAAGATGACGATGAACTTGTTCTTCGCCGAGAACTCGATGATTCTGTCAATCATTGGTGATCACCGCGAGGTTGGTTAGGGTCCGCCATTTGATTCAAAACGGCGTTCAATTTCGATTCCGAATCCACCAGGAAGTTGGCGGAAGTGACGACGTCCTCGCCCGCCGTAAGGCCCTGCAAGACCTCGTAGTAGCCCTGAGCCTTTGCCCCGAGTTTCACCGTCTTCGGTTCGAAATAGCCATTGGGGTCAACCACATACACGATGTCGCGGGCACCGGCGTGCATCACGGCGTCTTCGGGCACCGCCAGTTTCTCCCCCAGTTCGTAGTCGATCCTGGCATTGGCGAACATCTCAAGCTTGAGCTTGCCTCCGGGGTTCTCCACCAATGCCCTCGCCTTCAGCGTGCGGGTGGCGGCCTCCAGCAGAGGCGTGATCGAGACGATGCGGCCCTGGAACGTCTGGCCGGGATAGGCCAGCGTGTCCACCTGGACGGGCATGCCCTCGCTTACCAATCCCGCCTCGTACTCATAGATCGTTATGTAGACCCAGACGTTCTTGTCTTCGTCGGTCGGCAGGTACAGATTCGTTTCGGCTTTCCCCTGCTTTTCCAGGGCGTCGATTTCCGCGTTGCTCATCCCCATGAGAAGGAGCTTATATCGCGTGGCTTTCAGCAGCGACACCGACTGCTCATCGACCCCATCCAAATTGGCCTTCTGGGCAGACTGGCGGCCCTTCAGTATTTGCAGATACTCCTGCTGCGCCGTGAACAGGGCGGGATCGTATGCCACCCTGCCGACCGTCAGGATCTGCCCAGACAGCTTCCGGACCTCCACCTTGCCCTTCTTGACCCCGATCAGTTGCTGCTTCTCGGGGCTGATGTAGACGCCGGGATGGGCCTGGATCCCTTGTTCCTCGTAGACGGGCACGTAGTCCATGCCCATCTGGTCCTTCATCGGAACCGGCGAGGTGACCTGGGGATTCATGGGATTGCGATAGTAGAGTAGCTTCTTCTCGCCACCGGCCCCCTTCTGTCCGCCGGCCGGGACATCCGCCGCCTCTCTCTTCACCAGGCTCATCCCACAGATGGCGCAATTTCCCGGCCGGTCCGACGTGAACGCCGGATGCATCGGGCAGTAGTACAGTCCCTTGGCCCCCCCTCGGTCCGCGAAAGTGTGATACCACGCGATCAAAGGGCGTCGCTCGACGAAGCCGACCGCCGCCCCCGCGACCGCCACCAATACAAGGATCGTGACAAACACCTTGCTCGTTCTCATTCGTTCGTTCTCCGGGGGTGGACTACCCGAATCCCCTTTCTACTTGGTAAACTGCGGCAGCTTGGAGATGTACTTCTCCGGGTTGGCCTTGAATACGTCGAGGCATTCCTTGCAGCAGAAATAGACCTTCTTGCCCTGGTACTCGACAAAAATGTCTTTGTTGATGGGCCCGCCCATGACCGGACAGGTCGTCTGCTCAGCGGTCTGAACCGCTTGCGCCGCCGGCGCCGCCGTCGCCTCCTGCTTCATGGACGCGGACATCGCCTCATGATTCATTGGCGCGGGCACCGCCTCCACCGCCTTTGTCTGCGTTGCCTTCGTCCCCACCGTCGGTTTGTCCTTCTGACAACCTGCCAACAGGACAAACGCTCCCAACGCCACAACCAGCGACGTTACGAAGTGCCCCAGAAGTTTTGCTTTGCCGTCCATAGTGCGATCCTTTCAATTTCAATTTGATAACTATACTATTCTCATAGGAATAGTGTCCAAAGACAACATTTCAAAAACCGGCTTTCCTGGAGCTCAATTCCGGTGGTCCGGTGTTTCGACTTCAGCTTGAGCCGGCATTTGCGCATTTGGTCTCGACTCAGGCGTCATCCCTGAGAAGTCCGTTCCGGCGAGCATTTCCAATTCTGCCAATCTCTGTTGTTGGCTGGCCGAGGCGCGCTCATATTCCAGCCGGTACTCAAGCAGGGTCTGCTGGGCATCGATCAGGCTCAGAAAATCGATGGTTCCTGCCATGTAAGCCGCTTCAGAAGCCCCGATAAGCTGCTGGGCCTTGGGCACGAGCGCCTTGCCATAAAGCTGAACTTGGCGGCCGCTATCTTCATACTCATACAGAGCGCTCGCCGTTCGCGCGACCAGCTCATTCTCCATGTCCTGTTTTTCGTGCTGGGCCCGTCGAGCCATTGCCCGAGCCTGCAATTCACCGGCTTTGTAGCTGCGCCGCCAGATCGGCAGGTTCAGTTGCAGCCCCAGCATGAGATCATCCTTATCGCCGGACATCCCGCCCATGTTCATCCTCATCCATTCCGCCTCCAGGCCAATATCCGGGTAGAAGTTCCGTTTCGCCACGTCCACCTCCCGCCGGAGCTGCTCCACATCGAATCCCATCGCCTGAAGTTGTGGGTTGTTCTCCTTCATCGCCGCGACGATCGTACGGTGATCGATCTCCACGGGCCGGGTCGGCTCTTGCCGTGGCCAGGGCAACGGCGCCTCCGCCGGACGGTTGAGCACCGCGTTCAGCCGCGCGACGTTCGGGTCCCGCGACCGCTCAAGTGCAGTCAGCCTGTACTGCAACTCCGCCACGCGGATTTGCGCCCGGATGATATCGGGATGGGTGCCCATTGCGGTCAGGTATTTCGTCCGCGCGATTTCCTCAAAGTGCTGCGCCAGTTCGAGATTCTCTCTGGCGACCTGAATCGCCGTTGCCAGGTAGACATACTCGTAGAACGCTTCCTTGACGTCGAAGAACAGTTGCAGCTTCCTCGCTTCGTAGCGTTTGTGAGCCGCCTTCGCCGCCGCCGCGGCCGCGTCCGTGCGGGCCTCGATCTTGCCGAACCACGGGAACATCTGCATGATCCCCGCCCGCTGGCGAGTCTCGAGCTGCTCCATGAAGTAGCCGTATGTGAACGTCGGATCGGGCAAAGCCTCCGCCTGCGGGACCTGCTCCAACGCCGCCTTCCACTCCTCGAACGCCGCCTTGAGACCGGCGTTGTGCAGCGCCGCATACCGGAGGTATTCCTCCAATGTCTGCGGCGCATTGACATCCGCGGCAGGCTGCTGGGCCCCCCAGGCGAAACCCGCGATCGCCATGACAAGAATCACAGGCACAAACGTTAGCTTGACCATGTCGAGTCCCTGAACCATTACCATCCTGACGCCTATAGCTCTTCAACACTTACATAACGTACACACGAGGACCTCGGTTCCGCCTTATTGCGGAAAATTCCAGGCGTAATCAGGCAAGCTAAAGTCGTCGTCACCATGATCCATCCCTTTCCACTGGATGTCCCATGCAGATTCTTCAATTCCCCCATGCAATCTGGGTAATTGTGTTCGCAGGATTCTGTGCTGTCATGCTATCATTCTGTGATTTTCAGCACAATTTTTCCGAATTGTCGTGCCTCCTCCATCCTCGCCATCGCATCGCGTACGCTGTCCAGCGGGAAAACCTCATCGATTATCGGTCGAAGCCGGCTCACATTCACGGCTGCGAGCATCTGCTCAAAATCCTGTGTCGAGCCCAGGGTGGAGCCCAGGACGGTGAGCTGATTCCAGTAGAGAGTCCGCAGGTCCGTCTCGGCCTTTGCCCCGGTGGTGACGCCGCACAGGACGACCCTCCCGCCCTTGCGGACGCAGGTGAAATCAAGCGGCCAGGTCGCGGCCCCCACCGCATCGACCGCCACATCGACGCCCCGGTCGCCCTTGTGGCTCCTGATCCATTCGACGACGCTTTCCTTTTCATAGTTGATAGTATGATCGGCCCCGAGTTCTCTCGCCCGTGACAGTTTCTCATTGGAGGATGATGTCACGAAGACCTCGGCGCCGATACGTTTGGCGAGTTGCAGGGTGCTGAGGGCGACACCGCCCCCAATGCCGTGGATGAGTACGCTTTCGCCCGGTTTGACCTGCGCCCGCGTCACGAGCATCCGCCAGGCGGTGACATAGCTCAACGCCAGGGCCCCCGCCTCCTCGTCGCTCAAATGCGACGGCTTCGGATAGCAGTTGGATGCCGGCACCGCCACCTGCTCGGCAAAAGTCCCGTCCCGGCTCAGTCCGATGATCCCGAAGGATATGCACAGGCTCTGCTCCCCGCACCGGCAGAACTCGCAATGGCCGCAGCCCAAGCCGGGATTGACGATCACCCGCTCGCCGACACGAGGGCTTTCAACGTTTTCACCCACGGCCGTGACGATACCTACGGCGTCCGAGCCCAGGATGTGAGGCATTTTCAACTTTGTCCGGCCCATGCGCGCCCAGATGTCCAGGTGGTTCAAGCCTGCACAGAGGACCTCCAGCACCACCTCCCCCACCGCAAGCACAGGGGCCTCGACTTCCACCACCTGTACAACGTTCAAGTCGCCGTGCTCACGTATCAGTGCCGCTCTCATGCGCCGAACTCCTGACAGAAGATCACAACGCCCGCCCACGGCGCATAAATCATACGCCCCGCGCCTATTCTCCCATTATCTCGCGCCGCGTGTGGAAAGAGATAGGGAAATGGCTCACAGCGAGCGAGAAAAACGCTCACTCGGGCCTCTGCCTACGTTCTCGCGAAGACTACCGCCGGCCTACTGTGCCTTTACATCATAGCAGAACAAGACATCGGCGTGGCGCAGATACAGCTTGCCGTCCGAGACGACGGGGTGCGCCCAGGCAGTGCCGCCGGCTCCCGGCCGTGTCGGAGGCGTGAACGTGCTCTTGAGGGTGTACTTCTCCGGCGTCGCCTCGACCAGCGCGACGAGGCCATTCTCATAGCGGAAGTACAAGTGCCCATCCGCATACAGGACGCATCCGGAGCCCTTGCCCGGCTGATCCGCATGCCACATGATCTTGCCCGTCTTCATCTCCAGACACGTGGGCTCGCCTTTATTGTGATTGTGGCCGCCGTAGATGTACTCGCCGACCTTCACAAATCCGCCGTGATGGTTCTGGAATTGGTCCTTGCTGAGCCAATAGACCTCCTGGGCCTTCACGCCGCCGCCGTCGGCCACGAGCTTGAGCAGGGCCGAGCCTGTCTGATAGGCGGTGGACGTGAAGACGTAGTCGCCGTCAATTACGGGCGTCGATATGTTCGCCACCTTGTTGGCGACACGGTTGTAACCCCAGAGGAATTTGCCGTCGGCCGAGACACCAGCCACGCCTTCATTCGTAAGTTGCACGTACTGCTTCACGCCGGCGCCCTGGCTGATCACGATGGAGGAATACCCGGCCTCGTCCTTGCCATTGGGACCGATGTCCGGTGTCGGGCATTGCCAGATCAACTCCCCGGTCTTCTTGTTGAGAGCAGCGATGACGGCCTTATGCCCGCCCGGCGTGCACAGCAGCTTGTCGCCATCGATCAGCGGCGACTCGCTGAACCTCCAGCCAGGGTTGGACGCCCCGCCCAGATCGGTCAGCAGGTTCTTCGTCCAGATTACTTTGCCGCTGTCGGCGGCGATGCAGACGACATTCCCATCCGTGCCGATGGCGTAGATACTGTCACCGTCCACGGTCGGCGTGCACCGGGGCCCGTCGTCATGTGTCCCGCCCACTTTGGCCGCCCAGAGCCGCTTCTGGGTCTTGAGATCATAGGCGTATACAAGCTGGGCCTTTTGGCCGTCCAGCTCGCCATCACCCATCGTGTAGAGCCTGCCGTTGGCGGTGGAGACCGTGGAATATCCAGCCCCGAGACCGGAAATCTCCCAGAGCAGCTTCGGGCCGTCTTTCGGCCATTCCTTCAGCAGCCCTTTCTCCTGGCACACGCCGTCGCGATTCGGCCCTCGCCACTGAGGCCAGTCCGCCGCCGACGCGGCACCGCTCAGGATGGATAAAATGACGGAGATAACCACAGTCAACCTCACAGATACTGACATCTTCAAGCCCCTTTCAAACACTATCTGTCCACTTCTTCTGCGGGGGTACATAGACGATCCGCTATAGATGTGACGGTCAAGCAGAAGCTGTTATTTCACCCCACTCACGTCAACGCACACGAAATCCCCCAAGGCGCTGCGGGCATAGATCCGCCCATTGGCCAGCACCGGCATGGTCCAGCATCTGCCTTCAAGCACCTGCGCCGACGCCAGCTCCTTGTACCCAGTCGGCGCGGCCTCGACGATGGTCAGCTTCCCGGCGTCGCTGAGCACGATCAGCTTGCCGTCGGCCAGCATCAGGCTGCCGACGCCGACATCCGGGCCGGACCACTTCACATCGCCGGTCTGGAAATCCAGGCATGTGACGCCCTTGGCTTTGCCCGTATCGACGCCGTATACGTGTCCCTTCCAGAGGACCGAGCTGCTCAGCCAGTTCTGCAGGTTCTTGTGGCTCCAGATGGGAACGAGTTTCTCAGGCTCAATCCGAAATAGCGCCGCGCCGGTCCCCAGACCCGAGCACACGAACAGCTTATCCCCGGCCACGATCTGATCGGGGATGTTCTCATCGTGCATGGTCGTCCAGGGCTGCTTCCACAGGACCTGCCCGGTCGCCGCGACGACGCCGTACAGTTCTCTGTACCCGAGAATCACGGCGCAGCTTTTGCCCTGCTGCTCGTAGGGCACCGCAGAGGCGTAGCCCGCCGGACCTTTTTGAGCGCCCCAGGCCAGTCCGCCGTCCTGCTTTCGCAACGCCGTGCCATATGCACCCGCGTTCAGAACAATCAGGTCGCCTATGATGACGGGCGAGCCGGCAAGACCCCAGTTGGGCGGTTCTACCCCATAGTCCTTCCCTATGTGTTTCTGCCATACGATCGCTCCACTTTGGGCATCGACGCAGAATACGTGGCCATGCTTGCTCAGGGTGTAGACCTTGCCCCCTTCCACAGTGGGCGTCGCGTTCGGACCACCCTCGTAGTTCTTGGGCAGCAGAGGCGATACATAGGCGTGGTTCCATATCTCCGCACCCGTGGCGGCATCGAAGCACCACAGGATGTCTTTCTGCTCGACCTCTTTACCGTCCCCTTCCTTGCCGGTGTTGCCGAAAGCATAGACGCGGTCGCCGCTGACGGCCACGGAGGCAAAGCCCGTGCCGATGGACTTGCGCCACAGGATTTTGGGGCCCGCTTCCAGCCGGTCCCAGCGCCAGCCTACCTCGTCCGAGATGCCATCGTGATGGGGTCCCCGCCAGTTCGGCCAATCGTCAGCACGGGTGACATTGCTGCTCCACAGAATTCCAATGAACATAACAACCGTTGAGATAACCAGTTGCAGCAATCTTCCCACCATCGAACCCTTTCCAAGAGGTCAGCATTCGTGCGGACGTACACCCTCATGAGTGTGTTCCGGGCCAGTCGGCCTGTTCAAATCCATAGTAGCGATATATACTTGTTCCGGCAAGTGCAGTTCGTGAATTTGTAAAGAGGAGACATTCCATGAGAAGTGTCACGCGTCGTGATTTCGTCAGGAGTTCTGTGGCGGCCGGGGCAGCCGTATCCGCCATCGCCGGACCGGCCGCCGCCGCGGCTGCGGCGTCATCCGAGGAGAAGGTCAGGATCATCGCCATCTCATGCAGCCCCCGCAAGGGCAAGACCACCGCCGCCGCATTGCAGGTTTGCCTGGATGCGGCCAAGGAGGTCAGCCCGAGAATCGAGACGGAGTTGATCGAGCTGGCCGGGCTGAAGATCAATGGCAACGTCGCGGCTGGCGTTCCCCTCGAAGCGGGCGAACGGGATGACTTCCCAACGCTCGTTCCGAAGCTCAAAGACCCGAAAGTCCGCGGCGTCATCATCGGCACGCCCGTCTATTTCGGCAATATGAGCTCGTTGTGCAAGGCCTTTCTCGAACGCTGCATCGTGCTGTACCAGCCGGACTACGCCCTGAGCAATAAGGTGGCCGGCGTCGTGGCGGTGGGCGGCTCGCGCAACGGCGGCCAAGAGGCGACGATCCAGTCCGTGCAAATGTCCCTCTTCTGCCAGGAGATGATCCTCGTCGGCAACGGCCGGCCCAGCTCGCGCCTCGGCGGGACCGTCTGGAGCGGCGCAGAGGGCGGCGTGCTGAAGGATGAGTACGGCATGACGACCACGAAGGCCCTCGGCCGTCACGTCGCCGAGGTCGTCCTGCGAATGGCCGGATCGACCCGCCCCGCTTAGGGCCCGCGACGCTCTTTGAAGGCCAACACGCCGGTGGGACAGGCTTGAACGCATTGTGCCGCCGCGACCTGCAGGCCCTCGGCCAGTGAGGCGTCGAACGGCACTGTGACGCGCACGTCGAAGCCACGACCGATAAACGTCAAGCCGAGCTTCTCCCTGGATGCGGAAGCAATCTGGATGCAGATGCCGCAACTGATGCATTTGCCCGGCTCGTAGATGATTTCCGGATGCTCGGCTCGCTGGATGAATCGCCGCCGGTCGGCCTTGTATCTCGCCTGCCGGGCGCCGCAAGCCTCCGCATGTTGTCTCAGCAGGCAGGCGTCCGGCTTGCGGCAATCGCAATGCAGGCAGCGAAGCGACTCGGCAACAGCCTCTTGGCCCGTGAACCCGCCGGCGTCGCCGGAGGGCTTTCGCCTCGCTTCCATGCCGGCCCCACGCAAGAAAATCTCCATTTCCCCATCCTGGAGCTTGCCCATTCGGCTGTTGAACACTCGTCCAGTTCCAACGACCTGTTCAGCAGTCAGGTACTGCCGGATGGATTCCGCCGCTTCCTTGCCGTCGGCGACCGCACGCACGGTCAAACGGCGTTTCCGCACGACGCCGCCGCCAGCGAAAACGCCGGGCACGCTCGTCATACTCGTTCGGCCGTCCACCTGGATGCCCTCGGGCGACGCCTCCACGCCCAGGCTGTCCGCGTCACCCGGCTTCAACTCGCCGGCGGCGATGAACATGGCATCGAACTGCCTGCGGACTTCACCCATCGGCACAGCGACGCCGACGCGTGTGCCGAATCGGAATGTCACGCCCAATCTCCCAATCTGTTCGATCTCCGCCTTCAGCACGTCACGGGGTAGATTCTCCTCGGGCACGCCGTAGCGGAGCATGCCGCCGGGCTCATCGTGATCGTCGAAAACGGTGCAATCGAAACCATCCTGCTGCAGGTAGTACGCCGCCGCCAGACCCGCGGGGCCCGCCCCGACGATCGCGACCCGCTTTCCCCGTTTCTGCGACAACGCCGGCATGAAGGGCTCATTCGATTGCAGGTCCACGTCCGCAACGTGGCGTTTCAACAGGCAGATGGAAACCGCCTCGTCGTGCTGCCTGCGCCGACAGGCCTTCTCGCAGGGGGCAGGACAGATCCGGCCCAGTACCGCCGGCAGGGCAATGTCCCGCTTCACGGTGGCGATGGCGTCCCTCATCTCCCCCGCCGCGATCTGGCGGATCATTTGCGGGATATTCATGTGAGCCGGACAGCCCATCTGACAGGGCCCCAGGCAATCGCCCACGTGATCGCTCAACAGCAGCTCGATCGCCGCTTTCCTCGCATCGAGAACCTCCGCGCAATCGTTCTCGACCTGCATCCCGTCCCGGACGATGGCGCCGCAGGCCGGCACGAGGCCATTGACGCCCGCCACCTTGACCACGCACACCATGCAACTCGTCATCGCCTCATGGCCGCGCAGATGGCACATCGTAGGGATCGAAATTCCGAGCTTCTCAGCGGCGTCGAGGACTGTCTCGCCGGCACTGACTTCCACTTCCCGGCCGTCTATCGTGATCTTCGGCATGGTTATTCCACTCGAACCGCATCGGCGGGACAGACAACCTTGCATGTCCCGCACCGCGTGCACTTCTCGTCTATGACTTCGTGTTTCTCGTACGGCTTCATTTCGATGGCGTCCGCCGGGCAATGCTGGGCGCAGAGCGTGCAGCCGATGCAGGCATCGGTGATGGTGTACTTGATGAGCGCCTTGCACTTGTGGGCGGGACAGCGTCCCCGGACGTGCGCGTCGTACTCGTCGCGGAAGTACCGCATCGTCGAAAGGACCGGATTCGGGGCCGTCTTGCCCAGCCCGCAGAGGCTGCCCTGCTTGATGATCCTGGCCAAGTGTTCGAGCTCGTCGAGGTCCGCCGCATCGCCCTTGCCGATACACAGCCGGTCGAGAATATCCAGCATACGGCGGGTCCCCACCCGGCAGAAGGTGCACTTGCCGCAGGATTGATTCTGCGTGAACTGGAGAAAGTACCTCGCGATATCGACCATGCAGTCGGTCTCATCCAGCACGACCAGGCCGCCGGAGCCCATCATCGCCCCCGCCTCCGTCAGCGTCTCGTAGTCCACGGACAGGTTGTCCCTCGTCGCAGGGATGCACCCGCCGGAAGGCCCGCCCACCTGCACGGCCTTGAATCTCAGCCCGCCCGCGATTCCCCCGCCGATCTCTTCGACGATCTGGCCAACCGAGATGCCCATAGGCACCTCGATCAAGCCGCCCCGGGCCACTTTGCCGGCCAGGGCAAAGACCTTCGTGCCCCTGCTCTTACCTGTCCCGATGCGGGCGAACGCCTCCGCTCCATGGCGGATGATCCACGGCACGGCGGCGTAGGTCTCCACGTTGTTGATCAGCGTCGGGCGTCCCCAGAGGCCCTTCTGCGCCGGGAACGGCGGCCTCAGCCTGGGCATCCCGCGACGGCCCTCGATGCTCGCCATCAACGCCGTCTCCTCACCGCACACGAACGCGCCTGCTCCCGCTACGATCTGCAACCGGAGCGAAAAGCCGGTGCCGAGGATGTTGTCGCCCAGGAACCCTCGCTCCCGGCACTTCTCCAAAGCCTCGGTGACACGTTTGATCGCCAGCGGGTACTCCGCCCGGATGTAGAGATAGCCTTCGTGAGCGCCGACGCATCGGGCCGCGATAATCATCCCCTCAAGAATCCGGTATGGATAGGATTCCATCAGCATACGGTCCATGAACGCGCCGGGGTCGCCCTCGTCGCCGTTGCAGACGATATGCTTCGTTTCCCCGTCGGCGGCACGGACGGCGGACCACTTGAGGTGCGTCGGGAAGCCCGCGCCGCCCCGGCCTCGAAGACCGCTCGCCTCGATCTGCGCGATCACCGCCTGGGGATCAAGCTCTTTGAGCGTTTTCTCCAACGCTTTGAAGCCGTCATTTCGCAGATACTCGTCCATGTCCGTTGGGTCGATGTGGCCGCAGTGCTCCGTAGAGATGTGAATCTGCCGGTCGAGGAAGTCCGATACGGCTCGGTCCCGCACGGAGATCGGATACCGCGTGACGGGCTCCGAATTCTCATCGGTCAACAGGCGGTCCAATGCTTTGGATATTGTATTGGAGAGTTTCCTGTGCGGCCCCTTCACGCCGAAATGCCGCTGGACGATGGGCGTTGCGTCCTCCGGCTGCACCCGGGTGTAGAGAAACGATGTCCCGTTCGGCTGCACGATCTCCAGCAGGGGCGTCTGGTGGCACATGCCGACGCAGCCGACCCGCTTGACCGGCACTCTCGCCCCGGCCCGGGCCAATGCATCCTGCAGAGCCCCATGCAGCCTGCCGCTGCCGCGCGCGACGCAGCATGAGCCCAGTCCGATGCGAATCTCCCCTCGCGCGCCGGGCTTCACGCGCCGCAGGCGGTGCGGTCGCTCGGTTGCCCGGGCCTGTTCCAGCCGGAGAAAGTCGTTGAGCACTTTCGAGACGGTTTCCCGCGTCAGATGCCCGTACGTCACCTCGTCGATCTGCACGGCGGGCGCCAGCGTGCAACAGCCCAAGCAGGCAATCCGCTCCACTGTGAACAGCTTCTGTGCATCCGTATCCTCCCCGTCCGGGATCTGCAGGTATCGGCGAAACTCCTCGTAGACCTGCTCGGCGCCCTTGACGTGGCAGGCGGTGCCCACGCAGACGTGGATGATGTGACGCCCCGCGGGACGATGGCGGAATTGATCGTAGAACGTCGAGACGCCCGCGATGGCCGCCGGCGTGATCTCCGTCATCTCGCACACGCGCTGCAGGGCCTCCTTCGGCAGATAGCCATAGTGCCCCTGGATCGCCTGAAGGAGCTCCAGCACCTTCTCCTTGCCGGTGCCGACCTTTCCGACGACCTCGTCAACGAATGTCAGGTCCAACTGTTCCATAGAACTCGACGCAATGACTCATGGAGCTTTGCCGATGCAGTATAGGTTCTCGGCGCCCCGCAGATACATTCGGCCGTCCGCGAACGCGGGGGATGCGAAACACTCTTCGCCAAGCTCGCATCGGGCAATCTCCTTGTACTCGGGCCCCACCTGGGCGATATGCATGATCCCTTTCATATCAAGCAGGTAAAGCTTGTCGCCCACGATACTTGGGGACGCCCGGCACTCCTCCTTCAAATCCATCTCGTAGAGCTTCTTGCCGTCTTCCACGTTGCAGCACAGGAGCAGGCCGCCGCTCTCGAGCGTGTACACGTACTTGCCGTCGCTGACGGGCGAGCAGATGTCCGGGCCGCTGTCCTCCATGCGCCAGGCGACGTGCGTCTTCGTGACATTGCCCTGCCCCGTCGGCTTGACGGCGACCACCTGGGAGTATGGCTCGACCGCTATGACCAGACCACCGGCATAGATCGGGGACGGTGCCACGTCGCCGCCCACACATTCCGCTCGCCACAGCTCGGCGCCGTGGGCCGGGTTGTAGGAGATGATGAACGGTTTGGCCACGGTAATCAATTGAGGCCGGCCTGCCACGTCGACAACAATCGGCGTAGTCCAGGAGTTCGGCGTCTCGCGCTTCGCTTCCCATGTGATTTTTCCGGTTCGCCCGTCTAGCGCGACGAAGCGGGATTTGCCTTCCTTGCCGTCGCCTTGATCGTATTGAATGAGCACGAGCTTTTCGTAGGTCTCCAGCGAGGACGCATAGCCGTAAGAGTTGTCGGGCAGACCCAGGTTCCTATGCCACAGCCGTCTGCCCTGGAAGTCGAACCCGGCCGCGTCGCCCGCGGGGAAGATCGCATAGAGCCGCCGCCCGTCGGTCGCCACGGTCGAAGGCGCATAGCCCGTATCCTCCATGACCTTCAGCTCCGTGCCCTTTGGCAGCGGCACGGTCGGGACGTCGCCCGTCCACAGAAGCTGTCCCGTGGCGGCGTCGAAGCAATATACCTGCCGGTGGTTCGGGTCCGCGCCGGAGAGGAAAACCCGGTCCTTCCAGACTACGGGGGAGTTCCGCCCCGGAAGCGGCGTCTTGGACTTCCACGCAATCCCCTCGCCCGTCTTGCCATTCCATTGGGTGGGGATATTGGCGTATGCGCTTATGCCGGCGCCGCCGGGGCCCCGGAAGCGGGGCCATTGCTGCCGCATCTCGTCCACGGTGGCGAAGGCCGGTCCCGAGTCCTCGGCCTGTATGAACCGCACCCATCCGCTCATGGCAACAAGCAGTCCCCCGATGACGAGGACAGCCAGAGCACCGGCCACTGCCAGCCGGGCCCGTTTTGCCTCCTCCATCTGCATCTGCCCCATATCCGGCTGATGTTGCGGCCGGGGCAGCGCTTTCCGCATCTTGCCCGCGATTCCGCCCACCACGAGCAAAACCACCACGCTGCCGAGGAGCATGAACGTGGCCTTGCGGGCGAAATCCAGCCGCCAGAACCTGTCGCGACGAATCTTGAGGTCCAACTGCCGGATTTGCGCCACGAGTTCCTGATTCGCAGGCTCCTTCTGGACTCGCAGTTTCATGGCCGCCAGCCTGTTTTCGCGCCACGGCCCGAGGACGCCGCTGCCGATGAGATTAGCCGTCAATAGTGCCGTGAAGACCGCCGCGAAAACAGCCCCCACGGCGGCCGTATTCCGCGCCGTCCGGTATCGGACATCGCTGTCATGTGTACGAGTCTGTTTCGTTGCCTGCGTCATCACCGCCCCGCCACCACCTCTTTGCTCTTGTTCCACCGCTCGCGTTCCTTCGGACAATACTGATAGCATCGTCCACAAGCAAAGCAGCCCGCCCGGTCCGCCTCATAGTCACTGCGCCTGCGTTGAACGGAGAGAGCCACGAGCTTACCCGCGACGACAAGCCCGATGAATCCACCGAGCAGCGCCCCGCCGAGGGCAAATCGGCCGCGAATTGCCGTGGCCTCCTGGTAAAGCTCCTCGCTGGTCCGCCCCGTCGCACGGAATGCCTTGCTGGCATTCGTCGTGCCCTCGACTTTCCCCGTCTCCTCCAAATAGACGCGCTCCGCCGTTCGGACCTTCGGATGCACGCGGGCGAGCCGCTCTTTCAGGGTATAGCCGCCCCAACCGCCACTGACAACCAGGATTGGCAGAAGGAGAAGAAACAGAGCAAGTCGTCGCTTTGCGATCTTGTACTCGCCCTGGGGCCAGTCACCGGTCGGCTCGCGGATGGCCCCGAAGGGACAGGCACCCTCGCACAGGCGGCATTTGATGCACTCATTCGGCGTGATGGTCACGCGCCATTTGGACAGGCGTGACATCTGGCGGAGCAAGACGCCGTACGGGCAAAGGAAACGGCAGTACGGCCGCCCAATGAACAGCCCGATCAATAGTAAAGCCGTGCCGATGATGAGGACGTTCCAGTTGCCGGTGAGCCGGAAGAAGCCGATGAACGGGTCGTACCGGCAGATGAGAAAAGAGTTGCCTATGGCCGCAAAGAGCACCGCCGTACCGAGATAGGTGTACGCCCCCAGCCGCAGCCCGCTTTCCAGCCAGCGAGGGACCGCGACGGGGTGGAGGAGCACCGCGTCCTGAATCGCCCCCAGCGGGCACACCGCTCCGCAGAAGGTCCGGCCGACGAAGAGCGTGAAGACCAGCGGGAGAACAAAGAATATGCCCGCCGAAATGGGTATGGCATAGCCGCTGTCAAAAACAGTCAGGGTGACGTTCTGGATCGCGCCGATGGGACAGATGCACCCATCGCGCCAGAAGCCGAAGTACAACAGGGCGAAGATCATCAGGGCATAGACGGCCCGGCGGCTGCGCCTCTTGAGAATCAGATACGTTGCCAGCAACAGCGTCGCCAGCAGGACCGCCGCGTCGACGTACTCATAGACGGCTGATCTGGCGGCCGGCGAGGTCGTCTGCGGGAACCGGTAGCCGCTTTCGAACTCGGGCGGCGGGAAACGCAGCTCACCCAGCGCGTCAAGAGACAGGGTCTGCAGGACGATGATGAACGCCGTGATGCGGGCCCAACGCGTCATTATTTCCGTTCCACCCCTTTGAGCAAGTACGGCTGGTCCGCCGGGACCCGCTTGTACGCCCCGGAAGGACAGGCGGCCGCAATGGAACACTCGTTGCAGTTCAAACAGCGGTCGTGACGCACCTGGAGGAAGAGCGACCCGTTGCCGAAGGCTATGCATCCCTTGACGCACTTGCCGCAGCCGTTGCACAGCTTCTCATCGATCGTGTACTCGTAGTAAGGGTCCTCGACGAAGGTCCGCTTGATCGCCCCCGTCGGACAAAGGGCGTTCTCCGCGCTGGTGTCCAACGCGGTGGGCTCCGGGACCAGATACCCCGTGCAGAGATCGCAGTACCCGCACAGAGCGTACGCCTGCACGCACTTGACGGCGGACAGTTCCAGCACGCAGTACGTGGCGCAGTTGCCGCACTGAATGCAGAGGTTCGGATCGATCTGCCAGACCATATTGTCCCGGTTATTCCTGGCGGCGGTCAGGCCCGCGGCGGCGCCCAGCCCGCCGAGGCAGGTGCCCCAGAGCCCCTCCCGCATGAACTTGCGACGATTCATGTTGTTGTTATCTGCCATCGCGAGTCCTCGCAAACGCGAGCCTGGCCGAAAGCGCGCGGGGCAAGCCACATTCCTCGAAAACCTCGCAGCCGGAACAGACGCCCCGGCTGACGCACTTGCCCTCGCGCACAAGCCTTCGCCGTTTCGTGACGGCCACGCCGCCGGCAACTCCCAGCAGCGTCAGGCTGACGTTACGAAGCATGTTGCGAAAGAATCGCCTGCGAGCGTGCATAGGCTCTCTCATCGTTTCACGTCTTTCCTGCTGAAGATTTTGATCACGTTCTCGGTGGTATCGAGAACATAGACCCGCCCATCCGTCCCGGCCGCCACGTCGAAGGCGGGCCCCTGACATTCCTCGGGGCTGTCGCAGATCCT
>Ga0315284_10005993_pt1 | contig 17297 bp, 16 predicted proteins | sample YL17G09_16_MG_FD_203696 | JGI IMG/M metagenome (GOLD analysis project Ga0315284, IMG submission 203696) | Sediment microbial communities from Yellowstone Lake, YNP, Wyoming, USA - YL17G09_16 | ecosystem: Environmental > Aquatic > Freshwater > Lake > Sediment | place: USA: Wyoming | collected...
GGTCAGGTACGATTACGGAGCGCAGCCCCGATATTTATGCGCCTTTGGCGCATTCCTTATTATCATTACAAATGAAAGATCGGGGCCAGCTCGTAGATTGTACCTGACCCACCTGTCCCGACATTCCACATTAATCATAAAGGAAGGTCGGGACATTGTCTGACCCCAGCGATGCCGGACAAGCGCCCAAGCTCGTAGAATGGACCCGGTCCACGAACCTGCCTCCCCCCCCAAGCCCCCTCATCCCTCATCCCTAACCACTTTGCCCTGACACCTCGTGCTGTGTATAGTATACACCATAAACTGTGCATTGTCAAGCGAAAAATTCCCGCCGCCTGAAAAATCTTTTAACCACCAAGACACGAAGCGGCTGTGTTGAAAGTCAAGAGTTTTTTTGTCGCCATGATGTTTGGCTCCTTAGCATGGAGTTGAGGATGATGAGTAGTTTTCGCATGCAGGCGGTGATGACGATTTTAAAGGCCTTGCCTTGTTCTTCGAGGCGCCTGGCAAAGGCGCGAATGGTGGGGTTGCACCGTCCTGGCGGCAAGTGCGGCCATGTAAAGCACGCTGCGTACATCAGCCCGCCCGCCCCAGATGGAGGACTGGCCAGCCCACCGGCCGGACTTGATGTCCCAGGGGGCGACGCCAACCAGGGCGGCGACCTCCTGACGGTTGAGTTGCCCAATCTCCGGTAGGTGAGACAGGAGCATTGCGCTTGTGCCGGGGCCCACGCCGGGAGTGGAGCGCAGGATTTTGTCTTTGCGAGAGAGCGTTTCGTCGGCCTCAATGAGTTTGGCGATCTCCTCGTCGAGTCGCGCTATCTCCGCTTCGAGCAGATTCGTGATCTTCTCGATGCTGCGACGGACGCGGGGGAGGCGGGCCATCTCGGCGCGGTTGGACTCTTGGGTGAGAGTGGTGACGAGCTGGCGACGACGGACGACAAGTTCGGCCAATTCGGCCTGTTGGGCGCTGGCGGCGGGGCGGGGCTTGGGTTGGACGATTTGCGCGAAGCGGGCCAAGACATGCGCGTCGATGGGGTCGGTCTTGGCGAGTTCTCCCAGGCCACGAGCAAAATCGCGGACCTGACGTGGATTGACCACGACAGTCGCGAAGCCGGCCTCCAGCAGTTCAGCGGCCACTGGCCGCTCGTAGCCGCCGGTGGCTTCGAGGACGACGAGGGCAACTGTGTGCTCTTTAAGAGCCTTGACGAGGTCCTGGCGTCCCTCAGGAGAATTGGGGACAGACAGGGTTAACCCCGTGGGCGAGGAATCGACCGCGAGAGAATCCTTTGCGACATCGATACCGACGAATAAAGATTCGGACATGGGAACACCCCTATCTTGCGAATGCGAGCTCGACGCACGCGGGGATCGGCGGCGGCTCAAGCGGCTGTTCGGGTTTATCCCACAGGGGCGACGAGGATCCTGCTTCGTGACGGCCTCGAGGACCAAGACACAATCGATCTCTCGCCGCCCGCCCGTGGGAGGGCTTCCCTCCCCCCTGGAAGCCCTCCCACGGGCTGTCCCTATGGAACCATATTTCCCACGTTTTGGGAATATACAAGACACCAAGGAAAAATCCAAGTTTATATAAATCTTTGTGACTTGGTGTCTTGGTGGTAAGAAATCCCGCATGAGATGTTATTGCCGGGACCAGGCGATTGCGCGGGCGAGGGGCATGTCGCCGGGAGTGGTGATTTTGAGGTTTGTGTAATCTGACTCGACTATGAAGACCGGGCGGCCCATGCGCTCGACGAGCAGGGCGTCGTCGGTGAACTCGCCCCGGGGCGCGAACTTCCTGTAAGCGTCGCGGAGCAGTTGCGCCTTGAAAATCTGCGGCGTCTGCACGCGCCACAATCCGTCGCGCGAGACGGTTTCCAGAACGCGCCCGTCCTTTCCGGCGCGCTTTAGCGTGTCTTTCACGGGGATCGCCGGGATTGCCGCGCCGTGCTTGAGCGCGGCGGCGATTACGCGCCTCACCAGGCCCGCGGAGGCGAATGGCCGCGCGGCGTCGTGCACCGCGATAAGGTCCGCGTCCGGCGCGACATGCGCCAAGCCGTTTGCGACGGATTCCTGCCGGATTTTCCCGCCTTCGACGATGTGAGAAATCTTCCAGCGCTTCCGCATGCGAGCAAGCGATTTCGCGGCGGCGTCGAGGTCGCGCCGGTTCACCACGACGATTATTTCGGCGGTTTCCGGCAGGGAGGCGAATGTGCGGAGTGAATATGAAAGGATTGTCCCGCGGCCTAGCGCCAGGAACGGCTTGCTCACGCCGCCCATCCGCATGCCGGAGCCGGCGGCGGCGATGATGACGGACATAATGTTTTTCATTTCATTATTTCAAAAGAAGGGCAATGGATTACGGACAATGGACGATGGATCATGGATTTGAACTAATCATACGTCATTGCCTCTCGTCCGCGGATTCTGATTTCATAATCCATAGTCTATTATCCATGGTCCACAGTCTACTTCAGCGCTTCTTGTCGTTTTCGCGTTCGCGGCCTTTCACGCGGCCGAAGAACATCTTGCCGGCGCTGGACTGGTGGACGCTCGTGATGAAAACGTCGGCGGTCTTGCCGATGAGGTCGCGCGCGTCGTCAACGACGACCATCGTGCCGTCGTCGAGGTAGCCGACGGCCTGGCCGGTTTCCTCGCCGGCGCGCACCAAATGCAGCGTCATCTCCTCGCCCGGCAGCGCCACCGGCTTGAGCGATTCCGCAAGGTCGTTCAGGTTGACGACATCGACTCCCTGCACCGCCGAGACCTTGATAAGGTTGAAATCCGTGGTGACGATCTTGCCGTCGAGGTCCTTAGCGAGGCGGAGGAGTTTTTCGTCAACGCCGGTGAGGCCGCGGTACTGCGCCTCGTGGACGATTACATCGATGCGCCCGTTTTTGCGGATTTCGTCCAGCATGTCCAGCCCTCTGCGCCCGCGGCGGCGCTTCAGGCGGTCGTGGGAGTCGGCCACGGCCTGCAGTTCTTGCATCACGAACGCCGGAATGACGACCTGGTTGTCGAACGCGCCGGTCGCCAGCAGGAGCGCGATTCGGCCGTCGATGATGGAACTCGTGTCGAGGATGAGCGGCTTCAGCCCCCTCTGCGTCTTGCGGAATTCGACGTACGGGATGATGAACTTCCATTCGTCCCGCGTCCGCAGAATCACCATCACGGACAGATACGTGAACACGAAGATGACGCTTAGATTGAGGGCGCGGTCGAGGATTTCGTTGTTCTTCGGCAGGTCCTTCATGAAGGGGACAAGGTACATCGCTTCGACAAAGAGTTTGGCCAGAATGAAGCCGAATATGAGGCTTATCATTATGATGGGCACGCTCTGGATGAAACTCCTGGCGAAAAGGATTTCGAGGACGATGAAGAACATGGCCACCGCGAGGCCGAGAATCGCCCCGGCCAATTGGATATCAATGGGGATCGCCGGCAGGCTCTTGCCCACGTACAGTTGCGGGAAAAAGGCATACCCCAGCCCGATGCAGATGAACACAAATATGATTCGTATGAGTACGCGCGCCAAGTTTATTCCTCCCTAAAATATGATGAAATATCAGTCCGCGTGAATTTTATACCATGTGGCGCAGGAGTCAAGGAAGATTGCCCACGCCCTCACTATATCGGCACGGCGCCAGTTTGTTCTGGATACTTGGCCGCGCCGTGATATAATAGCGGGTCAATTTCCGCCATCTGAAAACCGTATATGCGACGAAAGCCAATAGTCGGCCTTAATTGTTCCCTGCGCCGCTCCGAGACCGATGGCGTCAAGCAGTCCTTTATTCTTGAGTATTACTACGACTTCGTCAGCGCGGCGGGGGGGTTGCCGGTCTTGTTGCCGCCGCTGGCAAATCCGGAGGACATCCGGGCGGCGGTGGAACTGGCGAATGCGCTCGTGCTGGTGGGGGGCGACGACATAAACCCCGCGCGCTACGAGCAGGAGCGGCACGAAAAGACGCAACCGCTTGATGCGCGGCGGGAGGAATTCGATTTTCTTTTGGCGCGGGAGGCGCTCAGCCGCGAGTTGCCAATCCTCGCCATCTGCGGGGGCTGCCAGTTGGTGAACGTCGCGCTGGGCGGCACGCTCCACCAGCACCTGCCGGATGTTTACGGCGCGAGCATCGCGCACTCCCGCAGCGACGAGATGCGCCGCGAGGGGCGCGAGTCCATGCACGAGGCCCGCATAGAGAAGGGGACGCTCCTGCGGGAAGTTCTCGGCGTGGAAAGCCTTCAGGTGAATTCCTCGCACCACCAGTCGGTGGACAGGGCGGCGGACGGCCTGCGCGTGAGCGCGCGCGCGGCGGACGGCGTCGTCGAGGCGCTGGAGTGGGCGGATTACCGCGAGAGGGCGTTCATGCTGGCGGTGCAGTGGCATCCTGAAAGGCTCAAAGGAATCCGGGAACACATGCGGCTGTTTGAGGCGCTGGTTGAGGCGGCGCGCAAATGAAAATGAAACACAACGTAGGCAACGACATGCAGAAGAAGATAAGGTTGGGGGCGCTAATCTCCGGCGGCGGCACGACGTTGCAGAATTTCGTGGACAAGACCAAGGCGGGAAAACTGAATGCGGACGTAGTAGTGGTGGTAAGCAGCCGCCCCAACGTCAAAGGCCTGGAACGCGGGCGCCTGGCGGGGATTGACCGGTACGTCGTTTCACGCAAGGAATTTCCCGACGTGGCATCCTTCAGCCGCGCCATCACGGACGTCCTTGACCGCTACAAGGTGGAACTGGTCGTAATGGCGGGCTTCCTCACTCTCTACCGCATCCCCGACCACTACCTCGGCAGGGTGATGAACATTCATCCCGCGCTGCTGCCGCATTTCGGCGGCAAGGGCTTTTACGGCGACCGCGTGCACCAGTCGGTCCTGGACGCAAAATGCACGGAGAGCGGCTGCACGGTCCACTTCGCCGACAACTTTTACGACCACGGCCCGATAATCACGCAGAGGCGCGTGCCGGTGTTCAAGGATGACACGGTGGAGACATTGCGCAAGCGCGTCTTCGAGGAGGAATGCGTCGCCTACCCGCAGGCGATAAATCTTTTCGCGGAAGGGAAACTGGACGAAATCGCCAACCGCCTCCGCCGCGTGATCAAGAAATGAAAAGGGGAAGCCCCGGCGCGGCCACCGATAAGATCCCCCGCACCGAGCGCTTCCCACCCAACGTTCTTCCCCTTACCCCCGTGGCGCTCCTCACCGCGGCTGCACCAATTCGTCTCATTCCAGCGAGCCGTCAGCGCGCGGCAAGGCTGATCCCGGCCGGCCTCGCCGCATACATGCATCGCTTCCACGCCAATAATTATATTTGCCGGTCTGACATTCTCAGGCCATTGAATCAAAAAAAATGCAAAAATCTTGAAAATGGCGCGGAATCCAGATGAAGAGGCTTTGTCCCAGATGGTGTGTTTATAGCAGGAAGGAGGTAACGGCGGAGAGCATTGCAACGGCGGCGGTTTCGGCGCGCAGGCGCGTCGGCCCAAGCGTAACGACGCGCGCCCCGGCGGCAACGGCAAGCACGACCTCGCCTTCCGTAAATCCGCCTTCCGGCCCCACAAGGCAGACGACGCTTTCAGGCTTCGATGCGCCGGAGAGGCATTCGCGGATACTCTTCGCCTCCGGAGAAAGATGCGCGATGAGGACAAGGCTTCCGCCGCATCGCTGGAGGAACGGCCCAATCGACGCCGGCGTGGCGATTTCAGGCAGGACGTTCCGCCCGCACTGTTTGCACGCCTCTATCACGGTGCGGCGCCATTTTTCGCATTTGCGCGCGAAATCCTTGTAATGCACGACGGAGTTTTCGCAGTAGATAGGCTGGAGCGCCGCCGCGCCGATTTCCGTCGCCCGGCGGACGATGTCGTCCATGGCCTGCGACTTCGTCGGCGCGAATGCGAGCGCCAGACGATAGGGGAGTTCACGGTTGACGGCGCGAGACGCGGTGATGCGGAGCGTTGCGGTCCCCTTGCGGGCCTTAAGGATTTCCGCGTCATACTCGTTGCCGACGCCGTCGAACAGGGTTACTGTGTCGCCGACGCCGCCCCGGCGGACGTGGATGAGGTGATGCGATTCCTCGCGGTCGAGTTCCACGACTTCCGCTTTCGGCCTGCCGTCTATGTAATACCTGTCATGTTCCATGCGAAGTCCGCCTCGTGATGTCCCCGCGACGCGCCGCTTTCAAAATCAGCCACACAACGCCGACGAGCGTCAGGAAGCCGAACTGCAGCCCGCGCACGAGCGGCGACGACTCATAAATCGACATCGCCCCGCCGAAACTTCGGAAGGGGTCAACGATTACTCTCACCAAAAAATACAGCCACATTGCCGCGAAAAACCACTCGCGTCGCGGCTTTCGCCATGACCCAAGCGTAACGAACGCTCCCAGCGCTCCGAACAACGCCACGTAGTACAACTGCGTCGGGTGCACCGGCAGGCTGCGCTCCGCGTGGTCCGGCAGGATGCCCGTCCTGCTCTGCTCCACCGCCGCTGGAGCGCCGACGACGCGGCCATGGTTGTACGTCGCTGGAAATTGCACGCCGAGCGGAAAATCTTTCTCAACCGGCCGGCCGTAGCAGCAGCCATAGCAAAAGCACCCGATGTAGCCGACCGCCACGGCCAGCAGGAACGGCCCCGCCCAGCACGCCCACAGGCTGTTGAATTTCCACCGCTTCCAGACGACGAGCAAAAAGATCAACACGATGATGAAAGCCGCGATATGCGTCGCGCGGCCTTTCTCGGCGAGGTTAATCGACTCTTCAATATAATTCGCGGGCTGCTGGTAGAGGACGCTGCCCACCCGCGCGAAAATGATGTATGCCGCCAGAAAGCCCAGCGACCAGTCAAGCACGCGTCGCGGGCGCAGCGGCACGTTGTGCCTTCGCGCGAGAATGAGCGAAAGCGCCAGGAACAGCGACCCCGCCACGCCGTAGATGAACGGGTAGGCGTACAATTTCAGGCCGCCTATTTGATACAGGACATTTCCCATGGCCGCTACCGCCGCAATGCAAGCCGCGCCACGCCGTAAAAGGCGAGGATGTAGAGGAGCAGTTGAATTTGCCCGTTCTTCACGAACGCCGCGTTTGCCAGCCAGAGCACCGCGAGAAGGCAGATCATCGCGAGAAGAAAGACCGCCTTCCCCGCGCGCGTCCGCCCGCGCAAGATTCCCGCGTCATTGTTCGTTGCCGGTCTCATTTGAAATACCGACGAAGGATTGTTGAGCGACTCAGGATTTGTGAAGGATACATTATAATGTCAGACGCGGAGAATTCCACAGGGAAGGATGGCGGAGTAATAAGAGGGCGGTCTGAGTTCGTGGACCAGTGCTCTGTCATAACATTTTATGGTAATGGAGCGCGCCCGCCCTCGGGCGCGGGGAATCGAGGTGTAGATGAATCACAGCCGGGGGCGGCTGTGCTCCACAATCCCAATATATTGCGTTGACAGAGCATCAAGTCCATTCCGCGAGCGGGGCAACCTTGCGGTCAGCCGATTTTTTTAGTGAACTTGCACTTCGGGTAATTGGGGCATGCGAGGAACGGCCCGAAGCGGCCTGTTTTTTCCACAAGCGTCGCGCCGCAGTTTTCGCACTTCTCCGTCACGGCGGAAGGTTCCGTTGCGGGCGCGGTTTTCTTTCCGACCCTCGTGGTCTTGGGCTTCTGCGCCTTGCCGGGCGCGGGCGGCTTTTCGGCTTCGCCCTTGCGGGGCAGGGGCTTGACGTTCTTGCAGTCCGGATACGCGGAGCACGCGATGAACGGCCCCCGGCGGCTGAACTTTACGACCATCGGCGAGCCGCACTTGTCGCACTTCTTCATCTCCTCCGGAATTTCTATCTTCTCCATGCCGATGGCCTTCGTGAACTTGCAGTCCGGGAAATTGGAGCAGCCGAGGAACCTGCCGTTGCGGCCGTGCTTCACAATCATCGGCGAACCGCACAATGCGCACTTCTCGTCCGCTATCTCCGGCTCGGCCTCGGCGTCGCCGTTTTCCTCTATCTGCACCGTGTTCTTGCAATCCGGGTATCCGGAACAGCCGAGGAACTTCCCGTGGCGGCTCCAGCGGTACACCATCTGCTTGCCGCACTTGTCGCAGGTTATGCCGGTTTCAACTGGCTTGCCTTTTTCGCTTTCCATGGTTGCGCTCGCTTTTTCAAGGTCCACTGAGAATAGTTTATAGAATTCGTCGATTACCTTCACCCACTCTTCCTTGCCGGCCTCGATGGTGTCGAGTTTGTCCTCCATCTGGCGGGTGAAGTCCGTGGTTATGAGAGTGGGGAAGTGTTTGACGAGTTTGTCGGTAACGAGTTCGCCCAACTCCGTCGCGTAGAAGCGGCGCTGCTCCTGCCGGACATAGCCGCGCTCCTGGATGGTGGAGATAATGGGGGCGTAAGTTGACGGCCGCCCGATTCCTTTTCCTTCGAGCACGCGCACGAGCGTCGCTTCCGTGAAACGCGGCGGCGGCTGGGTGAAATGCTGCGAAGGGCTGAGTTCCCGCAGATGCAGGCGCTGTCCGGCTTCCAGCGGCGGGAGGATTTGCTGTTCCTCGCGGCTGCTGGTGAGCATGACTTTGAGGCAGCCGTCGAAAAGCATTTCGCGCCCGCCGGCCCTGAACAGGCAGTTGCCCGCGGCGATGTCCGCCAGCGTCACGTTGAAGAGCGCCGGCGCCATCTGGCACGCGATGAACCTGCGCCAGATGAGATCGTAAAGTTTCCACTGGTCGGGGTTGAGATATTGTTTCACGCCGTCGGGATGCCGGTCGGGCTCCGTGGGCCGGATTGCCTCGTGCGCGCCCTGGGCGTCCTTGTTAGAGCGGTAATGAATCGGGTTTTCGGGAAGATACTTTGCGCCGAACGTCTGCCTGATGACATCCCGCACTTCCGCAACCGCGGACTCCGCAAGATGCACGCTATCGGTGCGCATGTAGGTAATCAGCGCCACCGCGCCTTCGTCGCCGAGTTCCACGCCTTCGTACAACTGCTGCGCGAGCACCATTGTTTTCTTCGCGCTGAAGCCCAGTTGCGTCGCCGCGCGCTGCTGGAGGGTGCTGGTGATGAACGGCGGCGAGGGATATTCGTGGCGCTGCTTTTTGTCAACCTTCTCGACCACAAAGGGCCGCGACTTCGCCTCTTCGCAAATCCTTCGCGCGTCCGCTTCATTGGTGATGTTGCATTTCACGCCGCCGGTCTTGTAGAGGAGCGCTGCGAAGGCGTCCTTGCCGTCCTGCGACGGCGCAAGGCGCGCGGTGAGTTTCCAGTATTCCTGCGGCTTGAACGCGCGGATTTCGCGCTCGCGATCAACGATGAGCATCACCGCAACCGACTGCACGCGCCCGGCGCTGAGTCCCTTGACCACCTTTTTCCAGAGGAGCGGGCTGAGTTTGTAGCCGACGAGGCGGTCCAGCACGCGCCGCGCCTGCTGGGCGAAGACCTTGTCCATGTCGATGCGCCCCGGATGCTCGAAGGCGCGCTTGATTGCATTCTTCGTGATTTCGTTGAAAGTTACGCGGTAGGCGTCCACGGGCTTGAGGCCGATTGCCTCGAGGATGTGCCATGCAATCGCCTCGCCCTCGCGGTCGAAGTCCGTGGCGAGGTAAATCTTTTCGGCCTTCTTCGCGGCCGCGCGTATTGCGGAGAGTACCCTGCTTTTCTCGCGGATGGCGACGTACTTCGGCTCGAAGCCGTGCTCGACGTCGATGCCGAGTTCGCGCTTGGGCAAGTCGCGCACGTGTCCCGCGGAGGCCTGGACCACGTAGGCCGGGCCGAGATACTTGTTGATTGTCCGCGCCTTCGCGGGCGACTCGACTATGACAAGAGATTTCGCCATCGTCTCAACACTCGCAAAATAATGTCGAAAAGGGGCGCATGCTAGCACACGCTCCCCGCAGTGTCAACCTGTCGGGAATTAAACCGCGTTTCTTTACGTTTGATTTATGACATCGGGATACGCGCGGGAAAAATTTAGAAAATGAAATAAAGCGCGCACGGCGAAAGCCGCCGACCAGCCCGAAAACCTTGAATCCGCCGGGGCGCGGGGATATAATCCGCCAACGATTTTTCTTCGCAACTTTGCAGCAGGATTGCCTGAAAGGACACCGCAGCATGCCGCAGAAAAAAATTCTTGTAATCGGGGGAGTCGCCGCCGGCACGAAGGCCGCGGCGAAATGCCGCCGCGAGTCGCCCGACGCGGACATCAAGATTGTTACCGACGAGGCATACATTTCCTACGCCGGGTGCGGTTTTCCATATTATATAGGAGGCCACGTCAGGCGCGAGCAGTTGGAAGTGAAGACCGTCGCCGACTTCAGGACCGAGAGCAACATCGAGGTTTTCACGCAGCACCGAGCGCTGAGCATCGACCCCGCGAGAAAAACCGCGGCGGTGAAAAACCTTCGCGCCGGCGGTTCGGAGGAATTCCGCTACGACGTGCTCATCATCGCAACCGGCGCGGCTCCCGTAATGCCGCTGATTCCCGGCCATGACCTTAAGAACGTCTTCACGCTGCGCACGATTGACGACGCGATGCGCATCGGCGCGCTCACGGGCGGCGGCGCGAAAAGCGCGCTCATCGCGGGCGGCGGCTACATCGGGCTGGAGGTCGCGGAGAACCTTGTGCAGCGCGGGATACAGGTTACGCTCGTTGAAGCCATGCCGCACATACTGCCGCGGTTCGACGAGGAAATCGCGCTCCTTGTGCAGAACCATCTGCGAGAGAACGGCGTCAGGCTCGTCCTCGGACAGAAAGTGGCGCAAATCGACGGCAACAGGTCAGGTGAAGTCTCCGGCGCCAGCACTGACAATGGAGAGAAGATACCGGCGGACTTTGTGCTTTGGGCCGCGGGCGTCCGGCCGGAAGTTGAACTCGCGCGGACTGCGGGAATCGAAATCGGGCCGACCGGCGCGATAAAGACCGACGAGCGCATGCGCACGAACCTGCCGGACGTTTACGCCGTGGGCGACTGCGCGGAGACAAAGCACCTCGTAACCGGCAAACCCGCGTGGGCGCCGCTTGGCTCGACCGCGAACAAGATGGGCCGCGTCGCCGCCATAAACGCATGCGGCGGGCACGACACTTTCCCCGGCGTGCTCGGCAGCACCGTGGTGAAGGTCTTCAACGTCAACGTGGCCATGACCGGCCTGACGGAGAAAGAGGCGCGCGCGGAAGGATACGATTTCGAGACGGTCATCGTCCCGTGCCGCGACAAGGCGCATTACTATCCCGGCAACGAGTTCGTGACGACGAAACTTGTCGTTGACCGGAAGACGCGGCGCATTCTCGGCGGGCAAATCGTGGGCAGGGGAGTGGTGGACAAGCCGATTGACATTCTCGTCGCGGCGATAACGCTCAACGGCACGGTGGACCAGTTGGCGAAGATGGATTTCGCTTACGCGCCGCCGTTCTCCGGCGCGCTAAGCCCGCTCATCAACGCGGCCAACGTGATGCTCAACAAACTCAACGGCCGGTTCCGCGGGATCTCGTCGCTGGAACTCAAGAAGATGATGGAGGCCGGAGAGGACGTGCAACTGGTGGACACGCGCGGCGCGGAACAGTACGCCGCGGGGCACGTGCCCGGCGCAAGGCGGATTGCGCTGGGCGAGTTGCGCGAGAAAAGCAAAGAGTTGGCGAAAGACAAGCCTGCCGTCTGCATCTGCAACATCGGCAAGACCGCGTTCGCTGGACATCTTATCTTGCGGAACGCCGGCTTCAAGGACGTGAAAACGCTGGAGGGCGGCGTTACCGCATACCCATTTGGACTGGAGAAGGGCGCGAAAAAGTAAATCGTCGCGACGAAAAAGAAAAGGGCGCTCCATGAGCGGAGCGCCCTTTGTCTTTTATGCGCGCCCGGCAGGATTCGAACCTGCAACCCTCGGCTTCGTAGGCCGATACTCTATCCAGTTGAGCTACGAGCGCTTTGGGAAAATCTTTATATCACAATCCCGCCAAAAATCAAGCGCTTCATTTCCAAATGTCCAGCCGTCCCGATACCCAGATGTCCAGTTGTCCAGTTATCCAGATTTCCAGTTGTCCAGTTATCCAATTTGGATGTGCTGGTATATGCATGCGAAAGGGGCCGTAATCCCGGATGCCCATTTTTACACTTCATAATTTACTAAATAAATGCAAAATAGCCGCTTGTCAAATAGCAGGACGGGGAACACATACTACCTTTCGTATGACGAGTAACCACAATGGTTTCAGACAGTTAGTGCTTGCCATCTTTAAGGCTTATCGATATATCATCGCCACCGCCATTCTCGTCTTTCCCATTAAATCCGACATCCCAGATCATGCAGGATGTAGCACTTTCCCGGTGATACATGAGCGAATGTCCGTCTGTCCCGACAAAAACCAACTTGCCGCGCTGGTCAGCGACAACCCATCCCTCTCGCTTTCCCGCTTCTTCGGCAAACTGCTCATCCCATTTGTGTCCAGGGTAACTGGAGGAGATGAAGTAGAATAGTGTTTCGGAAGAGTCCATCGAATCAAAGCCATCAGGTGGATACTCTTTGTTCAAAATATAATAGTTATCGAGGTCCAGTTTAACCGTCGTTAAGCGATTCCATATTATAGATCGCTCCATGAGGGCGTCATGGCCTGCACGTTGCCGGAGTTCTGTTACCGCCCAATATGAGATACAAAGGCCAACGAGTATAGCCAACACTACGCCAACGGCAATACCAACGCGAGTATTTCGAGTCATTGTGTCGCCTCGTTGCAGCTTAAGATCCAAGTCATTTTAATGAGAAGACTTTGCTCTTTCGGCCTCGATCGCATGACGAAACTGTTTATAGTAATCTCCATAGCCGGGACAAGGATATTCGGGTTCCTTTTTTTGAGGCGTATTATGTTTTACCCCGAGAATGCTATCCTCTCCATTACCGTGCCGACGGCGAGTTGATGCGCGCTGTCGTTCTTGCCATCGTTCCCGCCGTGACCGTCCCAGAAATCGCCGCCCGCAAGCGTCACCGCAACAACATTTCCTTGTGCGCTGGCATGATATATAGATTGCCCGTGTGTGTCAAACGTTCGTTTGGAAGACCGGCGCGGATAATATATGTAAATCTCTCAGGGCATATATATAATGTAATGGCCGGAAGTCAAATGTTGTTTTTTTGCGCGGTCTGGGTTAAAGTAACGCGCTGGGAATTTCCGGAACGCCGCAGAAGGCGCTACGCCGCTTTTTCTTTTTGACGCGCGAAATGGCAAAACGCATCGCACGATTGATACTGAACCCTATCTCCGGAGCGGGAAGGGGAAAACAACTTCTGCCCGAAGTAGTCAAGCGCCTGGAGGCGCTCGATTACCACGCGGACGTTGTGCAGACCGGCAAGCCCGGCCACGCGCGCGAATCCGCGGCCAGCGCGGAGGCGGACAACGTGTCGCTCTTCGTCATTTTCGGCGGCGACGGCACAATCAATGAAGTCGTCAACGGGCTGGCGGGGCGGCCCGTCCCGATATGCGTCGCGCCCGTCGGCACGGCGAACTGCCTCGCAAAAGAACTGAACCTGGGCGCGCACATCGAACAACTGGTCCGGCGAATCGACGCGATGCAGACGCGGATGCTCGACAGCTTTCTCGTCAACGACGGCCGCGCGCTGCTTTTCGTGGGCGCGGGGTTCGACGGCGAAGTCGGCAGGAAGATGTGCGAGAACAGGAGCGGGCACATAACGGAACTCTCGTACTTTCTGCCCGTCCTCAGGACGCTCCTTACTTATCACTTCCCGCGGTTCCGCGTGGAAGTCGACGGGGAGGAAGTGGAAAGCGGGGCGACGTTTGTCGAAGTGGCCAACGTGAGCACATACGGCGGGCCGATAGTTCTTGTGCCGGACGCGAAGCCGGACGACGGCCTGCTGGATATACTAATCTCCGACTCGTGGCGGCGCGGCACGATGGTGGAGCATTTCGCGCAGGCATGCCTCGCGAAAAGGGTAAGCGGCCACAATACCCGCCGCCTGCGCGGCCGCGAGGTCGTGCTTACCGCGGCGGAAAACGTGCCGATGCAGATTGACGGCGATTTCGCCGGGCATCTGCCGGCGCGAATCAAGATACTGCCCAAGAGCGTTTGCGTGGTGGTTGACCCTACATGAAAGGGGGAACCGACATGAAGAACGAAGTAAGACAAGTGCGTGTTTCCACAAACGTCGTCATTGGCGATGGCGGCCTTGCGGCGATTTGCGGCCCGTGCGTGATAGAGGACAGGAAGAAATGCCTCGACGTGGCCGCCGCCGTTGCGGAGATTGCGCGCGCGGTCGGCATGCCCGTGATATTCAAATCATCGTTCGACAAGGCCAACCGCTCCTCCGTCAAGTCGTTCCGCGGCGTGGGGTTGGCGCGCGGGCTTGAGATACTGGCGGAAGTGCGCGAGAAATACGGCCTGCCGGTCCTGAGCGACATCCATCTGCCGGAGCAGGCGAAGCCCGCGGGCAAAGTCCTTGATGTTCTGCAAATCCCCGCGTTCCTGTGCCGCCAGACTGATTTGCTCGTCGCGGCGGGCGAGACCGGCAAGCCCGTCAACGTCAAGAAGGGGCAGTTCATGTCGCCGCTCGAAATGGCGAACGCGGTCGGCAAGATAGAAAGCACGGGCAACAGGAAAATCATGCTGACGGAGCGCGGCACGACGTTCGGGTACAACAATCTCGTGGTGGATTTCATGTCGCTGCCGCTAATGCGCTCGCTGGGCTGCCCGGTGGTGTTTGACGGGACGCACAGCGTGCAAATGCCCGGCGGCAGGGGGACCCGGAGCGGCGGGCGGAGCGAGTTCGCGCCGGCGCTCATTCGCGCGGCCGCGGCGGTCGGCTGCGACGCGATTTTCATAGAAACTCATCCCGCGCCAAAGACCGCGCCGTCCGATGGCGATAATATGATACCGCTCAAAAACCTGCGGAAAGTACTCTCGGACGCGCTGGCGATTCACCGCGCGAGGCAGAAATCATGAAAGGACGCGGAGCCGTTGCGCTGGCGCTGGCGCTGCTTTGCTCGCTGAACGCGTGCTTCGGGACGGGCGAGGCCGGCAACCGCGGCGACGAGCGCCTGCGGCTGCGGGTGGGGGCCTTTTACAGCGCATGGGCGCGCGGAAAAACGGACACCATCCGAAAACTGGTGTCGCAGAATTTCCGCGATAATGATCCGGATTTGGCGTCCTTCAAGGCTTACATGGACAAGACTAAAATAAAATCCTTCCAGCCGGGGGACATAGAGGACGAACTGAAATACAAGCGCGTCACGACGAACGTAACGAAAGACAACGGCGAGGCGATAACCCAGGTTTCATACTGGAAATTTGAACGCGGCGACTGGTACCTGGAGGTGATTGACTAGTGCGCGGGCGGCGAACACTGTTCACAATACTGCGAGTCTGCGTCAGCGTGGGGCTGCTGATATGGGTGTTTTCCATCATCGAGTTCCGCGACACGGTCAACCTGAAGGACGGGCCGGTCCGCCACGGCAGCGTCACGAACTGGCGCGAACTTGAGAAGAGCGATACCTGCCCGATTATCCTCACAAGCAGCGGCCAGTCCCGTGCCATAACACGCGAGGAAATTGCGCCGGAAGCCACGGTACACCTTGCCGATGGCTCGGTCACGTCGGGAATGCTCATCGAGCAGACTCCCGAAAGCGTGACAATCAAAACCGGCAAGGGCACGTCCACTATCGCGAAAAGCCAGATTGTCCCCGCCAAGCCGGGTGAGCCTGCGCTCACGCTCACATATTACCGCCGCGGCCTGTTCTCGATACTGCGCAACGTGACCCTTGGCCTTATCATCATTGGCGTCATATATTACGGGCTTGTCAACATCCTCGGCAGCGTGCGGTGGTGGGTGCTGCTCAAGTCGCAGAGAATACCGATTTCGCTTTGGAACGCGAACCGCCTAACCTTTCTCGGTTATTTTTTCAACAACGTCATGCCCGGCCTTACGGGCGGAGACATCGTGAAGTCGTACTACGTGGCAAGGGAGACGCAGCAGAAGACCGCCGCGATAACCACGGTGTTTCTGGACCGCCTTATCGGCCTCGTCTGCCTTGCGATTATGGCCGGCGCGATGATCCTCGTGAACGCCGGCGACCCGAAATTCCGCGGTCCGGCGATGGTAATCCTCTTGTTCCTCGGCATAACGGGGGCGCTGAGCGTCGCGTTCTTCAGCCGCCGCGTAAGGCGCGCGCTGCGCATCAACGTCATGGTAAAAAAGTTGCCTTTCGAGGGACTAAAGCGCGTCCTGCGGGAAATCGACCACGCGATCTTTTTGTTCCGCAATCACAAGACGGCCATCCTGATTACACTGCTGCTTTCATTTGTATCGCAGACAATCTCGGTGAGCACGAACATGTTCTTCGGCGCGGCAATGGGCTTGGAGCAGATGCAAACGCGGGACTACTTTGTTTTCCTGCCGATAGTGTTCATGATAATGTCAATTCCCATATCGCTGTCGGGCTGGGGCGTGGGGGAGCGGTCGTACCAGGGCCTCCTTAATACCGTCGGTGTTCCGATGAACCAGGCCGCGGTGATGGGCGTGCTGTTCAACCTGACGCGCACGATATGGAGCCTGCCGGGAGCCGCGTTCCTGGCCGTGGCCGGCAAGCGGCCGACCGCCGAAGAGATGAAAAAGGAACTGGAACAAGAGGTCAAACAACCTGATAATCCCGGCGAGAGGAAGTAAATGCCGCCGCTCCGAACATACAAAGGCGCGATCCACATACACACTAGATTCTCCGACGGCAGCGGCCATCTGAAAGACATCATAAAAGCCGCCCAGGACGCCGAACTGGACTACATTATCATTTCCGACCACGACGAACTCCTGCCGGAGCAGTTGAAATTCCAGGGCTGGCACGAAAAACTGCTGGTCGTTTACGGCGTCGAACTGGCGGCTTGCAGGCTCCGCAGGCAACATTTTCTCGCGCTGGGCGTTGAATCGCACCTTCCGTACGAAAAAAAACCGCTCGCGGAAAAACTTGAACTCATTCAGAAGGACGGAGGGATTTCGATAATCGCGCATCCCTCCGGCCCATTCAGGCCGTGGCGCGGGCAGACGCACTTCGCATGGAGAAAACTGCCGGAGAAGTTCTTTCACGGTCTTGAAATCTGGACCTACCTGCACGACTGGCTGGGCGGCCTCGCGTGGTGGCGGCTGCGGGAAATGATAAACCGCTCCGACTGCTGCCTCCGCGGCCCCGAGCCGCGGCTGCTGGCGCAATGGGACGAACTGAACCAGCGGCGGCGCGTGGCGGGCATCGGCGCACAAGACAACCACGCAAGATGGGTGCCGTTCGTTAAACAACGCGTGTTCGCTTACGAGTACCTCTT
>Ga0315284_10005994_pt1 | contig 17295 bp, 14 predicted proteins | sample YL17G09_16_MG_FD_203696 | JGI IMG/M metagenome (GOLD analysis project Ga0315284, IMG submission 203696) | Sediment microbial communities from Yellowstone Lake, YNP, Wyoming, USA - YL17G09_16 | ecosystem: Environmental > Aquatic > Freshwater > Lake > Sediment | place: USA: Wyoming | collected...
TATCCAATAACCCCAACATCAAAATAATGTCGAATTACAGCGGTTCTTTCTTCGAATCTCAGGCAATCCGCTATCAGAGTATTCAGTAATTTGTTGATCGAATCCGCTGCTACCTCACATTTCCTGACTCTTGGGTCTCCTCTAAAGGCACCACCCATTGATCCTGATTGATCTATGAGGATAATCACGCAACCTGGATTTGCTCGAGTAATTTGTCTCATGATAGAACACATCCCTATTTTTATATTTTATAAGCGACCTCAATTGTATTGAATAGATTTGATAAATGAGAGAAATGAATCATGAAATTTATGAAATTATATCTAACCAATCGGATAGAAAAGTTTTTTGATATCCCGGTTGTGTTACATATATGACAATAATGCTTGAAGGCCAAATCGATAAACTTGAGAAAAGACAAGTCCGAAGGGAAATAAGAAGAATAAATATCATGTGGCTTCCGTGGCCATGGCCACAAGTCGTTACAGAATCGATTTATTTAGATGAATACGCCTTTATCCTGACTTATAAACAAAATAACAAAAATATTGAACAAAATGTTAAATATACTGGCGAATTGCATGGAATGCTTATCATGAAAAGTCATGTAAAAGTATGGGGACAAATGCAGTCAGGAGTATTGATTGCATCGGCAATCCTTGATGTTGATAGAAATGCATGGGTTGTCGGGGGTCGATAATAGTGAATATTTCCGATCTTGAAAGAAAATATCTTGACGAGATAAAAACAGGGACCTCCACATATATTTCAACACAACCGATAAAACCATTTTTTTTTCAAATACAGGGAATATCTAAAATTTTATCTGAAAAAGAAAAACTGGTGGCAGAAAAATATCTGATGGAGGATGTATTGGCCGGACTTTACGGACAAAAAATCCCGATAATTTTATTCATAAAAGGAATGGAAAAAAAAATCGAAATATACATGGGGATATTTTCCGAAAATAGAGCCAATTTACCCAATCAGTATCTGAATACATTAATTACTTCTCTTAAAGGGACATATCCGGATATTTCCATTTCAAGAAGTAATGATGAAGAAATCAACAAAAATCTGGCAGCATATCTCAATAAATCCATCAACATTGGAGTACTGACGGGTATCCCAACTGCAAAGGTCGGTACAGAAAAAATCGGAGTTGAACAAATAGAGCGGATGATCCGTGGTCTATTTGGAAAAGAATGGGGATTCATGGTTATTGCAATACCTCAGGAGAAAGCAGAATTGGTTGCTACTCAGGAATTAATTTTTAATGAGATCAATGAAAACTATCCCAAAATTAAAAAAAACATTTCCATTGGAGGGCAATATGGTCAAGAACAGGAAGAACAGTTCGATAAAGTCGCTCAGTATTATGTAGAACTGCTCGAAACTGACTTTAACCGGTATAATTCTGGTAAATCAATGGGAATGTGGAACGTAGGCGCATATTTCTTTTCTCAGGATACTGAAACGTATAATAAAATGGGATCATTATTAACGGCAATTTTTTCCGGGGAATTTTCAAAGCCGGATGCCATCAGGACAAACCCATGTCCCAAGGTGAATTATGATACCATCAAACAGTTCAAAAATATTGACACGAAAAATAGTTATCCTGACACCCTGTTGCAACACCTGTATCCTTACAAATTTTTAACTTTGCTCACTTCACAGGAACTGGCAACATTTGTTCATCTGCCCAATGAAGAAATGCCGGGATATGATGTTAAAAAACATATCCGTTTCAGTGTTAATACACAAAAAATTTCTGAAAAAAATTCGATAAAAATTGGAGATATTATTGACAGGGGGGTTTCAACTCATAATATCCTTGATATGGAACGTGAATTATTAAAAAAACACACTTTAATTGCCGGCATAACAGGAAGTGGAAAAACAAATACCTGTTTTAATTTATTGGTACAATTATGGAAAGAACATAAGATTCCGTTTCTTGTTATTGAACCAACGAAAGCAGAATATCGGAGTCTTATCGATTTGATGGGGTCATCAATTCGAATTTTCACACTTGGTAACGAGAATATTGCCCCTTTCCGGATGAATCCGTTTGAGATACCAAAAGGTGTGCATATCCAGAGGCATCTGGATAATCTAAAAGCAATATTCAATGCCAGTTTTTCCATGTATCCTCCTATGCCCTATATCCTTGAACATTGTCTCATCAATATTTATGAAAAAAATGGATGGGATTTAACGACAAACACCCCTGGAATGATCACCCCAACGCTCGGGGATTTATACAATGAAATCGATATCGTCGTTCGCGGATTAGGATACCATACAGAAATCTCGATGAATGTCAGGGCTGCACTGAGAACGAGAATTCGTAGTCTTCTCCTTGGCGGGAAAGGCAGAATGTTGAATTGTAAAAAATCTTTGCCGCTTGAAGAAATTTTACAAAAACCCACAATACTCGAATTAAAATGGATTGGAGATGATGAAGAAAAATCCTTTTTAATGGGAATGCTGCTTGGAAAAATATACGAATACCGGGAAGCTGGAGGGAATGTTGCCTCTCTTCAGCATATAACACTGATTGAAGAAGCTCACCGTCTTTTTATGAATATACGGCAGGAATCCGAAGAGGCAAACCAGTCAAAAGCCAAAGCAGTTGAAACGCTCTGTAATATCCTTGCTGAAGTGAGGGCATACGGCGAAGGCATAATTATTGTTGACCAGGTTCCTACAAAATTAGCCCCGGACGCCATTAAAAATACAAATATGAAACTTATTCACCGCACTATTGCCGGAGATGATCGTTTTGTTCTTGCTCAATCAGTTGGATTGTCTGATTCTCAGCGGGATTATTTAATCAATCTTAAAGTTGGCGATGCTGTAGCTTTTTTCGAAGATCTTGATGAGGCCATGCTATTAAAAATTCCTGATATCAAATCTGGCTTTGTAAAGTATAAATCAGACAATGAAATATCGTCCCATATGAACAAGATTTTTTTTAATTCCGCAATAAATAAAGAAATTAAAGAGCAAAGACCCGGAGAACCTTTTATAGGATGTAAATTTTGCAATCATGTGTGCAACTTCAGGTTTACCTTAGAACCCCTAATTAATGATAATGAATTCAAAGATGGAATTATTTCAGCGATTAATGAGGATAGATGGGGAGGAAAAGAATTAATTTCGTTAGTAATGTCGAAAGTAAAAAACCTTGGTTATATCAATACCAATCAAATTGAATATCTTACTCTTTGTGCAATTGTTCAGGTTCTTAATAATCTTTTCAAGGGATGCGGCGGTAAAAGTTCAGTACAAATCTCTGAAATGGTATATACTTATAAAAAAGCGCAGAAAGGGGTTAGCGGAAAATGACATATCCGGTTGATCATTCTATCGAAAAAGAGCAAATCTCCAAAGATACTGCAAGTAAAGCCATTGACACTGCACGTGAAAAAGTAATAAAAGGAGAAGTACGATCTCAGCCGGCAGGAGAAATCAGGGAATTATCAATAGAACGTCAGACTGTTTCCCAAAATGCAATTGATATTTCAACAGATAAAGTAAAAAGGGGAGACGTTAAGAATACCCCCATTGACAAAGTTCAAGAAAAAAGTCTAAATCCCAAGGAAAATATTGTTTCAGGGCCAGGAAAGGAAATTTTTAAAGAGAATATAAACTCAAATGCAAAGGATTCTACCGTGAAAATTAACGAAATTCCTTATCATAATCAAAAAGAAGGGTGCCCTAAAGCAGGAGAAATCCCCACACGAACGCAAATTTCCGGTAGTTATGATGCAGCATCAGATTCTGGAGAGTATGCGTGTTCGATGGCATGTGCAAGAATGACAGTTGAATACATTCAGAAAAATGATCCTGGCCAAAGCTTAATCTCAGCAGACGGATTCGCTATTGAAAGATACGACCCCGGAAAAGGATCATCCCCAGATGCTATATTAAATATACTAAATTCCGCAGGCATAAATTCATGGCAGGGAGAAGGGAATTCAATTAATGACCTTAAAAAATCTGTAAAAAATGGAGATTGTGTTATTGCAGCAGTTGGAGCTGGTGATTGGTATGGAAATCAGCAGGAAGGTTTGCACAATATTGTTGTAAAAGGAGTAAAAGAAACCCCCGAACAAACAATGTTCATTGTTAATGACCCTGGTCAGGAGTCTGGAGAGAATCTGGTTGTAACTCAGGATTACTTCGTAAAAGCTTGGGATTCTTCACACAATCATATGACCTTAGCCTTCAGAAAGTAATGATATCTTCGGATACCGATGAAACCATTTATCCCATTTTTCCTCATATTGGGAATACTGATTCTTTTTTCGACTGCTTCTGGTGCTGAAACTCCCACAGGGTCCCTTGGCATTACCTCGTTCCCGAACGGGGCTAATGTTTACTTAGACAATAAATTTATTGGAAAAACGGATATTACTATACCAAAGGTAGTCACTGGATATCATGAAATTCGTCTTCAGCTAGACGGTTACCGTGATGCTGAAAAAATTTTTTTTGTTGAACCTAATGAAAAAAATCTATTCTCGCATGAATTTATTTTAAAAATTGGTAGTATTTCTGTATCTTCCACTCCACCAGGTGCAAATGTTTATTTGGATGAATTATACCGGGGTAAAACACCAATTATGCTCTATAGCATTAAGGAAGGTGCTCATACATTGTCTCTATCATCTCCCGAGTATCAAACATGGTCCACTACGCTTTCGTTAAAGGATGGGGACCGCCAGGATATCAGTCACACTTTCGTTCCCTCAAACGGGAAAATTATCTCAAAAGTTACTTACACAGAACAAAATTCAAATCCTTCATTCCGGATAGTTTCTGCACCCGCCATCCAGGCATCGACACGGACAATTCAATCCCAAACGAATTCATCTAATTCTGAAAATAAAATATCATTTCCAATACTCTGGACATACAAAACAAACAGTTCTATAAGAAGTATCTCAGTTAGCCGTGATGGTTCTTATGTCGCTGCAGTTACAAGTGACGGCTGGCTTCACTATATCAACAATAAAGGTGTAAGGGAGTGGTTTTTTGCTTCCGACAGGATAAAAACAGCAGATATTATGTTTGATGGTTCATTAGTTATAGCCGGGAGTTCACGTAATTTATACTATCTTGACGGGGATAAGAATAATCCTAACTTCAATTACAACCGTGATGACTTTTATTATAGCCGTGATGAACTCTCAACTCATTTTAATACAAAGACAATTACTGATAGTCTTCCATTCAATGCAGTCGCCATTTCTCCTGATGGGAAATATATTTTAGCAGGGACAGGGGATTCGATTAATTCAGAGAATAAACTGTTCCTTATGGAGTGGTACGCAGGAAATAATGTTGCGTATCCTACATGGAATTCTCCTGAAACCCAGGAAATATCTGATATCGATATTTCCCATGATGGCACTGCTTTTGCTGTCGGAGAATTCCCTGGTATGATCGGGTATTTCACGAAGGGAAAACGATCATGGACACACCCGCTGTCCATGTTCTATTATCCAACAGTCGCTCTTTCCACAGATGGTAAATATATTGTCGGTGGCAGCGATAAGATTTACTTTTTGGATGATACCGGATCAATCCTTTGGAGCTATCCAACAGGAAAGTCTGATAATCGGGTGAATGTTGCGATATCCGGAGATGGATCCTATATCCTCGGAGGATCTGATAAACTCTATCTCCTTAATAAAAAGGGTGAATTGATAGGATCAAAGGATTTCGGTTATCCAATTTCTGCCGTTGCTATGTCAAAAGATGCTTCAACGATCGTTGTGGGGGCAGATAAACTCTATACACTTTCAACAACCTTGTCCTCATTTACCTCAGGTAGTAACAATCTTCCGAATAACAATAATCAAAACCTGAACCCCAATGTTGGACAAATAAATTATCCCGCTATTCCGAATGAATTCTTACTTTCACTCATATTCATACTGTTAGTCGTGGGATATTCGGGGTGGAAATTTTGGAAAAAATCTCCAAATCCGCAGCAACAAAATCCAAAAGGGAACCCTCTCATTTCAATTATTAACAATGTTACTAAATGGTTATTGGATATATTCTCTGGAACCACCGTAATACCACCAGATCCTAAAAACCTCGTTGATAAGCTAATCAAAGTTCTTCGGACCGGAAAACCATTAGACCAAGGAGCTGCAGCATGTAAGCTTGCAGAAATCGGAAAAGACTCTATCAACCCTTTAGTCCAGTTATTAAAAGATACGAATCCTGATGTGAGAAAATTTGCGGCTCTGGCATTGGGTAGAACCGGCAGTACTGAGGTAAGAGAATCACTCAAGGATTCTCTTAATGATTCTGATGAGGATGTCCGTTTCTGGGCACAAAACGCACTGAATCACCTCAATTAATTTCTCGTAACAATCGTTGATGATTCTGACTATCCATAACTGCAATATTTCTAACAATCTGGAAAAATAGAACGAGAATCCAAAAATAATCCCTCTCCTGTTGATAACACAAGAAACATATTCTATAAGAGATATCAGGAGAGTAATTCGGTGAAAGGTACCGATAAAATTTGGATAACAATTATTATTATATAAAATAATTCTATCTTCATGGAATCCAGTTGTCGGAAGCTTACTGAGAATCTAGAGAGACAAATATATTATGATTTAATGAAGGCCAAAGATGCCGCATGGCTCACCAATAATACCATCATGGAAATGAACAGAGGGAATTCACCCGCAGACAGATCTAGCATTCTGAACCAACGATTACAACAGGCTTATGATGTGGCTGTGAAGCAAATGAGAGAGAAATATGGGATTTCTGAGGATCAAGTAGAAGATATCAGAATAGCTGGTGAGATAGAAGATTGGCCAGCTCCAAAGCACTAGAAGCATTGTATATCCACAATGGTGTTTGGTTTGACACGTCCTGTAGTGAGATCTCGACATGTTTTTCTGTATTGTATATATTATTATTGGGATATTTTTTAGAAGAAAACCGGGATAATTTTAGAATATGTCCATCAAAAAATCTTTTATCCCTTTCTTTTTTGTATCAAATTTCGATTTGGTAAATTCCAGTTGCCAGTCATTCATTCCGCACCTAGAATCCCCGAAAGTATCTCACATTCTCAACTCTCACGCATTCAATAACGATTAATATCAATTTTTTACTTATTGGATTAAAATTAATTGAGGCGATTCAATGCGTTTTGTGCCCAGAAACGGATATCCTCATCAGAATCTTTAAGTGAATCCTTGAGTGCCTCTCTGGCTGATGTACTCCCGATTTTACCTAACGCTAAAGCTGAAAATTTTCTCACATCAGGATTCGTATCTTTTAATAACTGGACTAAAGGGTTGATAGAGTCTTTTCCGATTTCTGCAAGCTTACATGCAGCCGCTCCTCGAGTCAAGGATTTTCCAGTTTTAAGATCATTGATGAGTATTTCAGGATTTGGCGGGGGAGGGGGAGGGGGGGTCTTTATTTTTTTCTTTACAGAATATCTTTTAACATTAGGACTCACTTTTTTAGGCGGCAGCTGATATGGATTGGGAGACGGGTTCCATAATTTCCACCCCAAATATCCCACTACCAGTATGAATATGAGAGAAAGTAAGATATCAATCGGAATGGTGGGATAATTTATTTGTTCAACATTGGGGTTCAGGTTTTGATTATTGGAATTCTGTATATTGCCAGAATTATTTATTGTATTTTTGGTTTCAATCGTTCCTGGTGTGACGCTGGTAATTGATTTGTAGGGTGAATTAATACTTAGATCGATGTTAATTTTCTGGCCAGAGATTTCAAATAAATATGGCCCCTTTTCTCTAATGACAAATTTTTTTTGACTTGTTGAGCTTTCAAAATTCTTGCCGTACCCATCTTCTAAAAGAATTTCACCTGTTTTTTGATTTTTTACAGTAATTTTAAATTCAGAAAATTCATTAGGACGATTTATACTAATAGACGTTCCTGACATATCCTCCGTTGAGCGAAAAACTATTTTATTATATGAGACCATTTGGGGATAAGCACGAAATTCAATATAGAGAGGTGCATTTTCTTGATTTACTAAAAATTCTATTGTATTGTAATTTAATGAATATTTTTGGGTATAAGGCAATGAAATTTCAGTTAATGCAGATGTATGAATCGTAATTAGAAAAAGAATAATTAAGGATAGTAAAAAGGATAGTAAAAGAAGGCGAAATCTCTTTTTATTAAAAAAAAAATTACCCACTTGTATCCTGCTCCTCACGTTGTGGTAACTTAAAAAGAAAACGAGCTCCCGTTACTTCTTTTCCCAATTCGATAACATCATCGTCCCGTAACTGCTTTTTCTGAAATTTGGTTAGTTTTTGCCCATTAAGATAAGTTCCCGATTTGCTGTCACAATCCTCAATGAAAAAGGTACGTCCATGAGTTGAAATTAGTGCATGTGGTTGGGAAACACGTGTTACAAAAGTAAAACTATTACCAACTACAACATCCAATTCTAGATTGAACTTTTCTAAATGTTCAGGATCCATCCTCCCCAGTTTAATCGTTTCATGATCCTTGGCAACCGTTAAAGGATATATACTGCAGTCGTTGTCTCCCCCCATCATTTTTAAGTAAGGACCAGAATACATTTTTGATATTTCTGTCCCGTTTGATAAGTCTGCTCTAAGCTGTTTTATTTTAGGGGTTAGAGTAAATTCAATATGGCTGAAGTGAGCAAGTGTCCGAAGTATTGCTTCAAAACTTCCGGGCACAAGGACATACGTATTTATTGGTTGGCCTCGGGAATTTTTCTTAGCCGGCCCATATTTTACGAGTCCCACTGATATCATCCTATCAATATGTTTTGTCGTATTTTCAGGGGATGTCTTAGTTATACTGGAAAGAGTTTTAATATCTTTAGGTTCCTGATCGATATTTCTGAATATCTGCAGTCGTTGATCAGAACTCAAAGCATCCAGATATAATGATAGCTTGTGATATTCAGGTGTATTTGGATCTGGGGTTTGAGTTTTGTATGATTTTGATTCTGGCATAGTACGTTCCTGACTTGGATTATAATTAAAAAACAATGTCGTATATATGTTAATATTACTATTTGTGTAAATTGGACGAATTTGGTGTAACCGTAAATATCTTCTAAAAGTAACAATACTGAGTAGATTATATCTTATAAAAAATCCATTGTCGATATAAAAAATAATGATATAATTTTTTAATAGGCCTGAATCGTTTTCTTCGCCCGATCTTTTTTGAAATTGAAAATTATTATTTCTCATATTTCCGCTCATATTCGAGTTCCAGGTGTAGAGGTGTTTACAATTAATTTCCTATTCAAAACCATTTCAATCTCTTTTGAAAATTCTGACAACCGGCTCATGAGGTTATCAGCCCTGTCGTCAATATCCTGGGTCAAAAGGCTGCTTGCACAATTAAGATATTCTTGTGCCCGCATCAGCAGCAATCGTTGATGGTTCTGGTTATCCATAACCGCGATATCTCTGACAACCTGAAAACAAATGAGGGCATCTGTATATATCCCCGCCCTGATGTATACCTGCCCTATCTCGCCATGAGCTACCAGCTTGTTGAGAGGTGACTGGATACGTTTTGTGAGATCCTGTATTTTCATTGCCACAGTCAGTGCTTCAGAAATATGTGGGGGTGTCATGCCAAGAAGAAGACGAATCCATTCTGTCATTACCTGAACTCTCGTATGGGGGTCATCTTCATCGTCGCGATATCCTTTAAGGACCTCAAGTGCTCGTTCCTGAGAACCAAGCAATCTGGCATATTTCGCAACTAACTTGACATAATGACCATTATAAAATCCACCATTATAGTTCTTTTTTTCAGCATACGCTTTCTCTGCACAATCGAATGCCTGAGAAATATTACCCATTTTACCAAGTACCCTCGCTTTATCGGAAAGAATTGAGTGCCGGTATCTTTCTTTGCGGACATCCGTGAACCAGGAGAGACTCTTGTCGATTTCGGAAAGAACCTGTAAATACTTAGTATGAGAATTTTTGATGTCTGCTATGGCGACAAAAGTATGGATCTGGTATTCAAGGGTGAGACAAGCGAGATCGTGATATCGCTCATCATTCTGGCAAACTTTCAGAATCTCACCGAATTGCTCCAGAGCCTCCGCATACTGACCGGTAATGTAATAACATGCACCCATCCACCGTTTCGCAGTAAAGCGTTGCCGGTCTGTTATTCCCGGAAGATTGCTTGCTTCCCGGAATAGTATCGCAGCATCGGCAAACCATGATTTGCGATAATATTCAAACGCTTTATTGTCGATTAACTGAAAACCTGTCATAACCAACCTCAGAAATGTATATCCTGGATTTCACGCAATTCCATCCGTTTTTTCTGCATTTCATCAATCCAGGAACGTAACATCTCTTCTAACCGTTGATTTTTTTTACCGGCGACATCTGACAGAATATTGAGACACATTCTGAAGCATTCTATTGCTTCATTTTGCAAATACCCGCAATGAAAGGAGGGATCTTCAATGGCAATTGATCGGACATTTTTTAGTCCGGTCATCATCTCGCTATAATTTCCTGTTTTTGCAAAAATACCGGTAATTTCAATCCAGGCCTCGATTTTCGGTCGATTGCTCGTCAGAGCATTCACATTTTGTGCAAGAAGCCTTGCCTGTTCCACGAGGTTTTCGGAACATTCAGAAGAGATTGACGACAGGACCCTGAGAAGCTCAGTCTGAATTTGGATTTTTGTATAGTGGGTACTGCAATTTGCTATACCTTCCTCAAGCACGTACTGACAGCGATTAAAATCGCCGAAATACCGTGCATAACGAGAAACAAACATTGCATGGTACCCAATCGCCCATGACACTGAAAATGGATCCTGAGCTAATCTGAAGGATTCTTCAGCGTAATCAAGTGCTTGCTGGTGTTCTCCAAGAATTTCACATACAATTGCTTTTTCAATGAGCAAGGGAGCTCTCCAGGCATCTTTTTCATTGTCATGGAGACGTTGGAGACCTTCCTCAATCAGTACACATTGTCGTTGAAGCCGGGTGTTGTCCCGGGTGATAGCGATAATCCATCGTAAAATGATGAGCTGGTAACAATATGCCAGGTATCCAACCCGATGAACGGGTTTTTGATCTTTTGTTTTAAAATAGACGTCAGAAAAATATACAGATGCTTTAGGGAAATCTCCCAGATGATAGTAACACATTCCAAGATCGTAGCATGTTCTGATTCTATCGGAATCAACTGGTTTGGATTTTGAAATTGCCTGTTCATACAGGACAGCAGCATCAGCATTCCGATCCATTTTTTGAAGGGATCTTCCTCTATTGTATAATACAAAAAAACTATCCGGTTGTATCCAATTCCGGATATCGTTAGATAAACCTGTAGTCTGGCTTTTCATGTTCTGTCACAGTTAAAAAAATGCATTTTTTAGTCTCAAATTCACGCAAGACCAAAACTAATTAACTTTTTACGATCACAGGTTCGGGGGTTCGGCCTTTTTGATCAACTTCCACTTTTTTTCTATCCGTTAATAAACGGATTTGTTCACGAAGTGCAACCACATGTTCGATTGAACGTAATGTCTGTTCATACTGAAGTTCGATATCATGTGGTGTGAGATGCCGCTGGCTGTAGAGGAATGCATTCTGGTAAAATGTCAGCAGGACATCCTGGATGATGGGATCATCGAAATTCTCAGAACGCAATTGAGAAATAAGCCGGTTTTTCGCATTCAAATGAAGAACGACTGGAGATACTTTGCCTTTTTGCAATTCCCAGACGTCCGTGAGTAATTCCCGGTAAGAGTCTGAAATTATTGACGGGTGTCCAATGAGATATTCCAGTTTTTTCGAGACCTCATAGTCGCGTGTCTGTGTCATAACTGCAGGAGTGGCAGCGGGTTCAAAACGTTCAGTTCTTACAACCAGCTCTTGATCAGGAAAGTTCCGTTGAATCAGCATCTGAATCGTGTGTTCCATGCCGAGGAAATGTTTTCTTTCATAATCAGTAAGCGGTTCGAAAATTGCATCACTATCGGCAATATCAACCTGTTTGAGGATCAGCTCATTACTATGCCTCTCGACATATTTTTTTATGCAGAGATCATCAAACATGAGACTTGCGTTGATGGCAATGATACCATTTGCCTGACACAGGCGATAAAACTGCGGTGCTGCACCTTCTTCGCGGATGAAATGAATAATTTTCTTCCCGGTTCCATCAGAACTCGGATATGTTTTTACATACTCCGGCAGAGTTGTCATCTGGTAACCCTGGTCTGAAGAGGTTGTATCCGGCACGCTGACCTCAAATAAAATCGAATCGGCAATGGCATCAAAAAACTCATCAAATTCCACGGCCATTCCTTTAATCTGGTAATGATGCCATTTCATTAATCTTTGAAACCGGACAGGATCTTCTTTTGCCAGTTTCAGGAGAGCATCAATGATAAGAATTCCTAGAGCATCACGAATCTCAGAATGAGCCGTATCCTCCTGGACAGCATCCCGGGCGGCAGTCAGATTATATGCCGGGCTGTCGATAACACCACAGACGAATGATGCCCATACCGGAAGAACCGTGTGATTTCTTTCACAAACAAACATCCTCTTTTGATAAACATCCACAGCTCCCGACCTGTTGACATCGGGAACACGGCGGTCAGAAATATAGAGTATGCCCTTGACAGGATGAGGAAATTCCAGGTTAACGGGGATTATTTCGATCGGAGTGTCGGGGAAACGTGTAAAGAGCCAGTCCCGGTAAGCTTTTTTGCGGACCTCCTCATTGGAATATGTGAGATCCCAGGGAGGATTTATCGAATTTATCGGGCCTTCCCCGTTAATATAGATAGGGACTTCCAGAAAATCTGCGTATTTACAGATAGCCTCTTTCAGCACCTCCGGATTCGTCAATCTCAGGTATTGCTGTTTAAGATGAACAAGAACCGTTGTGCCGGGTTTATCCATCTCAATGGTTTTTATTGTATATGTTTTTCCACCCGAAGGACTCCATCGTAAACCCTGAGATCTGTCATTTTCTATGCTCCGGGTATCAGCGACGACCTTATCAGCAGCAACAAATGCTGATAGCATCCCGATGCCAAACTGGCCTATGAGACTGGTTGCCATCTCTTTGTCGCATGCCATGAGTTTCTCGCGAACTTCTCTGGTACCGCTCCGTCCGATGGTGCATAAATAATCCCGAACCTCATCTTCAGTCATTCCGATCCCGTTATCACGGAAAATAAGTAACCGTGAGGCCCGGTCACCCTGGATATCAATACGACCAAGATGCATTGGATCGGATATCTGACGTTTGATAATTGAATCATGGGCGTTCTGCAGTAACTCACGGATGAACATATCTTCTTTTGGATAGAGACTTTTTGCAAAGATTTCCACCAGCTTTTCAAAATCGATAGTGTATTCACCTTCACGTTCCTGGACACAGGTACTTTCAGTCATAATTTTCTCCTTTGTTAACGTTTGTCAGCCTTCTTGACCTGACAATTGAGGATGGCTTGAATTCCATCATGTTAGTTTGAGAGTAATTGTGGTAATTAAAAACATTGAACCAAATAGTTAGATGTGTTTTTAACTTTTTTACTCCCTGTAAAAAATCACACATGGAGTGGTTTCTTATGGAAAACGAGAGTTTTAAGAAATTATCAAATTTTGCAAAGATTTCCACCAGCTTCTCAAAATCGATAGTGTATTCACCTTCACGTTCCTGGACAAAAGTACTTTCAGTCATAATTTTCTCCTTTGTTAACGTTTGTCAGCCTTCTCGACCTGACAATTGAGGATGGCCTGAATTCCATCATGCCAGTTTGAGAGTAATTGTGGTAATTAATAACATTGAACCAAATAGTTGGATGTGTTTTTAACACTTCACTCCCTGTAAAAAATCAAACATGGAATGGTTTCTTATGGAAAACGAGAGTTTTAAGAGATTATCAAAAAAGGGTGATGAAGCAAAGGAACAGCATGACGATATGGCGGGTGCGGCACATTATTATGAACAGGCACTTCAGCAGCCAGATGGATCAACGGCGCAAAAACTATCGGTCAGACACAACCTTGGAAGAAGCTATATTTTTCTTGGTAAAGAAGAGGCAACTGCTGTCCTGAATGATGTTATTGAAGCAACAGAAAACATCGACTCGATAAAAAATTTCCTTGATTTTATTAATATGTTTGAAATCGGCTATCGGTCACGCTATGACCAGGTGTTAAATTTCAGGGCTGTTATGGAAAGTGAACCGAGTGCAGTAGATATGAAACATATTCTAACATTCATTAAAAAAGACTGTTTTGACTGGTTAGCCAAATATGATCACCGGTTGCAGGCATATCTTGAATGTACCAGCGAGGAGATGAAAGCCCCTTTTTTAACCGAACTGGCAATTGTATACTTTTATCAGGGAGAATTTGAAAAAGCTCTCGATACCGCGGAGGAAGGATATTCCCTGGCAAAGGAAAAGCCTACCATAATTGCTCTTCAATATCACGCCATGATAGCCGCCCGATACGCTCGTAAAGTTGGCGATTATCAACGTTCTTTGGAAATTCTTAACGAGATTGAAAATCTTTACAGAATTAAGGACAAGGATATGTCACCGTATTCGCAGGTACAATTGCTGACAGAACGACTACGGTTATTACTCGACTTAAAACCTCAAAAAATTCAGGAAGCAGTTGGTATATCCCAAAATATATTACATCTTCTTGGCCATATAACAACAACACGTGCACTCGTCGAAGCGTATTGCGAAACAGGAAAAACCTTTGTCTGTGCAAAAATGTACGATAAAAGTCTGGATGCCCTTCAAAAAGTTCAGGAAATAAGTCTTAAAAATACCAATGGTTACCATAAAAAATTTCTGCTAAGAAAAGGGTTCGAATGCTACAAGGATTGTTTATCGATTATTGGAAATCAACCGGACGTCTATACCCCTCAGGTACATCAGCAAATTTCCCGATGGCTTGAGGAGATTACCAGAGTGTATTCGGTGGGGGGATAATTTTTTTATTAGCTGCTTTTCATCGTTATATGAAGTACTGGCAGTGACCGCTGACGGATATCGGGTCGTATATAGGTTGAATGATGGTTCTCTGGAGGTATGGGATCTGAAAAATGGCCGGAGACTCTGTAACCCCTATTGTAAGAGGAACATCTTGTTGTTGGCTGTGAACCCGGCCGGAAGTCGGGCTGCCTCTGCGTTTTCAGATGGTTCCCTGATGGTTTGGGACATGGAGAGTGGCCGGACGATCGCTACCCTCGATCCTTATCCTGATGATGCAATCGGGTGGTTGGCAATAACTTCGGATGGTCTCCAGGTTATCTCCTCGCTCAAGGATGGGAGACTGAAGATATGGGATCTTGAGAGTGGTCAGGTACTTTACACATTCACCGGTCATACAGAAGGGATCGGTGTGGTAGCAGTAACGCCAGATGGACGTCGAGCCGTCTCAGTGTCTATACAAAACATCGGAGAATGTGAAGAAATTGGATTCAGACATAGTTGGCATAATTGGTTCAAAGACGGGACCCTGAAGGTATGGAACCTAAAGAGTGGTCGGGAACTCGTTTCCCATTCCTACCATTCTTACTTTTCCTACCTTTCTGCGATCAGTTCGGTGGCAGTGACCCCCGACGGTCGCAAAGCTGTTTCCGGGTTTGGGGATGGGACGTTGATGGTTTTGGATCTGGAGAGCGGCCGGAGACTCCATACACCTACCCGCCATAGTAAATGGATCAGTGTGCTTGCAGTGACGCCTGATGGTCGCCAGGTTGTCTCAGGTTCGTTGGATGGGTCCCTGAAGGTATGGGATCTGGATAGTGGTACAATTATCGCAGAATTTTTTAGTGACAGGTCCATAACAGCCTGTAGTTGTAACAATCCAGATGGTTCCATTATCGTTGGGGATTCTGGTGGCCGGATATTCATGCTTTTACTTGAAGGGATATCAACAAACTACCCGGTCATAACCGCGATGGAGCTTGATGACGGGTTGATGCGGATGACCTGTTGTTACTGTCATCAGCAGTCCGACCAGCAGCGAGCTGATCTTCGCAGCGAAGTCATATGCCCATTATGCGGGGGGATGATGCAGGTGAATTCAGTGATCCTTGATAGAAATATAGTTCATTTCCGTTCTTCAACAATCGAATACCGATAATTTTATCCAGACAATTCTCAACAAATATCTAATTCACAAATCCCAAAATTTTCATTCGATTAGGTAAATCTATGCCAGTATCCAAGATACAAATTATTAAACAGGGTTCTCTTACTCTTGATGCGTTTGAACACCCAAGCCCTTCACTTATCGCAATGAAATATCTTTCTGGTATCGGGGGGAGTTCAACGGTTACCTATGTTGAATCCGATCTTAAGATCCTTGTCGATACGGGATTTGAATTTGAGATGGATCACGGGCAGGACAACATTGCCAGGAATAAAAAATTACTGATACAGGCTCTTGAGGCTCATTCCCTCACGCCGCAGGACATCGACATTCTCTTCATCACGCATTGGCATGCGGATCATTTCATGAATTATGATCTTTTTTCAGAGAGCAAGATTATCATGGGAGAACCCGCGGTAAAACGGCATCATCTGGAATTCAGTGAGGTGCGTGATGGTGATACGATTGCCAACGGGGTGCAGGTTCTGTTTACGCCAGGCCATACTCAGGATCATGCTTCTCTCCTTCTCTCAACGAAACCCATGAGGTATAACCAGCGTATACAGCAGGGGGGAATAATTACCGGAGTCGGAGAGAAGAAGGTTGTTATTGCGGGTGATGCCATTATCTCTCCCAACTATTATGTCTTGAATAAAATATGGAACCATAATAGCGATTTCCATTCTGAAAGCTTGGCAAAACAGAGTGTTGAAAAAATCTGCGAAATTGCAGACTTCATCATTCCCGGCCATGGCGGGATGTTTGAGAATATCAGAAAGGAATGAAAATGCATTATACTCCTTTCACAGGCAAACAAACTACCTTCAATAATTGAAGGTTGTTAGAGATCCATACTGAAACCATCTTAAATCATACACCAATCTGGTTGAAGGTATATATTGGCTACAACGAGTTGTCCATTCTGTAATTTTCCCGTAATCAGGTGACGTTCATATATTGAACCTTCATAACCTGACTTCCGCCATATTAAGCACATAAAGTATAGATATCGGCCCTGTTTTTTGAAAATAGCCAAGCAAACCGGAAGATCTAAATAATACTATGTGCTTATATTGTAAGCATAT
>Ga0315284_10005995_pt1 | contig 17293 bp, 41 predicted proteins | sample YL17G09_16_MG_FD_203696 | JGI IMG/M metagenome (GOLD analysis project Ga0315284, IMG submission 203696) | Sediment microbial communities from Yellowstone Lake, YNP, Wyoming, USA - YL17G09_16 | ecosystem: Environmental > Aquatic > Freshwater > Lake > Sediment | place: USA: Wyoming | collected...
GGCCCATTTGCGCCCGCCGACAATTCAATTTATTATTTCGGTGAGCAAGGTTTAACCGCTTCTTTAGTTGCAACGCTATGGGATGCGATTATCCCATTTGATTGCACTTTGGTCGCAGCAAGTATTTACGCGGGTAATACAGTGGGGGTCGGAACGACTGAGGCTTCAACGGTTAATTTTCGAGTGAACAATACTACGGATACACTTTTAAGCAATGCCGTAATTTTTGGCGGCGCGATACCCGTGGGTAACGCTTATAGCATAACGGGCCTTTCTACAAATTTAGTTGCGGGGAACACTTTTATAATTAAATGGACGACGCCAACGTGGGTAACAAATCCGACAAGCGCTCAATTATTAATAACACTTTTTTTTGAACGTATATGAGAATAGAGCACGAATACAAATTACAGGGTGACGGTACTGATTCATGGGTTGTAAATGAATTTGATGAGAACGATATATTGCTTACAAGGTACATGGTGTTTGAAGATCCTACCGTAGAATTAGGCACGGCATTGAAGGCTGTTCTTAATGCAACACCAACTGAATTAGAACAAATCAAAATAATATTGGGTATAACATGAAAAAGATACTACACAAGCTACAGATGTGGGACGGCCTATGGACGATTCCCCTTGCATTCTTCCTGTTCCTCCTCGCGGGAACCTACAGCTCAGAGTATTTCGGCGACGGACTCATCTCCACCGAGTACATACAGCAGGGGATTCTTGCCGCACTTATCTTAGTTTTCGCTAACTTTGTGGTGTTCCTTGGGGGCCTGTTTAACTTCCGTGGTTTGCAGAACTACTTTTACAGTAAACACGCTAAAGAGGAACTAGAATACTCATCATCGCCATGGCAAAGAATAACACTATACGTCTGTATCTACTTTGGATTGCTCTTGTCCTTCCTATTTATTCTGTGGCTGATAATGACGGCTACTGCGTCCGCGCCACTGCCGCATCTTTTGTAGGCGTCAAGGAGAAGGGCGGTAACAACCAAGGCTTCGGGGACAGGGACCTACAGAAGATGATGTACAACGTCGGCTGGAGGCCGGGCTATGCGTGGTGTGCATTCTTTGTTCGGGCCATACTTGACGAGTGTGGCATACCCAACACCATTAACGGATGGGCGCCAACCGCGTACAACAAGAAAGACGTGATCTTCACCGACGGGAGGTTCTACCAAGCCTTTAGCGACGGGGATGTACTCGTTGCCACCTTTACCTACTCCAACTTCCGCAAGTCTCGTTACAAGGGCATAGGCCATACGGGCATCGTAGACCGCATTGGGGAGCATTCAATAAGAACCATAGAGGGAAACACCAACGAGCAGGGGATGCGCGACTCACGGTCACGGGACGGCGTCTACGTGAAGATCCGTCCGCTATCAAAGAACACACACATAACTAGGTGGAAGAGATCCACGAAGTTTAGGTCGTAATAAATAAAAACAAAACAATGAGTTTAAAATCAGTCAAGTTCAAGGACAAGGCGTCCTTTGAGAAGAACAAAACTAAACCAAACGTGGTGGAGGTGTTCGAGCCGTTCGGAATCATCGTGTTCCGTGACGACAAGCCCGTTACCCCCGACCCGTTAAAGGTCTCCCAGTCCAACAGCGTGGAGGACTCGCTAGACCACGTTGAGTCTGGACTTGCCATCGTGATGGCTAAGAACTATGCAGACGGTGTTCAGTACTTCGCCTCCAACAACGTCGTGGTGAAGGACTCCTTTGAGTCTACCAAGACCTTCTTTGTGGAGGTTCCAGACTTTATTAACTTCGACGCGTTCTATCAAAAGACAATGGCGTCAGGGGTGTTCATTAGCGTAGAACCGGACTACATCGTCCCTATGAGCGAACACGCTGAGATGGCTTACTCTGGCCACTGGCACTTGGCGGACATGAAGTGCCAAGAGGCATGGGCGCAGTTACCCGCAGGCGTGGTAAAGGAAGTGGCCGTTCTTGACATCGCCTGTGAGACCACGCACGAGGACTTGCAGGGTTCAATCAGCGCGACCTCATGGAACTGCGTGATGGACACGGCAGACGTGAACCCTATCTCTGACTTTGAGAACCACGGAACGTCTTGCTCCGGTGTGATCGCGGCCAACACAGGAAACGACATCGGATGTAAGTCCATCGGGAACAACGCCGTCAAGGTTCAGTTCCTACACATCGGCTTTGGTAGCACCTCAGGCGGTAGCTTTAGAACCTCTGACACGATCTTGACACGGGCGGTGAACAAGGCAATCGAGAACCCTAACTGCGTGGCCATGTCCATGTCTTGGAGTAGCCTTGGTTCCGGATACCCAATCTTTGCAAACGCGTTGACCGCAGCTCGTTCTATGGCCCGTAACGGAAAGGGTATCCCACTTTTTGCCTCCTCTGGCAACAGCTCACAGTCTGACTTTGTGAACATCCCCGCCGCCTACCCATTTGTGATGGCTGTCGGCGCCAGTTCATTTACCAACACACGCGCATCGTTCAGCAACTACGGCCCGAAACTGTTTGCTACTGCCCCAGGGACTGCCCTTTACACGGCGGATCGCACGGGAGCCATTGGCTACAGCACGGACTCTTACAAGGGGTTCAGCGGAACGTCGGCCTCATGCCCTGCCATGGCGGCTGTCGCTGGTCTTATCCTTGTCAAGAACCCGGAACTTACAGAGGCTCAGGTGCGTGAAATCCTGAAAAATTCATGCAGAAAGACGGGTGGCTATGCTTACGACGCCAACGGAAGGTCTGCCGAGCTTGGTTATGGTGTAGTCGACGCCAACATAGCGGTGTCGCTTGCTGGTGGATCGACTCCTCCCCCACCTCAGGTTGTCTTTAACACGTATGGAGTCATTAGTTCTCCAGCCAACGTAGAGGCCGGCACTACAACAAGTGTTTCTTACTCGGTTCTGTTAGACAAGCCGCTATCAGGAGACCTTCTTGCGCCTATAATGGTGTCCTTTAAGAACACCTTGGGGGTTACGCTTAACTTCTACACGGGAAGCGTCATCGTGCCAAAGGGTGAGACATCGTTTACGGCTACGCTTCCGTTCACCGTACCCAACAACATTAGTGGGCTTTGCCAGTTCATACTGACCATTGACCCAAGCAATGCCATCAATGAGTCTAACGAGAACGACAACATTGCTCAGACTGCAATCACCGTTTCTAGCACAACGCCACCAAACCAGAGTTTGGACGCGCAGGCTGAGGTGACCGGATTTGAGTGGCTTGACGCAAGCCGTGTTCGCATTCGATACAAGGTAACCAACAGGGGTACTGCCACGATAACTTCATGGAAGGCCGTGGTTGGCTTCGAGGGACAATGGAACAGCAACTGGAACCGCGCAGAGACCATCCTTCCGGGACGTTCTGTAACGGGCGGTACGGTGTGGCCATCTAACCTGCATGGGCAGTTGCCAAACTCTTGGAAGATACGGGTGACTGAGCTGAATGGTTTGCTTGATAGCAACCCCGCAAACAACGAGGCAAGCATAGTTGTGACTCGATAGTTTACTGACCATAAATTAAAAAGGGGAGACCACGTTTGGCCTCCCCTTTTTTTTCAACAACAAAAACACAACTATAACAACAACAGATACAACGATCCACCAAAGGTGGCTATCGTTGCACATTTCCAAAATATTTTTCTTCTGCGCTCCCTCTTCATCTCGGACTTCATGCCTGAGTACTGATCCTTGAGGAAGCGTATTTCTGATAGCTGATTGAGGCGAACCTCCTCGCATAGTTTGCCGTTCTGTATGGCAAGGTCTAGCGCAACTTGTGCGGACTCTATCTGGTCACGCATCAGTTGAATGCGCTGCGAACGGGAGTCTATCGTCACCTTGTCTTGGCGGATAGTCTCGGCAGCGGCGGAGATGACCTCCTGAGCCTCCCTAGGAAGCGGTGGGGTTTTACTTGGCTGGGCGCAAGCGTCCAGTACGGTACTCATTGAGAAGATAATTCCAAGAGCTAACGTATAAAGTCTTGAGTGAGTCATTTGATAGGTGTGGTATTCGTGAAACAATTCTTTGTGATCTCTCTATTTGTTCTTGTTCAAGCAGGAACTGCTGCTCATCCTGCACCATGAACGAGTCAAGCGCGGCCTTTGTTGCCGTCACCACCATCAGGTTGGAGTCCATCTGGGCGATGTACTTCTCGTTGATTTGGTGAAGGCGTTCGATTGCCACGGCCTCTTTCTCAGAGCTGGTGTGTAGGATTCCCATTCGGAATACCATAAAGAATACCCCGAATAGGATTACTACACTAAGCCCAAGGATAATTAAGGTGTATATGTTTTTGGTCTTGTCCATCATTTTTTTAATTCCTTTACCTTTTCCTTGTAATACAAAATCTTTTCCTTTATCACGTCGAGGGGCAGGCTCAATCTATCGTTTCTAATTGAGTGCAACTCCGCTAGTGCGCGTTTGCCTATCCTGCTCTCGATGCGTATGCCGTACTCGATGAGGTTGCCGTGCTTGTGTTGGTTGCACTCGACACACTGCCCGAAAACATTCGACTCCGTAAACCTTAGGTTGGGGTAGGAGCCAACGGAATGGTAGTGACCGGCGTCGTACTTACCTTGTAGCTGCTTACCGCAGGATATGCATCCCTTGCCTTGGTCTCTGAGGCGAATGAACTGGTTGAACACCTGCTGTAGATCCCTCCTCCATTGCGAAACGGACTTGTTGCGTTCCTTGATTTCTTTCAGTTCACGCCTAACCTTCTTGTCCTTCTGCTTGGAGGAGTATGCTATCACGCACTCGGCGTTGTCACACGTTGCCTGCATGGTGCTGTACTTGGGGATAAACTCCTTTTTACAGATTCTGCACTTCTTATTCCTCACCTTCATACACTATATTATTTTTCGGCAGGCTTCCACTCTGCCTGTTCTTTAGCCAAGTTCGCCTTGACGGTCTCTTCAAGCATCGCCTTGAAGTAGTCTGTCTCCCCTTGGTCGTCAAAGTGTTTTTCGAACTGTTCATGGTCTGCCTCTACGGCAAATGTAGTTGATCCGTTCGTTGTACGCAACACCGTGAAGTTCCATGTCTTGTTTTCGATGCTGGGGAACACCATTGTTATTGTTCCGGTAAAGTGTTCCACCTTCTTAGATGGCTTGTCTGAGATTTTGATCATAGTTTTATGTTGTTATCGTTTAGTATTTCAAAGAATTGTTGGTGTACTTCGTTGTACGCCTCCCACTTGGCCTCGTCCTCTGTCTCGTATTTTGACTTGGCCCTGAGGTAGTTTCTGACGTCGTTTAGTGAGCGCATCATGTCTTGCGCCTTGACCGCTAGGTCGTACTCTTCCTGATCGTCGGGCAGGTTGAACTCAAGTATTGCTTTCATTGCTTTTGTTTATTTCGTATGTTTCGTTGTATAAGTCTTCTTTGCAGTCATACTTTTCAATGGGCGAGTCTTGCCATTTTTGAGCAAAGTCAATCATCTGCTCCTTCTCCATTGCTTTGGCCTTCCTAATCAGTTCCGGCCTGATAAACGTGGAGTTTAGGCAGTCGCTGTTGACCTGCTCCACTAGCCATTCTATTGCAGTTTGTTTTTTCATTGTGTTGTTTTGTTTCGCTTATTTCTGTGTTAGGTGCAATTAATCGAGATAGCACTTAACATCCGTAAATCTATATTTGTTTCCTATTACAAATTTACCGTCTTTGAATACCGTATAGGTTTGGTCATTAGCATTAAAGTAAACATTAAAACCTTTGTTGCTTCCAACTAATTTAAGGTTATTAACTGTACCTAACAGCACATTGGCGTTATTGCTTTGTTCTTCGTTTGATACTTTTGTCATAATATTAAAGTTTATTGTTTCTAATTAAATTCTGTGGCAACAACGCCAATCTGCAAAACGTTATGTGCTATTAATCCTCTGGATACCATTCAGTAATTGATGTATCCACAAAATTTTCGGGGTCAGCGTTCAACAACTCGTTTGTGTGTAAAACCGCTTCTTCGTGGCGAATAAATGGTTGGTCATCGGATGTTACATAAATAACACTCAGTTGTTGTCCTAATTCTGTTGCAAAAATTTTGTTTGCTTTTTCTTGTGTCATAATTTTTAAATTTAACAGCACATAACAAGGTATATATGTTATACGCCAATGAAGTGTCGTACTTAATTTGAAAGTTTGTGGTTAGGCGTACAACACATATACCCAACCGTTATCGGCAACCCTAACTGACACTACCAAATGTTTCATTGTAGTAGTATTCTGCTGATTGTTTACATTCATATCCTTCAGGCATATTTTCTTTCCAACATTCTACAAAGGAATCAATTATCTGCTCCTTCTCCATTGCTTTGGCTTGTTCAAGTATTTTTTGAAAACTCGCATCTTCATTATTCCAATGTGTATATGTTTGTACAATTAACCATTCGACCGCAGTTTGTTTTTTCATAGTATTGTTTTGTTCACCCTGACTTTTTGATAATAAATGTAAGGGTATAGTTTGACTTTGTTTTTTCATTGTTTTGTTTCAATTATTGTCCAGTTTATTAACTAAAAAACTGGACAAACAGTTTGTTTTTTCATGGTTACAAATATAACTCGTGTGTATCGTTAATGCAATTATTTTATTTGACTTTCGTGTTCCGGTCGTCATACATTTGTCCCGATTCCACATTGCAGTGTCTGACGGCAGTGCAATGTGGGAGATAAGAATTAAAACTCTTATTATGAATTGCCCTCGTACCGTCAGACGAGGGCTTTTTTTTACCCGTTCCCCACCCCACCCGAATCTGCCTTGTCGGTGCAATAGGCCACACTTCATGCGAGAGTATGTTGGATCAGACACCTGCCCCTATGTGGGGCGGGGTATTTTGTTTTTCACGGGGGAGGCTTTTTCTTTTCTTCTCTTTAGGTTTCTTCCCGACTTGTTTCTTTTCTCTGTCTTTTCTTTTAAATTAACCCAAGGGGTCTAACCTATCTCAAGTTGCTCATTCGGGTCGGGAATGTAAATGTCCAAGGTCTCGGCAGCAAACTGCTTGACGTGTTCCATGTACTCTATAAATTCCTCCGTTGCAAGTTCCGACGTCTTGCGTGGAATCTTCATTACCTCACCGGTGTTGGGGTCGGTCAGTTCAGAGTAAAGGAAGCGTCCCTTGAGGAACTCGTGCGTGAGGTCTCGGTCTATGTCGTGGCCGAGTTCCCTCAGCCTCTGCGACACCATTGCCACCACGACCCCCCAGTAGTATGCGTTCTGCACGTCCGACCGGAAGCGTTTCTTCAGTTTGACTTCGACGGTCACGGCCAAGTCCTTTTCACGGGACATGGCTCTGACCTCCTCATCAAAGAGGGGGCGATTGTAGATTCGCAATGCCCCCTGAGTTGTGACTACTCCGTTGTGCTTCATGCTATCCTCCACGTTCTTACTCCCGTATCGAATACCTTGGTTGAGAACTTGACCCCGTGCTTCTTGGCATAGGCGCAAGCCGCTGCTGATACACGTCCTCGTTCGTGTTCAGGAAAGCCTGACTTCATGAAGAAGCTATCGCCAACATTCATTGTTCCGAATGGGTACTTGGATCGTTTGTTAGACCTTATTGGTGCGGGGAAGCCACTCTCTACTTGGATTTTCATAGTGATTGGATTAGTTCTTCGCGTGAATTAAATGCGTGGTTTGGTCGTATTACCGACAATGTGTACTCCTCACTCCTTACAAACAAGAATGAGATGGCTGTTTGTTCTTCAACCACAACCTCTATCTTGTACAAGTTACCTGACTTGATTTTGCTGTTGTCAATGAAGTAGACGGTGTCTCCAATGGAGAACTCTGATGTGATTTCGATTTTCATTTTGTTGGTGTATTAAAATAATTGTTTGTTACTAAGAAATTGTATAGGTCATCGATTGTTTGGCATATCTCGTTCTTGTCCTCGTCCCATGCCGTCATGCCCTCCTTGATTTCGTATAGGTATGCCTTCTCGTACATGAACCATGAGAACCAGTCGTAGCCTTCCTTGGTTAGGATGACGTTCCAAAGGCTTTGTGATACCCATGAGTCGTCGTCCATGAACTCGGTCAGGTCAATGTTCAGTTTGTACGCTGCTTGCATCTTGTCGGTTGATACCTTCATCCGCTTACAAGTCTTCATGAATGTTTCTTTTTTCATAGTTCTTCCTCCTCTTCTGTTACGCCAAACTTGTTGGCTTGTTCTACGATTTGATTAAAGTTGTATCCCGCTGCCTCGATCTCTACACGCACCTCCTCATTCTTTGGTGTGATCTTGTCACCCTTTGCATAGCGAGCGATTACGCGAGTCCAACGTGCGACCCTAGACTTTACCTTGTCCGAGTAGTCGCGAGGCTCTTCATGGCCATATAACATGGTCAGGTAGTTGGAATACTCGATGCCGAAGTTCTTCTTGAACTTGCCGTCCTCCACCACGATGTCGTTCTCGATTGGTGGCCGTTGCCCCTTGTTGTAGTATGAGGTTATCCTCTCAAGGTCTGCGAGGTACTCGGCCTCAAGGTCAGCCGATGGCTCGTACTGAAAGCACATCATGCGGAGGTCGTCCTTGCAGATATAGACTAGTTCGCCATTCAGGTTCAAACCCTTCATGTAGTGGAATAGTTGCAAGCGGTGGTGCTTGATAGGCTTCTCGGTCTTCTCCATCATGTCCATCACAAAGGATGAGCATGACTTAATCTCTAGCACCTTCTTCTCTAGTTCCCTATCACCGAACTTTTGGTATAGCTTCTCCGCTATGTACAGCGAGGATGCTTGGATAGATTCCGGAAGTTGGGAGGCGGTGATGTCTTGCTTGGCACGTTCGATGTCAATCTTGCCACCCGCTAGGAAGTCAAGACGACCCGATACGCGGAGCATATTAGGATACTCGACCATTACCCTCTCTTGTGTGTTGTTGATGAGTCCCGTGCGCTCTAATACATGGCGCACTACCCACTCCACTAGGTTGCCCGCCTCGAACTTGCGTAGGCTTCTCATGTTGGGCGGGTTGGTGGCCTTCACGGCCTTCATCTTGAGGTAGCGGTCAACGAGTGGCTGCCCGATTTCCGATGCGTAGCAGTAGTCGCGTGGCTCTAGTTCACGCTGTTGGGAATAAACGCATTCATTCCATAGTTGTTGGAGATTCCAATTCATTTTGTTGTGTTGTTTGATTTATAAATTGTAAGTTGTGTTCATCACAAAACTGCTTGGCCACCTCAGGAGTCTCGATGAGCATATACATCATCCCGTCAGGCGTCAGGTTTCTGTTTCGCCAATAGTTCCATGCGTCAGGGTATGCACCAAATGTGACGATGTTGCCAGTCAAGTCGGGGTTAATCGAGATAACCCAATAAGGTGGTTTATTCATTTCGTTGAATGTTAAAGAAGATTGTTTTGATTTCGTTTGGTATGTTCTTGAGCAGTCGTCCGTTCGATTTATAGTTGGCTGATACCTTGCCGATATACTTCACTCGCTTGCCTATGATTGCATAAACGTCACGCGAATGTTTGATAACTTCATAGCCATCGCCCGTCTTATATAGCCTTGTCATAGTTATTGCAAATATAGTATAACTTCAATGTGTTCAGTTAAACTCGTTCTAATCAGCACTAATTAACTCCTCCGAGAATACCTCAGCAAGCACCTCCTTGAGGTCTGCCTCTTCCGATCGGGTCAGCAGTCTACGGAACAATCGAGCATTGATCCACCATGTGTTGTCGCTCTTCTCCTCATTGTTTCCACACACCGCGCACCTAGTGAACGGCCTGTCAGATTTCAAACCTATGTCAACAAGGAGTACGCATCCACAGCCGTTTCTTTGTATCTGAATTGCCGTGAACACGTCACCCTTGCTGACGATTCCTTGTGAGTGGTCGCGGATGGCAACGATGTCGTCGCCCGCCCTATAGTCTATTATCATTTGTTAATGTTTCTAAGTAACCACATCGCAAGTCGGAAGGCTATCTCGTCAACGATTCGCCTCATCTTGTATGAATTTAAAGCGTTGGTGTTGGGCATCGTTAAACTCCGCCATGAACTCATCCATGCCGATGTATTGGAAGTCCTTGTGGTGCATCTGCACACGCGCTATCTCGTCATGAACCTCGTCAACGCTAGAACCTATCTCGTCTATGTCTATGCCCCTAAGAGTGTCGTAGTTGACTATTCGAACGTCATGACCCGTGAGGGTTATCATGCCGTATGCCCAATGCCTATTCCTATTGTGTAGGTACTTGAAGAATATCGGATTGTTGATGGATGTCTCCATTGTCTCCATGGTTTCTTCTTGAATTGTTGTGTACCCGTCATCATCAGGGTTGGATAGCTTGTAGCTGTCGTAGTTTGTGTAGTGCGTCATTGTTGTATTGTGATTTGAATTGATTCGTTTATTGCCTCCATGATGTACTCGCCTTGCAGTACCTTATCAAGCACCTCGTATGCCCCATCGTCGGTAAATTCCCCATGCCCTTTCACATCATCGATGTGCCATAGGTTGTCAACGTAGTAGCCAGCATCCTTGAGGATGGCCTTAGCTTGGTTGACTGAGGCCGTTAGTCGGTCGAGGATGGTCGTGTATATCTCGACCTTCTCCTTCTCTACCACGATGCAGTCCTCGATGATTTGGTCGTGGCCGATGGTGCGTAGTTGCTCTTCATAGTTCATCACGGCTTTCCATGAAAGCATGATTTGGTTTTGCACGTGTGCAATTGCTTTGTTGTTGTTCATGTTACTTTGTTATTTCGATGTCTAGTTGATGTTCTTCTATTGCCATGTTCATGTCCTCTTCCACCTCGAACCTATCCATGTAGGAGAAGGCCGTGAGGTACTCTTCGAATTGGTCGTAGGCATACACGCTGACGATTCCGTCCTCGTCGTCCTCCTCCACCCTAAGGTTGACCTTCGAGTGGGGAGTGTCCTTTGCTGTCTGCTTGGCGAACGTGCCGAAGCTAGAGTTGTGGTAGTTTGAATCAAGCATTGTTGGTGTGTGTATTATGAGAAAAAACCATATTTATGGGAATGTGAAAGTTCTGATGCCGTCTTCTTTGCGTAGTCCATGGCTTGTGTCATCGTGCCGTGCTGTTGCATTTCCGGCAGTTCAATTGACTTGTCATTGTCGAAGTTGTATACGGCCTTCTGACCATTGAGTATTCCGAATAGTAAGGCATCGTATAGCTGCTCGAACACGCGGGTCACGTCAAGGAACACCTTGCTGTCTTGAGTCCATGCGCCAATGTAGTCCCATTCAGTTTCTAGGGTCAGTCCGTTGGTTACGATGAAGTCAAGGACGTGTTGCTTCATGAACATTGCCCGCTCCTCGGAGAGCATGGAGTCCCATGCTGTTGGCAGTTCGATGACCTTCTCGTGTCCTTGCATTGATGCAGCGTATCCCGTTGTGGGTACAGCACCCGTTACGATGTTGTAAGTTGCGCCACCCGTGGTCGCAATCTTGTTGGTGAATTGTGATAAGTTCATTGTGTTGATTTTTTAAAAGGTTTGCATTGAAAATTGAGTTTGTAAATGTATACTAAAGTTTAAACTGCACTTGTTAACTAGCGTTAATTTATTATTGAGCGCATAAGTCCCAAGGTTGAAGCGTCTTGGCCGTTCCCCTAGTTACCCCTAGCTGACCGCAAATGAATCGTGCTATGGCCTTCCTATTGCTTTCTTTGCCCATGTCGCAAGGATGCTGTATGCCCGCTTGTTGGATGATAGTGCTAGGCTCCATGCCTAGAACGCGGGAGCAGAACTTCACGTCTTGCCCTAGGTAAAAGTTTCTGCCGTAGGCATTGAGCGTCCACTCGTGTCCGAAGCCGTAGCTTCCTTTTGTTACTTGAATTGTCATTGTATATGGTATTAAATTGTTTCGTAGGTAGGGAGGGTGCGAGCCGTTGCCGCTCCCCTCCCCTCGTTGCATTACGAGCCTGCTGTGAGCAGAGAACATGGCAAGGGACTCGAACCCTTGCTTGCTCCATAGCCATGTTAATTATTCCAACCGCACCCGCCATTGTCGCGGGCAACAAAGTTGTTGTTGTGTGTTGATCTGAGGTGGTCTTGGTAGCCTGACCCTCGTCGGGTAGAAGAGCAAGACGATACTGAAATTAGGAGCGCGATGAGCGCGATGTAAACCATCCACCCGATGGCCACTTGAATGCTAGTTGTTTTTTTCATGTGCGTTGTTGTTTGTTGTTTGTTGTTATAAGTATCGTGCCTCTAGTTGCTCAACGATGTCGTCGATTTCAGTCTGCACCATGGTGTGCAGTTTTTCATCAGTCTCAAAGACGTGTCGGTATTGTTCTAGCTTGGCGATGATGGCGCATAGTGCGTCTAGTCTTTCTTCAAGCGTGTTAACGCTCATGGCCTTGAGTTGTTTTGCTGTTGTGTTTTTCATTGCTGTTGTTGTTAATGATGAGGTTCGTTTGAAGTTGTTGGTGCGATGAAGAATAAGATATCAGGGTATGTACTGCTGTACCTTTCTAGCATCTCTTGGGCGGTGGCCTTGTCTAGGTCTCCCGTGTGTACCATGTTCTCTTCCCACAGAGACCATGCTTCTACCTTGTTGCTCATTGGAAGTCGTTGTATTGAAATTGGTTTGTGTTGATGTAGTTGATTACCTCTTCTTGGTAGGCATACTCTATCTTGCTGCCGTCAGCTAGAAAGAGTGTGAACATTGGGCGGCTAGTGTCGGGGTCATCACCCTCGTACACTACTGAGCCATCGTCTTGCATCTCGCGGAATTTCATTTCAGCGCTGTGTTGGTGTGCGGCAAGCATGGCCGCGAAGAATAGGATTTTCATGTTGTTGTTGTTTTAAAAATAAGCGTGATGGATGCGCTCCCCCCTTTGTTTGTTATCGTATTACTCGGTTGCGTAGTGCGTCTTGAAAATACTTGTGGTTAACCGCCTCCTCAATTGTGTCAAATGGTTTGTCCCAACCCGTTTGACTTGTCGTGTACTGCAACCCCTTGCCAAAGTCTAGGCTAGAGCCATAGTCATTCGACTTTCTATGCTTGGCGACATTGACATGAATTGAAACCACATACTCGTGATGAGTGTTGGGACTAACGCTTTGGTGACGCAGTTGTATTGCGGAATGCTCGCACTTACCAATGTGCGAGTTGAACCTCTCTACTTTTACATGGCTCGGTAGGTCTTGCACGAGCAGTTCGATGATTCGTTCCATCTCAGCATAGGCCGCCTTCTTCCATGTGGCAAGGTCTTGCTCTGAGAGTTCCGCGAACAATCGGTTGGCCTTGTTATGCTCTTGCAATGCATCGGCATTGATGAGGTTGAAACCTTTTTTAGTCGTGTTGGACTCGTTGATGCGGGCGAACTCAGTGGTTAGCGCATCGATGATTGATTGCTGTTGTGTTGTCATGTTACTATATTTTTATTGGTAAAGACCATAGGGGCAAGCCCCATGGTTTCGGCTACTGAAGCCTCATCAGTTTACCCAGTTTATTGTGCTAGTTTGTATTGAGTGCTGCGACTGCTCTTGTCTTCATACTTGGGCAGTTTCGTGGTGAAGAATGGTTGAATGTAGTACACGTTCATCCACTGCGTCTTCTCATAATAGCCTTTAGTAGTTTTGATATAGAGATGCCATTGGTTACATCCACCAAAGTCGTCCGTGCATTTAATGGCGCGTAGGTTACCCTCAGTAACCTCAAAGGGTTTGATTCCGTTGTTCATAGTTGTTATTTTCTTTTATCGTTAATGATTACCCACCAATGGTGCGACCCTACCACGAAAGAGATTTGCGTGTATCGGTCTTTGTCGTGAATGATGTTGATGTAGGGTGTGGCGAATTGCCAATCACCCTTGGGACTTTGCGTACCCCACTTTGTGTAGTTGATTTTCATGTTGTTGTTATTGTTTAGTCGTTTGAATGATGTCCGTATACTTTAACGTAGCACTCCTCGCAGTCTGCGTCCGTGCCTTCGCTCTCTTGCACACATTCGTGCAGCAGAACCTCCTTGTCTAGGGAAGAGCCAACCCACAATCCCGTTGTGAGTATGGCTGCTAGTAATATCAATTTGCTCATTGGTTGCCGTATTTAGACTTGAGCGTGTAGTAGTCGTATGCGCTCTCGACGTACATATCGGTAAGTTCATACTCGTCTAGGTAGAAGCGTTCAACCTCTTGGCCGTTGTAAACTCTCATCACGAGGTCGTGAAGGGTCGGAAAGATGATGGCCTCTCCGTCCTTGATGTAGACGTGGATGGCATTGCCGTTGTTGTCGTGGCGAATCTCGTATAGTTCGTCCGCCTTTTTTAGATGCTCGTTGTGTATCATGTTGCTTAGTTGTTATTGATTACTATTTTGCTGTCCTCGGTGCATTCGTACCATTGGCCGTCGTGCTGTTCATACCATGTGTCATCGCACTCTTCCCACTCGGTGTAGTAGTATATTTCATCATCGTATGCAGCGGCTAAGTCTGCGTACCCTTCGCCTATGGCATATGCAAGGGCATCCGACTCATCTTCGCATTCGAATAGGCCGTCAAAGAAGATGTAACCCGTGTTCATGCCCGTCTTTTTTACTTCGCAGAGGCGCGCGAACTTCTCAGTTGTTTCCATAGTTTTACTTGCTTGTTGTCATTGTTATTGTGTTGTCGCATCCTCTGCCACCACCCGTCCATGTGTCGCTTTCGCTGTCCCATTCGTACTCGTAGTTGCGCTCGTTGCACCTTTCTACGAATGACGTGTAAGCCTCGCTGAAGCGGATGAATTCGAATTGGCTAACGACGTTGCCGTCAGTTGTCTTGGTTGTTGTAATTGTGAACATATGATTACTTGTTGGTTGTTTTACTTTGTGAATAGATGACCGCTTGGCGTATGGCCTTGCGAGTAGACGCGCTAACGTGTGCAATGCCTCCAAAGGCCATCATGCTACCCGTTATCGTGCCGTAATGGATGACCGCTTGGCGGCAGAAGGAGTATATAGTTTTACCCTCGCTCACTAGGCCGTATATCTCATCAGCCGTTGAGAATTCATGGCCTTGTGGGTAGTCCCATTGGCCGGAATTTATTGCGTTGACGTACGCATCGACGATTTGCTTTGTTTTCATGTTGTTGGTGAGATTTACGAAATGTGAATAGTTGTCCTAGTTAAGCCAATCTCGTAAGTAACAGCGTCGTCCATGTCTTGTACCCTTTTTATCCAAGTGGACTTGCTTTGCCTTACATAAATTGCGCAGTCAGGGTTCAAGAGGACGTATGCATAAACTTGGCGATTGCTTTTAAGTAGTTGCAGAAATTCTTGTTTTGTGTACATTGTGTTGTATTATTGGTAAAGACCGCCCGTGGGCGGTTTCGGCTATTGAAGCCATCATCAGTTTACCTTGTCAGCGAAGCCGATGAAGTATGCCTCATCGAAGTCGTACTTCTCACCCTCGAAGTTTTCATTGTAGACTAGTTCGTCCACCATGATAATTTCGTCGCCTTGATACTCCACATACCGATATGGAATGCATTCCTGAGTGCATATGCCGCACAGCGTCTTGCTCATCATTTGCGCCCATATCGCGTCTTGATAGCTGCCGTGAACGACCTTGACGACCGCTGTAGGTTCTGCACCTTCTTTGTACTCGCCTTCGCTCAACTGCACCTCAACACTCTCGTTGGATGTGCTGAATGAACCGATGATGATTTTAGCTACATTCTCGTAGCTGAATGGGTTGTTGTTTAACCCAATGTTGAATGTTGTGTACTTCATATGAATTGATTGATTGTGCTGCTGTCGCAGCGGTTAGTAGTAGGGGCGGGAGTCGAACCCGCCCTTGCACCATGCCTACTTAAATTCCGATAAAAAACTGCCCGTCATTGAACCATGGCTCATACTCGCCATGCTCGGCAGTCATGTCGTCTAATTCGTAAAAGTCCGTGCTTGCTGCTAGTTCGTGAAATTTGCACACGGCCACAACGGGTGCTGTATCGCCATGAATTGGATGCTCGTAGAATTCGATGAGTTGACCTACCGAATTGACCATTTCGCCATACTTTGTTGGCTGTAGAGCCATGAACCTTGTGTAGTTTAACATTGCTTTGTGTATTAAAATTAGAACAACGCGGGGACTCGAACCCCGTGCGAATGTGGTAACCTCGGTTAGTCACATTTGCTGCACCTTGCATCGTTGCTATAGTTGTTGAATTTGAGCCGTTGCTCGGTTGTTATTGATACACACAGCCACACGTTGTCACATACGCATAGCTGTGCTACTTGTTTACCGCTGTACTCATGCGCTATCCCGTAAGGGGTTGCCGCGTATAGTCCCAAGACTCGGTTTTTTTAGTCCCTTGCTATTTGCAAGGCTCTCGTTCGTTTAACCCGTAGCTCCTGAACTTGCTACTGAAAGGTTGCCAAATGTTGTTGGCTATTTGCGGGCGAACTCCCGTCGCTTCGTTGCCTAAGCGCTCACCCTCTTTATATCATTTCGCAGAGAGGGAATCAGAACTGCTAGTTATCTTCAATCTTCATAGGCCTCACGGGCTACTACTAGTTCGGGTGATATAAACACTCCGTTGTTCCGTTGAACATTGCAAATATAGGGGCAACTCTAAGTTATAAACCTAATTTTAAAAACCCTCTAAACACCCTATGTTTACGGGGCATTCAGAAACGTGACCTTCTGAAACCCACGCCACAAGCGGGCAAAAGTAGATTGCAAATAATTTTCATTTATTTTCACTTTTGTAGGATTGACGGGGGTTGTAGAGTGCATTTTTTTTTCATTTTTATGCATAATTTCTTGGAAGCCGCGTAAACATTGACTATCTTTGAGAGCAATAGTACTGAAAGCCTCGTCAGTCAAGGGATGCAGAGCGCGGAACAAATGCGGAAATGGTCATTTCCAAGGGGTATACTAGCTGTGAATAGTAGGGCAATGGAGACCAAAAAAAGAAAAGGTCAAACGGCCTTCGCTAGGACAGACACAGCGCGGGATAGAGGTACAAAATCAACAAAAAGCGGACACTCCCTGGTACGCAGTCTACATGATATCAGATAGGGGACAAACAAGCAGCCAATCGATAGGCCATGCATAGGCCATGCGCGGGCAAACTCACCACACATTACACTAGGAGCACTCATAGAGCCAAGAGACAAGGCATAAGGCACATAAAGCACTCGCACACGCTCGCACATTGGCTCGCCATCTCTCGGGTTACCCCAACCAAAAATACCCAAGCATCCCCGCATCTCGGTGTTGGCGCGGGTTCTAGGCGATAATGACGTGCGGTTTCTAGCGGTTGGGTGCGGTGCAAGGGTGCAAGGACGAGCGATGCCTAACGTGCTGAAAACTAACACGTTGGTACTTTAATGCAAACTCATTGA
>Ga0315284_10005997_pt1 | contig 17291 bp, 11 predicted proteins | sample YL17G09_16_MG_FD_203696 | JGI IMG/M metagenome (GOLD analysis project Ga0315284, IMG submission 203696) | Sediment microbial communities from Yellowstone Lake, YNP, Wyoming, USA - YL17G09_16 | ecosystem: Environmental > Aquatic > Freshwater > Lake > Sediment | place: USA: Wyoming | collected...
CCTTCTGATGACACCTGTTGTAGGAACCACGGCCCGATCTATTGAAAACGCTGTAGAAAAGGGGGCCTGGACTCCCGAGAACACGCGTCTTATTGGCAACTCAGTCGGACAGGCGGCTCAGATCTATGCGGTCAAGAAACTGAACAATGCATTGGCGCCCAAGACACTGAACCCGATTCAAGGCCTGCAACGTACTGGGAGCGCACTGAAGACCGATCCGTATCATGCGTTTCCGGACGTCGTCGACAATTTCGCCTCCAGTGCAACGAAGACGCAACTACAGAGTGGCGCAGCCCTTTATCAAGTTGAAGGTTCCCTTAACGGCGCAGCGGGCCGATTCGAGTGGGTCGTTGAAGACGCGAATGTAACGCATCGAATGTTCGTTGGCAGCGGCACAATAAATGGAGTACCGACCAAGCCATGAGTACTTTTGAGAATCTCAAAGCAGCATTTGTCGCGAACTGGACGACGGTTCTCGTTGGCTGGAATGGTCCCGGCGTGCTCTCACCGTGGCCGGACCGCTGGGTCGAGTTCCCGCCACTGATTTCGCCCGATGAGATTGCTGCTTATGCTAATGATCGGCTGGCAGCTACATCGGACCCTGCAGAACAGGCTTTGATTGTGGCGCTTTCCTCGTCCGATCTTCGAACTGAAGGCCGTGAGACGATCAAGGATCTTCTGGCCCCCTTATCGGAGTTGGATGCTGGTGATCCGGATATCGAGATTCGCAAGTGGCGGCTGGTTCTTCTTGAGCAAGTGTTGGAAAATATGCCGCACGATCCGCTCTATGGCTTGATGGCTTTAACGGAGTTCTGGCAGAGTTTCGGTTTCCCGTCTGACGGCCCACATGAGGTTCAGGGAAAAGGAAACACGCTTACCCCATCTGAATACTATAAGCAGGAGAATGTTCATCGTCTGGTCGCCCGTCATTATGAGTGGGTAGAAGGCGAGAAAGCGGCACTCAGGAAGCAAAGTGTGGGCTGAGCTGCGGCGGGGGCTGGCCGCATTCATGGACATCCATCTATTCACAAGTCTCCGTCAAGCGGAAAGCGATTCGGGTGTGGTGTACTGGTCCAGGGGAATTGTGTTCGCCGTGTGTTAGGATGGACGGCGGCGTGGAACCGTGATTCTCGCGACCTTTGGGCCGGGGGGAAGCGAAAACGAAAGCCCCGGACGAACGAAAAGACACTCTTGGCTATCCAAACTCCCGCGTGCGTGCGCACCGTGCGCGCATCCTTGGACAAACGGACCAACCCCAAACCCATCACGCCGCGCGTCGGAGCGCCACGACCGGCAGATGCTTCCGCCTTTGCCAAGGCTTCGGCGGACAGGTCCGCCCCGCCTCGAACATGACGGCGCTGTTTGCCAGCGACGGGACGGTCCTCGAGCGGTACGTGTACGACCCCTACGGCAAAGGGACGCAGGGACGGAGGGACGCAGGCACGGAGGCGCCGGCGAATATCTTCGTCCCTTCGTCCCTTCGTCCCTCTGTCCCTTCGTCCCTGCTCTCCGTCGCTCCTACCGCGATTCCGAGACGGGGCTTTACCACGTCCGCAATCGGTATTATCATGTGCAGTTGGGCTGGATCACCCGCGACCCGGCGGGGTACATGGATGGGATGAGCCTGTACCAGTACTGCGGCTCCAATGCAACCAAGAGATGGGACCCCACAGGAGAGGACTGGTGGCCGCCATGGACATGGGGTAGGGACACGGCCGCCGCGGACTTGGCCAGAGCCAATGCCAAGTTCGCCAGGGAAACGGCCGAAAAACTGGATCAGGAGGCAAAAACTGTAAAGGACAAGGACCCAGGCCGGGCGGACGATCTTCGTTCCCGGGCGAATGCCTTACGTCAGACGGCCGACGAGTTGGACAAGGAAGCCGAAGACTGCAACACGGACTGGTACTGGGAGGCTTTCGGCAGAGGTTTTGACAATGGCGCCAACGCCGGGGCGTGGCAGGTTTACCAGGCGTTCACCTTAGGCCAAAGTGATTGGATCAACGAGAATAGAGACAAGGCTTGGTCGCAAACGAGTGCCCAAGGGACGTGGGCGGAGGACGTAAGCATCGGGTCTTCATACGTCGCGGCAGGGGCTGGATACCTGGCGGGGGCATCTGTGGTGGCCGAAGCGGCAACAGGCGTTGCGGTGGCCACTTTGCCAGTGGGGACGGCTGCTACAGTTGCCGGGACCACGATAGCAACAGAAGTAGTGGAACCGATACAGACCCTCATGCTGGGGTCAGTTTATTTTGGGTATCTTGCGGCGTCGGATCCGTATGTTCAGCAGTTCATAGGCGGAGTTATGGCTGGCTCTAGCGATGGGTATGCAGGGACATCAACTATCGGCCCCGAGGGGCCTCCCATGCACACTGCAGGATATTATGTTGGCGAGTTTGGGGGCGCAGGCGTGCGGCTGTTGGGTAAATGACAATGACATTCTGCCTGTATACCGGTCTGGGCGTCTTACTTTTGTGGGTAGGTTTAATGGTATTGGGGCGAGTGGTTAATCAGATCATCGGAAGGCGAACAACAGTCGGCGATTTTGGTTGCCTAATGCAATGGCCCATGTCAAGGGGGTTGGACGGAAGCCGGGTGTGGCTCAGGCGCCCTGGCACCCAATACCGGCTTGATTTTGAGAAGTACATTCCGCCCGTTCCTGGCAAGACGAGATGGGAAATGGTGCTTGAGAGCAGGCACTGCTCAAGGTCAGAGTTTCGCGCTGCTCAGGAGGCACTTGAGCGGCGGCACATTGACTTCGATCTACAACACGATCTGATCGCCGGTACCAACCGGCTCGTTGTACAATGTGGCCCCGATACTATACAAGCGACCTTGGCGGCGCGTGCGGTTCTTACAGAGGGATTTGGGCTGAAGTTGCATGACGAAATCCGTGCCTGCTACAGTGGTCACTTTGACCTGGATATGAGCAGGGAGCCCATGGCGGGATGGCTCAAGCAGGAATTTGACAGCGATTCAAATAGGAAGCAGGACCCTCGTTAAGCGTAATGCCGGAGTCTTGGGTCTCGGCCTTGGCACTAAGCGGTCGCCGGCGAGAACACCGAACCCGAGGGCATCCAGCCTGAGTACCAGTACGTCTGGAGCCTGCGCTACATGGATGCGCCGGTCCTCCAGGACAAAAACACCGATTCGGACGACCTCTGCGACGACGAGCGGATCTACTACGCGAACGACGCCAACATGAACGTCACCGCTTTGATGGGGACTGACGGGACGGTCCTCGAGCGGTACGCGACCCCTACGGCAAAGGGATGCAGGGACGGAGGGACGCAGGCACGGAGGCGCCGGCGAATATCTTCGTCCCTTCGTCCCTTCGTCCCTCTGTCCCTTCGTCCCTGCTCTCCGTCGCTCCTACCGCGATTCCGAGACGGGGCTTTACCACGTCCGGAACCGGTATTATCATACCCAGGTCGGCTGGATCACCCGCGATCCGGCGGGGTTGCGGCTGTTTTCCCGTGGCGGCTGGAAAGGCCGGGTGCTATGTTCGAACCCCCGTCGGGGCTGTCGCGAAGGGCGTTTGGGGCGGAACGGGCCGCCTTTTCAGCGGTTCAACAGACGGCCGGCCGCGCGAGGCGCCGGCCTGTATCGCGGGGATGCATAGCGAGGATCCGACGAAGATGAAGACGAGTCGCTGCATACGGCCGGCGATGGGGTTTGCTGCGCTCGCCGCTCTGGCCGTGGGCATCCTGGCGGGGTGCAAGTCCGAGGCACCCCCCGCGGCACCCGAGCAATCCCGCATCGCCGCGCCGGTTGCACCTGAGGCGCCGGCTGCGCCCGCTCAAGGCTCGGTCGCCAAAGAGCCTGCCGAAGAGGCCGCGCCGGCCCGACCCCCAGCGGATAAGGCAGGCCGTTGGATTTGGGACAACGGCAAGTGGATCGATACGACGTCCGGTTCCTCGGATGGGCAGCCGGCGGCCTCGCAGGCCGCGCCGGCCGCACCGACTCAGGGCACCGCCGCCAAGGAGCCCGTCGAAGAGGCCGCGCCTGTCGCGGAGGCGAAGCCGCCGGCAACCGAAAAGGCCGGCGAGGGCGCGGCACCCAAAGCGGCCCCGGAGGCGGCGGACCCGAACAGGGCGCCGCTCGCGATCGCCCTGCCAAGGCCGCAGTTCACCGGCACGCCCAAGAACATCAAGTTCGGCGGGCACGTCGAGAAGCCGAGTTCCAAGCCTCGGCCGGAGTTCTATGCCCCGAAGGGCGCGGCGAACGTCGCCCTGAAGAAGCCCGTCACCTCCAGCGAGAAAGACCTGCTCATCGGGACCCTCGGCCAGGTCACCGACGGCGACAAGGAAGGCATCGAGGGCAGTTACGTCGAACTCGGCCCGGGACGCCAGTGGGCCCAGATTGACCTCAAGGAAACCTGCGAGATCTACGCCATCGTCCTCTGGCACTACCACGGCGAGCCCCAGGTCTACGGCGACGTCGTCATCCAGGTGGCCGACGACGCCGACTTCATCGAGAACGTCCGTGCGATCTTCAACAACGATTACGACAACTCGGCCGGCCTCGGCCTCGGCGGCGACCTGGAGTACCTCGAGACCTACGAGGGCCGCCTGATCCCGGTCAAGGGCGTTAAGGCCCGCTATGTCCGGCTGTACTCCAGCGGCAACACGTCGAACGACTTCAACCGCTACACCGAGGTGGAGGTCTACGGCAAGCCGGCGAAATGAACCGTTCCGGATCGGCCTTCGTGGTGGCGGTGCTGACCCTGGCGGCGGTGGCGCTCCTGGTCCGCCTGCCGCGCCTCGGTGCGAGGCCGATGCACCCCGACGAGGCCAACCAGGCGTACAAGGCCGGGCGGCTCCTCTGGCAGGAAGGCCGGTATGAGTATGACCCGCACGACCATCACGGCCCGTCGCTCTATTACCTGACGCTGCCGTCGCTTGCCCTGTCGGGCGCGCCCGATTTCGCCCGGACGACGGCTGCCGCATACCGGATCGTCCCGGTCCTTTTCGGCGCCGCCCTCCTGGTGCTCCTTCTCCTCGTGGGCGACGGCCTGGGCCGGGCCGGCGCGGCCATGGCCGCACTCTTCATGGCCGTCTCGCCCGCCATGGTCTTCTACAGCCGCTGCTACATCCAGGAGACGCTGCTGGTGTTTTTCACGCTGGCGGCCATCGGGTGCCTGTGGCGATACGCCCGCAGCCGCGCGCCCGGCTGGATGCTCCTGGCGGGCGCCGCCGCCGGCCTGATGGTTGCGACGAAGGAGACGTGGATCATCGCGGCCCTGGCCGCCGCGGTCGCCTTCGTCATCGTGCGGCTTCTCATGCCTCGCGGACGCGAGGGCGCTCCTGCGGCACAGGCTGTGAAGGCCTGGCACGCCGGCGCGGCGGCGGCCGTCGCCGTGGGGGTCGCCGTCGCCTTCTTCACGTCGTTCTTTACGCAGGGGCGCGGCGCGATGGACGCGGTCCTCGCTTACGGATACATGCTCGGAGAGCGGGCCGGCGGCGCGGGCCTGCACGACCACCCGTGGACGTTCTACCTCGCGCGGCTCGCCTGGTTCCACGAGGGCGCGGGCCCGGTCTGGACCGAGGGCCTGATCGTCGGCCTGGCGGTCATCGGGCTGGTCGCGGGCGTGGCAGGCAGGGGCCTCGGCCGCGCGAGCGTTCCGTTCCTCAGGTTCGTGGCGATCTTTACGCTCATCGTCGCCGCGGTCTACAGCGCCGTGCCCTACAAGACCCCCTGGTGCGTGCTGACGATGCTCGCGGGGATGATCCTCTTGGCGGGCGTCGGTGCGGCCGCGGTGCTTCGATGGGCCCGCCTTCGCCAAGGCTTCGGCGGGCGAGCCCGGTGGCTGCCGCTCCGGGCGGCGGTGGGCGTGGCCCTGGCTGCCGGCGTCGCCCACCTCGGGTACCTGACGTATGAGACGAACTTCAGCCCGCGGTTCCAGGCCGACCCGCGGAACCCGTGGGTGTATGCCCATACGTCGCCGAACGTCCGCCGGCTGGTGGACCTGCTCGAGAAACTGAAGGCCGTCTACCCGGGCCCGGGCGAGATGGTCGTCAAGGTCATCACGCCCGACAACTACTGGCCGCTGCCGTGGTACTTGCGGGTCTTCGACGACCGGTACGCCCACGAGATTCCGGCCGACGCCGACTCGCCGGTCGTCATCACGACGCTGGACTTCGCGGACCAGGTCAGGCGGGCGCTTCGCGGCGAGTACGAGGACCGGCCGACGTTCGGTCTGCGGTTCGGCGTGCCGATCCGCGTTTTCGTCGCGAGGGACCTGTGGGAAAGGTTCGAGCGCGAGTGCACGAAGGCGCCAGGGGGGCGCGAAGGCGCGGCCGGGCCGGCCACGGCGGGGGAGGGTATTGCCGTGCAACACCGGTTCACCCACCAGGCGATGGCCACCGAGTTCGCCATCGTCATCTCGGGCGGCGAGGCCGAGTACGCCGGCCGCGCCGCCGACGCCGCCTTCGAACTCCTCGACCGCCTCGAAGGCGAACTCAGCCGCTTCCGCTCGGCGAGCGACGTCTCGCGGATAAACGGCCTGGCGCCGGGCGAATCCATCCGCGTCGGCCCTGAGACCATCGAGTGTCTCGCAGCCGCCCGCCGCGCTTATGACGAGACCGGCGGCGCCTTCGACCCGACCGTCGGACCGCTGGTTGACCTCTGGCGGGCGGGCACGCCGGCGGCGGCGGACCTGGAGGTGGCCCGCGCCCGCGTCGGCATGGACCTCCTGGCCGTTGATGCGGCCGAGCGGACCGTCGGCGCTAGAGCGGCGGGCATGTCGGTTGACCTCGGCGGCATCGGCAAGGGGTATGCGCTGGACCGGATGGCGGCACTGCTGGCCGAGTGGCGGGTGCGAAGCGCGCTCGTGCACGGGGGCCTGAGCACGGCCCTTGCGGTGGGGCCTCCGCCGGGCGAGGAGGCCTGGCGGGTCGAGATCCGCGATCCGAGGCAGGGCGGCGCGACGTTGGCTGTCGTCGCCCTGCGGGACAGGGCCCTGAGCGTCTCGGGCGCCGGCGAGGGCGCCCCGCGGCTCTTCGATCCGCGCACCGGCCGCCCGGTCGAGGGCAGGCTCGGCGCCTGGGCCATCGCGCCGACCGCGACGGAGGCCGACGCCCTTTCGACCGCCTTCATGGTCATGACGCCCGAGGAGATCGCGTCGCTCTGCCGGAAGAGGCCGGACCTTGCGGCCATGGTCGTGCCTGAAGGTCCGGCGGCCGGCGGCTCTGCTTCGCCCTGCGTAGCGCGCTTCGCAGAGCAGGGGGCCGAACGGTTCGGCGACTGGGGGTCGTGAACGAACAAAACACGTTTCACCGCAGAGATCGCAGAGAACGCAGAGGAAGAGGCAGGAGGCCAGAGCCTATAGGCAAGAGGTACGAAGAAAGTGGATTAACCTTTTCTGTTTTCCTCAAGCCTCGGGCCTCAAGCCTGCCTTTCTCCGCGTTCTCTGCGGTGAATCACTCTTGCGACAACCTGATCCGCACGGCGATCATCTCTTTGAGGATCCACGCGGCATTCCGCGCGGGGTGCAGCCGCGAGTCCATGTCGCAGCACCACTCGACCGGGAACTCCTTCACGCGGTAACCCTTTCGGAGGGCCCGAAGGAGGACCTCGACGTCGAAGACGAACCCGTCGCTCCTGGACTCGGCGTAGAGTTCGCGGCCGACGTCGCCGCGGTAGAGTTTGAAGCCGCACTGCGTGTCGGTCATCCAGGCCGGGATGCCCAGGGCGGTGTGGACGGCGGCGCGGAACACCTTCGACAATTCCCGCCGGTAGAACGGTTGCGGCCGATGGATGACGCTGGCCGGGAGTTTCCGCGAGCCGTGGGCGACCTCGCACTCGCCGCCCTCGATCAGACGCAGGCCGCGCAGCGCATTCGAGAACGGAACGCAGAGGCCGCTGTCGGCGAACATCACGATGCGGCCGCGCGTCTCTCGCATCCCGGTCCGGACGGCGAACCCTTTGCCGCGGTGTTCGGCGCACGAGAGGACGCGCCGGGAGACCCGTGGGGGGACGTCGGCATCGCGGGCGGCGTCGGCGGTGCCATCGTCGCTCGCATCGTCGACGACGAGGATTTCGCCCGCGAGGCCTTCGCCCGCGAGGAAAGCGGCGGCGGCCTCGACGTCGCGCTGAATCTTGGCGCCTTCGTTGACGGCCGGAATGACGATCGAGAGGTCCATGACAGATTGGGGACGGACTGGCGACGATCGGGTCCGTCCCCCCTTCAGCCTTTGCCCCAGAGCGGATGGTAATGCTTCGCCCAGCCGGGACTGACCCTGCCGTCAACGAGGGCTCGCCACGTGCCCGGCTTGGCGATCGTCTGGCGGTACGCGTGGGCGACCGTGGCCATGACCAGCCCTAGCGCGCTCCAGCGATGAATCTCGACCATCCATGCCTGGCCGACCTGGCCGAAAATGTTGACCATGGCGAGCATCGTGCTTCCGAGGAGCGCAAGGCCTAGCCCGAGCGCGAGCCAGAAGTAGCATTTTTGAGCGAGGTCGAATCGCCCCGCCGATCGAAGGTCATTCCGGCCGAAACGGCAATCTTCGGCCCACACGAGGCCCATGGCCACGAGGCCCACGAAAAACGCCGCCGACGCGGCCGTATGCACCATGAGGAGCCAGTCGCAGTCCATGAGCCGCTGCCCGACGAGCGTCGGGTAGAAACCCGTGACCAGGAGCACCAGGAACCCGGCGGTCGTGACGGCGTGGACCAGCCGTTCCCAGAGGTTGTAGCGGCGGACGGTGCGGTCGGCCGGGGCGGGCGCGTTGCGCCTCGGCCGCACCACCAGGTAATGCGCCGCCGACAGGACGACCGTCCCGCCGATGCCGATCGCGGAGGCCAGTTGGAACAAGGTCATGGCAGGCCGCCCCCTGTGCCCCTCGGCGCCTTGCCGGCCATCCATCGCGTGATCGCCGCAAGGCCGTAGAACAGGTACAGGATCAGGAGCGCCGCGAGCACCGCCGCCGCGGCATAGCCTACGATCTTGAAGACCGGCCGGCCCTGGTACGAGAGGGCCCACGCGTGCAGTGTCGCCGGGTCGCGGGCCTGGAACTCGTACATCTTGACGACCACCGGCTCGCCGACAGCCGCCGGGCCGGCCGCCTCGACCTCGCCGAAAAAGAACGGCGAGTCGTCGGAGTGGCAGTCGGAACAGTTGCGGCTGACGCCGAGCGATTGCGTCGCGGGTCGGACGTCGTGGGCCAGCGGCCAGGAATAGGGCGCGGCCGCCTCGTTGCCATCCTCGGAAGCGAGCGTCCCTTCGTCCGAGATGCGATAGAGCCGCCCGCCGGCGATGTAGACCGGCGCGCCGCCCTTCGCGAGGTCCCTCAAGGCGCCGAGGCCCGCCATCACCTGGTCGGCAGTCAGGCCGGGGGTTTTCGCGTCCTCGGGTTTGCGAGCCTTCCGGATCGCGTCGGCGGCCGCTTCGGTGACGGCCTGCACCGGAAGCGGCGTGACCTTGCCGTCGGCCATGCAACCCCAGAAGGCCGGCCACATCATCCGCTGGGGGGCGGTCTTTCCGCTCCACGGCTCGACCACGAAGACCGGCTCGGCGACGATGGGCGGCTGGTCGGCCGGATGGTTCAGGCCGCGCACCCCCAGGCCGTGGATGCGGCCGGTCTGGACGCGGCCGGCGCGCTTGCCGGGCCAGGGGCCGCTGTGACACGCAGTGCAGGAGAGCCGCTCCAGGTGAACCGGCGGAAGGCCGACGTGTTTCGGGACAGGCGCGCCCAAGCGGCCGCCCAGCGTGTTCGGGCCACCTGCGGCCGACTGTTCGCCGAGATGACACCCGTGGCAGGAGAGGGCGGCCAGGGCCGGCTCGGTCGCCGGATCGATCTCGCCCTCGTAGCCGCGGCGGATCTTGTGATCCAGGGCGTTGCGGTGGCAGTCGGCGCACTTCATCCCGGCCGCCAGGTGCACGTCCTGGTCGGTCGCCCAGAGGTCCGGCACGCCCCGGCCGACCGGGCGGTTCGTGTGGCAATAGTAGCAGCGGTCCGCCACAGGGACCTTCGGAATGGCCAGCACAACGTTGCCCTTCGGATCGAACTTCGACTTGTCATACAGGACCTTCGGGGGCACGGCCTCGGGGAAGTCGAGCAGCGTCTCGGGGGTCATGGGGTTATAGGTGTCGGGGAGCGTGGCGACCGCCCCCTCGACGAGCGCCAGGCCGCTGGCTGCCGCGCCGGCCCACCGGAGGTTCTGGCGGGCGATCTGGGTCGCCCACTCGCTCTGGTCCTGGGCGGGGTCGGCGCTGTGGCAGCCCTGGCAGTTGATCTCGAGGTTGCCGGAGATGAACCATCGGCTCTGGACGTCGGGGATGGCGAGCCGGTCCTCGCCGAGGCCGCCGCCCGGAAAGTGGTGGCCGAAATCCTGGATGAACTGCCATGCCGACAGGCCCACGTCCTCCGGCCGATAGGCGTGCGGCCAGACGCGGCTCGTGATCGGCAGCCACGTGCCCGTCGCGCGGTCCACAAGGACCCACGGCTGCGCCGGCCGCCCCGGCTCGACCTTGGGGTCGGCGGCATTGAAGTGCCAGCCCCCGCGGATGACGTCGTAGTCGTGGCACTTGCCGCACGTCGTCCGCAAGGAGAACGGCTCGGCCGCCCCGGCCTGCCCGTCGCTTCTTTCGTTCAGGGCGGCGACCGGCTGGTCGAGGTCGTCGTAAAGGGGGATCCGGTGGACGGTCGCAGACCGGCTGTTCTCTTTGGCCGCCTTGATGGCCGGCGCAGCACAGAGTGCCGGCGCCACCATCGCCAGCAGGACCGCTGCGGCCGCGAGTCGCAAGGCTGTCCTCACGCCTTGAATTCCTCCGGCTTGAAGTTGAGCCGCCTGCCCGCCTCGACGGCCTCGTTGACGCGGAGCACCGAGACGCACGTCTCGAAACCGACCTCGGCGGGGCACGTCAACCTGGCTTTGCCGCGGACGGCGTCGAAGAAGTTTTCGAGGTGCGGCATGTGGACGGGCTTTTTCATGCCGGCGATCGGCGGATAGTATCGGCCGGGCATCGGGACGGAGTGCTGCGCCAGGACCAGGTCGGACTTTTCGGTGGCGGCCTCGGCGGCCTTTCTGGCCTCTTCCTCGGCCTTCCTGGCGGCCTCGTCCTCTTCGGCTTTCTTGGCGTCCAGGAGGGGCTGTTCCCAGTCGGCCACCGGGGCGGTGGTTTCGCGGCGAAGGCCGCCGATGCCCTCGAACTCCGAGATGATGAGCGACCCCTCGGTGCCCATGAACGTCTCGGTGTAGCCGCCGTGGCTCGTCGTGCCGAGCGTCTGGTAGAAGCCGCGGACCGGTTTGGTCTCACCGCCCCAGGCGTACGGCCACTCGTAGAGGGCGTTGACGTTGTCGTACCACTCGATGCCGGTGTAGTAGTCGAGGCCGCCGCTCGCCATGACGGCCGTCGGCAGCGCGCCGAGGAACCAGTGGAAGACGTCGATCTGATGCGACCCGAGGTCGGCGATCGCGCCGCCGGAGAACTTCTTGTACCACCGCCAGTTCATGAACCGTTCCATGGTGTCGTAGCCGTACTTAGCCAGGTCGGCCGCGCCGATGTCCGAGCCCGCCGGCCAGCCGCGCGTCAGGATCTTCTGCCGGTTCCAGTGACCCGAGACGAAGGTGGTGCGGCCGAGGGCCTTCTTGTCGCGGAGGTATTCCAGGGCGACAAGGTACCGCGGGTTCGAGCGGCGCTGGTGGCCGATCTGGAGCAATTTCCCGGTTTCCCGGGCCGCGATCACCATCTGGCGGGCCTGCTCGACGCTGTTCGACATCTCCTTTTCGCAGTAGACGTGCAGGCCGGCTTTCAGACACGCGATTGTGTGCTCGGCGTGGAAAGAGTCGGGCGTCGCGATGATGACGGCGTCCAGGTCTTTCTGCTCGGCGAGCATGTCCCGGTAGTCGGTGTAGGCCTTGACGTCATGGCGGTAGGCCTTCAGCGCGCGGGCGATGTAGTCGCGGTTCTTGGGCCAGATGTCGCAGACGGCCCTGAACCGAAGGCCCGCCATCTTGACGCAGTTGGTGAACAGCAGGACCTGCCCCTGGGTGCCAACGCCGATGACGGCGACGTTCAGGTCGTCGGTCTTGGAGCCCGCGCCGATGGCGAAGGCCTTGCGTCCGATGGCCAGGCCCGCCCCCGCCGCGGTTGCCGCCGCCAAGAACTCGCGCCGGCTGAGGCCCCTGTCCATACGCTTCGGTGTGTGCTTTCGGTTCATTCGACGGCCCGGCCTTTGCATGCTTGGCAACACCGACGGAGCCCGGCCAAGCGGCAAGCCGCTCGGTTGGCGCGCCCGGCGCGTGTCGCTGACGCGCCGCGAGTCGGCCCATCATACCGCCTCGGTCGCCGGGTGGCAGCGTTTTTTCTCGCCCGTCGCCGCCTAACCGATCCGGCCGAGCAGTCTCTGGGCCTCGGCCTTGGTCCGGGCGTTCCTGGTGTTTTTGAGGACCTTGTCGAGGGTGTCGCGGACGAGGTCCTTCTGCTGCTGCCAGATGGCGCCCGAGATCTGGACGGCGGCCGAGCAGGCTTCCTCGTTGAGGGCGGGGTCGCCGACCTGGGCGGCCACGAGTTTCAGGGCATCGGGCATCTTGACGTCGCCAAGGGCCCCGAGGACGAGGATCTTCTCATCCGGCCGCCGCGCCAGGCCCATCGCCTTTTCCAGGACCCGCAGTTTCGACTCGTCCGGCGCCTTTTGTTCGCGGGCCAGGCGGACGTACCCGCGGAACGCCAGGACGTAATGCGCCGCGTTCTTGGAGTTCTGGACGATCTTGAGGAGGTCGGGCGCAGCCGCGGCATCCGACCAGTCTGAAAGGACCCGCACGGCCTCGTCCTGGACCTGGGGGGTTGCGCTGCCGAGGTCCGCCCGGACGACCTCGAGCGCCGCCGGGCCGCCCGCCAGGCCGAGTGCCCGAAGAACGACACATCGGGCCGCCGGTGCTGCGCCCGAGAGGCCTGATACGAGCGCCGGGACGCACTTCTCGCCGCCCCGGCTGCACGCCGCCATCAAGGCCTTCTCGGCGAGGTCCCGTTCGGCGTTGCCGGCGGCGCCCTTGAGGAATCCAACGAGTGCCGGGACATCCTCGGCCTCGGCGAGCACCACGAGGGCCTCCATGGCGGCCTGCCGGACGGCGGCGTCGCGGCCCGAGGCGGCGGCCAGCACCACGGCCTTGGCCTGCGTGGCGCCTCGGGCCGCAAGGGCGCGGATGAGTTCCACCTGGATGGCCGGGGCGGCCCCGGTCATCGCCGAGGCGATGGCGGCGCTGACGTCATCGCCCTTGAGCCGGGCAAGGCCGGCCCGGGCGGCCTGGCCGGAGGGGCCCCGGTCGGCGGCGGCGATCTCGGCCATCGCGCCGACGTCCGCAGCGCCGCCCACGAGGCCCAGCGCCCGAATGGCCGCCACGCGAACGTTCTCATCCGCGCTCTTCAGGCCCAGCAGCACGGCCGGCCTGCCGGCGGGGTCGCCGCGCTCCGCCAGCGCGCCCAGAAGCGCAGCCTGGCCGACCGGCGGCAATTGCGGATAGGTTGCGGCAAAGGTCTTCGTGGCCTCGGTGCCGGGCGTCTCGCGAATCAGTCGGACGGCCATGCCCCGAAGTTGCGGATCGTCGCCGGCAAGCGCCTGGACGAGGCGCGGCGTGGCCTCCGCCGGGCGCGCCGCAACCAGGCCCTGGAACGCCGCCATCCGGACCCACTGGGGCTCCTTGGGATCGTTCAGGAGGGTGTAGATCCTGGCCGCCTCGTCGGTCTTGCCGGCGCGGACGAGCAGGTCGGCAACGTCGAGGCAGGCGTCGGTCGCGACGGGCTGGAGCGCCTCAGGGGCCGACTGCTTGAACTGGAGGACCGCCGTGGCCGCCTCGGGCGTCCCGATCCGGCCGAGGGCGACGGCCGCCGCAGACGCGATCTCGGCCTGCGAATCCCTGACCAGGGGCACCAGCGCGGGGACCGACGCGGCGTCGCGGCGGACGCCGAGCGAGTTGATTACGCCGACCTTCAGTTTCGCCGAGACCTTCGGCAAGGCGTCGCGGAGGGCCTTGGCCGCCTCGGGGATGGGCATCCGCTCGAGCGCATAGCGGGCCATGTGCGACAGGTCCTCCTCCGGCAAGAGCGCCGCCAGCGCCGGCACCGACGCGGCCGTGCCGATGAGGCTGAGTTGGCGGCAGGCGAACTGCTTGGCGGCCTGCGAGGCTTTCGACCCGAGGATGCCGCCTAGGCGCGTCTCGAGGTCCGCTCGGAGGGCCGCGTCATTGTGCGCGGCGACGACGGCATCTTCGATCGGCGCAAGCAGCGCGCGGTCCTTGCCCCAGTCGTAATCGGCCAGTGCCGAAAAGGCGCCGTCGAGGGCGGCCCGCCACGGCGGGTAACCCTTGTCGGGCGCGGCAGCGAAGACGGAACCGGCACAGGCGATCCAGGCGGCGGCCAGCAGTGCAGACGCGAGTTTGACGCTCCGAGCCATCGTCATCTCCTTGACGCCGGTCCCGCTGGGCTGAGCCAGACAGCCGGTCCTTCGGTTAGCGCCCGGCGGTGTAGGCGGACAGCAGCCGCTCGAGCCGACGGACGCTGTCGGCCCGGCCGCCCTCGCGGTTCCGCGCCAGCCAGACCCGCCGGTAGGCGGCCACGATCGGTTCGAGTTCCTCGGCCAGCCGCCGCCGCACGGGCGCCGCAAGGTCGGCCACCCGCTCGCCCGACCCCTCGCACCGGGCCAGGCCCAGGTTGCACGCGTGAACGACCAGCGAGGAAGCGAACCGGAATTCCTCGGCCACCAGGGCCGCATCCGCGATCTGCATGTCGGCCCGGTCGAGGGCGGCCATCGTGCGGCGCACGTGCTCGAGCGCAGCGGTCAGGCCTTCGACCGTGAGACTTTCCAGGCGCTTGTGGCTTCGTGGCCACTCGGGGTGGATGACCATGTCGAACAGCGGCGCCTGGGCGTGGAGATAGGTGTTGCCGAGGTCCCAGGCGAGGCGGCCCATGACGCCCGAGCGGTCGCCGAAGGCCAAGAGGTCGAGCGCCGCCGGCAGGTCGAGCGTCTGGTTGGCCGCATAGGCCCAACTCATGGCGGCGCCGCAGGCGAAGCCCAGGTACGACACCGGCAGCGGCTGGAGATGGCCGTTGTCGCCCCAGTCGGTATTCAGGAGGCCGATCGCCCCGGCCCGCCGCCCCAGGTGCGATGCGGCCCGGATGTTGCCGACGGCGTTCGCTGTGTTGCCCACGAAACTGTTCCAACTGGACGTGCCCGGGCAGACGTAGAAGTCCAGGCCTGCCTCGGCCAGGCGAGCGCACCGGGCCTCGAACGGGTGATATTCCCCATAGCCCCATTCCAGGGGGATCATGTCCTTCGGCAGTTCCGCCATCAGTTCCGGGTGGTGATGGATGATGTCGGCCCAGAACATCGTCTGCCGCCCGTGCGCGGCGGCAAGGCGCCGGATCTCCAGCAGAAAGTCCAGGTATACCCGTCCTTTGCCGCGCGCGACGCACTCGCCGGCGCTTCGGCCCATGCCGATGTCGAACGTCTCGTCGCACCCGACGTTGAAGAGGCGGCTCGAGAAGTTCGGCAGCAGGGCGTCGTACAAGCCCTCCAGGAACCGGACGGCCTGCGGGTCGGTCGGGCACAGGCTGAACGGTTCCTTGACGCCCGGCGTGAACGGGTGCTCGATTGCCTCGGCCGTCTCGGCCAGGCCGCGATACGCCGCGTGCTTCAGCCACCGGTGCAGGTGGCCGAAACTGTTCTGGTTGGGCACGAGTTCGACGAACCGCTCCTTGGCGTAGGCATCGAGGTGGCGGATTTCCTCGGCCGTCATCGGCGAGGCGTCGCGCCAGACGACCTCGTGGCCGGGATACGCGAACGTGTGCTCGGTGTAGAGTTGAAACTGGTTGACCTTCCACGAGGCCAGGAGGTCCACCAGGGCCTCGATCGTGGCCATCGTGGGGACCTTGTCGCGGCTGATGTCGAGCATCACGCCCCGGTTGGCGAAGTCCGGCCAATCGGTGATCCGAAGGCACGGCAGGGGCTTGCCTTCGGGCGTCTGCCGGACGATCTGCCCGAGCGTCTGGCGGCCGTAGAACGCCCCGGCCTCATCGTGCGCGGCGATCCGGACGCCCGCGGCGTCAATGGTCAGTTCGTAGCCCTGCACCTGCGGCACCGACGCGGGGTCCACGCGGACGTCCGCCCGGCCGGCCGCGCCGCTGACCCGGCACTCGCCGTCGCCATAGAGCAGCCGGCGCGGCATGGGCAGCAGGACCAGGCTCCGGTGCGGTGCGACCCTGCGGGCTGTCATCGGCTGAACTCCGTGATGGTTACAGGTTACAAGTTGCAGGTTACAGGTTAGAGGTTGCAGGTTCCAGGTTCCAGGTTCCAAGTTTCAGAAATTGGTTGGAACCGGTGTTTTTTGTGCCCATTTTTTTGTGAATCGCCGGTTTCGATAGCGCCAACGCGGTTTTGGGCCGAAAATGTTAAGATGGGCAAGCGCAAACGCGCGCGATTTTGCGCGCATTTGCGCGCTTCTTGCCGCCAGATGCCTGTTTTTGACCCCGAAAATGGGGGGCGCCTGGCGCCTTTTGCCAACATACGCAAGGCCATACGTGAATGTGAGCGGAGAAACAAACGAGCGGAGGAGCGGAAGCGCGGCCGGGGCAAGTCCTTTATCGAGCGGCGACCGGGAGGTCGCCGTAGCCCCCGGCCGGGCAGGCACATTCGGACGCGGAACGCGGAATGAAAAAGGCGCCGGAGACGCCGGGTGGGCGCGTGCGAAAACCGGATGTGAGCCGCGGCACTCGTGCTGCGCGCGCCGTTTTATGGGGTGCGGCGGCTGAGCCTGCCTGAGCGAAGTTTACCCGCCGTGGCGGGTCGAACGGGAATCCCGCCGTTGGTTGTGGCCGTTTCACGAACGGCGAGATTCCTCCACTCGGTCCCTTCGGTCCCTCGGTCGGAATGACACCGCGCGCCGGTTGCCGCGCTGCGTGATGTGATGCCAATACCCTGGTACCACCACCCGTGCGAGCCTGGCCATGCCCGAACCCTACCGCTGCCGCATTCCCGCGTCAAGCGAATTAAGTATCGTGTCCCCAGAACTACACATATACATCCATACCTCCATGCGATGCTGAGGAACGGAGGAACGTTGTATGCCCGCCGGGGCGTGCCCCTCACCCCACCCCTCTCCCGCAAGGGGAGAGGGAGAAAAGAGCGCGGGAAAGGAGACACGCTACTTCTTTGCCTCCTTAAGCCCCGCATCAACCAAAAAGTAGCATGATATTATAAGCGTGCCCTGAGGTCGCACGCCTGGTGCGGCCCCTTGCCACAGGGGTTAGAATGGGGTTGCCTTTGAACCCTCTAACGCCCTGTGGGCAAGGA
>Ga0315284_10005999_pt1 | contig 17289 bp, 15 predicted proteins | sample YL17G09_16_MG_FD_203696 | JGI IMG/M metagenome (GOLD analysis project Ga0315284, IMG submission 203696) | Sediment microbial communities from Yellowstone Lake, YNP, Wyoming, USA - YL17G09_16 | ecosystem: Environmental > Aquatic > Freshwater > Lake > Sediment | place: USA: Wyoming | collected...
TAGTAGGCGGTTGTCGTGATCCAGTCTGTTTCTTTGATTTGAACAGTTGCGTTCATGGTGTTTAAGGCGCTTATCGCTTTTTTGAGGTAAGCTTTTGTGAGGTTTTCATTGGGCTGGACCATTCTGATGCCTCTTTTTTGTTTTAGACACCAGAGTATCGTTCTATCTTTCAGTATAGTGCCTCCATAACAGGTTTATGAATGGGCCTGAATTCTGTAGTATGATGTGATTCTCAATTATTTCTTTTATTAAAATATCGCCTGTTCGTAGACCATCATCGAAATTCTCAATACTGGATGTTTTGATGTTGATTTCTTTGCCGTAGATTTTTCCTTGTTTTTTGATCTCTGAGAGTTGGTTTTGTTCAAGCCTGCCAATGTAGAACAGGTCTATGTCACTTGCTTCGATTGCGTAGTTCTTGGCGTAGCTGCCGAAAAGCACCAAAGGCCCTACTAAGTTTAGATTTGAAAGCGCGGCGGATATTTTTTTTATTAGAAAGTTTTTGTTCAGATAATTGATTGTTGCAAGTTCTTCTGTTATTGCAAGGTAGTATATCGTCAGGCTGTTGTTTGGGTTTAATTGGTATTCTTTGTTTTTTCCAACTTTTTTGGAGATGAGTATTTTGTTTTTTTCAAGTTGTTTTAAATGAGGCAGGAGGGTTACATGGCTAATGTCAAGTTTTTTGGCTACTGCTCTCGCATGTAGAGCCATTGTGTAGTTTGTCCTATATAGGCTAAGTATTGCGAATGCGTGTGCGGTAAGTTTTTCTACCATATGGAAGGAATTACAACCAATTTTGCTTAAAAGCCTTCCCACTGTTCGCTCAATTACGTGAATGCTCGCTAATAGTGAACAGACGATCGATTGCAACAGAACAACTTGTCGGATGAGACTTTGAGTATGTGACAATGGTGGTACAATGGCGGAGGTAAACTGTTTAGAAAGAAAAGCGGTTATATCTGCGACCAAATGCAGAATAGTCTGAGGTGGCTGTTCAGATCCGCGGGGTCGTCGTCTAGCTTGGTTTAGGATACCAGATTCATGGAAAAATCCCAATCAAAGGGAATTGAAAGGTAGACACCGATGCTCGAACCCTAGATGCTGGTCACAGTCAAAATGGCAACAATTCTGTTGTCTTTTTACAATGTGATGATCGGTGTGTTCCATGCTCTTTACCAGAATCGGTAATGCAATCAGATTAGTTTGCAAGTTGAATAATCATCTCTTTTGGTCTCAGAGTAAGCAATTACAAAACTATTTATTTTTGTAGTTCCTTACTATTGAATCGCTGCTATACTGGCGAAGAGTTCTGCACAACTCAACCAAAGCACCTTTAGAAGTTTCAGTTGCGTCCAAGTCATACATTTTGGTGTACCTCTTTCTTCTGCCGCCACTCTCTAAGCAAGACTTCTAACAGCTGAGAAGCGGCTTCCTCTCCTCGTGCAGGAAGATTGTAAAGGTCAACATAAAGCTGAACATTCGAAACAACCTTGACACTTTTGACTTCATGCGCTCCGTAGAAAACGCCTTCGTCGTATGGTACAACAAACTTTACGTTTCCTCCTCTTGGCGTGGGATTCAGTTCTAGCTTCTCTGCAAGAATAGCAGCTATATCTTCAGAGGGTATGTAGAGATGCACGTCTACAGGCCGCACGTAAGGCGCTACAAGCCAAGCTGCTGCCAAACCGGAGAGGGCATACTTCAAATCCAAAGCAGAAATTCTGCCCAGGAATTGGTCTATCTCTTTCTCGAAAGTGAAGTAATCCAAGAACTTGTTTGCGCGGTCATACTGATAGTAAGAGGCCCATCTTCTCAGCAACCTCACAGGATCCACCAAGACAATTCTATTTCGCCTGTCTCTGGCCGCGGAACCTAACTCAATGAGCGTCGTGCAGACATAATGAGCCAAACCGCTGGAGACGTTAGCTTCTACCGCGAGTTCCCTTTCATCCCAATCTCTGCCAAAGTTTACTAATAGGACCCGCAAAATCCTCGACGATTTTGGAGCGAATATGTTTTTAACAGCGGACATAAGCTTGCCTTCACCCGATAGTCTTGCTCAATGGACTATATAAATGCTCAATGCTATTGAGCAGCATTCTGCTCAACCAGTTTTATAAATGCTCAGCAGTATTGAGCAAAATCTGCCTCGCGAATTTAATAAAACGTTTAGCAATGGCCAAACCACCATGTTCCAAGACGTCTTTTCAAAATGTCAAAGAATTTTACCGCAAAAAATAGGGTAGGGGACATCTGAAAGTTCTTAATTGCCTTTAAGATAATTAATGAAGTCTTGCCACTCACTTGATTTCCATAATTGTCCACTTTCCTGCATTTCCACAATCACAGCTTTTTCACGTAATCTTGCCCATACCCGTCATCGACACACACACAAGGTTAAAGTTTTATCCCAAACCCAAAATGTGAAGTTACAACAGCAGCTTCAAGATGATGATCATTCGGATGAATCGTAAGCTTGAGAAGGAGATCGGCGAACGTCTTGTGGAGAAGCGTGGTTGGCATTGGGCTTTGACTGGTTTTGCTATGGAAGTTTGGGGTGAGGAAGAGGCCTAGAGGGATTGATGCTGAATAGGCGGCGTGCGCTAGAAATCGAAGAACTGGAGGAGCACAAACTGACCCACTGTTATTAATTCTAGTTAGAAAACTCTTCTATCACTCTTTTTAAGCCGGTTTTTGGTTTTGCGGAAAAGTTATAGCTGAGCCACGAGAACTAACCAAAATTGCGAACTAAAAGAGGTGAAAAAGAATGAAGACAGCAAAAGAATGGAAGCTAATTAAGGCACATCGTTGCCTGAAATGCGGCGGCAAGTGCAAGGAAGATAAGACTAAGAGAATGGTCATTGGTAGATTCTGGTATTGCCCTAAATGTGATGGAAAGCCAGTGGCATTGATGAAGAGGCGATTGAGAAGTAAGACTGCATCAAATGCCTGATAGTTTTGAAGACAAGACTAGAGAATATGAAAAAGAATGGCTGAAAAAATAGGTATTAAAGGTGAAATTCCAGCTTATCACAAAAGACAAATTCGATATTATTCTACGGTAACATGGAAATATGAAACCGTTACTGTGAAAGGTAAATCTCAAGACCGATACAGAGACCTTAAGACGGGTCGCTTCATCAAGAAGCCTTAGGAGGTACTATTGATACTTTGATACACGCTGACTAATGATGGCTCGGCGCACGCGCTGGCGCAATGTTGATCACATACTACCCAGCGCAAGCCAAAAAATAGATAAAGATGATAGTACTGCTATGGTCTTCAGCTAATGCTCTCTTTGGGGTAATTGCATTGCAGCTGGAAGTAATTCTAATTGCCATATTCTCAATTTCAATCGGAGTGTTTTTCCCAATGATTTTTCGCAAAATACCATTACGAGCAAGTGTGCGATACAGATTTCTCAAGCGATATATCGATTTTCTTATGCTATTCTCAATTGGCACAGTCCTATATTTAGTCGGAGAAGTGAATCTGCGATCTTTGCTTCTGTTCTTGGAAGAAAACGTATCGTTTGTATCAGTGGGTGTTCCGAGTCTCTTCTTTGTGATCGCTTTCGTAGTTTTTGCTTACATGGTGTATGAAGCAATTCAATATTCAATGTCTGCAGAAGTGACCCCTGAGGCGAAGCATACTTTCAACAAACTAATCTCCGCAAGAACAGACGAGATCATGAACAGAGCAATCACAATTGCCCAGAAACGTGGAGAGGAGGTCGTCACAGAAGATGACATGAAGGAAGCCATAAGGCAGATGGAGGGAGACTGAGTTGACTCGCGAACGTCCTCCCCTAACGGAAGGCGCAAAGGAAACACTAAAGAAATACAAGGGAAGCTACGGCACTACGATCCTAAACATCGCAGAAAGACGAGTTCTTGATTGCGGTAGAACAGAGATTAATGAATCAGACATGCTTGAAGCCCAGAGAAATGTTCGGGTTAGAATACCAAGAACCTCTCGAAAATGGGGTATTCGTGCGTTGATCACTTTTGCTTTCGCGTTACTTGTAGCCCAAGTCGCCGCGTTTTATCAACTATTTTCATCTTCGAACCCTCAGAATCTGGCGCTTGTCATACAAGTCTGGCTGATCTCTCCAAATGTAGTGATTCTCTTTCTTATGATAGTTTTCACTTGGATATTCAAAGATGATTGGTTGTAATACTGACACTCTGGTTGTCCATTGCTTCGCTGAAGGCTTCTAAGCATGGTTACTCGCGCGAGCCAGGGCTCCGCAGAGATCGAATCTTGCACTCGAAAGAATACGGGAGGTGGTCAGCGGCGTTAGGGCGCGCTGAGTGTGAGTGAGTGTGTAAGAGAGTGAGTGGTTGAGAGAGCGTATTTGGGTTTGGGGGTAAACTTTACCCTGCTCTCTCCGCTCTCTCTACTCTCCGCTTCACTCCGCTCCACTCTGAACGAAAGAATGAAACTCTCACGGCATTATGCGCTAAACAAGCATCTTGCGTTTTTATCGAACAGTCTAATTTTAGATTTTAAGAAACACAGTTCGCCCATTTTCGTATTGTTTCCTAATTTTCCCGAGATTTGCCATGTCATCCAATATTGCCACCAATTTCCGCAGATCTATTAAATTCCCACTCTCTCTCATTTTCGTCTGAATTTGCCTGTTCGTTTGCCCATTTGTCTGCAAGATGGGCAAAATCAATCTACTGAGATCAAAATCGTAGCCCAGAATACGGCTGCAAAAATCTTTTTCCTCAACTATTCCAAGATCCAGAAGCGCTAGCAGTCTCCTAACGCCGTCAAATTCTACACCAAGAAACCTTCCAAGCTTTTGGCTTCCTTCTTGAATGTTCTCGTTAAATTTCCGCCATCTTTGTTCACAGTTTTTGTGTTCAAAAGAACAAAAATAAACTAAAACTTTCAAGTCTTTTTTTTCAGAAATCTTTCCGTCAAGTTCTGTCCAGTTGTTTTTTAATATTTCGAGAAAATCGATGAATTTTTCAACTGTTGACCGAATCGTTTCAGTCGGTATATCAGCACGATAAGAATAAAATCCATGAGTGTATGCATTTCTATATTCGGTTCGCAATTTCGAAAGAAAAGCACAAACGCTTAGAAAATCAGGTTTAGAAACAAATGTCGGATGAACTGAAATTTCAGTGTTTACTATGGTTGAGAATTTTCTGTTCTTATAGCTATCCTGTATTAGCTTGATTTGTTGCTCCCTTTGGTTCCGGTTTAGGTTTGCAGGGATTGCCTTAATCTTTCCATTTATTACAAAACCTTTGAGCAATATTTCTGCTAGATTCGAAAACGTGGTAATGAGAAGGGGACCATATTTGTTTTGGTCAATTACGGACAGCTCCAAGCTTGATTTAATGCTCCGTAGTACACCTACTAACGAGAATTCCTCAGACACCTAAGTCCTCTCGCTTTTTTTATTTTAATAGGCTGTGTTCTCCATTGAGTTTATTTTGGGTCGATCATATTCTCCACTGAATTCTTCGCTGCAATTATTGTTTCTTCAGCGTCATTCTTCAGAATCAGGCTTTTTTTTGCAAGTTGAAGCGTCGGCTTAAAAACCTCAAAAAGCTCGTTGGCGGGAACTGGGATCGTTAAGTCAGATATATCACGAGGATAAAGGTGCTGTTGACCCGTCGCTCCGCGTCCTGCCTGCTCAAGTTGGGCTCGACCAGATTTTGTATTGAAGAATAAATACACGTAATAAGGATCAATTTTCGGATTGCTAATGCGAACAATTGAGATTTCAGCAACGACAATTGCATTTTCGTTTAGGTTGAAAACATCTGTTTTCCCGATAGATCCTGCCCCTGTCGATGCAACCAATATATCACCATTTTGAGCTCTTAATCCACCATTTTCGCAAAAACTCCGTGGAACAAAGCCAAAAGTGCGGCTAAGTCCTTTCCCAGTCAATGACACGGTTTTTATCACTTTAATTCCAGTCGGTGTATAGTTGTTTCGGCTGGGCGTTACACCCCTAAGAACATTAGCAAAATCAGCTATTCTCATCATTTTCCAATATTGAGACACCTCCTTCTTATGCAACACTGCGACTTTTTCATAGTAACTTGCGTCAATTCGTTTTCCAAGATCTGAAAAGCTAACGATATAAGATTTCTTTGCTGAATTGCCAGCCGCTGTTAACTGGAGCAGTTCTTCAAACTCTGTTTGAGCTTTTGTTAAGCCTTGACAACATTCTTCCCACTTTTTCCTCGCATTCTTAACAAGTTTAGCTATGTGATCTTGAGTTTCTATGTTTGGAAGTGGAACAGCGATCTCTTCAATGTCGGTTGAATATAGTTCAACTTGCCCTGTACAACCTCTTGCTGAGTTTTCAATTTGCACCTTTCCGTACTTGGACCTCAAGAAGGCAACCAAATAGTAAGGGTCAACGAGGTCAGTTCTTAGATGAATTGTTGATATCTTTGCGCTGCAAAGACATTTCTTATTTTTTTCGTCAAATATGTCAACTCTTCCGACTGAACCGACTCCCGTTGAAGTAACCATGATATCTAGAAGCAAAGGCTGGGCGTTTTTGTTTTCTGAGTAGAATCGTTCTGAAATATTCCTGCAATTTCTCCAGTCGATAAAAGTCTCAGTAATGTCAGCAGTCTTGATTATCGGAATTCCAGCATCCAAATAGCCAGTCTTTCCAGGCGATTTGCCTCGTTGAATTTTTCCCAAAGAAAATTCTTTGATTTTTTTGATGTTACCTGAAATCTCCCTTAATTTTTCCATATTTTCCTTGATTGTTAGGTGAAACGTTGGGTCTAGTCTGTTGCCTAGCTCTGCACTGTTTGCTATCATAATTCGTACCATTGCGTAATCCTCAAAAACCTAAATTATTGTCTTCTCGGAACTTAGCAAATTCTGTAATTACTTCTGGTACATCAGTCTCAAGGATAGGATTATTCCGTTCATCCAACACTAATTCCCCATTTTGATTTCGTTTGTAAAGCAGTCTTGGAACTTTAGTCCTCAAATCAAATCCGATATTTTGAATTGCTGCCATAAATATCGGATAACCATTTTTCTGTAATTCAAGTAGTTTTTCCTTAGGAAGCTTTTGTAGGAACAAAAGGCTAGTTTTTATGTTAGGTCCGCTATGCTTGAATGTGCCGAAAGGCAGAGACACCACGGCAAGAATTCGGCTTTTTTGTTTGATATATTCTATAACATATTCATAGGTAATATTGTTCAAATCACTGTTAGGAAGAACTATTGCCATTCTGCCACCATATCTAAGAAACTGCAAACATCTTTCAATAAACAAAATATCTGGAATTTGACCTTCAAACAAAGTGCTGCTCATGAATAGGATATCGCTTCCTTTGTTTTTTAGCCATTTGTGTCCTAAATCAAATTGCTGAAGAATCATTTTCGAAGTGATTTTGCCTTTTGAGCCAAAAGGAGGATTCGTTAATGCAACATCTGCACTTTCTTTTCTAATCTCTCCTTTGGTTGTTTTTTCAATTATTTCAAAGGATTCGAGGCTATTCTCAGAAAAAATTCCCGCGTGTCCGTCGTCATATAAAACCATTCTCATTTTTGAGACCCGTGCAAGGTCTGGGTTAAAATCTATCCCTCGCAGGTAATTGCGTGCATATCGAATTTGGACATCCTTTAGTTCTCTCTCATTTAGATCCGTCCTTTGTTTCTCAAAGTTGCTCCACACATGTTCCATTGCGGTCACAAGAAAACCTGCAGAGCCGCATGCTGGATCTAAAACCATTTCTCCATCCTTTGGGTTTAGCATGCTCACAGCTAGATCGAGGATTGGGTATGGAGTAAAAAACTCTCCTCGCTCCCCTCGTTGGTGTGCGTAGACAATTGTTTGAAAAGCTGTTCCTTTAACATCGGTTGCAGTTCTTATTAGACTATATTTCTGCAATTGACCTACTACGTAAGCTAGTGAGAGTGATTTGAGGTTGATTCTGTCGTTTTGGTCGAAAACATCAGCGTATTCTTTTTTCACCCTTTCGAAAAGATCAAGAATACGCTGGTCAAAATTGGTTGGTTTTCCCTCCTCAATTTTGGTCATTTCATTATCAGTAATTCTAAACTCACATTTGGGATTTGCACTCTTCTCATCAACCATTTTTATGAATATTAGCTTCAAAACTTCGTTGAATACCTTTTCTTTCAGGAATCCTTCATTTGCATATATGTAATTGTGGCAAGTTTCGAACACAGATTTTAGTTCAATCGCAGGTTTCAAGTCTTTTTTCTGATACAAACCAATGTCCGCCAGTGATTCGCCTTTTTTTGGTATATCCGCGATCTCCCTGAAATAAGGGGGTTTCTTCAGGTTTTGGATATATACAATTTCTTTGCCATTAAACCAAACACCAAATTCAGCTGACGTAGGGCTTAAATAAGACATTAGTTGATCAAGCCCATCTTTCCGATCTTGTCTTTTGGTTTCTACAACGACTAAGATGTTATCGAAACTTTTTCTGGAATCCATGAAAACTACTATGTCAGCGGGTCCAATTCTATGACTCCCCTTTTGGATTTGAAACTCTATATCAATTTGACTTTTTGCGTAACCATACTCCTCGACTAATCTTCTTTCAAAGAGCTGTCTCACACGCTCTTCTGGAGTATAATTGACTGTTTTTCCCGTGGCAAAATCAGTTATTTTGTTCCTAGCTGGATAAACATCAAATTGATCTCCAGTTAATCTTCGCTGCATCAGATATTCTCCGTCACATCGCACTATATCCATCCTAAAGTAGATATGATTTTTGCAACTCGCAATTTCAACTCAACTACTGGGACTCCTTTTTTCTGAGTTGATTTCGCTCCGAAACAATTACTTCTATTAATTTTTGGCTAAATCCCAATTTCCGAGGTGTTTTCACTTAAGAAGGTGTTGTCGGGTTGATATGGTCTTAAGCGGAGCTACGAAGCTAAAGGCTTGAAATTCTTGGAGACCAGTCTCGCCTTTCATTTCTCAAATATTTAGCTAGTAGAAGAGCTTCCTCACTAATCAAAGTGTCAATTGTCTGCCTATTACCATGTTTAGTTCTTGCGACATCAACCGTGCAATCAAAAAGGCTATTCAAGTCTTCAGCAAGGCTGTCAGCTTCAAACTCGCAAAGATGAACCCTTTTGCCCGCGCCAGCTTGTTGCTAAATTCGGACTTTAACAGATTTTATTCGGTTTTATGATTAGCCTACAGTTTTGGGTTACGCATCTGTCTCTTGCCAGTTTGCAGTAACCGCCTTTCTCGTACCTGCAGGCCTTCTTGAGCGTCGAAAACTCCAGAACAACGACGCTAGGCTGAGGAGTCGCTCTGGGTTGAGGAGCGTCTGCGGGGCGGTACTGGAATTCGGGCCTTCCGCGGCCTTCACTCGGCTTTTTCTCCTTCAAAACGAGCTCCTCAGAGCCAAGCCGCTCCAGATGGATGATGACCGTTGAACGGGCGAACCCTGAATCCCTGACCAACTCAGCAAGCGTAAGAGGCGCGTCTTTCCTGGTCAGAACATCAAGTATCTTCCTGTCAAAAAAATCCAGATACATATCAAGAAAAAAGCTAAACCTATTAAAATCTATTTTTGTCTGAATTACGCAACAGGCTGGCGCGCGCTAGGAAAACCTACAACAGCAGTTTCAAGATGATTCCAACAACAGGTAAAAGCCATTTTCGTTTCATCTCCCTGAGCATTTTATCCCAATTTCATTGCTGCTTCTTCTGGTTGCGTGGCTTCTTTGAAATGTTCTACAAAGTGGAGCTCTACCCAGTCGCTTCGTTTTCTGTGTTCCTTTTCTGCTTCTTTGTCTATTAGGGTTAGAATATGTTTTGAAAGGTTTATGCTGACTGGGTGTTTTCGCATCTGTCGCTTTTTGGTTGGTTGGGGTAAAGTTTTTGGAAGATGGCAGGGTTTGGGGAGTGTAACAAGGTTTCACAAGTCATAAATAGGCTTTTTGATCTAACTTGTTGGTGAAGAAGAAGGCAAACCTTTCATGTTATCTCAGTAGGCTTCTCCAGAGTTCCTGAGAAGTTGGTAACATGCAGGATTTGCTGGCTTTTCATGACGTAGAATAATGGAAAGGAGGAAAAGAAAGATGGGAATGAAAACAGGAATATTGATAGCTTTGCTTCTCTTAAGCACCTTGACTCTAGCTTTCAACATTCAACCAGCCAAAACAACTGGAACCAGACCTAACGGTTCGCCAAAACAAACAGCAGTTGACTGGTGGCCTTCGTTTCATCACGATTTGAGGCATACTGGATACTCAACGTCAGAAGCTCCAGATGACAACCACACCTTATGGAGCTACCACACTGGCGGCAATGTGGAGTCTTCTCCGGCTGTTGCTGATGGCAAGGTTTATGTGGGATCAGAGTATAGCGGGTTCTGTGGCAGGGTTTATGCTTTTGATGCTTTGACTGGCGGATTCATATGGAGCTACCAAACTGACAACTGGGCGCGTTCTTCTCCGGCTGTTGCTGATGGCAAGGTTTATGTGGGATCAGATGATGGCAAGGTTTATGCTCTCAATGCTTTGACTGGCGGATTCATATGGAGCTACCAAACTGGCGGCTGTGTGTTTTCTTCTCCGGCTGTTGCTGATGGCAAGGTTTATGTGGGATCACAGGATCGCAAGGTTTATGCTCTCAATGCTTTGACTGGAGCATTCATATGGAGCTACCAAACTGGCGACTGGGTGTGGTCTTCTCCGGCTGTTGCTGATGGCAAAGTTTATGTGGGATCAGATGATGGCAGGGTTTATGCTTTTGATGCTTTGACTGGCGGATTCATATGGAGCTACCAAACTGGCGACGATGTGGAGTCTTCTCCGGCTGTTGCTGATGGCAAAGTTTATGTGGGATCACAGGATCGCAAGGTTTATGCTCTCAATGCTTTGACTGGAGCATTCATATGGAGCTACCAAACTGGCGGCTGTGTGTTTTCTTCTCCGGCTGTTGCTGATGGCAAGGTCTATGTGGGATCATTTGATTGGTGGGTTTATGCTTTTGATGCTTTGACTGGCGGATTCATATGGAGCTACCAAACTGGCGGCGCTGTGGAGTCTTCTCCGGCTGTTGCTGATGGCAAAGTTTATGTGGGATCAGATGATGGCAGGGTTTATGCTTTTGATGCTTTGACTGGCGGATTCATATGGAGCTACCAAACTGACAACTGGGCGCGTTCTTCTCCGGCTGTTGCTGATGGCAAAGTTTATGTGGGATCATCGGGATCAGGTGATGGCTGGGTTTACGCTTTCAGTAGTTTCCATGATGTCGCGATAACAAACGTTACCCCTTCCAAAACCGTTGCTGACCAAGGCTACGAGGCTGACATAAACGTCACAGTGACAAACCAAGGCGACTTCACTGAAACCTTCAATGTAACACTCTACGCTAAGACTGAACAGGCAATTAATGAAGCTGGTTTGGTTGGCCATTGGAAATTTGACGAAGGAACAGGAACAACAGCACACGACAGTTCGGGTAATGGCAACAATGGCACTCTAATCAACGGACCACAATGGGTCGATGGTAAATATGGCAAAGCACTGAGCTTTGATGGGGTGAATGACTATGTAGCTGTCCCGCACAGTAATTCACTTGATTTCGAGCGAACAGATTCCTTCACGATCTCGTCTTGGATAACTGTAGACAGCCTTTCTGATTACAGAAACATCATTGGCAAAAACGATAACGCATATAGAGGATGGAATTTAATTCTTCTTAGTTCTTCTGACGCATCTAGGCCAAACTCCGTTTGCTTAGTATTAACCAACACCAATATTTATAATGACCTTCTTGCATGTTCTCCTGCAAATTCGATTTCCGCAGGGAATACATACCATATTGCAGCCACATATAATGGAAGTTCAGATGTTTCTGGGGTTAAGATATACATTAATGGCGTGCCCCAAACAGTAACACCAATAAGAAATGGTCTAAGTGCTAGCATACAAACGGCGAATGAAACTTGGATAGGAAGGCATGGATGGGCGGGCGGGAGTTATCCATTCGACGGCATTATTGATGATATTCGCATCTACAACAGAGCATTGTCGGCTAGTGAAATCTGGGCTGAATATGCAGGTTCGGTTGGCCATTGGAAGTTTGATGAAGGAAGCGGAACGACAGCCTACGATAGCAGTGGAAATAGTAACAATGGGACGCTAGTCAATGGACCCGTTTGGGTAGACGGAAAACTTGGCAAGGCACTCAGTTTCGATGGTGTTGACGATTATCTTTATGTTAATGATACGCCAATTCTAAAACCTGCTGCAATAACTGTTGAAGCGTGGTTTAAACGGAGTGCGCATGACAGTTATGACGCAATTGTCAGTAAATGGGATCATTTGACAGGCAATAGGGAATATCAAATAGATATAGGCACGTTTTCTACAAATAGAATCAGCTGGATGATCAGTTCTAATGGTTATGACTGTACGCCTTTGACATCATCTACAACGATCTCCGATGACATTTGGTATCACATTGTTGGAACATACAATGGAAGTCGAATGATTCTATACGTTAATGGTATGGAGGAGAACTCGACTTCGTATAGCAACGGAATAAACGGTGGGAACAGTCAATTGAGGATTGGACATAGTTATGATGGCACTTCTGGATATTATTTCAACGGCATTATTGACGAAGTTAAAATCTACAACAGGGCTCTGTCTGCTGAGGAAATCTGGGCTGAATACACACGTTCACTCATTGCAATTCAAACGCAAACCGTCACTCTGGAAAGCGGTGCTTCAACAACCCTCACATTCAATTGGAACACCACAGGCTTTGCCAAGGGTAACTACACCATAAGCGCTTATGCTTGGCCAGTTCCAGGCGAGACAGATCTTAGTGATAACACATTTGTTGATGGTTCGATATATGTTGCAATGCTAGGCGATATTACTGCCGACGGCAAAGTAGACATTTTCGACATAGTCATAGTAGCACTGCACTTCAACCACATCCCTCCCAACGACCACCTACCAGGCACATCTGACTACTTCGCTTGTTTCAATGCTGACATCAACAACGACGGCATCATTGACATCTTCGACATAGTCATAGTAGCACTGCACTTCGGCGAAGTAGACCCATAATCCCACCCTTTTTCTGTTTCTCAGTTGGCAATAATTCTTTGGACAGAATGGCGGGAGCATGGCAAACGGCTGTTCACATCGTTGGGAGTTTGGCGAAAGCCAAACGATCGTGCATTGGTTTTCAGATCGTTGAGCATTTTATCCCAGTTTCAATACAGCTATTTCCGATGTTGTTTTTGCCCTTCGTCTCGGGCTTTTTGTGCGGATCTCTTCTTCTGCTTGTGCGAGTTTGTCTGGCCATCCGAGGGCTTTTAGCTCTGTCAGCATCTTGTCTAGTTTTGGCAGGTTTTCTTTTGCTGCGTGGTAGCTGACGTAGATTGACGGCGGGTCCATGTCGAGTTCTCTGGCGATTGCGTAGCAGCTTTTTCCCTGGAGGATTAGTTTCAAAACGTCGCACATTTGGGAAGTTATCCGTAGCTGCATCGGCTTAAATGTCGGTTATTATTATATTTAACTATTATTAATGGTTGGATTTAATAAAGTGAAGTCCTAATAGCGTTTTTCTGCTTTTCCCGCTTATATTTGCTGTTATTATGCCGGTTAAGGCTCGTCCTGTTGCACATTCTGCGAAAAAAGCACGTTCTGCTTCCTCTAAGGGTGCTGATTCTGTTAGGCGCGCAAATCGTGATCTATCGGATACTTTTGGGGTTCGCGGCGCCGGCGTTTCGTGGCAGGCCAGTTTCGGGATGGCGTTGAACGAGCGGGATCTGCTTATCGCTGTGAAGCGTGAGCCTGTGGCTTGGCGTGTCGTGTTCCAGGTGGCGCATGACATTTTTGATAAGGGTTTCACGGTTGAAGAGATCGCTGAGAAGCCAGATCCGAATTGAAGCCGTGAAGTAAGTAAGGTTCTTGATGATTTGAATGCGAAGGCTGTTTACACGCAGATGTCGGTTTTTGAGCGTCTTTTCGGCTGGGCTATAATCGCTATAACTTACGTTGACCGTGGCCAGAGTGTTTCTGCGCCTGTTACGAGCCCTAAGGAGATTCGTCAGCTGCTGCCTTTTTGCACGTTGCAGTTCACGGTTCAGGGCTCAGACGAAGACAAGAATGCTGATAGTCCGCGTTTGGATTCATGGAGAAATCCCAAGTAGAGGGAATTGAAAGTGAACCTGAGGATCGTTCTGCCAGGCTTCAGATATTGACTTGGCGGAAGCTTACGCAGAAAATAGCCCATGCGGCGAATGTTAAGCTTCGTCTGACGCCACGAGGGCCCGACGACAGCGATATAGCTGTCATCATGCGTGACAGCGTAGTTTAACAGCAAAGCCGAAATAATCCAGCTTTTCCCGCTCTGCCTACACCAACGCGCAGCCAAGAACTGATTCGCGTTAAAAGCGTCGATGAGCTCCTGCTGATAACTAAACGGCTCAAAACCCAAAGTGTTTCTAAACCAGCTAGGCTGATCCGCAGCCGCCTTCTTCGCCTTTTCCGTCGCAAGGCCTCTCGTGGCGACTACATCAACCTTTGCGGCTTCGAGAAATCGGCCAAGCTTATCCCGTCGCATTCTCCGCGCGTGCACGTAACGCCGCAACTTCCTTTCTCAACTCCACAAGGTCACTTTCAATGCGCCGATAATTCACATACTCAGCAAACTTGTCCTGATAAACCCTACAAGCTTGAACAAGGCTACGCAGCCGCAAAACCTCACCTTTTTCCAAACCCGGCTGCTCAAGCGACTTAACAGCGCGAGCCAAAAACAACGGGACCTGCTCCACCGTGAACAAGTCTTTCGGCAAATCATGGGTAGTAGTAGGATTTTGCAAATCGCCGTGTCCTACTACTTCTAATCCGAGCCTCCTCATTTTCTGCCGCACTGAACCAAGACTAATTTCGAGCTCCCTAGCAATGGTCTCTGACGAAACCTTCGCTTTCACAAGGCCCTGAAGCTTCTTCTCCTGCACCCGCGTCCAAGGCTTACCCTTCGGCAACTAACCCACCTTCTTTCCAACGATTATACCTGAAACAAACGTGATCAGACTCGAAATAACCACAAAGATCTCACTATTCCAGCGTTGAAGCAAGACCATATGCGCTACCTGGAGGCACGATAACAAAATAGTCATTCCAATTGCGAATTTCACCGCGTAAACGACCCGCTCATCAGGTTGAAATCGCACTAATGTAGAATTAAAATAAAATGACGCTAAATTGGAAAAACCGTTCACAATCTCGAATGAGAAGAACTAGAACAGCTAGCTTTACGGTTGCTGTTCTACTCAAGCAGAAAATGTGGCCGTACACGTGCAATTCTTCAGACAGTACAGTAATCAAAGGAAGAAAAACGAATGCCTACAAACACGATTATGGTGTTTTGATATCTTCAACTACATGCTTAAATAGTTGAAATACGAGTAGCCTACTCATGTTTCAACTATTTGCTGATAGGGAACAGGAGCTTCAATTTCTTGAACAGCACTATAAGGCAAAATCTGCTGAGTTGATAGTGATTTATGGTAGACGGAGAGTAGGCAAAACTGAGCTCACGTTAAGGTTCTCAAAAGATAAGCCGCACATATACTTCCTTGCTGATCGCAGGCCAGAAGATGACCTGATACAGGAATTAAAGCAGAGAATGAGCAACTACCTCGGAGATGAGAGCTTCGCGAAGCTGGCTGTCAAAGATTGGATAGAGCTTTTCCAAGAGTACACGAAATGGAAGAAGAAGGAGCGCACGGTCATAGTTATTGACGAGTTTCCCATGCTCATCGAAGCAAACCGCGCCGTTCCATCGATCTTCCAGAAGGTTTGGGATCAAAACCTCAAAGACACGAACACCATGCTCATTCTGCTAGGCTCATCAATAGCAATGATGGAAACCGAAGTCCTAAACTACAAAAGCCCACTGTACGGAAGAAGAACCGGCCAATGGAAACTAACCCCACTCAAACTTCTCCACCTGCAACCCTTCTTCCCAAACTACAACATTGAAACACTCATAAGCATATACGGCTGTCTCGGCGGAGTACCAGCATACCTACAAAAATTCGATCCAGACAAAACGTTCTGGCAGAACGTAGAACAGAAAATCCTCCAAAAAGGCGAGTTCCTCCATGAAGAAGCCGAATTCCTTCTAAGAGAAGAACTCAGAGAACCACGCAATTACGCATCAATCTTGAAGGCCGTCGCCCAAGGAGCCAGAACCTACGGCGAAATCCTCAACCAAACAGGCATGGACAAAAGCATGCTCTCAAAATACACCAGCGTACTCGAAGATTTAGGTTTCATGAAAAGAACTTACCCCGTAGACGCCAAGCCGAAGCCTCGAAAAGGACTATACACCATCGCAGACAATTACCTGGCCTTCTGGTTCAAATACGTCTTCCCAAACAAAACAGAACTAGAAACAGAAAACACAAAACCCATTCTGAACAAGATCCGCGAAGACTACAACACATACTTAGGCTGCACATTCGAACAGACCGCAACAGAGTTTCTAATAGAAATGAAAAGAAGAAACCAGCTACCCTTCACCTTCACCACACTTGGAAAATGGTGGTACAAAGACAACGAAATAGACATCGTAGCCATCAACGAAGAAGAACAAACCACAACATTCATCGAAGCAAAATGGAGCACCCTCAACAAACAAGACAGCCAAAGAATACTCAACAACCTAAAAGCAAAAACGCCACACTTCCGCTGGAACCGCAAAAAAGAAAACCTCGGCATCATCGCCAAAAAAATCACGGAAAAACAGAGCCTACGCCAAAAAGGATACTTCGCATTCGACCTCGAAGACTTCAAAACCCAAGAGAACTAGCTGCCCAAGTAGAGGGAATTGAAAGCTAGAAGAAGAAGTCCATAGGGGGCTTTAGACTTCTTCTAGCTGAGATCGCGCTAAGATCTCCTTCAACATGTCCAGCCCTTTGTCAACTATCTGGCGAAGATACGAGCGTTTCTCCAGTGAAGAAATAAAACCAGCAACATCCCGAACAGCCCTTGCGCAAGAAGAATAGGCAAGCATTTGACCGGTCGTGCTGCGATGTGCCGTCTTATGTCTGGTTGGACCATGCGTGGAGGATTGTTATAGCCCTAGGAGTACTTCTAATATCAGTTTGTGGCGTAAAACCTCAACAAGGTCTGTCGCTTCTATGGCCTTTTCCAAGGCGTCAAGCTCTTTTTGTACAGACTTTCTCATTTCTTCATTGATTTTTTGATTGTTCTCTCTCATTCGTCTCTGATATAATTCGTCTGCCTCTCCTC
>Ga0315284_10006000_pt1 | contig 17288 bp, 16 predicted proteins | sample YL17G09_16_MG_FD_203696 | JGI IMG/M metagenome (GOLD analysis project Ga0315284, IMG submission 203696) | Sediment microbial communities from Yellowstone Lake, YNP, Wyoming, USA - YL17G09_16 | ecosystem: Environmental > Aquatic > Freshwater > Lake > Sediment | place: USA: Wyoming | collected...
ATCAGAAATTTACATACTTCTAGATGGCCATTGGAACAACTCCATCTAAATGCGTATTCATTCTTGGCATGAATATCAATATTCTTATCTAATTGAATCAGAAATTTACATATTTCTAGATGGCCATAGTGACAACTCCATCTAAATGCTTGTTCATTCTGAGCACGAATATCAATATTCTTATCTAATTGAATCAGAAATTTACATACTTCTAGATGGCCATAGTGACAACTCCCTCTAAATGCTTGTTCATTCTCAGCATGAATATCAATATTCTTATCTAATTGAATCAGAAATTTACATACTTCTAGATGGCCATTACAACAACTCCATCTAAATGCTTTATTGTTTTCGACATTATTTTCAGTAAATAAGTATTTAGAAATATTTAAACATCCAAATTTGCATGCATTTAAAAAAGTAATTTCATCTTTAGAATTTAAAAATTGCCATTCTTGAAAGAATTTATTATCAGTAAGCATTTTGTTGCAATATTTATTTACCAATAAAAGATTTCTAAAATCACTCATTGACACAATATAACCAACAATGATTGGATCGATATCCTTAAATACAAGCATTTTAATCATGATTATTTATGATTAAACAACTTATACATTAATTTATTCAATTTTTTTATCTAATTGGATCAAAAAATCAATGTTGAAATTCTCTGTCAAAAAATCAATCTTTCTATTGAAAGATGAATTCATATATTCTAAAAATATTCAATAGAAAACTCACAATTGTTCAAATGTTATAGTGGATATTTCATCTGATGTTTCGTTTCCAGTCACAAGATTCGCATTTTCAACAATTGTTTTTTTGATATATTTCAAATATGGATTACTTGTACCATCTGGGATCTTTTTATTGACAAAATTATTAATTTTTGTAATCAGCACATCACTAGAGGGAATGCCATCAACTGTATAAAATTTGGAATATTTCAAGTTATGTATTTGTTCATTAAAATCACGTAACAATAATTTGAGAGTAAATGCAGTCATATACGATTGGGCTGGATGATTTCTATGAAAAATAGATTTCATCTTTTGGTCAATACTATTTAATACATCAGGACTTGTATAGAGTGGGTCACTATATAATGCGATGATATATTGTAAATATATTTTTAGATATTTAATCAAGTATTTTTCTGCGTAAACTCGTGGAAATTTTGATCCTTTTCGGATATTTGGGATTTGTAAAAGATTTTGTTCTTTTAATACATCTTGTTCATATTGTTTTAGTTTAACAACAATACTAGGAGCTTGATCAATCCATTCTTGTTTAGTATACATTTTGCCACCATAAAATACTCCGTGAAATTCTAAAAATTTAGTAGGATGATATACCATCACCTCCAATCCTTCATAGACTTCCACATCTGCCCAAATATATGTTTGTTTCACACTATCAATATGTCCTTTCAGGTACGCGGAATCAGATACAATAAAATCAGTATTAATGGTACCATAAAATAAACTACTGTTATACGAAACTGATGTTGGATCTGTTGTATTCAATAGAATAGGTTCCAATAATACCCATAATGCACGCATTACATCAAATGCATCATTTTTGGAACATTTTTTAGATCTGCAATTCACCAACTCATATTCTTTAAAAATACCTTTTTGTATTAATTCGGTCCTAATTTCTTCATATAACTCAATATAAAAATCCAATCTATTATCAATTCTTTCTTGAAATCTTAGTTTCTTGAATAAATTAATAACTGGTAATTTGTATCCATTTTTTATCTTATAAATGATCCCACGTTTAAGTTGCGTCGGATCATTTGTTCCATAATAATTCGAGAAAGACTCCCCTGCATAATGCAAAAAAGTGCATGATTTAGTAGTGGATGGGGTAGATATATCTTCTGTAATTTCAAATGGAATATCTCCTGTCGAACTAACAAAACTTGTCCCATGAAATAAATATGTATTTTCATCCAAGTTAATGATCTCACCATACTGCAAGGCTTTTTTTACAATATGATCAAAACGATATGAATAATTTTGTAATCGTTCCAAAATAGTTTCTTTTGGTAGGGTCATAAAGTGTTTGATTGACGAATCATAATATCTATTAAGAGTATCTTGGTATGTGCTCAGGGAAAATCCAGTTTGTCTTCTAAAATCAAACATAATTGGATAATGATCACTGAGATCTGATTGTAGGATTTTTAATCGATATGGATAAAAATTACTCAAAAAATAGTTAGAAACATAGACATGATCAATTAATGTCCCATGATAACCACTAAATATGGTATCATCAACAATGTTTATTAATTTATTAACATTAAAGAATCCCATTTTTTCAATTTCTCTGTGGATGGCTGGGTCGCTAGTATTAAAATCTCCCATTACAACAATATTTTTTGAATACGGATCAGTTTTTTGTAATCGTTGAAAAAATTTCATAATTTGGTCATGATTTTCATTACTCACTGTTTCACTAGCTGGATGGATGTTGCAAATAGTGACTTTTTGATCATCAAACATCGTAGTTCCCCCGATAAAACATCTTGTATCAGTTGTCATATGAAATGGCATGACGAACTTCCTTGACCATGTTCGATCATTAGCCAAGAATACTGCATTACCAAAAAACGATATTTTTAGTGCTTTACTGCAATCACTGATTGCATAGTCCGCGATCAAATTGTCACCCGATTGTGCATTGAATGTATCAATAAAATTTCGTAACCTTAGGAACCCATCTTTATCAAAAATTGTCGGAGAGAATTCTTGTAGACATATTGCATCCGGATTTAATCTGTGTAGGAAATTAATAATCTCTTGTGTGCTATCTGTGGGATTATTCAACTGAATAATATCCGTCATGACGTTTTTCTTAACATATACTGCACAGCTTTTAATAAATGAATGCACATTATATGATACAAATCGAAATGTATGATCATCTTTTTGAAATTGTTTGGTATCAATATAAGGTTGTGACTTGGAACAGTATTCATCCAAGTATTCTATTTCGCCAGAATGTGAATATTCACCTTTATACAACTTATTTTTAGTGTTTTCTAAATTAGCATAATATTCTAATCCATCCTTATCACTGGAAAAATCAACACCAGTTTTTTCTTTGAATTTTTTAAGATATTGTTGTTTTTCTTTACGATCCATATTGGCATACGATGATTTTCCATCTTCATTATTTAGGTGGTTTTTACTAAAGATATAATCACGTTTCGGTGGTGTATCTTTGGTATATATTACATAATCACTTGTATCAAAAATATTCATATATATATATATATTGATATTTTTATAAAATAGTATTGAATTCCTTCATCGTCTTTACAAATTCTTCATCACGATTTAATAATAATTTATGAATACAATCGACCAGGGCGTCATTGTTCTGACTATTATGGATATCATTTGCATCCACCATCATTTTAGCAATTGAATTTAGTATTTTTGAATCATAATTGTTTTTGATCTTGTCTGATAAAATATTATTTTCTCCAATCATTTTTACAATATTATCTTCATTCCAGATACCATTTGATGCATCTCGTAATAAATTAATGAAATATTGCAAAGTAATCCGCATATTCATATCCTTTTCATAAGTAACATTTTGGGTCTTCTGTAAACCCTTGATACAAAAGTTTACTATAATGTTCATAGCATTTTTTAGTGTTTCGTCCATGATAATTTTTTCTGGTCCATCTAAAACATACCATTTGATAACTTTGATTAATGGGGCATAGAGATTCGACATATCCCGTCGCGTATCACCATTTATCATCCGCTCAACCCATTGATAGCATGTATATTCTTGCACATGCAGTACATGATGACTGATGCTTAATTTAGTACCATCTGGCATGAAATATATCAGTGCTAATTTACAAAGCATAGTAAGTGGATCAATAATATACATTTTATCATCATTCATCATTATAATATGATTAGAATATATTTCAATAATATAGATAATAATGAATAGTCCAATTATTGATAAAATCATTAATGCAGATCCTGATACATATATCGTATTTTTTGAATATACCTGTTCGTATTGTAAAAATGCCATCCACTTATTACAGCAGAAAAATCGTAAATTTAAAGCATATAATTTGGAGAAAATCGGTGTAAAAAATTTGTTACGATTATTTAATAATCATAAAGAATTAATTGGATTTGATCCAAATTATTTAACGAAACCACTAATATTCATCAATGGTAAATTTTTAGGAGGATATGATGACCTTACAAAAATAATATCTCCGAATTTATGAATTTATTTTTAAATATTTTACTATATCCTCGCGATACCAATATATCATTTTTGATATATGATAAATCATACATGTCATCAATATCGACATCCATTATAGGCCAATTATCGTCATCCGAAGTGAATAGTAATTCATCATCAGATCCTGGAAAATTATAATGTACAAATTCATCATCTTTGCCAAATGTATCATCTTTATCAAATTCATCATCAATATATGAATCGTCTTTGTAATACTTTGTTGGATTGCAATCCATTTTACCACATGCAGATGAACTATGAAATTGAAACGATAAATTATATTCCTTAGCTCCTTCATAATAACCAATTACATGAGCCATCAGTTTTAATGTTTCTTCGTCACCCATATCATCATCAAGTAATGATGCTTGACATTTTGCAATATCGTTCAGGATATCCTGTCTAAATTGTTCGATTTGGTCTAACGAGATATATTGTTTCATGGTATGAATTTAACAGAATTATTATCAATCATGATTGGTAATAATTAGATCAATTTTTTCGTGTTAAACGTTTTTTTCTTTTGGTGTGATGAGGACTAGCTTTGTGGATTAGCCCACTCGGGGAAAGTCCACGAGAGCTACGGTGATGATATGTTTTCCGTAATAAGCTTTTTGAGCCGACTATGGAACGGAGGATATATTTTCGCTTCTTATGACAGTGTTTCTTTTTATGTTCAGAAATAACCGATTTGTGTAATTTACTAATACGTGTATTATGATCCACTTTAACTCGAGTATGTGATATGATTTTGGTATTCTGTTGTATGGGGAAATCTTTGAACATCGGTTGAACTTTCGTATGAGTGCCTTGATATAGTTGTGACATGGGTAATTTAGCGGCAGTCATGACATTTATTTCACCAGATGATGTATGATTATTACTAGTTTTTTTTTTGGTTATCTTTTTAATTTTATCATCCAGTATATTTTTATTAGTTTCAACAAGTGTCTTTATAGGATGTATTATTTTTTGGTTGAATATGTTGGATATTGACATTTTGGGAGTAGTAATATTATTCAACCGAAAAATCTGCGCATTGACAGATTCATTTGGATATGAGATGCAGGATGAAGTGCTTCTGAATGTTGGTGTATTATTCCCAATAGGAATCCTAAAAGAAGTCGAATGATTACATTTTGTTCGACATGTCATACTTAGTGATAATATCTAGTGATACCACATATGAATTCGATAATTATTTTCAGTTTTTTATTATTATGGATTGATGATAATTCATAATAATAAAAGGCTTATTTTCCTTTAGCATTCTTAGAACCAGCTTTTGCAACTGGCTTTTTGGCAGCTGGTTTAGCAGCAGCTGGTTTAGCGGCAGGCTTTTTCGCAACAACTTTACTCTTCTTTTTAGGAGTTTCTTCACTTTCTGAACTCAAGTCAGATGAATCTAGTGATTCGCTTTCATTTGAATCACTAGATTCATCAGAACTGGTCGAATATTTTTTTGAGTTTTTCTTAGAGACTGGTTTTTCTTCTTCTGAAGATTCATCCGTGTCAGGTTCTTTCTTGACAACTTTCTTAACAGGTTGTTTCTTGGAAACTGGTTTTTCTTCTTCAGACAATTCATCAGAGTCAGATCCTTTCTTGGTAACCTTTTTAGTAGGTTGTTTCTTAGAAACTGGTTTTTCTTCTTCTGAAGATTCATCCGAGTCAGATCCTTTCTTCACAACCTTCTTAGCAGGTTGTTTCTTAGAAACTGGTTTTTCTTCTTCAGACAATTCATCCGAGTCAGATCCTTTCTTCACAACCTTCTTAGCAGGTTGTTTCTTAGAAACTGGTTTTTCTTCTTCAGACAATTCATCCGAGTCAGATCCTTTCTTCACAACCTTCTTAGCAGGTTGTTTCTTGGAAACTGGTTTTTCTTCTTCGGATGATTCATCTGAATCAGATCCTTTCTTGATAACCTTCTTAGTAGGTTGTTTCTTGGAAACTGGTTTTTCTTCTTCAGATGATTCATCCGAGTTAGATACCTCTTTGGCAACTTTTTTGGATGATTTTTTTGATGTTTTTTCTTCATCAGAATTATCATTATCTAATTGGCTAGTATCCAGAGTATTCATTTTTTTGGTTAATTCTTCTTGACGATCATCAATCATCGCACGAATAACCAAATCTTGATAAAAGATTTTTCGATAGATTTTATATGCATCTTTCGCAGACAATTTATCGCATGATGGAATTGGTTGAATGCCATATTTCTCAGTTGCTTCCTTGGCAGAAAGGGTTGGTGGATTTTCATGATCGACTGTATCGAGATCCATAGTATCGCTATTTTTGGATTTCTTTTCAGATGATTGTCCGTTAGATTGTTTGGCAACTGCTTTTTTAGAAGACATAGTGTTTGTGAGCTAATAATTATAGGGATAGTAATGTTTATATAAGAATGTTTAAATTTCAATTTTTTTTATTCATACTAGGATCATAAATTAGTCGGATTCAGAGTCCTTTGTTTTTTTGTGTTTTTTTGATCGTTTCTTCTTGGGTTGTGCAGTGAATAACACGTCTACATACTCATCCGAATGGAGTGGTTCTACGATATCCTTGTCTGTGATAATTTCATCAATATTTTTGTATGATTGAAATATCTGGGTATCGTTGGATGTTTTCTTTAATTTTTTTTCTTGCGAATCAGCAGTTTTGCATTTTTTTTTCAAAGTAGAAATTGTTTCATCCTTTTTCATCAATTCTGTTTGAAGAGCATTTATTTCTTCTGTATGTGATAACTTTCTATAAAATATAGTATCTTTAATCTGAACAGACCATGAATCTTTACCATTCGTTAATATCACATAAATATCGGCATTCATTTTGTTCTTCAAAAAACCACCGGTTCGAAATGCTGGATCACTTCCTTTTTTTAGTAGAAAGTATCTAATATGAGTATTAACTGGAATATCATCAAACGTATCTACTTTGACATACCCTTTTAATTTATCAGCAATATCCTCCTTTGATAGTTGTTCTTGGTAGGTAACGATAGGACGTTTATACGTTTTATCTGCGCCGAGACGTTGTGTCTTGTTATACATCACGATTGGTATATTAATAAAAATGATATTTTTATATTATTATTATTATCGAGCTACTTATTTTTTTTGAATTCAATTGCCATATCTCGGAATGCTTGGTCCATAATTTCAGATGAAAATAGTTTGTAAAATACGTAATGTTTTGTCAAGTTGATGACAAATACACGATCGATGGTAGAATCTAATTCCTCACTAGGAATCACTAGTTTTAACATCATATGTGTCCAAGTTAAGACATCAGAAAGTTCTTTATATCCATTTTTACTCAGGCATCCTCCAGATAATAAAATTCCACCATTTTTGATAGAATTTCGCCCTGGGTTAATACCTCCAGCATTACTAATTGTAGCATATCTTATATATGTTTTTCCTGGGACCAATTTGTGTAGATTATGTTTTGTGACAACTGAATAATCAGTCAGCTGACGATCGTTCAAATAGTGTTTTAAACTATCCTGTAATGATTTGGGTTCATAGTTAGCGAGGAATGTATCAAGATCAAACGAATCTTTATTCATAATCATACTATTAAGAAGATATTTTTAGATAATTCATAAAAAATTGATATTTTTTAATAAATTATGATATAAACATATAAAAAGACAGTAATAATGTTAAATACAGTGATGAATAAGAAAACACAAATAGTAGAAACAGAAAAAACTCCAGATGATATGGATATCTGGTTTAATAAATTAGATGAAGAATCAATGGATATCATTAACAAGAACTTGATTATGGAAGACGAAATTAGCCCAGACCAGATAACTGAATTATCGTCTACGTCAATTTCGGAGCCAGATTCGTCAGAAACAATAATCGAAAATATTTACGTAGAAGACATAATCCTAAAAAATCCGGAAGACCTGAGTACTGTTCAAGTTATTCAATACGAATGTTCATTAGTACAATTTATTCAATTACTACTCGATGGAAACCAGCATAACAAAATCAAATCATTTAAAAATTATGATAACATCATCGAGTTTGAAAAATTAGCAGATATATTAATGTATATCAAATGGATCAACAATGCCACATTAATTCTGGCAGGACGTATTGGTCAGGATCTCATTCTATATTCACATAGTAAGCTGAATGATAGTCTCATACAAGATTTATCAGATCCAATAGTATCGCACATGCCACTATTAGTTAGATCATCATATAATTTTTGTATGAAAAATACACAATGTAAAAACTTTTATAATAAATCGAAACAACCTACTTGTAAGGATCATCATTATGTACATTCTATACTAAAATATGATACGGATTCATTGATCAACTATATTGAATATGTACTCGAAAATAATATCGTGTTGACACATGAACAATTATCTGATATAAATTTATCAATAAAAACTATCGGTTTTGTGACACGTCATATGGCCAAAGAAATCTGTTTTGTTGATTATTTTACAAAAAATAATTCAGAAACATTCCATAGAAATAATCCAATCTCTATGATCAGAAAACATTCATACGACAATGGGAATACACACAATACTAATTGGGTGAAAAAGAATAATTACAATAAACATACTGATACTGTAAGAGTTGAATCTCGAAATACGCCGGCATCTCATCAGTATCCCTCGGGATACTCCAATAAACCGGCTGACCGAAACACGACATCATTTGGGGATGGTCCGAATCAGAACGCATTCCGGAATGATTTTCGTCCAAGAATGGGTCCGGCTCAGTCGCATGCAAAAAACTCGCATTATGACAATGATTCGCACTTCAAAAATCCAAGATCATCCAATCCACAAGATGTGCCATTTGATAACCATCGAAATCAAAATTCGAAAATGCGAGGTGGATTTGTGCCATCAAATCAAATCCAATTGAAAAAAACAGTTTATCCGGTAAATCGATACGAGGTGTTAAAATAATTAATATTATTCTACTAAATTAGTAAAATAATATCAATATTCACTTTCTAATACATTCACACACTTTTCTTCAAATTCTTGCCTAGTCAGATTATGTTTCTGTGCATACTGGTCCTTGTCAATATCGGAAAAATACATATAATTATGAGGAACATACACATCCGGTTTTGATAATTCTTCATCGTCATCCACATTAACACTAGTTTCCATCATTTTTGTAAAAATATCATATTCACTATCCGACTGTAGTTTATCCAATAAATCATCTGATGGTATGGGCTGTGAAATACCCTCAAATAATATGGCACCTCGTGTTTCAAGAATACTAAAAATGAGATATTTAATTGCAAAACATGGATGCATATTGTCCTTATCCAAACGGCCACTTTCGATATCATGTTTAAGTTTACAATATACTAATTTATCACTCAAGAATATCCTATATTTTTCGATGTTACGGGTATCTTCGATACGTTTGTTACGAGATAATTCTTTTTGTAATTCAAATGTTTCATCGTCAGTTGTTAAATTAGTAGCTAATATACGTGGTGGAATCTTAGGTGCCGGTATTTCATCATGTGTTGTTGGCTCATCATATGAAGGCTCTGTGTGAAAATCTCCAACATCATTAGTTTTTTTACAAGATGCTAATGAATTTACACAATTGGATTCACTATTCTTAATGTGTTTTTTTTGCGAATTGCCGGATGTATCTGGCATTCTTGTTTTGTGGCGATACAACAAATCAAGTGCAGTCATCTCAGGAAAAAAAGTAGGCAATACAATTCGTTGCACATCATCGACTAAAACCAACCCATTCTCATCTATTATATTAAATACATTGTATTGGATATTCATGTAATAATGGGTTATTTTTGTCTGATCTATTTTTTTTTTAATTCCATTTGATTCTAATAACGCCGCATACAATGCAAGTACCGCATCTGATAGATTATCATAATGATGTTGAGACTGCTTTCGATTGATGGTGATAGTGTAATACGTCGTCATATTATATGCATGATATATATAGTATTGTTTATATAAAACGCATCTTTGTGATAAAAAAATTGAAAAAAAAAATATGAGGAGATTTTATTTAGAAACCGACATTAAACCATCACTTAACCACAAAATGTACAGGCACTCAGTAAATGTTCCAACTTTTAACGGTAAAATAATAGGACTGTGTAAACGGAATTATTATAATGACCCAGAAGAAGAAGATACGTCAAATTGTGATGATCGTGAATAATTGCGCCCCTTGTGTGTACATAATATTTTATAGAAATATTTCTAATAAGATAATCTATTTTTTTAATTTAAAAAAATAGGCTATTGAGTAGTTAATTATTTACTGTAACTACCCAATAGGCTATTGAGTAGTTAATTATTTACGGTAACTACCCAATAATCTATTTTTTTAAATTAAAAAATAGGCTATTGAATAGTTAATTATTTACTGTAACCATTTATGTTGCAACATTGTCTTGGCTGTGGCTCGACTAACTGGATTATACTTTAAGACAGACAATATAAAATCGGCACATTCGGTAGCATCTTTTTCAGAAAACAAAAACTGATTTACTAATCTGTTTTTTAACGGGATTGTTTCTATTTTTCCCACGTTTTTGATATGATATTTTCTCTTTTGATCAAAGAGAAACTTACTTCGTTTCGATTTTTGTTTCATGGATAACGGCATTGGTCCTAATACTTTTTCCATCAAAAATAGATGTTGAATATCTTTCGTTAATGGTTCATCATACGGTAAGAATAATGGAAATCCGGTTAACAACTCGTATACAACGCAACCAACTGACCACATGTCACATGGATAACCATAATTGTAATCCAAGACTACTTCTGGAGCACGATATCGTCTATCTTGAATCTCATTTTTAGTGCGTCTATCATAAAAATAACTATTACCAAAATCCGTCAATGCAATCTCGCATTTATTGATATATTTTTTGTTAATAATGGATTGTGTATCGGTTGTTTTTTCGCGGTTGTTTAAAACAGCCTCAAATTCATACAAGTCATCAATAGACACAATTTCCTTATATTCGATATGTTCTACCAAATCATCAATTGATTGACGGCGTTTGTTCAACGCATCCGGTTCAACGGATTCTTCAGTTTCTTCATTAGATTCCTCTGTACTGCCATCTTCACTAAAGTCGTCATCTTCACCTTCAATAATGGACCCACTTTCAGATTCATCGTCTGATAATGTAGCTGGTCTACATAAAAATGGATCATCTATTTCATCTAATCCGGCAACACATGCAACGGCTAATGTATCACGTTTTTCGATAAATAATTTCTTGTTAGCAGCATGTTTTTTAACGATCACATCATATTTTTGTTGGAACATTTTTTTCTCGAACATTTCGATGATTTTTACATGTCCCTGTGGAACACCCTTCATCAATATATTTTCTGGTTTGATATCTGTATGAATTACCTTTAGTTCATTATGTAATACTACTAGTGATTGTAATAACTGTTTGGTAATCCGTTTCACAACATCAATTGGTAATCCATATTTATATATTCCAGTAGTTATGATAGTATTGATACTCCCAGCATACAACTCATAAACACTACAGACAAATACAATCCCATCATCTTTTTCTTCAGAATATTGAAAACAATCCAACATTTTTACACAATGGATATTATCAGTATTTTTCTGTTCTTTGATATACTCACTGATACATTTCAAAATCTTAATTTCTCGACAACCATCATCATAGCACTGAAAATCTTGTATTTTGATGGCATAATATGTTTTAGTAGAAATCCGATATGTCATCCATACACCAGCATTATTACCATAACCGATTTTTTTTAGCAATACGTAATCTCCATTGAGTACCAATCCAGGGGTGATAATTTCATCCGTCATGGCTATCATATCAAATGAATCTACAGATTCGTCATTCACAACTTCGGAATGATCGGAGGAGTCAGATGATTCTGAGACAACAATTTTTTTACTACGATGGTTCATATTAGATAATGTTTAAATAGAAGATACTTATATTTAAACCATTATTTTTATCAATTTTTTTGTATTTAATACCTATAAACAGGACTTATTTTTGGATATGGCAACCCATGATACGCAGTATTCAATAGCTGGGTCATAGTACAAATCTGGGTTAAGATTTGATGCATTAATGATAAATCCAGTAACTGTGATATTACTCACCGTGACAGAAACAATATTTGCGGGTGGATTAGTTGATGATGCGCAATCGAGTACAGCGGCTGCTGTCACGATTGGTGGGGTACAGAATTTACGTTTAAAGCTAACTGGAATTTGTACAGTTTCCAAAGATTGGATTGGTCCGGTTGGAACAACTCCACCTTGTATTATCGGTGATCCTCGTGAACACATATTATTATATAAACTTGTTATAGGTAATATTTTTGTAAACGGTTGGGATTTTTTATAGTAGAAAAATCCCGTGGTAAATAAATTTAATTTGATTAAATAAAATTTGCTTATTCATCTAGCGATTCATCCATTTCATTAAGACCATCCAATACAGTATCCTCAGTGGATTTTATTCTATACCCAGTGATAGAATCAGTTCGCACCACATAAAAATCTGTTCTAGTTTGTACATAATTTCGAAGATCTTTTTGAGTAGGACACTTTCCATCATGATTAGATTTGTGCCATTCTTTCATATTTTTGTGCAATTGTAAAATAGCAAGATTTCCAGTACCATCTGTTGTCTTCTCCAAGTAATCGTTCATAAAATCTTGGAAGATATCGCATTTCTTACGATAATCTTTTGTATATTTGGTCACTAACGGTGGATGTACTAGTCCATCAGCTCGATATTTTTTATAATACGTCAATAATTTGCCCATAAACATCTGTTTCCATTCTGGTAATTTCTCAGTCAATAACATGTCTGCAACGAAATAATCCTTTGGCCAAATTCCTTGTTTCATTTGTTTATTCAATTCGGTCGGTTTGATGAACTTACTCAAAAATGGGATTACTTTCAGACGTCTCCAAGTACCATCATCATCTGATTTGATATTTGGTAAATGATTACATAACAAGAATGGTTTAAATTGTGGTTTAAAATAAATCGGTTCTTTGAATAACGCACGAGCAGTGATCATATCTCCACCAGTAAATATTTTCATAAAACCAGTATTGATTTCGTCATTCGATTTGGGTTCATCAAACGGACAAGCTCGAATACCTTTTTTGTCAGCCACTTCAGGACTGGCCGACGACGACGACGACCGTTTTTCTGTTAATAATCTAATATCCATCGGCTTAAAATAACCACCTAAGGTATATTTCAATAATTCCATCAACTTACTTTTTCCATTGGCACCAGATCCAGTAAACACGTAAAAACTTTCTTCTGAAATAGATCCAGCTAAACAGGTTGATAACAATGTCATCAGATATTCACGCATTACTTTATCTGTTTGTATTTTTTCGAGAAAGCCATCTATTTCAATAGATGCTTCATCATTTTTGTTGTATTTCAGATATTTGTAATCGGTACACAAACTAATATAATCATCTGGACATCCATCACGAAATACGTCAGCTTCCAAATCATAAACACCATTTTCAAATCCAATCAAATAATGATTTTCATCTAGATTCTTTAGAAAATTAGGATCATATGCCAAATCAGCACATTCACGAATGACACCATTTTTGAAAGTCGAGTTATGCAATTGGGCGATCACTTTAGAAATTTGTGTTGCTTCATCGAAACAATTCTTTTGTTTCTTTCCAGTTAAATCTTTCCCTTCCGCATACAGTGCAGCTTGCTTATTTTTGTATTCTAATGTCAGTTCATCCGATATTAGATTACGTAAGGTATATGCACTATCTATTTCAATCCATCTATGTTTTTTGAATTCATACCAGGAATTGTGTTTGATAGATGCGCATCTATATTTGAATTTGTATTTTTCCATTAAAAGTTTTGCAATGGTGTTATGACTTGCTTCCACACCATCATCAAGTAATTTAGAGATTTTTTCTGTACGCATTTTTGCATATTTCTTTGGATTATCAGTAGATGCAAAAAAATGTAATGAAGCAATAGTATAATTTGATGGTTTCATCTTTTTCCATATAGCTTCACACTCACCTTTCTTAAATTTGGCTGATTTTTTACTGAATTCGATCCAATCTTTCAATAATCGATAATCAATATTATTCAAACATTTTCCTACTTGGAACCAAGTATCATAATTGTCCGCCCTAGAAGTGGAACATAATTGAACCAAGTTTTGGGCTTCTACTAGCATATCCTCTGGTACAGCTTTAACAAAATGAATGTCATTTCCAATTAATTTATCCGCAGCTTCAACATTATCATTTTCTCCAATGATATTTTTCTTTAGTTTATCGATTTTTTGGTCCACAATACATGGATCTACACCATCTGCAAATTCAGTTAAATCAGATTCATCAAACTTTCTTACACTTAATAGTACTACCAAGGTTTGCAAAAAATCCTTATTCTTGAGAGCTTTCCGTTTCAGTTTTTCTCGAAATTCGTCATTCTTAACTCCATACACATGTGTCAGCTTATATGCTTGATATGTCGGTGTTTTTCGTGAACCATATAATGCCCATCCGGTGTGATAAATTACTTTTTTATCATATACGTCTTCTAATGAATTTTCAAGTGGAATTTTCGCAAAGATGTTCTTCTTCTCCATTTTTTTTAGAAAATCATCACGCATTAACATCTGAAGTGACGGTTTAGTACAAATATGTGGATAGACAATATGTATTCCATCATGATATTTTCCATTTCGTAATGATGGTTTACTTTTTTCTGATACATATGCATCTAATTTGGACCCAGATACATCTAAATATTTGTGAATAATATTATTATAGATTCTAATAAATTTTAGAATAGTCGAATCTGTATAATATCTATCACTATGTTCTTCTGCCTGGACGAAATCTAAATCAATTACAATCGGTCCACATTCTTTATGTCGTTCTGTAACATGTGGTTGATAACCATCAATTACAGCATTACCATATAATCGATAAAATTTTCCAATTGCATCATCCGGAATATTGTACGAGCCATATGGCTCGTACATATTTGCGTGTGTCCAGGGTAAATTGTTACCGTCTTTCTTTTTTGTTGATCTAAATTGATTCATATATGCATACATTTTTTCTAATGAGTTTAGTTTTTCTGGACTATATTCCGAAGTTGCTGCCTTACGTCGTGTTTCGGTGCTTAACATTGATCCATCATTTTCACTCACATTCCTTGACAGCATATAGTCTAATATTTGATGGTTATTTTATTTTTTTATATGATTTTTAATTAAATATATTTTTTTAATCAATTTTTTGATAAAAAAAATATAATCCTAATACATATTTTTTCATATAGATAATAATTACCTAAATATATTAGGTCATGGTTCCGATTTTACATACAGTACAAACATATACTACACGATCATTTTTTGTTTTCGTAATCACCGCCTCGCGCAGATTTATATCTGTATGTGTTTCGCATTTTAGATTCTTACAAATATAATTTTTGGTACGCGCTAATGTATTATCATATACTAAGTATTCATAATTTTCTACATCGGTGGATGCATCTATGTTGAATTTTTTAGAATAGACTACTGTACCTGCAGTAATTAGTTTTGTATTGTTGCATGACTTGCAGATAAAATATGCAGAATTATTATTTTCAGATTTATCCGGATCTACATCATCATTCACATCGAAAAAATTTTTATCAATTTCCTTGATTAGAGATATAATCTTTCGTTGTTCTTTTTTATTCAACATATCAAATCTATCACTATTTAGTATTTCCTGACCAGATGTATTTGCCAAATCATCTTCCACAATAGTTTCTTGATTTTTGAATTTATTGATGATATTACTAGATGCATTATTTCTACTTTCACCTCCAATTTGGGTATGTTTATTCCCTTTGGAATAGTTATATAAATATCCACATTTATTACAAAAGAACATTATGATGTATTCTTATAAGATATTAACAATATGTTTATATATTTTATATCAATTTTTTCAAAAAATTGATATAAAAAATAGTATCTATTAAAATAGTTACTCTATATATATCATCTAGATATGCCACGAAAAAATACCAGTAAGTCTAAAAAAACAATCGTTAAAAAAACGAGTAAAACAGTTAAACCAGTTAGTGATGAAGAATATTCATATCTATCATCAGAAGATGATGAAATATCGGATGTAATGTCTGGAGGGGAAACATCGGATGATGATAATGAACATCTAGATCGTGATCCGGATGATGAAGCAGAAACATCAGATGGTCCCAATGACGAAAACACTGATGGGGAAATTGATCCAGTTTCGCATGAAGAATTAGCGGATGAAGATGATGAAGAAGTCGATGAGGAAGAATATGAAGAGGCTGATGGTGAATATGAAGAGGTCGAGGGTGAAGAAGGTGAATATACTGGAAAGCCAACCAAATGCCATATGAAAAATTTATATAGTGATATTTTTGTGGATGAAGATGCAGATATTTATGGAAAAATGGTATATACACAAACACCGATGAATGATAGAGAAACTGATGCTATCATGACATATTATGAAATGGTCAGAATTATTGGAACTAGAGCTCAACAAATTAATTTAGGATCCAAACCATTATTAACTGGTCTGGATGGGTTAGTGTCTGTTAAAGTAGCATATGTCGAATTATTAGCAAAGAAAAATCCATTTATCATTAGACGTCATTTACCAGGAAAAAAATACGAAGATTGGAGAACAGATGAATTAGAAATGATTCATGAAATCACAGATGATTTTTTCCTACCAGAAAATTTTAGTTTGACAGAATCAATCAAAACTAACTAATAAATTCATTTATTACTATAAAGTATAATGATAAATGAAAATTACCTCACTCCATCACACCGATCAAAAATGCATTATTTGATTGATGAACCAACAATGATGAATAGTCTCCATCCCAAATTAATCAAG
>Ga0315284_10006002_pt1 | contig 17285 bp, 8 predicted proteins | sample YL17G09_16_MG_FD_203696 | JGI IMG/M metagenome (GOLD analysis project Ga0315284, IMG submission 203696) | Sediment microbial communities from Yellowstone Lake, YNP, Wyoming, USA - YL17G09_16 | ecosystem: Environmental > Aquatic > Freshwater > Lake > Sediment | place: USA: Wyoming | collected...
CTTTTTCATTACCAGAAAAACATATTGGTTGGGTGACAAACTCAGCCAAACGCTTTTCAATTTCAAAAACCACATCTGCGTCCGCCTGTAGATCGATATCGCGTGGTATGAGTGAAATACCCTGAAGAGCAAAGCTAGTGCTTCCAGTTAAAACCCAATTTACACCCTCAAGACGATCACACAGTAAACGTAGGACTTTTACATATTTTTCGGGGATCATACACTAAAATACCTGGCTTTGGTATGGTGGATCACAATGGCAGCGGTGGATTGTTCAGGCACTAGTTGGTCGGCTGTAGTTAATGTCATGCCTATTTCCTGTTCAACCGGTAATAAATCGAAAACCTTACGATGATCTGCAAGCTCAGGTATGGCAGGATATCCCCACGAATAACGTTTACCCCAGTTAGGGGGTATATCCAATTCATGGCGAATATGGCGATGGATATATTCAGCAGTCGCTTCGGCGGTCTGCACTGCCAGGCCATGAAAATAATACGCCTCAGAATAATCCCCGCTTTCTTGCAGGTGGTCAAAGCGTTGTGTAGCAATATCACCTACAGTAACAACCTGGAAAGCAACTACATCCATAAGGCCAGAATTTCTTGAGGCGAAGTAATCAGTCAGGCACAAATGCTCCCCACTTTTCTGCCGGGGAAAAGTAAACCGCGCGATTGGCATTGGCGAACCACCACTAACAGAATCTGGGTCAAAAATAACCAGGTCATTACCATCAGATTGAGCCGGCCAATAACCGTATACAGCTTGGGGTTGTAACCATCCAGTTTTGATAGTCTCCTGTTGCATACGTGCCAAGCGCTCTTCAAATTCAGCTTCGAGTTTTTTCCAAATCTCGCCTTGCTTGTTTTTAGCTCCCCATGAAAGCCTAAACAGGTCCTTCTTAAGCAAATATATAAAAACATCTTGTAAGGGTATATCATGGATTGTGCGTGGGCCCCAAAATGGCGCCTTGGGAATTATTGAATAATCTACCCTTGATTTCTCTTGCCGTGTATCTTGAACATTGTTAAAGCCAACGACTGGTCGTGTTTCTGAAAGAGAATCTTGGCTAATCTCTTCTTTTGCATCGATCAAGATTTTCTCTTGCAAGGCTACCCGCGCTTCAGTATTCACAAGTTGTCCTAAGGTATTCAACCCTTCAAAGGCATCCTTGCAATAGAATACACCAGGAGCGTAAGGCTCTCCATCTTCAGTGAAAAGCGTGCGCAGGGCAAAGCGTCGATTGATAGCTGCTCCACCTATAAGAACTGGGAAATTTAATTTACGTCTTGCTAATTCATTTACAACGATGGACATTTGTTTACTTGTACTTACTAATAACGCACTCAATCCAATGGCATCGGCCTTCGCTTCCACTGCTTTAGTGATGATAGTCTCGTGTGAAACTTGTTTACCCAGGTCGATCACCGTATAACCATTATTGGACACAATGGTTTTCACGAGATTCTTGCCAATGTCATGTACATCTCCATAAACTGTGGCTAATACCAATGTGCCTTTACTTACTCCTTCCCGTCTCTCCAAATAATTCTCTAAATGGGAGACCGCTAACTTCATAGCTTCCGCTGATTGAAGCACAAAAGGCAAGATTAGTTCACCGGAGCCAAACTTATCCCCCACTTCTTTCATAGCCGGTAAAAGCACGTCGTTTAGAATGTATACCGCGGCGTCATGTTGCGAGCTGTGTTCTAGACGGGCAATAATTTCATCGATATCTTGTTCGATATTTTCCTTATGCCGGGATAAAATCCGGTAATGTAATCGCTCTTCTGCAGTCTTTCCAATCAAAGGAGAAACCGCAGACTCTCTTTCATTTACAGGCAAGATTTTATCGAAGTATTCGATCACTGCTTGTAGTGCGTCCGCGTGCCGATTAAAGATAAGATCTTCCACCAACTGGCGTTCTATTATGGGTATATCGCTGTAGGGGGTAATTTGGGCAGGGTTGACGATAGCCATATCCAGACCCGCTTGAACGCAATGATAGAGAAACACACTGTTGACCACTGGACGAGCTGCTTTGCTCAGTCCGAAAGAAACATTCGAGACGCCCAGAGATGTGAAAACGCCGGGTAGAGTTACCTTGATTTGACGAATAGCTTCTATAGTAGCGTTAGCTGCATCTGCAACCGCTGGGTCACCCGTGGCCAGAGTAAAAGTCAAAGCATCAAAAACAAGGGCACCAGGACGTAGGTTGTATTCATCGATCGCCATATCGTATAGACGCCTGGCAATTGCCACCTTACGCTCGACTGTTTTCGCCATTCCCTCTTCATCTATGCTAAGAAGCAACACCGCCGCGTTATGGCGTTTTGCGAGCGCCAGAATTCGGTCAGCTTTAGATCGCCCTGCCTCCAGGTGAACCGAGTTAAGCAGGCAGCGTCCAGGAGCAACTTTTAGGGCAGCTTCCATCACATCAGGCTCGGTTGTATCGATCACTAGAGGTACATCGATCCCAGAGGTAACCAATTTACGCACGACATTATGCATGAGATTGGCTTCATCCAGGCGCTCCGTAACAGCTACCGAGATGTCCAAGGCGTGGGCACCATTATCCATCTGTTCCTGGGCTACTCCTAAAATGCCGTCATAATCCTCCGCCAGTAATAAATGCTTGAATTTTTTACTCCCCTGGGCATTACAACGCTCGCCTATTAAGAGAGGTGGTGGTTGCTGTTGCATATTTACCGCTCGTATGCTCGAAGATAATCGCGGCAAGAAATATTTAGGTCGGCTAGAGCTCTGGTAATTATGGATTTTTTCTACCAATAGCTTGATGTGGTCTGTGGTTGTCCCACAGCACCCTCCAACGACACTAATATTATATTTCTGCACAAACTCGGTTAACGCATTTGCAAAAGGCTCTGGTTCAAGCGGATAGACCGCTTCGCCATCCACATTAATAGGTAAACCGGCATTGGGAATGGCAGAAACAGGCATTGGAGCAAACTCACCTAAGAAGCTTATGGGAATACGCATATGCTCAGGTCCTGTGGAGCAATTCATCCCTATCACATCAATAGCCAAACCTTCCAGGGCAGTGAGCGCAGCTGTGATATCCGTCCCCAATAACATACGTCCATTGGTGTCCATGGTTATCTGAGCCTGTATGGGCAAATATTCCCCAGTTTCATCAAACGCTATGCACAGACCTTGAATAGCTGCTTTCATTTCTAAGAGATCCTGTGATGTTTCGACTAACAATACATCAACTCCGCCTTGGATCAAACCTACCGCCTGTTCGCGGAATATATCAGTTAGCTCGTCAAATGAAATATTGGATAATTCAGAATCACTGGCAGATGGCAATTTACCACTTGGCCCGAGGGAGCCTATTAAAAACCTGGGTTGATGCGACGTCGCATATTCATCAACCAAACGTCTAGCCAAGGTCGCTGCAGCACGATTAATCTCTATGACCCGTCTGCCTAAACCATACTCTCCCAGGGTCAATCTGTTTGCTCGGAAAGTATCTGTCTCGATAGCATCCACGCCTACATTTAAGAACGAGCGGTGTAGTTTTTCAACCGCCTGGGGATAGCTAATGACCAGATAATCTATACAACCATAATACTGCTTACCCCCAAATTGTTCAGGGGTAAGATTCATCGCCTGAATGTTAGTACCTATCGCACCGTCAAAAACGAGAATATGTTTCCCAAGCACATCCAGGTAACGGCGATTAGTATATTTGCGTTTCTTGTCCAAGTGAAACTCCTTACATGTTTTCATCATACAAAAATGCCTCTCGCAAAGAGAGGCAGAACTAGAGCTCAATTGAGTTTACCACACGCAATAAAAGATTGTCAATAATTTTGCTTTGTTGGTAGATTCTTCTGAAGTGTTCATAGGCAAATTTCCACAATCAGAAAATCGCTATTTTTGAGCACTCTGCGGTGATTAGAAGCCGTATTGCAAAATCGGCTGTCCAATCTCAATAATTTGCAAGGGTTAGATGTGCACGTATTTCTACTAATTTTCAGTATAATAATCACAAATAATACTTGGTACGATTAAACCCTAATTATGATAATATTGAGAAATCAAACTTGACATTTTGAGGATTAGTAGCGACTGAATAATGTAATAGATAGATAATTAGGCCAATATTGTATCCAATCTTACATACATACCATTTGTTAGAAAGAGGAGGGTGCGATAATGAAATGTAGAGAAATCCCAGCGTATAGATTTATTATGAGAGGATTAGTCTTGCTTATTGGCATGGCAATGCTGATCGGGTGTGTTAGTGCAAGCATTATTATTCCTTTCAGCGGGGAAGAATTGCTTCCTTCGGACACCCTTTTTGTTCAAGGGACAGAAACGCTCATACCAACCATAGAAATTTTTCCATCTCTGGAACCAACAAATACCGAGATGTCTCCCCCAAACGACGCAACACAACCACTTCCTATTGTCCCAGGAGTCACACAAGAAGATACAGCTACGCCATTATCCATCAATACCGATACACCTATTCCACAGACGGTTATTTAAACTATCATCCCTGAGGCAATCAGTGCCATAACATCGACCCCGATCGAGATACAGATTCTCGCCTCGACGAAAACGAAAACCCTCGTACCAATGTTTTCATTGGAAGCTTTGCCGCTTGCGCCCACACCGAAATCCCCAACTGGCACTCTATCCACTGGCAACCCGACATTCACGTGGACAAAACCGGCTGGTGCGACCCAGTATGCACTCTACGTATCTACGAACGCCACGCCGAGTGTGGAGAAATTAGCTAAGTATGTCACCGCCACCTGCGGCACAACCACTTGTTCCTAAACACCGACTGCTCTCAACCTGACTGCTGGGCATTACAAATGGAATGTGCGCGCCGGCAATGCAGATGGTTGGAGTGCTCACAGCACCTGGCTTAATTTCACGGTTTCAGCGCCGATTGCGCCCACACCGCAATCGCCCAATAGCGTTGTACCCAATGGCAACCCAACATTCACCTGGACAAAGCCGGTTGGTGCAACCAAATATGCACTCTACGTATCCACAAACGCTACACCGAGTGTGGTGAAATTAGCTAAGAACATCACCGTTACCTGCGGTACAACTACGTGTTCCTACACCCCGACCGCTCTCAACCTGACTGCTGGTCGTTACAAATGGAATGTGCGCGCCGGTAATACAGCCGATTGGAGCGCCCACAGCACCTGGCTCAATTTCTCGGCATCAGCGCCGTCTGCGCCCACTCCGCAGTTACCCAATAGCATTGTACCCAGCAGCAACCCGACCTTCACCTGGACAAAACCGGACGGTGCAACCAAATATTCACTCTACGTATCCACAAACGCTACGCCAAGTGTGGAAAAATTCGCTAATTACATCACCGCCACCTGCGGCACAACCACTTGTTCCTATACCCCCACACTTAACCTCACGGCGAGCAGTTATAAATGGAATGTGCGCGCCGGTAACAGCTTCGGTTGGAGCTCCCACAGCACCTGGCTCAATTTTAATTATGTTCCTGCCTCAACAGTCTTACCGATCGTTATCATCCTGACCTGGAAGGCAAACCCCCCTGACCTTGACTCACATCTGTGGTTACCTTCAACTACTCCTTACCATGTAAATTGGCCTGTTAGTAGCCAAGGAAGTGACACATCTTTCCCTTACGCCTATTTGGATAGAGATGATACGAATGGATATGGTCCCGAGAAGATCGTTATAAAACGTTATTATGCGGGCATTTACACTTATGCGGTAAACTGCTATAAATGCTCTAATTTGAAGGCATCAGGGGCGTCGGTCAGAGTTTATCGGGGAGAGAACTTGATCTACACATTTTCTGTTGCGAACGCAAGTGGAAGTGATCCTTCATCTTGGTGGACTGTGTTCGAGATAAATGGGAACAACGGGGGAATCACTGGTCGCAACACATTAAACAGCACACCACTCGCACTGCTCATGGGCGAGTCCACTAACGGACTGACAAAATAGATAAACGGAGCATATCTGGCGCTTCAAGAAGCGCCAGATATGTTTCTCGGAACATCTCAGGTGGGTAGGTGTTCGCACTTCTATTCCATGAGCATCGGTTCGGTTGACAGCAAGGGGTTTGCGCTGGTTTCATCTGTCATCATCCAATTTCAAAAAAATTACCCCCCTGGCCTATTCTGTATTACCTTGGATTTCAGGTAACAATGTACATGTCTTTAGAACACTCCTATGAAAATCAGCACTACAGAATTAAGGAGAAAGGACACATCGGAAACCTACATTATCGTACATATAGTCAGGACTGCCCCAATTACGATGGGAAGTGCGCAAATACCTATCGCTGTCATCCCACGACCCCCCCCTCACTACGCGAACATCTCCATTGTTTGGCCCCGGGGGGTTGTTGGAAGGTATACCACTATAATAATTGTTACTATACCAGTCCATCACCCATTCCCATACATTGCCTGCCATATCCAACGCACCATACACGCTGGCTCCTTTAGGATAGCTGCCCACTGCGTTTGTATCTCCAACGCAGAAGTCATTCCCAGCTCTCTTACCATAGTAATTCGCTAGGCTACAATCTAGGGCTTGTTCCCCCCATGGGTAGTAAGGACGCCCACTTGTACCACGCGCCGCTTTTTCCCACTCCGCCTCGCTTGGCAGCCGTCCACCGGCCGAGCTACAGTAAACATTTGCCTGATCCCAATCCACATGTATCACCGGATAATCAGCGTAATCTACATCATCATAATAGCTACTGCGTGTATAAGATGACTTAAGGACCAGCTCCTGGCACACCCCGGATGCCACACACTGCGCATACATGTTGTTGGTCACCTCCGTTTGATACAACCAATAAGTATCTAAATATATCTTGTGTTGAGGTTGTTCATCCGCAAAAAAGCATTCTGGGCATTCTCGTTCCAGCAATAAAATGTATTCATCCGTACTACCCATCAGAAATTCCCCAGACGGTACATACACCATCACCATGCCATCTTTCGGATTAACCTGGGTAACTCCTATACCTAACGTGGGTGTTATCATAGGTACTAGCGCATCAGTGGAGGCCGTATAGATGCGCGTGGGAGACGCAGGGACAATCGCGGCAACCTCGTTTTTCACTATCTTCTGTTGCACCTGATCCAGTACCTGCTGAAGTTCTATCTCACTCTTCACATTCTGGTATACCCCACCCCCCGCATTCGCTATGCAGGTAAGTTGCTGGCTGGCTATGGCATCCACATTCAACCCGATCACGTGTACGGTAATGCGCGACCCCGCCGAACGCAGTTTTTCCACCATCTGGCAGGGATCAATCCCGCATGTCTCCTGTCCTCCGCTGATTAGAACGATCGTATTGACCTTACCATCTTCACGTAACAATTCTTTTGCCGCCTTGTACAAAGCTAGCCCAATCGGTGTCATCCCCTGTGCCTGGAAATCTCGCAACCAGCTCAAGATAGCCACCTGGTAGCCAGGAGCAACCGGCGCTACTTGCTCGATATCGATACAGCTTTCCTGCTCACGCCCCTGGTACGGAATTCGGGACCCATATACTCGTAACCCCAGATTCACATTTGGAGGATAGACCTTCACACTGCGGCTGAGCTGTTCCTTAACTGCGTCCAACCTCTTTTTCCCATCGCCCAACGGTTTGTTCATGTTGTCCGAGGCATCCAAAATGTATTCTACATACAAATTGCCCAGTCCGACATCGGTATCTGAAGTAAGGGTGGCAACCCCTAACCAAGGAGACAGTACACCACTATAGGCTGTTACTGCCCAAAACACCCCAATACTGATGCACCCTATCAACGCAGCAACTATCAACAACGCTATCCCTTTATTACGGTCTGTCATATGCTTGGCACTTCCTTTTCAGTAACATTATTATTTGACTAGACCCACCCTTTTTTGGACAATTACGATAGAGTACAGCGAAAACAAACCAGCGAGGAAAGTCTTTTCCGTGCCGATACTAATAATTTAGGGGTTACAAGCCTCCAAAGAAACATCATCTACATACATGGCCATATTACTACTATAACCGTTGTTGTACACTCCAAAATAGATCCAGATGGTTTGACCAGCATATTTCTTCAGATCAAACTCGTAGAGCTTCCATGACCTACCATCGCTGCGTTCCATCACAGGTCTCTCGATCTCTTTCTTATTACTGTTGAGTATGAGAATCAATTCCACATCACCGCCTCTCCCCTCGACCGGGCCATTGCTCTGGGGATAAAGCCAAAAGCGCAGAGTAGCTTTGCTTGCGCCGGCAGGGATGGTCACCTGCTGCCAAGCAGAGGAGTAGCTGTAGACATTGTGGACCGGATCGACGACCCCGGTTCGCACCGAGCGGCTGCCAGTGTGGGCTTCTTCTATAGTGTAGATGGCGGTGACATCGTGAGTCACCAGGCTGGTGTCGTAGCCCGCTTTGTAGACGGTGATGGGGAGGTACCAACCGGCATCGTTTTCGAAGCCTCCATTTGTGAGCAATTCAGTGCACCCAACAGCCGGTGTCGGCGTTGGCGCAGGCGAGGTGGCAGTTGGTACCAACGTCGGTGGAGTGGATGTTGGCCCCGGCGAGGTGGAGGTCGGTGTGGCGGTGGACGTGGAGGTTGGCACAGGCAAGGTGGATGTCGGTGTGGAGGTCGGCGTTACGCTGCTGGCCTCGTATGCTCCGATATCGCAGATGGCGCTTCCATTGCCATCCCCATCGACAGGGCGGGGGTAGCCGCGTTGGTCAACGATCAGCGGGTTTCCGTCAGCATCGGTGCAACTGGAAGGGCTACCTCCATCGATCGCCGGGCTTCCGGCAAGCAGAGAGTGGGTGTAGGTATTACCTCCGTTATCCTGCAGGGCTCCCAGGATTGGATTTACGCCAGTCTGGTCGCCGGTGGTGGGGGTGAAAGTGCAGCCAGTGGTGTCGCCGATCAGGTTATAAGTGCCAGATGTGAGTGGCCCGTAGCAGTCCGGTGAGCCAGCATTGCTGGTGTTGCCTACGATGATCGTGTTTTTGATGGTAACAAGGAAACCCGCGTAAATGTAGATACCGCCGCCAGCGCCAGAAAGCCCGAGACCGCCGCCAGGTCCATTAGCGGTATTTTTTGAAATTGTACTGTTGATGATTGTCATATCCCTCGTACTGGCCCATATTCCAGCCCCCTCCGTGCCGGTGTTACCGCTGATGGTGCTGTTCAAAATGGTTCCGAGATCCTCGATCCTTATACCGCCCACCCCTCCAGTCCCCACATTCCCACTCACCGTGCTGTTAATCATAATAAACCTTATATCAGAAGATATGCCGCCCCATCCCCCTGTGTTGTTGGTAACCGCGCTATTGTTCAGCGTCAACGTTCCAACATTGAGCCGAATACCCCCCACACCTTCTGGATATGAATTATTGCTTACGGTACTATCGTTCAAAGTGATGTCCGAAAATGTTCCCCACACCCCTCCCTTATTGTTTCCTGAGATGGTGCTGTCATCAAGAGTCAGTATAGCATTTATACAATTAATTCCCGCAGCCCCATTACGAATCAATACACTGGAAATTTTTTCCGGAATCACAGCAATTCCACCTGCCGACGGGCCGATGATATCTATCACATCATCGAGGCCTCCTCCATCGATAATCGTTGTGTCAGCCCCATAGCCCTCAATGGTCAGGCCATCAATGATGTCCAGACTACCACCGGTGAGGAGATAAGTTCCCGCTGGGAGATTGATTGTGTCATATCCGGCAGAAGCATTGGCCTCTTGTATAGCAGCTCGCAGGGAGCATTCGCCGCTACTGGTAGCACAAACACCGTTGCCGGGGATGGCGTCCACAGCATCGGTGGTGCTGTTTACTGCCATGGGTAAGCGACCGGCCTCGTATGCTCCGATGTCACAGATGGCGCTTCCATCGCCATTCCCGTCGACCGGGCGGGGATACCAAGAGCCGCGCTGGTCAACGGAGAGTGGGGTTCCAGAAGCATTGTTGCAACTGGAAGGGCTACCGGCGTCGATCGACGGGCTGCCGCTGAGCAGAGCGTGGGTTAAGGTGAAGCCACCATTGTCTTGTAGGGGTCCCAGTAGTGGATTTACGCCAGTCTGGTCGCCGATGATGGGGGTGAAAGTGCAACCCGTGGTGTCGCCGATCAGGTTATAAGCGCCAGATGTGAGCGGACCATAGCAGTCCGGTGAGCCGGCATTGCTAGAGTTGCCTGCGATGATCGTGTTTTTGAGGGTAACAACCCCATCCCCGTAAAAGTAGATACCACCGCCAGCGCCAGAACGCCAGCTACCGCTAGTACCGATGGCGGTATTTCCTGCAATTGTACTGTTGATGATTGTCATCCCTCCGTTGGTCCAAATTCCGGCCCCCTCCGTACCAGTGTTACCGCTGATGGTACTGTTCAAAATGGTTCCATCACCAACGATCCTCATACCGCCCGGTCCGGAAGTCCCCACATTCCCACTCACCGTGCTGTTCGTCATAATAAAGCTCACATCAGAAGATATGCCACCCCATCCTCCCGTATTATTGTTGACTGTGCTATTATTCAGCGTCAACGTTCCAACATTAAGTCGAACACCCCCCACATAGTCTGGATATGAATTATTGCTTACGGTACTATCGTTCAAAGTGATGTCCGACTCCGCTCCCCAGACCCCTCCCATATTGTTTCCTGATATGGTGCTGTTATTAAGGGTCAGGTTGGCAAGAAAACTAGTAATTCCCGTAGCCCCATTACGAATCAGTAAGTGAGAGATTGATACCGTGATTGCAGGACCTACAGTCGGGCCGATGATATTTATCACATTATCAATGCCTCCACCGTCAATGATCGCTGATCCAAAAGAGTAACCATGGATGGTCAGATCATCGGTGATGTCCAGATCGCCGGTAGCAGCGAGGTCCTCGCCTGTTCCGGGGATGGTCAGGGTATAGGTTCCCGGGGGGAGATCGATGGTGTCAGCTCCGGCAGTGGCATTGGCCTCCTGGATAGCAGCCCGCAGTGTGCATTCGCCAATGCTGGTGGCACAGACACCATCGCCGGGATTGACATCCACAGCGTCGGTGTTGCTGTTTACAACCAGGCTCATGGCCTGCGCCAGCATACCGCCGCTGCCGTCAGCAACGTAGGCGTAGGATCCTTTCACAGACACAGCCTGCGCGCCTCCGGGATCAGTGATCCCGCTGCCCTCTTCAGGGTCAAGAAAGATAGGATTGGTTGACATAAGCAGAGGAATAAAGTTGCCCTGTTCAGGCAAAGCTACAACTTGTGTCGCCACAATTCGAGCATCTATTGCCCGTCCGCTTTTCTCAACATTCAACGCTGGAGAAAGGGAGCGTCCATAAGCAAAAGTCGAGGTTAGCATTAATAAAACAGGGATGATTATCAATCCAGCTAAGCTTAATATGGCTTGCCTAGAGTAAAAACGCTCGATAAAGGCGACTATTTTTTCTTTCATGTGATTCCTCATCCAAAATTTCTCGGCTGGCAGGCTGCCGGAGATGGATGCTCCTGACCCTATGCGCGGTTTTACCGGTAGAATATGCGTTGTTTATGTCGTTACTGCCATCGCTGGGGCCTGGATTTGGCAATCCAGCCCCAGCAATTGGAATGGTTTTTCTTTTTCCCGACAGACTGTTAGTTCGAAATTTCCAGGAATGGCAGAGAGGGCAAGTCCTAAGTCCGCTCTTGCTAGTCTCACCCTTCTATGGGTTACAAGCCTCCAAAGAAACATCATCTACATACATGGCCATATTGCTTCCATAGCCATTGTTGTACACCCCAAAGTAGATCCATATTGTTTGCCCCGCATATTTCGTCAGATCGAATGTGTATTGTGTCCAGGTACGAGTATCAAGGCGTGTATTGAGCAATCTTTCCCTCTCAACCTGGTACTGGTTAAGAATCAGCATTAACTGCACATCTCCACCAGAACCTTCCACTCCGCCTACACTCAATGGGTATATCCAGAACTTCAAGGTAGCGCTGGTTACCCCGGCAGGGATTGTCACCTGTTGGTAAGCTGATGAGTAGCTATAAATATTGCTGGCCGAGTTTACAATCCCAGTCCGTAAGGAGCGAGTACCTCCATGCACCATTTCCATAGAGTATTGGGCTGTCACGTTAAGGGCTACACTACTGTCGTACCCGGCAGGAAACTGGGTAGTTGGGATTGTCCAGCTTCCAGCAGTTTCAAAACCACCGTTAACCACAAGCGACGGACACTTAGAACCCGCAGTAGCCGTAAAGTTGATTCCGGTAGCGTTTGGGGGTATGGTGACATTACGCGTAACTGGAGAAAATGTGTAGCCCGCCAAGGATGGGGTAAGGGTATAGGGACCTGCCAGCAAGCCATTGATGGTGTAATTCCCACTACTATCCGTCGTAGCGCTGACACCCGTATTCGTAGAGACTTTTACCCCTGCCAGCGCGGCCCCATTGGCATCGGTGATCTTTCCCGATACAATCGCAGGCAACTCGAAAAGGATAGCCCCATAGATCCCATTCCCCACCCCTGCAGCCATCGCGGCATACTCAGCCATATAATAATCATCCGAGACCGTGGCGTCCCTGTACATATTCGAGGCAACCCAATATTTTTTTAGTTTCCCTAGAGTGTCTGTCACCTCAGTATAGCCAAATGCTGTCAAAAAATGATCAGTTAGCTGATCTCCATACCAATCTATCAATAAAATAACTGGGCGTCCAGCATCAATTTCTGCTTTAAACACTTCCCAGGTAAAACCATCAGTTATGGTCATAGACTTCACTTTTGGAGCATATCCGAGCCCTAACGACGCAATGTACGCTTCAAGGCCAACCTTCTCTTCCGCAAAGTTGTTTTGGCCAGCCCAATGGACAGACTGACTCTGAGAAGTTTTCATATAGTCAGCCAGGCAGTTATTTGCGTGCGGTTTATAGGTAGTATCGGCCGACTTGTCCGGTATGATTGGGCCATTCCAATCTAGTGGATACCAGTATTCAAGGTAATTCTCAGGGCTGGCAATCATAGCTTCCACGCCTGCGCTTTGGGCAAATGGATCTCCAGGAACTAGATCACTGTACCCCAGGCTATCCCAATAACCAAGGAGTATGCCGGCTGCAGATGGCCCACTTCCGTAATGGAACTCATAATTTGGGACATTCAATATTTTAGGTAAGCCTTGCGCCATGATTTGGCTATTTTGGGTCCCTCCTGGCGGTGGTGTAGGCCCGGACCTACTCACTGCTTCCTCTTCCGAAGGCCATCCCTGTTGTACTAGCGGCTTAACCGGCGCCGGTGTCGGCTGCTGTCCAGGCATGGCTGTCCCCGCTGGTTGTACATCGATGACAGGGGGGGCCACTTGCTCTCCACCTACCTCGGGGTCAGAAGAGATAGGGTTATCTGACAAAAGCAGAGGAATAAAGTTGCCCTGTTCAGGCAAAGCTACCACTTGTGTCACCACAATTTGAGCATCTATTGCCCCCGCGCTTTTCTCAACATTCACTGCTGGAGAAAGCAACCGTCCATAAGTAAAAGTCGAGGTTAGCATTATTAACACAGGGATAATTATCAATCCAGATAAGCCTAATATGACCTGTCTGGTGTTCAGATGCTTGATAAAAAATACTAATTTTTCTTTCATGGAATTCCTCCTTACAAAATTATCTCATTTGGTAAACATGGGTAAGTTGCTTACTAATTTTATGTGTTTTTTCATACTTTACTCCATACAAAATTGTTCATTCCCATAGAGACAGGTTGCATTATTCATGCCAATTTGTTGTATCCATAGGCGATTCTCCAGAAACTAAAATTCCATCCAGGTTGATCGCTTGTCCGCTGTAGTGAATAATCGCCAAAGTATGTTGGCCAGGAGGTAATTTCTGGCTGGACCATGGTTTTTGCCATTGGACATCTGCTGAATTTAGATTGATAAAATCTTCAATCTGATCATCAATGACCACACGGATTTCCCCAAAAATTGGGGCGTACGTATTCACTAAGGTTATTCCTTCCCCATCAAAGGTAAAACGAGCGCTTGAATATAATTCTTTTGATAAATATTGATCGCCAAGGTAACAAAACTCACAATCATCTATTTGCACCCAGGCGCCAGTGTATATAATCCCAGGATCAGAATCATCAAAAACCCCCGTGATAATGGTTGCCCTTTTCGGGGTAAAATTAATCGCATCCAGGGCATTTACCCGCCCCCATCCATAAATATTATCTTGGCCTGTATCACCCAGATCAACAGCAGACTCTTCTAAGGCTCTTTCAACTTCTTCTATGGAGAGTGTTGGGTTTGCTGATAGCATCAAAGCGATAACGCCAGTCACATGAGGCGCCGCCATTGAAGTACCACTTATATAACCATAACCACAGGTATTTAAACTTGAACGGATATCCACCCCAGGAGCAGTAACATTAGGTTTAATTTCACCAAAAATTGAAGGTCCCCGACTGCTAAAGGCAGCTATCTGGTCCTCAGAATCGGTGGCACCCACGGCGATAGCCTCTGGATAACAGCCGGGAGAGCCTATTGACCCATCACCTTTAACCCCACCGTTCCCCCCGGCGAATACAGGTATGATCCCTGCCGCCCGCCAGGCTTGGACAGCAGTCATAAAAGTTTTTTCACATACTGGTGAACCCCACGAATTATTAACCACATTAGGAGCTTTTAGGGGGTCGCCACCAGGCGCTAACATCCACTGCATTGCCTCTAAGAGATCACTGATCATGCCTCCCCCACTAGAATCAAGCGCTTTTACTGCGATCCATTTTGCACCGGGGGCTACGCCTATCTGGTTACCAGCATTATCATCCCCAACAATGATACCCATTGCATGCGTACCATGTCCTTGATCATCATAAGGATAAGACTGGTGATTGACTGCATCGAACCAACTGTAGGTGTGATCGGCGGTCTCTCCATCCCAACCTCGATATTTATTTTTTAAGGCAGGATGGTCCCACTGCACACCAGTGTCTATGCTTCCCACAACGACACCATTACCCTTATAACCAAGTTGCTGCCAAACCTGATCAGATTGGATTTTGCTAATTCCCCAGGATATACTGTTACTATTGGTATCTTGCCCATCATCTTCTACCATGGAGGTTTCAACAGGTGAAAGTTGAATGACTTTATCAAGGTATATATGCCCTACTTCTGGGAGAGATGCCAGGCCGAGGACAGTCTTTTTATCCGCCATGGTTGTAAAACCATTAAATATCCAATATGCTACCGTGTTTGTTGATGAGGATTTACTCTCCTTAAGGTGATCCAGAACTGTACCTTGGGTTTTATCGGCAAATTGGGTCAAAGCATCAAAGACATCCCGCTTACGCTCATTCTGAACATTGATATTTTCTGGATTGTTGCCACTCGAGCTTATGGCTAGAATCTCGGTTAAATTTGCCTGTTCGGCCATGTACACAATGATTCTGGTTTCGCCATTGACTGATTTGTCAAGCGCCTGCCACACTTCGGGGTCAATTTTCTCATTCAGGGTTTCCTGCGACAAAGCTACTTCCTGTAGCAAGTCGCCCACTGGAAGTTCCCAATGGGATTTCAATGGGGAGCTATATGTTGATTTTGTCATAACCATGAATATAAAGAAGGCCACAACCACGATTATTAAAATCAAGATATAGTTCTTAAAGGGTTTTGAGAAACTCATCATCTTAACCTGCTTTGGTTGTATATAAACCTTGCATTTTAAGTAATCAGTTAAAAGTATTTTAAGAAAAAATTGCCATTTTACAACCGATTACCCAAGTGGTTGGTCGAAAATCCTGATTTTTATTCAAGTTAATTTCGGCCGATCACATAGGATGCAAGACCTATGCCTGAATAATACAAAAGTAGGGACGGGTCTATGCGGAAAACATCGCTATTTATGGTCAAAAAACAGACCCGCTCCTACTATTCGCATGATATAATCACACCCCATGGCTGAAAACATGTTTACTAAGTGGAAAGATGGGTTGGAAAAGACACGGAAAAGCACTTTTGGGAAAATCGCGAATCTCTTAGGCGCCACTGAGATAACCGATGAAACCTGGGAAGAGCTGGAAGCCCTTTTGATCCAGGCTGATTTAGGTGTTGATACCAGCGAAGAGATAATGGCAGCCCTTTGGGAAAGGGAGCGCAAAGAAGGATTTACCAAGGTTCAAGGCTTGCGTGAAGTCTTGCGCCAGGAATTATTGACTTTACTGAATGCACCTGCACCCATAGATTTTTCTATTCAACCAACTGTGATCCTAATTGTTGGCGTGAACGGTTCAGGCAAAACCACAACTATAGCTAAGCTTGGTAAACGCTTTGTGGATGAAGGTAAAAATGTTATTCTGGGTGCTGCTGACACATATCGCGCCGCAGCTATTGACCAGCTTCAAATCTGGGCTGAGCGATTGAATTTGCCTATCATTGCGGGTCAACCCGGCGGTGATTCTGCCGCGGTTGCGTATGACACCATCCAGGCTGCGATTGCACGACATGCCGATATCGCCTTAATTGACACCGCCGGCCGCTTGCACACCCGCTTCAACCTGATGGAGGAATTAAAGAAAGTATACCGGGTCAGCGGTAAAGCCATGCCAGGCGCGCCTCACGCAGTTTGGTTGGTAATGGATGCAACCACCGGTCAAAATGCCCTGCAGCAGGCAAAGGCATTTAAAGAGGCTGTCAATGTGTCAGGGATTATTCTAGCGAAATTAGATTCATCTGCTCGCGGTGGCATGGCTTTTGCCATTCAGCGAGAACTTCAACTACCCATCCTGTTCGCAGGCCTGGGAGAAAATTCAGATAATCTGGAACCTTTTTCACCTAGTGACTTTGTTAAAGGAATTATGGCAGATATGGAGTAAGGAACTATGGAAGAAGTAATTGATCATTTGAATACTTTAAAACAAAAACTCCAACAACTATGGGGTTTTCTTTGACTTACCCGGCAAAGAAGATCAGATAGAAAAACTGCTAAAACAATCTGGGGATCCCAATCTCTGGGATAATCCCTCCCATGCGAAACAAATCATGAAAACTCTCTCCAGCCTGCAAACAGAGGTTGAAGGCTGGCGGAAACTGAATAAACGCATCAGCGATGCATTAGAGTTAGCTGAGCTGGACATTGAAGCAGAAAACTTGCGTATTGAGCTAGAACAAGAAGCTAACGCAATTGAGCAAGAATTATCCCAACGGGAACTCACTGCTTTACTCTCTGGTTCTTATGATCGTGGTGATGCGATCTTAGCCATCCATGCAGGAGCAGGAGGCACTGACTCCCAAGATTGGGCGCAGATGC
>Ga0315284_10006007_pt1 | contig 17274 bp, 11 predicted proteins | sample YL17G09_16_MG_FD_203696 | JGI IMG/M metagenome (GOLD analysis project Ga0315284, IMG submission 203696) | Sediment microbial communities from Yellowstone Lake, YNP, Wyoming, USA - YL17G09_16 | ecosystem: Environmental > Aquatic > Freshwater > Lake > Sediment | place: USA: Wyoming | collected...
GCCTCCACCCTGATGCACAGAGACTATAACGCTTGAAAGTGTTCCGTGTTATAGTCTCTGTGCATCAGGGTGGAGGCTCCTTTTATCGGGAGATTTTGTTGCTCACACAACAAAAACCTACACCCTCTTCGACTTTCTACACACACAACGTTACGTCACCGGGTCGGACCGGGCGGCTCATCCCTCGCAGCGCCCACCGCGCCGGCGGTTGTGCGCGGCTTCCCTCGCAAGCGTTTCCGCGCCGGCTCTTCCACATACCGAAACAGCAGGACTCCCACCAGAACGGCCGTGACGCCGCCGCCAACCAGCCACAGCGCGATCGGCCCCCTCGTGAAGCCCAAAAACAGGAACGTGCCGATAATCAAGGCGTGGAACAGGTACAGGCAATAGCTCGATTCGCCCAACAGCACGAGCCAAGGGGATTCAAGGAAGGAAGTCCAGCGCGGCCGCAGGGCGAGCCCGCAAATGATGGCCGCGAAAGCCGGCGCATAGAGGCCCGTATGCATGACCGGGTAGGGAATGACGGGGCTCAAGGCCGTGAGGGCCAGCGCCGTGGCCGTTCCGCCGAGCACCAGAGGAGTCGCGCGCCTCGGGTCGTGATCTCCGCGCCGGAACCAGCACCCGCAGGCGAGGCCCATCACAAACTCCGGCAGGCGCATCAGCGGGTTGAATTTCAGTGCGTTGAGCCAGAAGCCGTCCTGTTCGGAGTCGGCCTCGAAATAGTCCGGCGCGCGCAGCACGTAGGCGTCGGCGAGGGCGAGAGCCATCGCCCACCCCACAACGCAGATGATTGCCAGCCCGCGGTTAGAGAGCCGGGAGAAGCGCGCCAGCAGCAACGGAAAAAGCACGTAGAAGAAAATCTCCACCGACACCGCCCACGCCAGCCCGTTCCATCCCAGAGCCGCGCCCGGAACCCAGGCCTGGAGCAACGCCAGCACCAGCACTGTCGTCGCCGCCAGGTGCTGCTTCATCCACGCGAAGGGCAGAATGTTGAACTGTGTGACGGCATACAAGAAGAACGGCCCCGCGAACAACAAGGAGACGAGATAAACAGGGTAGAGGCGCGCGATGCGGGCCTTCCAGAATTGCCGCAGGTCGAACGTGCGGCCGGCGTAGGTGTAAACGAGAATGAATCCTGAGAGGACAAAGAAAAAGGTCACGGCAACGTAACCGGTGCTCGCCACGCGCTGCCACCAGGCGGGCGCCCAGATGAACCCTTTCATCGCCCAACTGTGAAACAGCAGCACGTGGAAGGCCGCGAAGAACCGCGCCGAGGTCAGCGCCGCCAGCTTGGGTTGAGTCGCGGCAGTCATCGAACGCTCCGCCTTTCGCCTGCGCGCGGCATCATACCGCGTTCCGGCATTGGCGCACGTTTCGCAATTTTCTGATTTCGGATTCTGGAATAAGAGTGGGTAGCGCGCACCTGACTTGTAGGTCCGCGCTACGTGCTCCCGCCGGTTCTCACGGACTGGGCTTGCGGAAGATGACGCAGTAATCGTCGTTGGGCCAGTCGTCAGGGTGAGACACGACTTCGAAGCCGGCGGCGGTAAGCTCCTCGATGACGATCTTCTGCGCGATGCCGTGCCCGCCGCGATCCTTGGGCACGTCCTCTTTCACTTCGGGGAGTCCCTCGCGTGGCGCGAAATCGATCACTGCCAGCAGGCCGCCGGGCTTCAGCGAATGCAAGAGGCTGGCGTCCATCAAGGCGGGGTTTGGGAAGTGATGATACACGCGCCGCACGACGATGGAATCGCAGCACTCGGGCGGCAGGTTGGTCGCGTCCGGGGCGGCTTTGACGGCGGTGATATTTTTCCCCTTGGCGGCGAGCTCTTCCAGGTGTTCCAACTTTTTCGGATCGAGCTCCGTCGAGTAAACGCGGCCGGTTGGGCCGACGCGTTCGGCCGCGAGGAGAGTCATCTCACCGTCGCCCGCGCCGATGTCGGCGACCGCGCTTCCGGGCTGCCAATTCAGCAGCACGTTAAGCCGCCCCGCCTCTACCTTGAAAGTGTCCTGGCCGTGGCAGGCGGGAAGTGTGAAGGTGGAAACAATCAGCGCAATGATGAAGGATCGTCTCTGCATTGTGGAACCGCCCCGTGAAACCATCATACCCGATTCCGGGGTGAAAAGTGTCGCCTCTGCCACAGATACCTTTGGGCTATATTGAGCCATTAGTGCATTTCTTTGTGGCCTCAATGGCCCGATGACTCAATGGCCAAATGACTCAATCAACTAGATTCCTATCTTCTGACTTCTGACTTCTGACTCCTGACTCCTGACTCCCGCCTTCTCCCTCTCGTTGACTTGGCTCCGCGTGCGGCCTAAGATAGCGGACACGTCGCAGGGCTCCGCGAAAATGATTGGCAGAGCTGTTTCCCATTACCGCATCCTGGAGAAGCTCGGTGGCGGCGGCATGGGCGGGGTGTACAAGGCCGAAGACACCAAGCTCGGCCGCTTCGAGGCGCTGAAATTCCTGCCGGGTGAGCTCGCGAAGGACCACGAAGCGCTGGAGCGCTTCCAGCGCGAGGCCCACGCCGCTTCGGCGCTCAACCATCCCAACATCTGCACCATCCACGACATTGACGAATTCGATGGCCAGCCTTTCATTGTCATGGAGTTTCTGGTGGGCGATACGCTCAAGCACCGCATCGCCGCGAAGCCTTTCAAGGCTGACGAATTGGTGGATTTGGCGATTCAGATCGCCGATGCGCTGGATGCGGCGCACTCCGATGGCATCATCCATCGAGATATTAAGCCCGCGAATATATTCGTCACGCAGCGGGGCCAGGCCAAGGTGCTGGATTTCGGTCTGGCCAAATTGGCGCCGCGGCCCGATGCCGAAGCCGGTCTGAGACCCGCTCCTACGGCGGCGATGGCCGATGCCGTTCAGGAGGATCTGACTTTATCGGGCGCGGCCCTGGGCACGATCGGCTACATGTCGCCGGAACAGGCGCGCGCGGAAGACCTCGACGCGCGCAGCGACCTGTTCAGTTTCGGTACCGTGCTCTATGAAATGGCCACCGGCCGGGAGGCTTTTTCCGGGGATACGACGAAGATGATCACCAGCTTCGTCCTCGAGCGGCAGCCCGTCTCGCCCGGACGCCTGAATCCCGAGCTGCCGGAGAAGCTGGAAGAGATCATCAAGCGGGCGATGGAAATGGACCGCAACCTGCGCTATCAGACGGCCTCCGACCTGCGCGCGGAGTTGCAGCGCCTGAAGCGCCACTCGGATTCGGGACGCCGGGAGGTGGCGGGGGACTCTGCCGCGCTGATGGGCGGCGCTAGCGAGGCGGTACGCGGCCGATCCCTGCTCGCACGCCCGCAATTTATCCCCTTGGCCGGTGTGGCAGCGCTGGTGATGATCCTGGTGGGACGGGATGTGTTCCTGAGTCGGCGCAGCGGGCGGCCGTCCGGCACGCCGCGGGTCGTGCCCTTCAGCGGCCTATCGGGCCTGGAGGACCAGCCCGCCTTCTCTCCAGATGCCAACCAGGTAGCCTACATCGGGACGGGGGAAAACGGCTCGACGTACCACCTCTACGTCAAGCTGGTCGGGGCCGGCAAGCCGCTCCGGCTGACCAACGACTCCCGCTCTGACGAAGACCCCGCGTGGTCGCCCGACGGGCGTTCCATCGCCTTCATTCGCCGGGCCCCCACGGCAACAGCGAAGTGCTTTCCATTCCCGCCCTGGGCGGGACGGAGCGCATCTTGGGCAAGGTCAATCGCCCCGACTTCTGCGCCCGGGACCTGACCTGGTCGCCGGACGGCAAGTCGGTCATCGTCGGAGACAAAGGTTCATCCGGCGAGCCGTCAGGCCTTTTTCAGGTTTCTCTGGAAGGTGGCGAAAAACGCCGGCTGACCTCGCCGCCTCGAGATGCCTGGGGCGATAGCGATCCGGCCTTTTCTCCCGACGGTCGGCTTCTGGCGTTCGTTCGCTGGGGGCGGAATGGGGCGAGCGATATCTATCTCCAGAACATCGCGGGCGACACCAAAGAGCGGCGACTCACTTCTGACGAAGCCTCGACTTGGGGTATCGCCTGGATGCCGGACGGCGGTGCCCTCGTGGTTTCATCGCAACGCTCGGGCGTGCAAAACCTCTGGCGAGTTTCAGTTTCCAGCGGCGAAATCGAACCCCTCCCGGGGATCGGCGGAGATAGCTACGCCCCTGCCATCTCCCGCCGCGGCAACCTTCTGTCTTATACGCAGGCGGAGAAGAATGACAACATCTGGCGCCTCCATGTGTCCCGCTCCGCGCGCCCATTGAGCCCGCCGGAGCAACTCATTGCGGGTCCCCGCGAGCAGTTCAGCAGCCAGTATTCTCCAGATGGAAAGCGGATTGTGTTCGCTTCCGACCGGCTGGGCAACGCCGAAATCTGGGTCGCCGCGAGCGACGGATCGAATCCGGCCGCGCTGACCTCCTTCGGCGGTCCGGTCACGGGAACGCCGCACTGGTCTCCCGACGGTCGCTGGATTGCGTTCGACTCGCGGCCCGGCGGGCGGAGCGGGTCTTTGTGGTCAGCGCCGAGGGGCGGGACGCCGCGCCGCCTCACGCCGCCCTCGACCGACGGCATCGTGCCGAATTGGTCCCGCGACGGGAAATGGGTCTATTTCTCCTCCAATCGCACCGGCGCCGCGGAAATCTGGAAGATGCCCGCCGAGGGCGGAGAAGCTGTGCAGGTCACAAAGGCTGGAGGGTTTGAGGCCCAGGAATCAAGCGATGGGAGGTGGCTCTATTACATCAAGTTCGATCAGCCCGGCATCTGGAGGATGCCCATCGAGGGCGGCCCCGAAAACTTGGTCGTCAACAGGATTGTCGGGAGATTCTGGACGCTCAGTGACCCCTACCTTTACTTCTTGGATCTCGCCGCCAAGCCCCGCACAACGATCAATCGTCTGGATATGGCTACAGGAAAGATTATCCGCATTGCGGAGGCTGAAAAAGCCCAGCCCGCGGGCCTGTCGGGGCTGTCCGCCTCGCCCGACGGCGAGTGGATCCTCTACCCTCAAACCGATCAGCAGAATTCCCGCATCATGATCGTCGAAAACTTCCACGGGTGAGCGGGCGGAGAAGGATCAAGGATTCAGGATCAAGGATCAAGGGGTCGGGATTGGGCGATTTGGCCGTTGATGAATTTCTTCATTGAGCCAATGACGCAATGGCTCAATCGCTGAATCGCTCAATCACCCAATCGCTCCATGGGTCGATTCGGCGGCTCCTGCGGCTTGGACGAGTTGTTTTCTGCGGACAAAAAGTCTATCCTTTCCCCATCTCGGTGGCAGGGGAGGCTCCCGATGGCCTCGGATCCCGTCGTCGTCGACCCCAAGCACTACAAAGTCGAGTTCGAAAACGACCGAATCCGCGTCCTGCGGATTACTTACGGCCCGCATGAGAAGTCCGCGATGCACCGGCACCCGGCAAACATCGTTGTCATGCTGACGGACTGCGACTTCCGATTCTATCTTCCCCAGGGCAAGCAGCAGGGCGTGTTCGGCAAGACCAGGCAACTCTTGTGTATCGACGAGCCGTTCGAGCACGCGCCGGAAAACCTGAGTGAAAAACCCTTCGAGGCTATTTGCATCGAGTTGAAAGCTTAGCTCGGAGAGACGCACGCCCCGGGCGCCGATGAGGCTCTGTCGGCAACTCTTCATCAGCAATCATCGATCAAATGATTTCGCAGCACCGCATGCTGGGGCAGGAGCGACGCTACCGCGGGGCGCGCGCGGCACGGGGCCTCAGAATGCTTGACATCGATTGCGACAAACGATAGAGTGCGCCTCAATTAGTTTTCCAAAGTGTTAGGGAGGACAAATGAACCGCAGATTTGTTTCTACTGCCGCAACAGTTGCGTTGCTGACTCTCGGGGTCTGGCTGCTGTGCGCGGGACTGTCGCTGGCGCTTCCGCCCCAAGAGGGCGACATCGACAACGCGCGAGTTGTCGAGATGTGTAAGATGGGTCTTGACGATGATATCGTCATTGCAAAAATCAAGACCGGGCATACGAAATTTGCTCTCCAGGACAACGACCTGATGGCGCTCAAGCAGGCGGGCGTCTCGGGCAAAGTGATTGCCGCGATGCTCGAAGCCAGCGTCCTCAAGGAGCCTCACGTGGTGATCGACGGCAACCCGGCGCCGCTCCACACCCTGGGCCAGGCAAAGGTCGGCGGCCGGCTGGGCAGCAGCCTCTCGATGGGCATCAAGTCCGTCAAGAGCAAAGCCTATCTCCAGGGACAGCACGCCGCGATCATTGTCAGCAAGAGCCCGAACATTGAGATGGAACTGCCTCCGGGCGATTCGGTTGACAACTACATCCTGGTGAAAATGGACCCCAAGGGTGACCGGCGCGAGCTGGAAGTGGGCTCGGCGGGCGGAGCAGTCGGAGGCAAGCAAGGCATCCGGGCCGAGAGCATCGTTAAGACCTCTTCCGATGCCCTGGGCGGGCGGAAGTTCAAGATCAGCGCCAGTGAAACGCTGAAGAGTGGCGAGTACATCCTCTACGTCGTCGGCTCCGCCGATTTTCAGAAGGGTGTTTTTGGCAAAGGGTACGACTTTACCGTCGAGTAGCGCTTGGCGCCTCGGCGGACTATCGAGCGAAAGGGGGGTAGTGTATGCGGTCGCCTGAAGTGGCGCTCCCCGTCCTACGCGGCATCTGTTTGACGGGTCTCCTCGGCCTGCTCGCGAGCCTCCCTCATGGCTCGGCACTGCTTGCCCAACAGGCTGGGCCGCAGACCCTCACCATCCCCGACGGCACGCTGGTTCCCCTCTACCTGATGGATGATCTGAGTTCGAAAACCAACAAGTCGGACGATCCTGTCCGCTTCAAAGTCCGGGAAGACGTCCGCATCAACGGAAAGGTCGTAATCCCCTGGAACTCCCCGGGCGTGGGAAAAGTGGCCATCGTCGGGGGCCGGGGAATGGCGGGTAAGGCGGGATCGGTCAACTTCACAGTGGAGTACGTCAAGGCGGTAGACGGAACGAACGTCCGGGTGCGCGGGGCTCCAACGATCAAAGGTGGGGGCAACACGCGAGTGGCCGCCGCCGCCGCCGTAGCCTATGGGCCGGCGGCGCTGCTGGTCATGCGCGGCGCCCACGCGGATATTCGCAAGGGCACGATGATGAGCGTCTATGTGGATGGCGAACGGCAAGTAGCCATCGGCGGTGCGGTTCCTGCCGCTCTAACCGCCGCACCGGCGGGGCTCGCGGCGGCTCAGCCCACGTCACCTCCCTCCGCTGCGCCGGCAGGTCTCGCGGCAGCTCAACCCGCGCCCAGTCAGCCGGAGCTGCAAACAGCGACGGCCGAGGTAGAAGAGGAACTTTCGACGGTGATCTTGAAGTCCACTCCCGCGGGCGGGGACGTGACCCTGGACGGCCGATTTGTGGGGAGCACGCCTTCCACCCTGCAATTGAAGCCCGGAGACCACGCCATCGTCATCGAAAAGGACGGCTTCATCGTTTGGAAGCGCACCCTGACCGTGCGCCCAGGCGGTATCGTGAACGTGGACGCGCGCCTCGAGGCCGCCAAGTAATCCGGACTGGCCACGAATCTCCGGCGCCGGCACGGGTGGGTCAGGGCTCCGCCAACCTGTTTGACACGAATCCCCCTCAGGGATAAACTCTGCCCTAACCTCCAACTGAAGCATTCCGCGAGGAGGTTTTGGCATGTTCATCCGCTCTGAATTGATTTCCGCGATGGGTGTGCTCATCGCGGCGCTTCTCGCCCCGACACCGCTCACGCCTCAAGCCGGCACGGTCAAGATCCCCGATGGAACGCCGGTGCGCCTTTCCCTGCTGGACAGCCTAAGTTCGGCGACCAATCGCGTGGATGATTCGGTCAATTTCGAAATCACAGAAGAAATTAGAATTGGCCAGGTCATCGCCATTCCCAGGGGCGCAACAGCGCGCGGACATATCGTGGAGGCCGAGCCGAAAAGGCGGATGGGCAAAGCGGGGAAGCTGAATTTCACCGTCGACTATCTGAAGGCGCCGGACGGGACAAACGTTCGCCTGCGAGCCAGCTCCACGCGGCAGGGGCAGGAAAAATCCGGGACCGTCATCGTCGGCACGGTCTTAGTCTCACCGCTATTCCTTCTCATGCGCGGTAAGGATATCGAGATCCCGCGCGGGGCGGCAATTAACGCCTACGTGGACGGCGACCGCGAGGTTAGCCTGGGCGGAGGAGGCTTGGCGCCAGTTGCCGCTCCGGTCCAACCGGTGGCGGCTCAGCCCGCGGCTGCTGCCGCGCCCGCTCAACTGTCAGCCGAAGACCTTACAACCGTAGTCGTGAAATCCAGACCCGACGGCGCGGACGTCACGGTGGACGGCAAATACATGGGCAGCACGCCTTCCACGGTGCGGTTGATGCCCGGCGATCACGTGATCGCCATCGAGAAGTCGGGGTTCAAGACCTGGCAACGCACCATGAGCGTCAACCCGGGCGGCATCGTCACGATTGACGCCACGCTGACGAAGCCGTAGAGGCGGCTTTATGCCGCCAACCCCCGAGCCTTCAGCCGTCGGCGCTCAGCACCGAGCAGGCACCCAAAGACCACGGCGGTCGGGCTGAAGGCTGACCGCTGAGGGCTGACAGCGTTGTCCTAACAATATGCGGTTTTCAACGGGGAATTCCACGAGAAACTCGCTTTAACATCATGTCACAAGCGCTAACCCAACTCGGGAAGTACCGCATCGAGCACGAACTGGGCCGCGGCGCCATGGGTGTGGTGTACAAGGCTTTCGACCCGGTGGTCGAACGCATGGTCGCCATCAAGACGATCCGAGTGGACGTAGACGATACCGGGGAACTGGTTACGCGTCTGCGCCGCGAGGCGAAATCCGTGGGCCAGCTCGAACACCCCAACATCGTTACCCTCTATGATGCCGGCGAAACCGGCGGGCTGTTTTATCTCGCCATGCAGTTCATCGAGGGCGAGACCCTCCAGGACCGTCTGGCGCGCCAGCGCTCGTTCAGCTTGGCGGAAGTCCAGGATATCTTCGGGCAGATCTCGGCCGGGCTCGACTACGCCCACCAGCGCGGCGTCATCCACCGCGACATCAAGCCTGCCAACATCATGATTACGAATAAGGGTCTGGTGAAGCTTACCGACTTTGGCATTGCCAAGCTGGCGGGCGCGGGGGTCACCAGCACGGGATTGGTGGTGGGCACGCCCAGCTACATGTCACCCGAGCAGGCGCTGGGAAGGCCGCTCGACGGGCGGTCCGATATTTTCTCACTGGGCTCGATTCTGTACGAGATGATGACCGGAGAGATGGCCTTCCCCGGCCAGAACGTCACCACGGTGATGTACAAGATTGTGCACGAAACGCCGACGCCGCTGGCGGCGCTGCAGCCGGGGCTCGACCCGGCGGTCGAAGCTGTGGTCTTGAAAGCCCTGGCCAAGAGCCCCGACCAGCGGTTTCAGACGTGCAGCGAATTTGCTGCCGCGCTCGAGTACAACATCAGCCAGGTCGGTGCGGCGGTTCCCAGGACCGCGGTGGTCTACGCGCCCCCGGCCGCGCCCGCTGTCGCGCCTGTCCCGCCGTCGGGTGCCCATCCCGCGCCACCTGTCTCTTACCCCGGCGTGATGCCCAGCGTGCCCGGTTCGTCGCCGGGCGCGGAGCCGGTTTGGACGCCCGCCACGGCGGGCCAGCCAGGCGTGGGGCGCAGTAGCGTGCCGCTGGCCTGGCTGGGAGGAGGCGTCCTGGGAACGCTGCTCCTGGTTATTCTCATCCTGCTTGTCGTTCAGATGCGTCAGCCGGCGCCCAACCCGGCGCCGGCAAATCAGCCTGCCGCTAACGTCACTCAACCCGCTGTGCCAGCGCCTGCGCCGGCTTCAGGAACGACGACGCAGTCTGCCAATCCTCAACCGGCCCTAAAGACCGAGGAACCTAGACGTGAAGCACTAAAGCCTGCTCCTTCATCAGCGCCCGCAGAGCGCTCTGTGCGCGCGCCTGCGCCCCGGCAGGTTGTCACGCGGCGGGATGCGCCCGCCCTCAGGCCTCCCGCGCCGCCAACGACAAACCCGCCGTCCGCGCCAGCGCACTCGGTTGCTGCGACAGCAGTTCAACCCTCCTCCGTATCCGCCGCGATGTCCAAGCTGTCAGAACCCGCGCCAGCTCCTGCTGCTGAAGCCGAGCCTGAAAACTACCAGGCGGCGATGCTGAAAGGTGATTTGGCATTTCAAGCCGGGGACTACCAGAAAGCCCTCGCGGCCTACCTCAAGGCCTATCGCCTTAATCCTGCCAGCCGCAGCGTGAAAACAAAACTCCGCACCGTCCTCACCCTCCTCAACCGGCCCGAGGAGGCGCAGAAGTATCGATAGGCCGGCGCGGGTCCCGCTGCGCAGACAGGCCTATTGGCTGGGGCATTTACGTAAGCGGGGATACCCTTCAGCTCCAAGGCTCCGGCGGACCGAAGAGTTCACGGGACTTGGAGCCGGTGATCGCTGCAATGGTTCGACGGAATCGTAGCGTCCCAATTGAAAGCCGCCTGAGCGCCGCTCTACTTTCTGGCCGCGGCGCGAGTGGGCGCGGTATAATCACCGACTGGGTTTTCATCGCTTCGTGAATTGGGCTTGGGTCTTGGCTCCGGCCCGGGGAGATGTATGAGTCGATCGGTCGCAATGACGCTGCGCATCAGCTTGACTGTCCTCCTTGCTTTCATTGCCTTTCTGATTTTCCTCCGGAGGACAGTCGAGGCGGACCAGGCGGGCAAGCCGCAAGCCATAGGCCCCGCGCCGAAGCCCCCGGCCGTCTCGACGGCGAGGAAGAGCGCCAGCGGGCCCGCCGCAACGCTTCAGACGCTGCGCAACGTCGGCAAGGCGTATTACGAGCAAGCGAAGTATGTGGAAGCCATCGACGAGTTCAAGAAAGTCATCGCTTCCGGCAACGCGATGGCCCCCGACCACTTGAACCTCGGTTTAGCGTTGATGCAGGCCAACAAGCTCGATGAAGCGTTGGGCTCGCTGACGACCGCCAAGCAGATGGACCCGAAACTTGTGGCCGCGGACTACAACCTGGGAATCCTCTACAAGCGCGAACTGCGTTACCCCGACGCCGAGGCGGCCCTGAAGCGCGTTATTGACGCCGACCCGCGCGACCCCGCCGCATGGTTCAACCTGGGCACGGTGTATTTTGCCCAGCGAAAACTGGAAGATTCTTTCCAGGCTCACCAACACGTGGTGGAGATGGGTTTTGGGCGCGGCCAGAACTTCTACGTCGCTTCGCTCTTCCACAGTTTTACCACCTTGGTGCGCCTGAAGCGGCAACCGGAAGCGCAGAAGTTCCTGAAGATTCACGAAAAGATGCGCGACGCGGTCCCCGGCATTTCGCTGCAGAATCCCGCACTGGAAGGCGGCAAGTATGGTGCGGTGCTGGTGCCCGCTTCGCCAGTGACTGTGGCGGCGCGCCGAGCGGTGGCCGAGAAAGTGACGTTTGCTGACATCACCGCCAAACTCGGTATCGCGGCAGTGAACGGCTCGGCTGCACCCAACGCCGGGCAGGAAATCAAAGCGACGGATTATTCGCTGGAGTATGCGCGCCGCAACCTGGCGCCGCTGTTCGGTCCCTCCCTTGCCCTCGGCGATTACGACAACGACGGGCGCCCCGACGTCTACCTGGTGAGTCCCGCGGGAACCAACCATCTCTATCACAACAACGGCGACGGGACGTTTAGCGATGCGACCGAAAAGGCCGGCGTGGCCGGTCCGGGCGCGAGCCTTTCCGCCACGTTCGCCGACTTTACGAACAACGGCCACGCCAGTCTCTTTGTGACGGGCGTGGGTGGCGTCCGGCTCTACCGCAACAAGGGTGACGGCACGTTCGAGGAAGAAACGGAGAAAGCCGGGCTGAAAGGCTCGGAAGGCGAACTGGGAACCAGTGCGGTCTTGGTGGATGCTGACAACGATGGTTTTCTTGACCTGGTGGTCACGATTTACACCGATCTGACCAAGCCACCCGACAAGGCGTCGTTCGCTTTCCCCAACGATTTTTCCGGCGCCGCCACGCGCTTTTATCGCAACAATGGCGATGGCACGTTCACGGACGCGACGGAATCCTCGGGGCTCGCCGTTAAGGGGCGAACGCGCAAGGCGGTCTTCGGCGATTTTGACAATGACGGCTACACCGACGTCCTGCTGGTTCGTGACGACGGACCGCCCATGCTCTACATGGGACGCGGCGAGTGCAAGTTCACGAATCGCACGGCGGATGCCGGCAGCGACCTCGCCACTTCCACCGCGCTCGACGCGCAGGTCGCCGACTTCAACCACGACGGGAATTTCGACCTTGCGTTGTGGTCTCCCATTGGCTATGAGGTCTTGTTGAACCGCGGAGGAGGTAAGTTCGCCGGAGTGGCCAACCTCCCCGGCATCGCGCCGCCCAAAGGGCCATTTGCTCTGCGCGGAATCGTGGCGGATCTGAACGGCGACAGCTTTGATGATCTCCTCGTGGCCGATGCCGCCGGGACGTGGCGATTTGTTGCCAACCGCCTTGGCCGTTTCAAGGAAGCCAGCCTCAGCTTGTCCGCCGGAAAACCCGAACGAGTAGCAGCGCTCGCGCCCACCTGGCTGAGCAATCCGGGCAAGCTCGACTTGGTGGCGGTTAGCCGCAGCGGCGCCATGATGGCTTTCGAAAAGCAAGGCCCGCCCGCGCGCTGGCTGGAAATCAAGATGAACGGCTATAAGAGCAATGCGCTGGGCGTCGGCAGCATCGTCGAACTCAAGGCGGGGAATTTCTATAACAAGGTTCTGGTGAGTGGGGACCGCGTCCGCGTCTATACCGGCGACCTCACGAAACTCGATGTGGTGCGCGTGACCTGGCCCAATGCCGTCATTCAGAACTGGGTCAACGTCGCCACCAACAAGCCGATGGAGGTCCGCGAGTCCGAGCGGCTCGCGAGTTCCTGCCCGTTCCTTTATGTCTGGGACGGAGAGAAGTTCGTCTTTCTGACGGATGTCCTCGGCGTGGCGCCGCTGGGTGAACTCCTGCCCGACGGCAGCCGTATGAAACCATATCCCGAAGAGTTCGTTCGCATGCCGCAGGGGCTGCGCGACCAGGACGGCCTGTATATGTTCCAGGTTACCGACGAGTTGCGCGAGGTTGACTACGTGGACCAGCTTCGGCTGGTCGCAGTCGATCACCCGGCGAGCGAAGAAATTTACGCCAACGAGATTTACACCTCTTCGCCGTCCTCCCCGGCGCTTCATGCCGTGCGCGGCAAACACTTCCCAATTTCGGCCGCGGACGACAAAGGCAACGATGTGCTGCCGTTGCTTCGCGAAGTGGACGGCCGCTATCCCACGGACTTTCGCCGCGACCGCATCCTGGGCCTGGCGGACGTTCACTCGCTGACGCTGGATCTTGCCGATGTGCCGTCTTCCGAACCGCTGACGCTGTGGCTCGCCGGATGGGTCTTCTGGACGGACTCGAACGGCTCGCGCGCGCTGATGTCCAATTCCCAGCTTCAGATGGTTCCTCCCTACCTCCAGGTTCGAGACGAGCGGGGCAAGTGGGTGACGGTGATTCCGGACATGGGATTGCCGAGCGGCACCAACCGCACCATGCGCGTGGACATGACGGGGAAGTTTCTCTCCGCTGACCACCACGTGCGCATCGTGACCAATTTCTGCGTCTACTGGGACCAGATCTTCTTTACCAGCGGCGAAGCACCTGTTCCATCAACGGTGGAGTTGCCGCTGGTTTCTGCAGATCTCCACTACCGCGGCTTCTCGCAGCCGGTCAGCGATCCTTCACACACCAAGCCTGACTACTTTGAGTACGCAAATCTGCTTGCCGACGCGCCATGGAATCCCATGATTGGAAACTACACGCGCTATGGCAATGCGGAGAAACTCGTGACTCGGGCGGACGACCGGACGGTGGTGATGGCCACCGGGGATGAGCTGACGGTGAAGTTCGACGCGCGCGGACTCCCGCCGCTCCAGCCCGGATGGAAGCGGACGTTTTTCCTTTACACGCACGGCTGGGCCAAGGACGGCGAGCCCAACACCGCCTACTCGAAAACCGTGGAGCCGCTGCCGTTTCGCCGCATGTCCAATTATCCCTACGGCGCTCGAGAGCGCTACCCCGACAGCGCCGAGCACCAGCAGTACCTGCGGGAATACCAAACGCGACCTCGGTACCAACTGATTCCTCCATTGGTGCCGATCCAATAGTCGGGTTTCGCGCCCGCCCTCTCTCCGTCCCTCGCAATCGAGTTGAGGCGCTCCTCACAGCGTCGTATACTTTCGATGTCTCAGGGCTGAGACTTACGAAACTGGTCATTGACGCCCGCCGCCTAAAAGAGTTGGAGGCTTCCCTGAGTACTCGGCCGTCCGATCCGAAGACGCCGCAACATCGTGGCTGGGTCAGCCTCGTCCCTTACGGGCTGAACCGGCAGCATCCCAATCATTTTAAGGAAATCTTAACGTCCGCTTGGGAAAACCGCGACGGTCTCCGATACGCCTGGCGGATTTTGCGCGACGGGTGCCGCGACGGCTGCGCCCTCGGCACGACCGGCATGCGCGATTGGACGATGAAGGGTATCCACCTGTGTGCCGTGCGTCTTCAGCTCTTGCGGTTGAACACGATGCCGGTTATGGATTGGCGCCTGCTTGAGGATGTAGGCCGCCTCAGCGGGATGCGGGAGAAGCAGCTCCGGAAACTCGGTCGGCTGGCCGTGCCCATGGTGCGGCGGCGAGGCGACAAAGGCTTCCACCGTGTCTCCTGGGACGGGGCGCTCGAGCTGACCGCGAAGGCATTGCGCGCAACGGATCCCCACCGCGTCGGCTGGTTCCTCACCTCACGCGGGCTTACCAACGAAGCCTATTACGCGCATCAGAAGGTGGCACGCTTCATCGGCACGAATCACGTGGATACGAGCGCGCGCATTTGTCACGCGCCCAGCACCGCGGCCCTGAAGGCGACCATCGGCTGCGCGGCGACGACGTGTTCGTATTCGGACTGGATCGGTTGCGACTTGATCGTCTTCATCGGTTCGAATGTCGCCAACAATCAGCCCGTAGCCACGAAGTATCTGCACTACGCCAAGAAGCGTGGGACGAAAATCTTTGTCGTCAATCCCTACGTGGAACCGGGAATGGAGCACTACTGGATTCCTTCGGTGGTGGAAAGCTCGCTGTTTGGCACTCGGCTCGCCGACGGCTGGTTCCAGATTCTGCCCGGCGGCGACATCGCATTCTCATACGGAGTGCTCAAGCACCTGATTGAAAACGATTGGGTGGACCGCGAGTTCATTCGCGCGCGCAGCGCGGGCTGGGAGACTCTTGAGGCGAAGACGCGCAGCCTCTCGTGGGGAGAAATTGAGCGAGGTTCAGGTCTGTCGAGGGCGGAGCTCTATCGTTTCGCGGAAGCCTTCGGAAAAGCTTGTCACGCCATCGTGGTATGGAGCATGGGCGTCACGCATCACCGGCACGGCAGCGACAACGTTCGCGCGCTGGTCAACCTGCAGCTGGCGCGCGGCAACGTCGGGCGGCCGCACACCGGGCTGATGCCGATTCGCGGCCACGGCAGCGTGCAGGGTGGCGCGGAGATGGGCGCCATGCCGGGCGCCTACGTCATGGATTATGACGTGAGCGAGGAGAACGCGCGGCTCTTTGCCCAACCTGGCCTTTGGGGATTTGAGCCGTCGGCATGGAAAGGCATGGGCGCGGCGGAACTGATTCTGGCTGCCGAGCGCGGCGGAATCGACGCGCTCTGGCAAAGCGGCGGGAATTTCCTCGACACCTTGCCGGAGCCGGAGTGCGTTCGCCGCGCCCTCGGCCGCATCCGGCTGCGTGTCCACCAGGACATCGTGCCGAACCCGGTGATGCTCGTCGAGCCGGGAGAAACCGTCGTCCTGCTTCCCTCGCGGACTCGCTACGAGCAACGCGGCGGCGGCACCGAGACGAGCACGGAGCGCCGGATCATTTACAGTCCGGAAATTCCCGGGCTGCGTCCCGGTGAAGCGCGCGACGAGTGGGAGATCCCCGTCCTTGTGGCACGACGGATCAATCCCGAGCGCGCGGCCGCGGTTTTCCGCTGGCGTGACACCGCCGACATCCGCGCAGAGATTGATCGCGGCTGTCCCACATATCGCGGCATCGCAAAGCTCCAACGCAAGGGCGACAGTCTCCAATATGGCGGGCCGCGCCTGCTGGTCGATCGCTTCGCGACGCCGGACGGCAAAGGCCGCTTCAGCGCCGTCGATTTGCCCGATGCGAAAGTTCCCGAAGGCCGATTCTTGCTCGTCACGAGACGGGGGAAACAGTTCAATTCGATGGTGCACGCCGATGTCGATCCGTTGACGGGCGCGCGGAGCGATGACGTGCTCATCTCCGCCGAGGACGCCGCTCGTCTGGGACTTCGCACCGGCAATCGCGTGACGTTGCGGAACGAACGGGGGGAGTTTCAAGGCCGCGTGCGGATTGATCGGGTCAAGCCCGGCAGTCTTCAGGCGTACTGGCCGGAAGTGAACGGCCTGATTCCCGCCGGACGGTTGGATTCGAGCGGAGTTCCCGACTATACCGCGTCCGTCGAGATCGTAACGGAGCGGGAGCTTGCTGAGGCGCACGACGAAGGCGGGGAGGTCAGAAAAGGTGTGGCGTAAACCGCAAAGCGTCTTGCCCATCGGCGTGTCGGAGTGGAGCGAGGGACGCGTCCGCAGGCACGAGGACACCATCGTCGGCGAGGAGCCGCTCGAAATCCGGCTGGGCACAAGTCCCCTCACCGTCACGATGCGAACGCCGGGAGACGATCTGGAACTTGCGGCAGGACTCCTCTTTACGGAGGGCATCGTCTGCCGCCGCGAAGATATCGTATCTTTGCACCACAGCCAGGAGAAAGGCCACGGCGAGAATGTGGTGCTCGTCGACCTGGCCGAGAATGTGGTGTTCGATCAGGACCGCGCGCGGCGGAATTTTCTGGCGACTTCCAGTTGCGGCCTGTGCGGCAAAACCACGATCGAGTCAATTCGCGCTCGGGGCGTGAATCGCCCGAACCCCGAACTGCGAATTGAGCCGGATGTTCTGTGTCGGCTTCCCGCGGCGTTGCGCTCCGCCCAGGCGCTGTTCGAACGCACCGGTGGGCTGCACGCCGCCGCAGTATTCAATGCGCGCGGCGAATTGCTGGCGGTGCGTGAAGACGTCGGGCGTCACAATGCCGTCGACAAGATTGTGGGTTGGGCACTGCTCGAAGGACACTTGCCGCTCTCGGAACGCCTTTTGCTGGTGAGCGGCCGCGGAGGTTTCGAGATTGTCAAAAAGGCCCTTGTGGCCGGATTATCTGTC
>Ga0315284_10006008_pt1 | contig 17273 bp, 37 predicted proteins | sample YL17G09_16_MG_FD_203696 | JGI IMG/M metagenome (GOLD analysis project Ga0315284, IMG submission 203696) | Sediment microbial communities from Yellowstone Lake, YNP, Wyoming, USA - YL17G09_16 | ecosystem: Environmental > Aquatic > Freshwater > Lake > Sediment | place: USA: Wyoming | collected...
AGCGATCGAGGTAATGCAGAACGCCGAAGGACCCGACTTTGATTTGGGCAATCCGCACACAGGAATGTAAATAACAAAAAGCCGCAGCAACATGACTATGAACAGAAACGAAATAATGCAGCAAATGGAACTCGGCCACAAGGCAGCCCATTCTACATTTGCGCCAGGCGAGGCCGTGCATTTACAGTATGACGAGGACAACAATGCCGTCATATACGACGAGGAAGACAACGACATAACCGAGCTTTTCTGGAACAACCCCGAATTCGCGGAAGGCTGGGATGTCGTCGGCAACGAGAACTCGAACCTGAAGTACGACAAGCAGTACGTGCCGACCTTCGAGCAATTCTCAGAAAGGACCCATCTCAATATGGAATTAAGAGAGGGTAACATTTGGACTAATAACATGAGACAAATCAGCACCATGTTTGACTGGGTAAACAGCCTTATTAACGACAAATTGCTCGACGATCACATGAATTTGACAACCGACGATAATCACATAATCCTTGTACTTGCTTCTTACGGAATGACCGGCAAAGACGGAGGAGACCCTACCAAAGAGGATATACTGAAACTGATTGAAACGGTAAGTGATATCACTGACCATTATGTAAAACAATTGAAACCTGGTGGTCCATTTTTCAATTAATTATACAAACAACAAAAATAACCGCAGCGACATGACATCAGCAGAATACAAAAAGCAGTACGTTCCCACATTCGAACAGTTCACTCATATGATAAACGAGGACGACAGTGACGAAAGGACCAAAGCCGTCAAGGCGTGGTTCTACGGCCTGAACAACGCGGCAGAGCTGCCCGACCAAGCCATAGCCGCCAAGGCTAAAGCGCTCGCGGACGAAATAGACGACAAGATAGCCGACAAGGCCGCGGGGGATCTCAGGGGGGAAGAGGTCGCATCGGACGAACAGGTAAACGCCGCGGCCGACGCCGTCATAGACGAATACTACGACAACCGCGACCAAGAGGATGCGTGGGAGCAATACATCGTAGGCCGCTTTTCCCTATAAAAACAAACATATAACAATGAACTACGATAAGATGAAACCAAAAGAAGTGTTCGACCTGGCTGATCGCGGAGACCAAGGCGCCAAGGACTTCCTGGCAGCGAAATGGCAGAAGCACAAGGCGTTCAAAGCGGCGCGCACCGATGACTACGACGAACTGGACAAACTCGCGGACGAGAACTCGAACCTGAAATACGACAAGCGGTACGTCCCAACCCTCGAGTCGTTCTCGCGGAAGATGAACGAGGAGATGAGCGTCAAATCCATACCCCTGCACATGAAGGGATTCTCCTGGACCACCGACGCGACCGGAGAACTACCCGCCATAACGTGGGACGACCCTCACCGCCAGAGACTCGACGCCGACGACAGCAACGACTCCGACAGCCAATACCTATACCTGTTCAAAACCGGATCCAAGGTCTGGCGCGGATACGGGAGGGGAACCGACGGCAAACAGTACATGGGGATATTCGGCGACGAACAGGAAGACCCGCAGGTGTGGGACGTGAGATCCAACGAATGGAACATGGGCGAACCCAAGCACGACGGGCCGTTCGTAGACCCCTACGGCAACGAAATATAAAAACAATCGTATTCATCAGGAGGCCGTTTAACCGCGGCCTCTTTCCATTCCATATAAGTACTCGCCCACTACGGCCGGAGCCGCGTACGGAGCCGAAAAAGGCCAATAGGAGAGTTTCCGGATACATTATAATAGGCTAGATCCCTTTCGGCCAAATCCGTTAGGGAGAAACCATCGGTTTAAGGGAGGGCTGGAGGAGGCCGGGGATAGCGGGGGCCGGGGAGGGCAGGCCATGGGGGGATGCGGACATCCGGACATGTCCAGATAGAACGCGACCTGAAATATCCGGACAATCTGGACGAACACTCTTTCGGCAAAATCCAGGACTTCGAAATCAAGCGTAACATTTGATACGGAAATTGCAGTGGGGCCCCCCGGGGGGCGGGTGCGCCCAGGCCTATAGGGGCCCAGGGGGGCCTAGGGGGGCTGGCCTACCGGGGGGCTAGCCTGAAAAATTATTATTATTTTATATTTTTATATTAAAAAATTTATTATATTTACTTATTATAAAAAATTAAATATTAAATAATTAAATAATAAAAAATAAAATATAATATATACAGAAAATTAAATATATTATATAAAACACAAAGTAGTGGAATTCTAAAATAGACATATTCGATTTCTTAGATATAACATACTCACACATTTCCAAATCTAAGACCAGACATACCCACACATTTCCAAATGCCAGGCCGGACATACCCACACCCATGGGATTGATGGTACGGGCATACCCATTCCATAACGAATTCAAGGACGAACACATTATAAACAATCTTAAACAATAGGAGGACACAATTATGAAAACTTACCCAGTAGGAGTGACACAGGCATTAGTAGTAGCTGACCGCGAAGCCGGACTCAGTCTGAGCCAGATCGCAGCGAAACACGAATGTTCGATAGACAACGTGACCAGACACCTTCGGAGATACAGGGAGAACGGTCTGACACAGACCCAGCCGATGGGCGTGAGAGAACCCGCACCCATGGACCTGAGCAACGCCTCGACCGAGGAGAAGCTCGAGCACATCGCCACCGCGACAGCACACAAGTACAGTGTGGCCGGTATCGCCAACGCATGCAACATCAGCGAGGGCACGGTGTCAAGGTACAGGAAGTTGATCAAGCAGAACGGAGCACAGCTGAAGTTGTTCTAGCACGCGCCAGGGTAAGGGGCATCGTCCGCAGCGACGTCGGGGTTCGAATCCCCGATACCCACCAACTTAATAGGAGGAACATAACATGAAACAAACATTCGTAATAAAGGACACTAAGAACTACCCATATCCGGTGATACACACCATCATGGGTTTCATGGCTGACGCCGTCGAGTGGATGTCCGAGCACTCGGAACTGATAGACCATGCAGGGATATTCCCGCTGGAGACATTAACCAATAACATATAGGAGGAAACGAGCAATGAACAATCACGTATTGAACATCACCAGGGACGAGCTCATGGCCCAGGCCAAAGCCGTCGGACTCACACCCGTGCCATGCCGTCACAACCCGCACAGGGTCACGCTGCTCGGCTACGGCGAGAGGGCCGAGACCTACACCGAGGGAAACGAGACCACCATCGTGTGGCACACCGGTAAGAAGATAGGCGTGGAGATCACCCACCCGATGCCGATCATCGTGGAGAAGCTGCTGAACCTGATAGAGAGATTCCAATGAGTCTCAGCGCCAAGACTATGAAGAGGTTGTATGGCCTGGCTGAGGGATCGCAGGTCAAGAGTCTGATCACGTGCCCCGCCTGTTATAGGGGAATCATAAAGAAGAGGCCCGACCACAAGTTCTGTGACCGGGTATGCAAGGACGCGTACTGGAACAATGTGGATCCTCGCAAGAGGAACAACACCACCAGGATATCACCGGCGTCGGCGAGGTACATGGCGTCGAGACCTGTCAGAGAACCTGACTTCGACGATGACCCGTCATGGGACGCTCACAAGGATTACTAACCAATACGGTCTTAGGAGGGCCGATCATATGTCAAAAGACAGAAAGAGAGTTGCCTGGTCAGAAGAGCAGGTAGTAGATTTCCTGGGCAAGCTGAGGACGGCGAGCCCCGCCAGCATCGTGCTCCGCACGTATCCCACCATGAACAAGTTCGATCGCGGAGTTCGCAACTTGGATGGTACGATAACCAAGATGCCCAACCCCTATCTCGACAGGGTGTACAAGATCACCTACAACACGGTGATGCTTGGCGCGTCCTACGAGAAATCCGTTAACAGGGAGCTTGCCCGCCAGGGTGAGGAGCCTGACTTCAAAGCACAGGAGCTTCCCTTCGGCACCTGGTTCAACAAGAACGTCGTGCTTCACAACAGCCGGTTCTATCTCCGCTACCACTTCCTCCGCAGGAAGCTGGCGATAGTGAAGACCGAGTACCGCATGATCGAGGACGACAGCCTCGTTGATAGCGCGGAGCTCGCGCCCTTTTTCCCGCCGAAGAAGGATACCGGTGTCATCGTGAACTGCGCCAAGCTGGAGAACTTGGTATCCATCGTGTGCAACAAGATGGACATCACCCTGATCCGCAACAACAGGGGTTTCTAGTACAACACGTGGGATGGGGACGACGATGCCCCATCCCATTAATTCACGGAGTATAAACCAAACATAAAGAACATGAAAAAGAAAAAAACAACGAGCACGACCGTCTTTGGTCACACACTTGGCTATTACAAATCCAATGATCCCAGCAATCTCAATTTGCGTTTGGCTGCGGATTTGGACAATCAGGTAAAAACCGGAATCGCACCCGCAATAATGGTTCGCGGTAAAAAGCATCATTCGCCATCACGCATTAAGATATGGCCGCAGGTAAGCTCGGATAAAAACGGCGCATACGATTATGGATGCAAATTCGAAATCAAGCATCCCAAGCTAACTCCGGTTATCGTGGAAGTAGAAGTAACGCCGGACATGATATTGAGTCAGGGCCGCGACAGTCGAGGCGCGACATGGATAAAGTGCAACACATTCAAAGTTATCGAAACATGCGATTAACATAGGAGGATACCACATGAAGAAACTGAATCAGTTCCTAAGGAAAGCACAGGTTGCCATCCTTAGCACCAGTCCCGACCTGCTGGACATCCACATACAGGTTCGGCTGAAAGCTTTCCCGCGGGGCTAATTCGCTACCCTGGAATCCGGGACATGACAGAAATGGGTTAAACAGTAATGGGCCAAATCGAAGAATGTGAAACGAAAGGAAAGGAGCTACGACATGAGAAATTGGTAAAGATGGATTAAATGCAACGGCCGACCATTGGGGCTTCCTCGGGATAACAACCGTAGCCGGGAGTTCGAATCTCCCCAGCCGTCCAAACCAAACTAAACAATAGGAGGAAAACATTATGAGCACAATCAAGATTCAATTCGGAGACAGGATCTCGATAGGGAACCTGGGAGACATGGTCTGGTCAGTGGAGGGAGATGACTTCACAGCCAAGCTCTACTTCGGCAAGGACCCTGAAGGTCTGTGGCAGCAGCTAGCGAAAGAATTCAATATCGATCGCAATTCATATGCATTCGATGAAATCGTAGATGACATGACTGTGATAAGACTCGGGGTCTTAGCTGAAATAATCCCATCGGATGCGGAGATTAGAACTAAGATCGCCAATGAGATAAGCTCGGAGCTTACGGCCGCGCTTGAGAACTGCGCTTGCCTGGGCAGCCAAGCCAACAGACCGGGTCCTGGTGAAACGACCTACGTGCAAAGGGTGCACGACATGATCATTAACAAGATAACCAAACAATAGGAGGAACCAATATGAGAAAACTTAATTGCGACCTGTACAAGGTCTACAAGGTCGGCAGGAAGAGTTGCCGACGCACGACGCTGAGGATTAACCTGACCCGGTCCGAAGCGCAGAGGGTAGTTCAAAGCTATCCAGATTCGAACAGGTCAATGGTAGTATTCACCAAACAATCATAGGAGGAACACATATGAACAGGAAAGAAGCCATTCAATCACTGATCCACGGGTTCGCCGTAACCCACAAGACGTTCACGGACGTTGAACACGTCAGGCTGGACGGCGAGGATATCATCGACCTGGTCGACGAGGACGACAACAGTCTGGACTGGGACGACTTCTGGAACCACCGCAGCACCGAGCAGTGGGAGGACGGATGGTCCATCAAGGACATCTCCATATCCTGGGATGTGGCCAAGCTCACGATTCACGACGCATCTGGATTACCCAACCCCGAGAAGTTCAGGTGGGAGAAGTTCAAGGGCGTCTACTACCCGGCCGCCGAGATCTTCGTCAAGAAGATGGATGAGTGCGACCACAGCGGGGAACGCATCATGATCGAAGCCGGTGGCGACGCCGAGTCTGGACCCGTCACGTTCAGTTACTGTGCTGACTGCGGTCATCACTTCACGGCATTCGGAATGTAAACTTAACCAATAGGAGGAATACGATATGAGAGAACTGATTGAATACGTGGCGAGTCTCACGGTGAGATTCCCGCACCTGACCGACAGAGCGCACGCGATCCTGGACGAATGTCAGGAAGCGATCGACAACGGATCGAACCCCGCACACGAGGTCGCGGTCTGCTACGGAAGCATAATCGATTTAATCAATTAAACAATAGGAGGAACCAAACCATGCTTAGATTCTCAGATGGAATGACGTTCGACACGTCTGGACCGCAGCGGCTGGAACACAGGAGCGACGGATGGTACGTTGTCGGAAGCGGGATGCTGATCCCCGTAAGAGATCAGGAGGAAGGGAATTCAATTATAAACAAATCAAAATAAGGAGGAACCAATCATGCTAAAAGATTTAACCAATGGCCGGCTCGAAGAAGCTAAGGTCTATGCCAAGAACCACAATGACGAATCTCTCCAGAAATGTCTGGACAGTTTGCAGAGGGTCGATGAGAACAGCGGATGCGAAACCAGTATCGTCACCGACTTCGCGCCACTATCATTCGAGTTCGCGCGCTTCAAAAACGGAAAGCGCGTGATGAACGGCGGAATCATATTCCACGGACAGCATGACGGATTCGGATCAGGAGCTGCTCCGACATTATCCGTGACCATCACACCAACCAGCGGATGGCAAATCCACACCTAAACAAAGGAGGAACGAAACATGGGAATAAAGATCAACCACGTCGGCGTATGCCGCGTGACCGATTCTGGGAACAAGGTTCTACAGGATTATCTGAATCTGAAAACGACCCTGAAGAACAACGAGTTCTTCGACTGGGATGAGATCAAGGACGAACTCAACGGGAACTTCAACGACTTCCTGCTTCCAAGAGGAATCATGGCCAACAACCTGCAGAAGATTGTTTCGACCGGAAAAAGGTTGGAGCACATCGGACTCAACATCTACCAGTTCAATTACGCCGACGTCGAGGATGACGATCTGCAGGAACTGTTTGACGAAGGATACCTGATTGATGAAACTGAAAGATACAAACTTTAAATAGGAGGAACACAATATGAGTATGCGGAAACTTTCGGATTTATTATCCAGCGATCAGATCATGACGATGAGTAACCTGAACACCAAGCAGGAGAAAGTGATCTATCTGGTCGGGCTTGACTTGAACCTCTCCAACGAGGAGATCGCGCACGGTCTCAACACATCCGTCGCGTCCGTTCAATCGATGATCTCTCGCGGCAAGACGATGACGACATCGACCCAGAGATTCAATGGCGGCACCCTCACCGACAATCTGGTGAACTCATCGGCGGAACCGCCGACTCCTAAGAAACCATTCGTTCTCAAGGTGGAGAAGATCGGGGACATGGAATTCCCGTCTTACGAATGCTTCAGGACCGGCACGATCATCGACAAGATGCTCAGTGACCACACGACAGACGGCGGCGCGTTCTCTGGATGCGTCTACGTCGTACCGGGAGAATCCGGTTCTGGCAAGTCCACGTGGCTGATCGATTACATCGTGAAGATCATGGACTTCATGAATCTGGGAGACGCGAGGATCGCGAAACCGGTCTACGTGTCCGGTGAGATGACGCGCAACGACCTGTACTTCTACAAGGAGAAGATGCCGGGCATCGGCAAGGTCGACACCCTTTTGTGCAACGAGTACATGAGAGAGGGACAGCTCAGCGATTCGATAGAGGCGATCTTCAAGAGCGAAGACTACAACATCCTCGTCCTCGATTCCTACCAGGACATCGTTGAGAAGATGCGTGACGCTTATAACATGAAGGAGTCGGCCGCGGAGAACTGGCTGATCAACCTCATGGTCGAGGCTGCCGAGAACAAAGGCAAGCTGATCTTCGCCATCCAGCACATGACCAAAGGCGGTCAGTACGTTGGCGGCACGTTCCTCAAGCACGTGACGACAGGCATGATCTTCGTCCGCAAGGACAAGGTCAACCCCTCGGAACGCTACATCGAGGTTTCGAAGAACAGAAGGGGAGGCTCGATGTGCGATCGCCCACTTTACTTCTATCTGAAGGAGGGAAAGATAGGGTACGATGAAGACCGCTTCAACTCCGAGACCGCCGCGAGGAACAGCACGACGCTGAACTCGGAGGTCAGGGGCGAGATGGCGGACAACTTCACGAGGATCTTCGGCAAGTCTGAGGCGAACAACAACCTCACCCCGACCGACGAGGAACTCGACGCCAGGGATGTGGGAGATGATACCACCGCGACTGAGCACGTAGGCAACATCCTGCCGGCCGGTGACATCCAGGACGCCACGATAATACCTAGTAATTAAATAGTTGCAGCAATCCCATACGTATAACGGTGACCCTTACGTTGGGATTGCTTACATTTGTCACAGTGTTGGTTACCGAAATCAAAAAACCATTTTAAAAATCGGAGGTAAATTATGAGTACACCAAAATTCCTGTCACAGGACGAATGGAATGCCAAGAAGGCAGAGTCCATCAAGAACGAACCCGCTACAAAGGTTCTCTCAATCGCCCAGCTCGGACTGGCAAACGATTCCCTCAACAAAAACTACGTGTTGATCGATGGCAAGCAGGTTGCGGTCACCGATACGTTCTGGCAGAACCTGGCGAAGTGCCTCGGCATCAACGCCCAGCTGCTCAGCAAGGTCAACAGCGTGGACAAGGAACGCGTGATAGCATCCGCGTTGCTTGACGGCTTGAAGAGGATCCTCTCGAGTGCGAAGAGTCGCACCCACAACCTCATCACAGTTCATGGTGATGCTGGCAGCAACCGTCTCACCCATGTTAATCCGGGCGGTGTGAACCGTCTGACCAACAAGGGTCTCTTCGAACAGGCGGAGATTCTCATGAACAAGTACAACTATCTCGTGCCGAGAGACGTGGACAGCAAAGCCAACGGCAACACCAGCATCCAGCTGGTATCCACGAACGAAATGGCCTTCAGCAAGGTGGGCGAAGACGAGGTGTTCAACTTCGGATTCTCGCTCGGCAACAACGGGAACATGACCCAACTGGGAAACTTCATCTACAGGTTGGTTTGCTCCAACGGTATGATGGGATTGAAGACCGCATGGGACTACACCATGAAGGGTGTCAGCGAAACCGAACTGCTCGCCATGCAGTCGTACATCCACGACTCCGCGAGAAACCTGTTCGTGCCCGACAAGTTCTCGGACAACCTGTCCCTGGCCAACGTGACCAAGGCGTCGTTCAACGAGGTTGACAAAGCCTACCACTGGTTGACCGGCCGCATCGACGAATCACAGGATGCGAACCTGAAGGACCACGCCAAGTTCGTGCTCGGCGACAAGCACATCTTCGGCTACAACCAGACCCACGCCAGGATCAAGGCGAAGGGATTCGACCCGAACGAGCTGACTCCAAAGCAGAAGGAGCGCATCTCAACTAACATGACCGTATGGGACTTGGTTAACGCCATGACCTACATCGGATCCCACGACATCGGGTTCGCGATGAACGGACGTGAGAGAGCTGCTCGCGAAGGTGGTCGCATCTTCTACGGCGACTACGATCTCGCCTACAACAACTTCCTGGACTAACTAGGAGTGAAGCAACAAGGGGAACCGTTCGAGAGGGCGGTTCCCTTTCTATTAAAGAGAATTCCATAACTTAAACAATAGGAGGAAACAAACCATGCCAAGACCAATCAATGTAATTGCACAAGACATTCGTAACAACTGGAAACCGGTGAACTACGGAGCCAAGCCTTACTTGGACGCGATGAGCGACTTGAACGAGATCACCGACAGCTACGGCGCCGACTCCGGGAGATCGGTAGTAGCTTACTTCCTGGCCAACGCCCAGACATGGCGCGGCGAAGTCGCCAAGGCGATCAAGAAGGAACTGAACGCGATGCTCAAATAGATTGATGCGGGGTTCGACTCCCCGCATTCTTTCCAAACGATAAACCATTTAAAACAATAGGAGGAACCAACATGGAAACATTAGATTACAAAGGCTACACGATCCGCATCGAACAGGATGAGGACGCCCAGAACCCAAGGACCGAGCATGACAACGTCGGCACGATGGTGTGCTTCCACCACAAATACCGGCTCGGCGACAAGCATTCCTACGACAAGGCTGACTTCAACTCATGGGACGAGCTGAAGGAGCGACTGATAGCGGACGGAGCCCACATCATTCTTCCGCTGTACCTCTACGACCACAGCGGCATCACGATGAACACCACCGGTTTCACATGCAGATGGGATTCTGGACAGGTCGGATTCATCTTCTGCCTCAAGGAACAGGTACAGGCCGAGTGGGACGGAGACGATGAGAAGGCCAAGGCTTACCTCGAATCCGAAGTTAAAACGTACGACGACCACCTGACCGGTAACGTCTACGGATACAAAATCACATCACCGGAAGGTAAGGACCTGGACGATTCGTGCTGGGGATACTTCGGCGATCCTGAGAAATCCGGCGTCATCACCGAGGCCAAGAGCATCGTCGACGCGTACATCGAGGACAAGAACCTGCCACACGTGGAAACCGATTAATCAATAGGAGGAACCAAGCCATGCAAGAGAAGATATACGAACAGTACAAGAACGAGTCGCTTCAGTGCGACGCGTTCCTCGACTTCGCGATGATCAACGAGGTCAGCGACGAGGAAGACGGACAGGGAATCGAGAAGGTGACGGCGAAGGTCGAGATCGTGGACGGCAAGGCCCGCATCGATCTCCGGTCCAAGATGTACGGCGTGAAGACCCGCGTCATCACGGCCGACGCCAACGAACTCTCCAGGTTCTGGGGATGGTTCATGACCCTGCCATACAAGCTCGCCGAGAAGGATACCGAAGGTGAGAAGGCGTACGCCGTGGGCATGGGCAAGATCGTCCGGGTCTACGTGATGGACGGGAAGATATTCCCGGTAGACAGAAGTTCATTCATTAAACCATAGGAGGAACCAAGACATGCAAGACATAACCAAGGTACCTGAGATAGACATCTCATACAAGAACCCGGTCCCTGTAGAGGATCGGATTAAGATAGCGACATCCAAGGAGGCCGTGGAACTGATGCGGCTGTGGTGGGATCGGATGCACCCCGGGACGGTGGACTACGTCGAGCACTTCGCCATACTCCTCATGAACCACTGCAACCACGTCCTCGGCGCCCAGACCATCGGGAAGGGCGGAGTGGTCGGGACCGTGGTCGACGTGAGGGTAGTGGCTCAGCACGCCATCAAGGCGAACGCGGTCCACGTCATCCTGTGCCACAACCACCCGAGCGGCAACGTCACGCCCAGCGACATGGATAACAACATCACCAAGGAGATATGCAACGGGCTGAAGCTGCTGGGCATACAGGTGATGGACCACGTGATCATCACGGCCGACTCCACCAGGTACTACAGCTTCGCCGACGAGGGGCTGGTGCCCGACTGAAATCGCTACCCTGAGGTTCGGGAAGGACTCGGGCGCAGTTGAAATCCTTCCCGCCAAATCCGCAATGTCAAACCTAATAATACAAAGCATATGAACCAAGACCAACAGAAGAAGCTGGACCTCTACAAGAAGGCCAGGACCGAATACGAACTGGGCAAGCCCATCATGAGTGACACCCAGTACGACATCCTCGAGGCCGAGGTCAAGACCTTCGCTCCGGACGAGGTGAAGAAGGTCGGCGCGAACGCCAAGGGCCAGTTCAAGCACTGGTCACCGCTCCTGTCACTGGGAAAGATAAAGGTGATGGACGAGGCGAACCTCCCATTGGATGAGTTCGAGGCGTTCTTCAAGAAGTTCCCCGACAACACCATCTTCGAGTGCGGGCCCAAGTTCGACGGCAACGCATCCAACCTGCAGTACCTGGACGGCAAGCTCGTCCACGCCCTGTCGAGATCCGATTCTGAATCGGGATACGACCGCATCGATAAGCTGAGAGGCATCGTGCCGCAGCGCATCCCCGTCGCAGGTCGCGTCGAGATCAGAGGCGAGATAGTCATGCCCCAGGACATCTTCGAACAGAAGTACAAGAAGTCCGACATGAACCCCGACGGATCGTCCAACGAGAGGAACTACGTCGCCGGGCTACTGTCATCGGACGATCTCAGGCTGACCCAGATAAGCGAGCTGAGCTTCATGGCGATAGAGATGAGATCCTTCGCCGGTGACACCGCGCAGTTCGAGTACATGCCTAACAGCCAGGATGTGATGAGGAACTTCGGGTTCAACCTGAAGCACGACGTCTACAGGATCAACATATCCAAGAGCAACTGGCGCACCATGCTGCCCAAGATATACAAGATGTACTCCGACTACCGGGCCAGCAAATCACCGTTCAGACTGGACGGGTTCGTGATCAAGGCTCAGGAAGACGTGCGCGTCGACATGGGCTTCAACAGTCACGATCCCAACTGGGCGGTGGCCGTGAAGTTCCCGCCGAAGGACGCCATCACCGAACTCATCCACATAGAGTGGAAGACCGGGTCTACCGGCAAGATCAGCCCCGTCGGCATCCTCACACCCATAGACCTGGACGGGTCGATGGTATCCAGGGCCACCTTACACAACTGGGGCCACATCGTCGACAACAACCTGTATCCGGGCGCGAAGGTCCTGATAGCGAAGTCGGGTGACATCATACCCCGCATCTACAAGGTGATCACGCCGGCGGCCAACCCGATACCCCATCCCAAGGTTTGCTTCTCGTGCGGCGGACCGGTGACATACTACGACATCAACGAGACCCAGCTCTACTGCGCCAACCAGGCATGCCCCGCCAGGAACATCACCAAGCTGGCCGAGGGAATCAAGGTGCTGGGCATAGACAACATAGGCGAGTCGACCGCCGAGGCCCTCTTCAACGGAGGCATAACCTCGATACACGACCTGTTCAACCCCGCCCTGTTCAACAAGGCGTCACTGATAAGGAGCGGAGCCTTCATGGACGGCAGGTCCCTGGACATAGTGATCGACAGCGTGAACGAGATGAAGGAGGTACACCTGTGCCACGCCATCGAATCCCTCAGGATCACGGACGTCGGCACCAAGCTGTCGAAGCAGCTGGCCAAGCACTACAGCAAGGCCAAGGTGTCCAGCTCGGGCCTGAACAAGAACGCGTGGTCCATCATGACCGACGTGAACTCGGCAGAGTTCAAGCAGTTCATGGGATTCCTCCAGACCCTGAAGGCCGCTGGCATCAAGGTCATACTGGAGGTTGACGACTCTCACCTCACCACCTTCGAGATGACGGGCGAACCCCCGATCGACGGGAACATGAAGGACAAGAACGACTGGGCCGCCTACTACGAGCAGCACGGGTTCCGTCACGCATCCCTCACGAAGGACACCCAGTACCTGGTGACCAACGACTACTCTTCGGTGACTGGCAAGATGGCCAAGGCCGGGAAGTATGGGACCAGGATAATCACGTACGAGGATCTCAAGGCATTGATAATCCGCGATAACTTATAATAGGAGGAACCGAATCATGGAACAAGCCAAGCCGACGATAGGGCCGATGTCCTACAAGAAGTACAAGTGCCGCGAGTGCGGCCACGAGACCCAGCATCAGACGAACCACTGGGGCCCGACCTATTCGTGGGGCCGAGTGGATGTCTGTCCCCACTGCCCGCCGTACAAGCGGCCGACAACGTGGGACTGCATGGAGACCCCGCCCGACGGATTCGCCAGGGCTGAGGAGTGGAAGACGGCGCAAGTAACAATCAAAAAAATAGGAGGAACCAAATCATGAGTAAACGTTATGTGGCAAAAGGGTACGTCCTCGGTAATTACTGGGGCGGAGGGACCGGAGCATATCCGGCTCGCAAGGTAACCGGCGAAACCAAAGATGCCGTCTTGGCGGAGGCCAAGAAGAAGTTGGATGACGGATCCCTCGATTCCGGAATGGGATACGAGAGTCTGATCGGCGCCATCCTCGACATCGAGGAGATCGAGACCGTCACCGTGGACGGGAAGGAGTTCGAAAGGTCCGAGAATGAAATCGAATTCATTGGCGATCTCAATGAGAGCCAATGTTCGTTCTTGACGGATTGTCTATTGCAAATGTAATAATAGGAGGAAACAAACCATGACAACGAAGCAGAAGATCAAAGAATCATTCGCAAGCATCGGAATCAATCTAACCGAATCCCAGTACGAGAACATAACGCAGGCGATCGGCGAGACGATCGACCACTGCTCGGACGTCTATGAGAAAGAAGAGCCCGAGCACTACAAGCAGGCTAAGACCTGTGACAAGGTCATCTTCATCAAGAACGTCATCGAGAACGCCACGACTTACGGGTCGGACGAAAAGGAAATGGATTAAAACAATGGGAGGATTGCATCATGGCAAAGAATAAACAGCACGACATAAAGCTTACAATTCATATCGAAGCCGCAAGTTCGCTATCCAAAAGCGATACTGAGGACCGCATCGTCGATGTGATAAACCAAAGATTTCCGAAAGTGGACGGAATCAAAATCGGAGAAATCCGAATATTCCACGAGGGAGAAGACTAATCATTTAATAATAGGAGGAACCAAGACATGTACATAGTGATCGAGAAATTCGGAATGCCGACCATCGTAACCGATGAAGATGGCAACGTAAAGAACTTCACCTACCGCAAAGACGCCCAAGCTGAAGCTGACGACTGTCAGGACGGCATCGTGGTAGACCTCGACAAGATGGAGGAGGACGTTGACGGGCCATGGGTGAACTGCACGTTCACGTCAGTGTGGTCATCGGGACTGGAGCTTACGACCGACTGCAAATACAACCCCGCGACCGGAGAGGTCGTGCCAACCGGCTGCGAGGCGAACGTGGCGAGTGACGAGATCCTCGAAGAGGAATTCATAACCCTCGAAGACAAGTCCACGATCCCGGTATGCCTCGAGTGCCACACCCACACCAGGCCTACGAGCATGGTCCCCGACGGAACTGGACACGGCCTTCACGAAGAAAAGAAGTGCCGCAACGAAGAATGCGATTCGAACAATTAACCATTTAAAATAGGAGGAACTCTATATGAAAGGCAAATACGTATTCACGTTCGAACTGGGAGGACCCGCCGAAGTAACGGTCCTCATCGCAACAGAGGAAGACCACAAGGCAGGATACGCTGCAAGTGGCAACCTACCAAAGGAGATAAGGGATCTGATGGATCAGATCGGTGGCGAGATGCAAGAGGGCATCTACGAGGTGAGAGGATATGATGAGGCCCTTAAGATCCTACTTGAAAACGGATTAACCCACAACCAACTTAAATAATAGGAGGATTTCAACCATGAGAAAACCAAAGAGATTCCACAAGTTCTCATACAGTTCGTACACCCAGACCATACGGGTCGAGCCTGAGAACTACTGGGTGGCAACTGTAAACCCGGATCGAACCCTGAAGTTCGACTCTTGGGATGGGGCCATAGTCGGTCGGTACTCCAAGCTGGAGATACGAATCAGGTGGAGGCTTGGCCTCATACCTCACAAAGGAACCAAACAATTTTAACAATAGGAGGAACCAAGCTATGCCAAAGACATGGGAAGAATGCGGACGGGACGATCTCAACATGATCCCCAAGATGCAAGCGGCCGGATGGTCGCCGAACATTTGCAAGAACGACGAACGCGCCGGACGGATTAAGCCGGAGAACCCGCCTATGGATCTCGTGTCCTTCATCAAGGGCCGGACCCACGTGTGGATGGCCTTCACCTTCAGGACGAACGACTCGAGGTGGATCGCGGCCGATCTCAAGGAAGGATCCTACGTCGATCACCGGGATTACGAATCCCTGGACGAAGTCTTACTAAAGGAGAAAGGAGTTGCGCTATGAGTAGCCTGGAAAGAAAGATGATAGAGCTCAGCAACAACTCTCAGCTGACTCGAAGCTGCGCCACGATGCTCGGCCTGAATCTCAGCGAGCAGCAGTTGCGACAGCTGGAGCAATGGATGACGCACGCCAAGCAGCAATGCGACATCGAGCTGCACCACGCCAAGAGAAACAATTTCAATCGATACCCACACTTTTAAATATAGGAGGAACAAACGATGAACGACAAATTCAAAATCGAATCAGGAAAGATGATCCTTACGGATCCGTGCTACGAGAAGGGAACGTGGTGCACCAAGACCATCCCGGCACGCAACGGCGAATGGACCGTGGAGGTCACGATGTGCGGCGACCGCGTGGCAGAGCTCATAGCTCGACACGAGCTTTACCTGGATGTGATGGCCGGCGGCGAGAACATCGACATCGAAGTTCTGGGCGTTGACTCTGGCCAGATGGGATTCTTCGACGAATCCAAGTATCCCAAGACCAAGAAGGACATCGGGGAATACGACGAGAAAGGATCCTTCTACGGCAAATGCTGTGACACGACCCTGTCCAAGAAGAACTACGGCGCAGTCGATAACATGGGTTGCGTGAGCAGCACCGGTTACGGCGACGGATCCTACGGCGGGTTCGCCGAGACCGACGAGAACGGCGACGCCCTGTACGTCGAGATCCACTTCATCGACGTGGACGATGACGGTCTCGAGTTCACCGAGGAAGACGACGTGAATTAAACCGTCGGAAAGAATCATACGTATGACGCAGAGTTATACGTATGTTTTACGTATCTTTGATTAATCAATTAAACATAGGAGGACATAATATGAGTATAGTAAAATGCACGTTCACTTCGGTGTGGGATAATGGCGAGCACATCGACGATTGGCCATGCGACGTCGGCGGATCCAACGCGAGTGTCGAACACAGCATACGCTACAAAGGAAAAATCTACAGCGTGATCACCGACTGGGATAACAACCTGCGCTGGCCCGACAGGAAGATCGGCGACTCAAGCGAACTCGATTAACCAATTAAACATAGGAGGAACAAACAATGAAGACCTTAACGAAAGCAGACGTAAAGAGATTGGCCGAAGATTGCATCAGGGCCAATGGCAAGACCTCGAGTCACGAGGTTAAGATGGCAGCAAGAGCCGAAGACTTCTTCGCGCAACAGGGAATGGTCTCTGACATTCTGGCCGAAGTGGCCGGCGAAGAGAACTGGGACCGCACCCACAACACGGATCACTACGAGTACGGCATTCCCGATCCCAACGCGGCATCACCAAGCCAGCAGTTGCTGAACATCACCGCCACACCGGTGGTTCAACCGGCAACCAACGTACAGGACGCGGTCGCTCAGGCCATCGCGCCAGACCCACAGAACCTGCCATAGGTATAGGCCCAATCGCTACC
>Ga0315284_10006009_pt1 | contig 17269 bp, 37 predicted proteins | sample YL17G09_16_MG_FD_203696 | JGI IMG/M metagenome (GOLD analysis project Ga0315284, IMG submission 203696) | Sediment microbial communities from Yellowstone Lake, YNP, Wyoming, USA - YL17G09_16 | ecosystem: Environmental > Aquatic > Freshwater > Lake > Sediment | place: USA: Wyoming | collected...
CCATAAGTTCCGTCACCGTGGACATTACCGCATAAATTACACCTTGTAATCTCTGTGTATTTCGTCCCATTTGGCATCCGTTTAATCGGTGGTAACCCGTCATGGCTTCTTGCAGAGTTATAATTCTCCAAAGCTAATTGCCGATACCTTGCATCCCATTCTGTTGAAACATTCGTAACATAAGAGCCTTGTTCTTTTGTTGGTGGAACTTTAACGATATAGGTTTTCATCTTTAACCCCTTTCGGCTTTGGTGATGGCTCTGTTGGCTTCGTCTATGGCTTCTCTCATGGATGCCACGGAATTGTCGGGAATGGCTTTGAGTAACTCTTTGCACGCCTCAAGCAATTCAGCGTTTAACGCTCTTAATCTCTTTATTTCTTCAAGTGGAAAATGTGCCATATATCCTCCCTTGTTGTGTTGTGGGGTTAGTAAATAACTTGTGCTGAATTATAGCTATTGTCCTTTATTTGCTTTGTATCAAGGTATATTGTTGCCCCTCTTGGGTCTGTCTGGAAGAATATATATAATCCAAGCTCTTTGGCGTGTTTAATGGATAATTTGCATATTCCGCCTTTTTCTATTTCATCATCATGTCTTTGCAATAATCCTCATATATTTTATGCAAACGCTTTCCTTTACGCCTAAACCAATTATATTGGTTCTTCGTTATGCCTAAACGCTTGCAAGCTCTTTCCCTGTCCTCGTTATACCTTTGACGCTCTTGCTTGGGGAACATGTTTCCTCCTTTGTTGTGTTGGGTTAGATTGTTTAAAATACTTTGCCTTCCTTTATATAAATATCTATTAATACGACCTCTGGGCAATTCTCACAGCATGGGTTACAACATATCAAACCTGCACCACCATAACTTAAAAGTTCCTCTCCACAAATTGAACATCGTTTTTTTTCTTTGCTCACAACCCCTCCTTGATTATTTCAATTCCAATCAACCAATTGTGTTACCAACAATTCCATCTGGTCTTCAAGCGAAGTGTCCTCGAATGATTGCACGAGAACTTTCTTGCAAGACCCTTTGACAAGAACCATCTCCTCTGTTGCATTTTGATTTCCCATCTTTCCCTCCTTGTTTGCCCTTCTCATCTACCTATAATATAACATATATTATAGATAATGTCAAGCTTTAATCCATCCTCGAACCAGCGTATGCCCTCAACCCATAACCTTGAAGAACTTTCGCAAAAGCACCTGCGTAAGCCTCTTTCTTTTGCATGGATTGACCATAACCGCTCACCCAAAGAGAAACACCGCCTTCATAAGACTTATCTGCTAGACCTTGCTTTTTCATCCAATTTGCAAATGGGCAATTTCCTGGATAAACCTTAACCCAAGCAAAACCACAAACCCCGTCACTAACCAACCACTCTTGTTTTACTGGAGATGTGTCATCCATGACATTGCTAAGTTGCTGAACTACCATTGGAACAGGAACAAGTTTCCCAGCCTCTGCTTTTCCAGCTTGGTCAGCTTCGTCGTACCACTTTTTAAACTCGCCTAGGTTTTTCATTCGCTCCTCCTCTTTGCATTACCCTCTCTTTAACCAAATATAGTATACCATATAGTATATAGATGTCAAGCTTTATCTAAGCATGCTTCACTCTGGAATTATTTTAAAAAAGACTTGCTTTTAAATTTAAAAGGTATAAAATTAACAAAAGGAAAATACTACTAAGAAGAGCCACTATGATAGTGCTTGGAGTTGATAACGGAATTTCTGGGACGATAGGAGCTATCTTCGACGATGGCTCCTATGAATTTTTTAAGACACCCATCCGCACCACCATTAGCTACACAAAAAAATACCAGTCAGTAAGTCGCATTGATGTCCCCGCTTTAAGGCTTTTATTTGATTGTTATAGGGATAAGGAAGTGAAAATCTTCTTAGAACGCCCTATGGTCAACCCCGCTATGTTTAAAGCTACTATTTCTGCCATCCGTTCACTTGAAGCCACTCTCATTACAATAGAAGATTATAAGTTTTCTTTGGAATATATCGATAGCAAGCAATGGCAAAAGGAAATCTTGCCATCAGGTATAAAAGGTTCTACCGAATTGAAAAAAGCGTCTTTAGAGATAGGTAAAAGAATGTTTCCAAAAATTAATTGGGAAAAATTCAAGGACGCTGATGGGATACTTATCGCCCTGTGGGGAAAAAAACAAAACGAAAGAATGAGAGGATGAGATGAAATCACAAAGTCAAAAAGTTGAAGAGGCGAAGAAGCGTCAAGAGGAATACGATAAGCTCACCCCAAGTGAGAAAATCGCAAGACTTGATGCAAGATTTGGAAAAGGCATTGGTGCTGTCAAAGAAAGAGCTAAGATTTTAGGAAAAACAAGCCAGTGATTTTGGAGATATCCATTGTGCCATGATAAAATGTAGTTAGAGGTGAAGAAGATGAAGATTCTTGCGTATGATAAGAAAAAAGAAAAGTTGGTCAAGGTTGGAGACTACGATTATGGTACGAGGATTTTTCATAAGGTTGCGAAAGCTAACCATCTAATGGAAATGTTTGAATCGTATGGAATCCAAGAGAATGTTATAGAACAATTGAAGGAAAGAGGTTGTGAAAAAATCATCCTCAAAACCCCAACTCGTATCCTAGAAAGCTCATTTTCAGATTGGCTAACCCCAGATATCAAAGTCATGGATTTCGGTCATGGTAAACAAAGGTTTTTACCAGTCAGTAGGTTTAAAAATAATAGGAAAGAGAATGGATAGCTTATGAAAGAAACATTTTATTTCCCGCATGATTACAATGCATCACAAGACCCAAAGATAATCCAACTAATATCCGCTTGCGGTCTTGAAGGTTTAGGAGCTTTTTGGGTCATAGTAGAATTACTGCATCAGCAACCAGATGGGAAAATACCTAGAGATGCGTATAGGAACCACATTAAAATGTATTTTAACCTATATGAAAATCGAGTTGGTGGAGTAGCCACACTTGACCAAATTTGCACATCTCTTTTAGAACTTGGGTTATTTCAAGATGATGGTAACTGCATCTCATCGTCTAGGGTTGAAAATAATAAACACCATAGAGATTTGCTAACATCATTAAAATCCCAAGCTGGTCGTCATGGAGGTCTAATATCTGGTGTGGTAAGAAAACGAAGCAATGCTTCAAGCAAAAACGAAGGAGTGCTTCAATCTAGCTTGAAGCAAGAGACGAAGCCAAACGAACTAAAGGAAAGGAAAGGAAAGGAAATAAAAGGAAATAAAGAAGAAGAGCCACAAGAAGAGTTTTTCCCATTTCTTAAAGACACTGCTTTTGTTTCTATTTTTGAATCATACCTCGCAACCCGCAAGAAAAAAGCCACAGACCTAGCTAAACAATTGATTTTAAAAGACTTGCATAAACATTCTGTTGGTATTGCTATTCAAATGCTTGAGCAATCTATAAAAAATGGGTGGATTGGAGTGTTTGAACTTAAACAACAATATAATAAAAAGAACGAAGAAAGGTACATAAAGCCACTATGAGCTATCATTGGAACCCCATTAGAAGTGCTTTTATCCTTCCTAACCCACCGCTTAAGTATGTTGATGTTGACGGGAAGAAGGTAATTGAATTTGAAGATATCTTAGCTGTTTGGAATGAGATTGATGAGCTTTATAATAATTACGAAATAAGCTTCTTTGAGAAGATGTATAAAAAAATGAAGAAGGAAGAGAGTGGAGTATTGAAGCCTACATTGGAGATGTTGTATGCTGAAAGAAAATGTCTTAAGTTTAGAAAAAATACTATCGGAAGTAAAACCAGTAAAAGCGTTCTTAGATGGAGTTGAGGTAGAGCTTTTAAATAGGGGCAATGAACCCTTGTTGCCCATTAAGTCTCTTCCATCTTTGAACAATAAGCTCTGGGGTTTGAAGGTGGGGCTAACAGTGATAGGTGCTAGGACATCTATAGGCAAAAGCTCAATAGCTCTCCAGATGGCTTCTGACCTTGCCCTACAGGGCAAGAGGGTGCTGTTTTTAAGCCTAGAGATGACAGTTGATTCAATGGTCGAAAGATTGTTTTGTAATTTATATGAGGTGGATAATTACTCCTTACTGACTGGTAAATTAAAAATGGACGCAGAATTAGCAAAAAAATGGTTTTCTTTTAAAGAGAAGTTGCAAGAAGCCCCGTTGATACTTACTTGCGGGATAGGGATGACATGCGATGAGGTGAACCAAATAATCGAGCATCTGGAAGAAAAACCAGATGCTATTTTTATAGATTATATACAAGCGGTGAGGGCATCCCGTAATGAAAGAGAAGCCTTGAATGAGTATATCAGGCATTTTAGGGGGTTATGTATTCAGAATAAAATTGCTGGGGTGATGTGTTCACAGGCGAATAGGCAGACTTTTGATGATGATAATAAAGAGCCGTTACTATCAAATCTTAAGTCTACTGGCTTTTTAGAGGAACATTCGGATTGCGTCATTCTACTTCATTGGGCTCACTTCTATGATAATTCAAAGCCAGAGAACGAGTATAAAGTTATTATCGCCAAGCAGAGGAATGGCAGGACTGGCTCCCATATGGTTTATTATAAGCCTGAATGCTATAAGTTTTTTGATTTTGAGGTGAACCAAGGGAAAGAAAAAGAAGAAAATTTAGGGAAGCAAGAAACTAGATATTCAGAATAGGGGAGGAAGGAATGGACATTAAAATCCATAATAAAAAAATTAGAAAAAGTAAATCTAGAACCATTAAAATTCTTAAAAAAATTAAAAGAATAATTTAAAATGAATGATGGAAGTTTTACCCTATTCGATTTAGACGAATTTACTTCTTGGAAGAGGGAGTGGAAGGGGATGCCTGAATTCGAGCAGGATGACATCAACCCATTTTCCACTATTGAGGTTTGTTTTTGTTATAAACGAGAAGATAATTTTCCTCAAGTGGGTGTTAAACCTTATCGGACTCTTAATGTTCACTTTGAAAATTTAGAAGATTTGCATGATTTTTCTAATTTGATAAACATTAAAGGGATAACTAGCGAGACGAATTCCATATGGTATTGTGAGAGTGTTGAAACTTTTGCGAAGCTTTTAAATCAAAATATTACACCTAAGACTTTAAGTTTATGGCATCCTAAATACAAACGAGATAAGCCTTCAAATTATTTATATACGAAAGGGAACGTAGAACCTAAATATCCATTTTATATAATCTCAAAAGGTCGATGGGACAAGGGGACTACACGCAAAGCATTTGATAAATTAGGAATTAAGTATAGGATTGTTGTTGAAAAACATGAATTTGAAAATTATGCAAATTTCATTGATTCAAAAAACTTGCTAATTTTGCCTCAAAAATATTTAGATGAATATGATACTTTTAGTAATCTTGGTGATATAAATAAGAAGGGGCCAGGAGCAGCTAGGAATTTTTGTTGGGACAACTCTATAAGTGAAGGAGCAAAAAGGCATTGGGTTTTTGATGATAATGTTTCTTGTTTCTATCGGCTTAATAGAAATCGGAGACTTCCAGTTGAAGATGGGACAATGTTTAGGGTGATGGAGGATTTTGTTGATAGATACGAAAATATTGCTATTGCCGGACCAAATTATTTATCATACGCTCCTGATAGATGCAAGTTAGCACCTTATTCTTTAAATACTCGTATTTATTCTATGCTTTTAATCGATAATAAAATTCCATATAGATGGAGGGGTAGGTATAATGAGGACACAGATTTGTCTTTGAGAGCGTTAAAAGATGGGTTATGCACTTGTCAGTTCAATGCTTTTCTTGGAGATAAAGCTACTACTCAAACTATGCAAGGTGGAAATACTGCAGAGTTTTATGAACAGGAAGGGACTAAAAATAAATCTCAGATGCTAGTTGATATGCATCCTGATGTGGCAAGAATTGTTTGGAGGTTTGAAAGATGGCATCATGAAGTTAATTATGACCCTTACAAAAGGAATAAACTAAAATTGATAGAAGGGATTACCATAGAGGATAAGATAAATAACTATGGTATGGAATTAAAAAAGGTTATTGAGTTAAGCAGAGGTCTATAATGATAAATAAAGAAATTGCGGTTAGGTTTTTTGATGGATTTGAAGGTTTGGAAAAAGAAATAAATTTAACTGAAGAGGAGGTAGAACTCTTTTTAAATTTAGAATATCAAGTGTTATGTGCAAATGGATTAAAAAATATTAATGGAGGATGGTCTTCGATTTCGATATATGAAGGAAATGATGAGGAATTAAAATTATCCGTATCTTGTGGTTGTTGTGATGAGGAGCATAGTGATAAAACGACATGGGAAAGAATTTATGATAGATTAGAGAGAAAACTATACCCGTTTCCTAATGTTGATTTTGATTAAAAGGAAGAAAATTATAAATGTGTAAAATAAAAAAGCGGGCGAAACATACCAATAAATTTACATCAAATGAATTTGGTTATAAATTAAGAACCTTTGAAGAGGGTAGGAGATGCGTGATTTGTAGTATGGCTTTGAGTATTTATAATTGTAGTAGAATATGTCATAAGTGTGAGAATACCCACAAGGGGAATCCAAGTGCTGGGAGAGCTATCGTTGCAAGACAAAATACTAGGATGAGAAGTCTTTGATGTTTTTTAGATTGTTCTTTGACATAGGGATTTGATTAAACTAGGTTACATTCTTGAATGCACTCCAATAGTTTTGTTTCATCTATTTTTTCTATTGGTTTTGGCAAGTACCTTTTTGCCCAACGGCATACACGCCTATTTTGAGTTTGGAACTTTTTGTTATGGTGGCAACATTTTTTCCATTTCCTAAATGCTAGGAGATGGGCAATCTCATGGCATATCATCCCGAGAGTGATGTCACTTTTTGGGAATGCCATTCGTTTTCCACCATATGCTGTTCCATTGGAGTAATTGTCAAACGAATAGTAGGCATCTTGAGCTTTGAAGTGCTTAAGTATCTTCCAGACATACTTGGTTGCTTCTTCTGAGGTAGGATACTTGACTTGGTAGAACTCTTGGAATTCAAGATGACTTTCCATGTAGTGTTTCGTAGACCATCCTTTCCAAAGTTCGATATACTCAAACTTGGTCGTTCCATCTTGTTGAGGAATCGGTTTCCACATGGCTCTCATGTTGGTCTCCTTTCACCCTATGTCAAAGAACAATCCTTTACTCACATCTTCATTATAGCAAAATGACGACGAGGATTTTTAAAAACGACAAAAAAAGGCTTCAAAAGTGGATTATTTTGTGAGGGGAAAAAAATAAATTGGGAAAAAGTATGAAAAAACAAACTATTTTTAACAAATCTCGTCGAGGTCAAAAAAAGAAAAGCATCTTTTTTGCTATGTTCTTCTCACAAAAATCTGGAAAAAACATAAATCCAATACCAATAAAAAAATCCTCGACGACAATTTTTGAACTAGTGTCATGTCAAGTTTCTATTGCTCGTCGAGGAGCCTTTGGAAAGTAAAGGGGAATAAAAGATGACTTTTAGTCGTGGGCATAAAAAGACCATCATTTGTAGTAAGTGTAGAAAGGATATCATTGAGATTGAATTTGATAAGAAAGTCCATAGACTTGATATTGATATAATAAAGACATGGGTATGTTATCAAAATACATGGCATAAAGCTGAGGGGTATCAAGAACACAAGTGTAAGGAAATCTAATAGGATAAAGAGAAAGATGGTGAAAAAATGAATATAAGGTCAAAAAAGGCAGATGTTACGATTGATGCGTTGATTGTGACGATACCAGAGAATGAAATAAAATCCATCGTTAGTGTTCTTGTTGCAGTTAAGAAGCGAGCCAAGCCAGACCGCCTCGATGAGTTTATTCTTAATAAGCTTATTTATGCTTTAGAGCATCCAGAGGTTGATGGGGGCAATTGTAGTTATTCAACTTCCTGTAAAGCTACTAGCACTTCTACTATCACTAGCTCAGAAAAATCTCCCATAGCCCCTAAAACACATATTGCTATAGATAAAAAGCAGGTTATAGAGCAGGTTAAGCAAAGAGTAGACCCAAGGGGGGAAAAGAATTTGCAGACCTTCATAACTGAGTCTATTGAATTTGCACATAAGAGTATTGGGGTTAAGGTGGTTCCGAAAGATGCGAGTATAGAATCATTTTATGATTTCTTAGTTGAAAGTAAAATAATTAATGTTGATGGAACCCCAGTAACTAGGTAGATAATAATGTGGATTTGGGTACTTTTATTTTTGTTGATTTTCTTTTTCTCTATTCAGACGAAGACAAAGAGAAAGAGGATATTTAAATGTCACTCAAAATCCTGTTCTCACAATTTTAACGATGATTGTAATCTTCCATTAGTTTGTATATATGATAATGTCATTAGTGGAGTTTGTCTTTATCATTCAGAGGAAGTTCATAAGAGGTTTAAGGAGATTATTCCGAATTTAACAAATAAGGATATGAAAGTGTTGGAGGATATTAAAGCTATCAAAGATATAGAAGGTTTTAAAAATTTTATGAAAAAACATGGAGTTTAAAATGATTTGGATTGTTCTTCTTATTATTTCTTGTGTAGTAGTTACAGCTTTGGCAATTGTTGCTGATATTTTATGTGATGATTAAATTAACCTAAGAATGGAGGAATAAATGAAAAGTGTCGATATTAAAACGAAGGATGAAATAGTTCCAAGATTTCCATATCAGCTTACAGAATGGTTTGAAAAGAAAGAGAAATTAGATTGTTATCTTGAGCCTTTTGTTAAATATAATGATGAGGATTATGGGCGTATTGTTTTTTGTCCAGCGTTGGGTTTTGCTATATTTACAAAAGGCCAGAGGTGTATGCCACAGGTTTAAAGTGTAATAGGGAGAGATTTTTTGTGGAGACAAAACTATTAATTTGTTCTATTTGTGGTAGTGAGATGGACCTAGAAGGGGAGGGTGGTGTTAATGGATATTTCGGCATTTGCCCTATTGCTTTCTGTGTTTGGTGCTACTCGTCTATATGTGATATGATGCATAAGGCTAAGTGCATGAAGTGTCCTGCTTTGATGAAAGCTACTAAAAATAGAAAGAATGGAATAGCAGTAGGAAAAGAGAAGCCATGACCCAACAGACCTTGCGTGATTCAATCGAAAAGACAATCCTTATTTGTATTAAAGAAGCGGTCGCAGGAGAAGTGGCAGACCAAGATAATTGTTATGATGGGGCAACAGATATAATTTCCGCCATCAAGAGAGCGATACCGAAGAAGCGGAAGGAAAGCAACCACGAACGCCACGCCCTTGACTCCAACTATTGTTACAACTGTTCGGAGATTATTAGCGAAGAAGATGAGCGTCTGTATGGAAATTCTCTCTATAATCTCGCTATCGACGACTTCACTAAGGTGTGCGAATGAAAAAATATCAAATCATCTATGCTGACCCTCCGTGGGAATGGAAAACATACTCAAGTAAGGGTCGTATAAAGACATCTGACAGACATTATCCCCTTATATCCTTAGATGAGTTGGGCAAGTTGAAAATTCCATCTGCCGATAATTGTATATTGTTTCTATGGGTTCAGGATGGGCATTTACACAATGCTATTCATCTTGGTGAGGCGTGGGGATTTACTTACAAGACGATAGGTTTCGTTTGGGATAAGCAGAACTTTGGGATGGGTTACTGGACACGCAAGGGTGCGGAAATATGTTTATTATTTACGAAGGGGCGTCCCAAGAGAATATCTGGCGGTGTAAGACAATTTATATCAGAGAAAGTCAGGGAACATAGTCGGAAGCCTGATGATATTAGAAACCGCATTGTTCGGCTCATAGGCGACCTTCCCCGCATAGAACTTTTCGCCCGCCAAAAAACGCCAGGTTGGGATGTATGGGGTAACGAGGTAGAAAGCGATATAAACCTGGACTTCACTAAGGTGTGCGAATGAAAAAATACCAGATAATCTATGCTGATCCACCGTGGAGTTATAAAGTGTGGAGTGAAGATAAGAAAAATGCTCAAGGTTGTGCAAAGCGATATTATCAAACTATGAGAATTGAAGATATTTGTAAATTGCCTATTCAATCAATAGCAGATAAAGATTGTAAATTATTCCTATGGGCTACACCCCCCTGTTTGCAAGAAGCCATACAAGTAATTAAAGCGTGGGGATTTGAATATAAGACCATAGCGTTTTGTTGGGTTAAGACTAATCCTAAAAGCGGAACACCTTTCTACGGAATAGGTCATTGGACAGCAAGTAATTGCGAGTTGGTATTAGCAGGAATGATTAAAGGCGGAAGATTAAATAGACAAGGATGTGTTAGCCAAATAGATATGTCACCAAGAGGATTGCATAGCACTAAACCAACAGGAATTAAAGACAAGATTGTTAAGTTATGTGGCGAAATTCCTCGCATAGAACTTTTCGCCCGCCAAAAAACAGAAGGCTGGGATGTATGGGGAAATGAAGTGGAGAGCGATATAGACTTAATTGGAGGTAGCCATGACTAAGCCAAGCTTGAGGGAAACCCAACAGACCTTGCGTGGATGTATCGCTATTGCACTTGAAGAATATGCAACAATTCGGCATCAATGGATTACTGGGAATAGTCTTACAAAGCAGGATTGTGATAAAGCACTTATTAAATCTACCACCGCCATCCTTTCAGCCATCAAGAAGCGAGTGCCGAAGAAGATGAAATGGAGTTGTGGCTATCAACATCAAGATTGTTATGATGCAGAAAGACGGGGCTACAACGAGTGCATCGACGATTTCACAAAGGGGTTGGAATGATACCCTGTGTTTGTTATATCTGCGGTGAAATGGAGGAGAATTGTATTTGCGGTAAAGAATGGTTGGAATGACCATGTTTAGGGTGATAAATTACCATACCAGATGTACAGATTGCGAATTGGATTGACAAAGTGTATCTAACAGAGGGGTGAAGGATGCATCCATTGACGAAGTTGATAGTTCCACATGATTGGATGTCTGAATACAAAAAGGATGTCAAAGAGTTGGACAAACTCATCGTTGACTACCTCTCAAGCCGAGCGAATAATATAAAAGCATTTCATATTGAGGATAGAACTGATGGAGTAATCGAGGGTTGTCTTGAACTCTCAGCCGGGAAGAAGTGCGAGTTGTGTCACGGAAAAATAGAACGTGGAGAAACAACTCTTGAAGGTGGTTATTGTTCAATGTGTGGAAAATACAAGCCCATCGAACCAGGCATTAAAGAGTGGGATAAGTTCATTGGAAAGAAGCCCATCGAACCCAAGCCGTCTATCACGGAGTGCCCTATATGCAACAAGGTTGTCGATAATGTCATTATGAAGGGAGACGAGTTTCGTTGTGCGGAATGTTGGAAGCCGAAGTTGCCGGAGAAGATGGAAGAAGATGGCGGATACCCAGAGACAGCTCTCATAGCGGTTATCAACGAAGTTATCGAATACTTGCGGGGGAGAGAATGAATACCGGAGATTATGCATTAATAATTTCAATAGTAGTTTTTATATGGTTTTTAGTCTTTAGGTCTTGGGTAATAGATGAGTTAAATAGATTGTGGAGAAAAAATGAAAACAACTAAATATTTTAAGGTTACCGTCGAAGGAACTAAGCAAGAAGCAGATGAAGTTTTCCAGTTAGTGAAATCCTACCATAAAGTAAAAGTCGAAGAAGTTGAGGTGGCGTTCAAGAAAGCTGTTAAACAAAAGGAGAGTAAGAATGAAGCCCAAAACAGGTAGAGATTTCGTTGATAAGATTGCTCCATTAGTTTTGCATCAGTGTTGGTGTTCATTTCAGTTAGGAGCAGGGCAGTCATACAATCTTACTCCTACGGAAGAACAGATGAAATCACTCAAGGATTCTATTGTTACTTTCTTGAGAAATCCAAAAATAACTCCACAGCAAATGCATGAGAACTGGGTAAGATTTAAGACAGCTAATGGTTGGCTATATGGCTTGGCTAAGGATGAGAGTATAAAGATTCATCCAAATCTGATTCCTTGGAAGGATTTGTCTGACATAGAGAAAAAGAAAGATGTGATGCATTTGGAATCTCAGAAATTTATGTTTGAGATAGCTAAGATGGTGAACGAAGATGATGTATCTTAAATGTGAACTATGTGGTAAGTTGTTTAAACATTTAGGTACACATGTTTGGGGTGGTCACAATATGTTAGCTATTGACTATAAAATAAGATTTGGATTTGATAGAAAACATCCGTTATGTTCAGATTATATTAGTGAAAAGCATAGAAAAGATTCTATCAAATTTGAGCTTTGTAAGAAAGGCGACAAGTTTGGAAAGCCATTTTTATTTGTTAAAGGGGATAAGAGATTTTTTTATAAGAGGTCAGAAGAAACTAAGAGAGTTCTTTCTAAGAGATGTTATGATATGGTTAAAGCATCTTATTTAACGGAAGAAGCAAGAAGAAAGACGAGTAGAATACTTTCTAGGGCTAGAATGGGAATAAAGTTGAAACAAGAATCGATAGAAAAGATAAGAAAAGCAGCTAAATTGAGATGGTCTAATAAATTGTGGCGTTCAAATAGAATGAAACAAATTTCTAGAAATGTTAAAAGAGATAGGGGACAAAATGGTTAGCACAAGACTGATTCAGTTCCTAGTGGTTGAATATGTTATCATCATGGTAGTTTGTATTTTTGAAAGGAACTTGGCAAGAAGTCTATATTGGTTTGGGGCTACTGTTCTTCAAATTAGCATACTACTGGGGATGAGATGAAAATAGACCTAATGGAAATATTTATTATTTCGTCACTTATTGTTTTAGTGACATTGAATGCTTTTAATGTGTCTGCTAGAATATGTGAAAAGAACAAAAAACTTAAAAATCAGGTAATCAACTTGACTTTAGATAAATATGAAGAGTATCCTGATGAAAATGTTATGAGAGGTGTGGTTATTGAAATGAAGAAAGACAATCAAACCTATATCCTTTATGCTAATGAGTTAAAACTATGACTAATGGCGAAGATGTGAGAGATTATCGGAAGCTTGGAGAACTACTAAAAGAGTGCGTTAACAGGGTGGTTGATTGTTGGGAGGCAGGAGAGGGGGACTTGATATTAGAAATTCGTGATGGTGATGGTAAGAAGAACGCAAGGATTAAGGGTGGTCCCACATCGAGGATAAGATGAAAAAAAAGGATTTGGAGATGTGTCCTTTTTGTGGTGGAAGAGCAGAACTTAGGGATTATTGTTTCTCAAGAATGCATTATGTTTGTTGTTGCGTTTGTTATTCTTCTACTGATTTGTATCGTTCCGAAAGTAGAGCTATTTTATCTTGGAACAAAAGAAGAGGGAAAAATGAAAAGAAAAAAGATAAAGAAAGTAGATTCCCGTTTACAGAAGTTTTTAGCTATAGTTAGTAGCCTTAGCAATAAGTCTGGATACTTGATGTGTGTAGCCACTAAGGATAATGATAATATAATAGAGTCTAAATATTTAACTATGAATTTTCCTAAACAGGATATTTTGAATACAATAAATGAGTTTAAGAAGTTAGCCTATAAGGATGTCGAGGGTTTTTATAGTGAGAAAAATTAAGTGTTTATGTGGAAGAGATATAACAACTTTTCGTGGATTTAGGTCTGAAGTTGGTGGTAAATATACTTGTAAAAAATGTAAAAGGGATATAACATATAGAAAGCTTGAACAACTTTGTGAAAGAATAAGAAAAGACTATGCAGGATGAAAAGTTTGTCATAGTTAAACTTTTAGATTATAGAAAAAAGATTGGGTTTTCACAAGTTAGGATAGCGAAAGTTCTTGGTGTTGCAAGATTAACAATATTGAGATGGGAAAATGGTCAAAACGAGTGGATGCACAAGAGAAATAGAAAAAATGTTGAAAGATTGCTGAGGTTGAAAAGATGTAGAACTTGTGGAAAAATTTTATAGCGTAATCTAAATCAAGTAGAGTTTTGGCTTTAGCCGTGCTCAACTGATTCAGGTCATCGAATTGGTTGAGCTTTTTTATCATCCTATGAAAGATTGCAAAATTTGTGAAAAGCGTATTCATTGCAAAAAGACTTGTAAAGATGTTGAGAAGATTTTGTCTGGTCTTGACCATAGCTTGAATAGTCATTATAAAGTATTGTTCTTTGACCCAGATTTGCTTGATAAGTATCCAATTATGTTTTCGCACTTATATGAGAAAAAAGAGCTATTTGAAGATGAGGAGTTTGAGATAATGAGGGTGAGGTTTTTAGATTGCTTTAAAAAGCTGAACTCATTACAGAGGTTCTGCCTTATTTTATATTATGGGCTATTTGGGAATGGTGTTATGAAACAAGAAAATATAGCTAGGGAACTAAGTATCTCACAAAATGCTGTATCGTTTCACATTAGGCATGGTAGGAGTAGGCTTAAAATACTTCTTAAAGATTTTTAGTAATGTTTAAAATTTAGTATATATTGTTAAAGGAGCTATGGCTAAAAATTATTCAGAGCTAGAAATATCTAAGAATTTTATATCTGAGTTAAAGTTAAGAATTTCTAAATGTGACGAAATCAATTATAAGGATATCCCTTGTGATTTCATAGGTTATGATGAGAATTATTGGTATATATTTGAGATAAAATCAAATTTTGGTGATTGTGAGAAAGCAGTAATGCAATTGCTAAGATATTACGATACATTAAGATATAGCAAATATAATAGACCTGTTGAGTATGAAGAACATTTAAAATACCCAGATGTTAGCATTAGAAGCAAAATATATACAGGTGGGCAAAGGCGTTTAGATATAAAAAGGATTAGAGACATAGATAGTAGAAAAACAGAGAAACCTTGTGGGAAAAGGGAAATCAAGCTATTTTTAATCTATAATGGTTTTAATATGGTTGAGTATCTAAAATATTATTCTTTGTATAGGGATTATTTAATTAATCCCAAGCATCCAATAATTGAATTTTATTATCTGGATGAAAACAAAAAGCCAATTAAACTATAATTTTATGCCAGAAATCCAAGTGGAAAACTCTCCAGAAATCCTACCTAAAAATGAAATTTCAACCCACAAAGAAACTTTTCTAGAGCCTATTGATAATAGAGAAGTTAGCGATGAAACAAGGAAGCATTATATTAAAATTTACAATATGCATTCCTTGTGTCATTTGTCATACTTACAAATATCTGAGGAGCTTGGAATACATTGGAATACTGTTTATAATGCTTGCAAGTGGATTCGGGATAATTCGTTTATTTTATCTACTGAGGAATATTTTAAGGACGCCGAAAATCTCATAGGAGCAGAGCTTAGGAAGTATGATGAGATGATAGAAGAAGCTAGAAAAGGAGAGATTGTTATAGTCAATGGCAATGTCTTGATGGCTGATGGGAAAGAGGTCAGGAGGGTTAGCAAGGGGTATATCAGGATGTTGATGTCGGATAAGAGGGAGTACGTCAAGTTGTTGTTTGATATCAGGGGTCTCTCACAAAGGTCTCAGTTCATCTTAGCTAAGAGTGAGACCAAGATAAATACCACCATGAATTTTTCCATAGGGGAGTCTGCGAATGATATGGAAGAACATGATAGGCAAGCCCTCATAAAAATTTGTAGGAAGTATGGAAAATCCCCTTCTTAAAATATCTCCTGTTGAATTGTGGCATAAGGAGTGGACCCTTCAATACCCACTTTATGATGAACGTCCTGTGGATATAAAGACGTTTGTTAATTCGGCTGAGTATTTGAACGCAAGGAATGAGTGTTGGGACGTTATTAAAGAGGATTTAAGCGAGGTATTCCAAGGTTATGACGACCCTTTGATGGAGTGGAAGTATAACGAAGCTGTGTTTGATGAGGGAATTGGGGCTGGGAAGTCTTACAAAGCATCTATCATCATAACATACATGCTTTATAGGATTCTCATCTTGAAAGACCCCCACAGGTTCCTCCACTTGGCGAAAGGCTCTGGGATTTACTTCATGAATATGTCAGTACGAGCCCAGCAAGCCACTAAGGTTGTCTTTGGCGAGATAGCCCAAAGAGTAAAAAATAGCCCTTGGTTTACAAGCAGGAACTATCTTCCAAGACTAGACATCAAGTCTGAGCTCCAATTCCCCAAAAATATCTTCATTGTTCCAGGCAATTCAAAAGAAACCTTCCCATTAGGCTTTAATCTCCTAGGTGCTGTTATGGATGAGGCAGCGTGGTATACGGAGACAGATACCCACGATGTTGCTGAGGAAATCTACAATGCACTGCACAATAGGATAAAAAATAGGTTTGGGCTCCGTGGGATGCTGGCTATGATTAGCTCCCCTAGATATATCGATGACTTCATTGAGAAGAAGATGAAGGAGGCTGAGACAAATCCTAGGATATATAGCAAGCGTAGGACAAGCTGGGAATCTAAGCCCCAAGATAGGTTTAGCGGTGAGAAAATCGATATAGAGGGGTACTCCATCCCAATTGAGTATAAAACTGAGGCAGAGCGTAATTTTGACAGGTTTAAGAGGGATATCATGGCTATTCCCTCTTTAGCCCTAGAACCCTACTTTAAGCAGTGGAACTTGGTGGAGCAGATGTTCACTGATACCATAAGGAACCCAGTCAAAAGTGGGATGAAATTGCACGAGTGGTTTGGAGGGAACCCGAATTATCAATATTACCTGCATATTGACTTGTCTCTCGTGACCGATTGTACTGGCATAGCAATGGCTCACAACGAAGGTGAGCTTGTTGTTGTTGATTTAGCCATGAGGATTAAGCCTCCACATAATGGCGAGATAGATTTGGGCGAGATTAGGGCGTTGGTTATTGAGCTTAGGTCAAGATTTTTCAGTATACAAAAATGCACATTCGACCAATTCCAGTCTGCATCTTCTATTCAAGAATTGAATAAGATGGGAATACCTTCTGAGCAGTTGTCAGTTGATAAAACCCTAGCACCCTATGAGACCCTAAAAGAGTTGATATACGCTGGCAAGGTCAAGACCTATAAAAACGATGATTTGTCTCTTGAGTTGCATAGGCTTGAGCTGGTTGAGGGTAAGAAAGTGAATCACCCTGCTAATGGCTCGAAGGATTGTGCAGATGGTGTGGCTGGGGCAGTTTATAATTGTATGCAGAATAGAAACATTTTTTCATTTGGATTTGCTGGTGGTTCTTTGCCAGTTCAGAAGACTACAAAAGAAGCATTGGCAGAAGCTGCAACAGAGCCAGCGGATGGCAGGGTTCCGTATGGATATTACAGAAATAGGCGTGCGACTTGGTAATCAAGGAGTAGACAATGTTGAAATCTCTAAATAGATTTATGAATGAGCAGTTTTGTAAGGGTGGTCCAGGAAGTGG
>Ga0315284_10006010_pt1 | contig 17269 bp, 14 predicted proteins | sample YL17G09_16_MG_FD_203696 | JGI IMG/M metagenome (GOLD analysis project Ga0315284, IMG submission 203696) | Sediment microbial communities from Yellowstone Lake, YNP, Wyoming, USA - YL17G09_16 | ecosystem: Environmental > Aquatic > Freshwater > Lake > Sediment | place: USA: Wyoming | collected...
ACTTCAGTTGTTGGAGTTACAGCCTCATCAGTAGGGGCAGCTTCTGGAGCAGCTCCTAGATCAGCTTCAGGAAGAGGAGCAGGAGCAGGAGCAACTGGCATTCCAGCAGCTTGTGCTTTAACGGTTTTTGCTTTTTTGATTGCCTTAGCAACTTTTTCTAGACCAAGAGACTTAACAGCTTGAATCAAATTCAAACCATAATTCTTAGAATCAAACCATTCTTGGTTAGTTGTGCTATCATCAATCTCGGTAGCAGTAGCTTCTAGCTCTGTGCTATAAGCTTCTTCTGCAGTAACAGATAGAAGTTGTTGTTCGCCTGCAAAGACGGTCCAACGATTCTTACTTGGATTAGCATGCTTCTCTAGGCGAGCGCGAAGTTTAGCACGAAGAAGTTCTTTTTTAACTTGCTCGTCTGAACCAAGGCCATAACCTGGATGCATTCCTTCACTGCCAGATTCCATACCTTCACCGTGAAGATGTTTATCATCTTCCCAATATTTTGTATAGTTCTTGTCTGCCATCTCAAAAGAGTTCTTTAGATCAGGCTCGACAGTACCTTGCATATAAGATACTCGCTGTAGAAGTGCTTGGCGAATTGCTTTGCGATCTCCTAGTTTAGCGCGTTGATACATTTTCTTAACATCTTCATCTGAACCTAGGCCATAACCAGCATGTAGACCTTCAGTCCCATTGCCGTCCAATCCTTCACCAGAAAGATGCTTGTCATCTTCCCAGTATTGCATATAACCCTTGTCGGCCATATCAAAAGAATTCTTTAGATCTGGTTCTACAGTGCCTTGCATGTAAGCCTTTTTTTCTTGTGTCTTCTGACTCATAAATCTGCCTCCAATTTCGTTTATCTGATTTTCTAGGTTTGCGATCTTATTTAGAAGTTCACTCGTAAGTGATTGTTCTTGTGCTCTAGACTCTCCTGCCATTTTAGCTAGGTGAGTCTGTAAATCTACGATTTGTGATTCTAGTCTACCAATAGAGTTTAAAATCAATTGATTTTCTGGCTGAGATGCAGTTGCTTTAAGATTTTCTAGATCTTTTTTTGCATTTTGGGCTTGTGCTATGATAGTTTTTATCATTGCGCGAGGATCTGCTGCATTTCCAACCATTGAAATTTCAATGAAATTTAATCCATTATTTACTTCGTAACAGCGCTTCTCACCTGCACGAGATAATCCTTTACCAGCCTTAACGTGATTACAATAATCATGCTCGGTTACAGCCTTGTTTCCACATAGAGAGCAAAGACTATAGTTGACCTGAGTACCCATACTAACTTGAGTAGAATATCCAGCAGAAACCTGTCTAGCAAGTTCTGGATAGTTTACCTTATCAAGAGCAATAAGTAGATCTACACCTTTAGATGAATGATCGTATTCAGCATCTAAAATAATTCCACGAATATTTTCAACTTCGCTAGATTTATGATCTGTGAATAGACCTTTTCCAATAAAAGTCTGGAATGCCTTGATAGTTTTGAGAGAGTCTTTTGGATCTGTTACTTCTTTGAGAAGTTCGTATTCGGGAAAAGCATCTCCATTTTGATTAATCCATGGCTCAACTTCAGAAGCTTCGCACCAGAGACCATCTATAGGATTTCCATGAGATTTAACTAAAACATGATTACAAGTAGCACACTGGCCTTTGCCATTATCGTGAGCTATGTGGCCAAGCTTTGGACTGTATTTTTTAGATACTGGATCAATTGCTGCATGCTCCATAGAATGGATGCCACGAGCAACAAAATAAAGAAACTCATTGGAACGTGGTGCAACTTTCCGAATTTCTGAAGCTAATCTTTTAAATCGTTCAGTAATTTGAGGGGAACTTAATGCCTGCTCTGCTGAGAGCTCATTTTGAGTACTTAAGACTAAATCTGAATTGGCTATTTTGATAAGCATATATATTCCTTAATCAAATTTCTTTAAACGAAGGGCTTCACCGGCTTCATCAAAGATACTATGTGTTTTATCTTGGTAACGCTTATAAGCATCATAGTACTCTTTAGCTTTTAGAGCGTGTTCTTTTGCTTTTTCTAGAGCTTCTCTGCGTGGCTTATCAGCAATACGCCACTTCATTCCACCAAGACGATCATCTAGATCTTCTAGACTAACTTCGTCAAATTCAGGTTCTGGTTCAGAGGGAGTTGAAATATCTGGATCCTCAACTTCTAGAACTTGTGGATCAACAATATCTTGAACTGAGAAAGATCTAGATTCTGAATCTTCAGGAAACATGTCTTCATCCATTAAAGGACGCATACACATGTTTGTACAGGAATGACCTTCTTTATCCATTAGAGGACACATACCAGAGGCTTCCTTAAGAAGTTCCTGTAAGAGGGTGTCTGCAGACCTAGCAAGCTCTGGATCTGTTCTATCAAGTTCGTCTGCGATCTCAAGAAGTGCTGTTGCAATTTTCTTGATTCGAGAATTAGAAGAAATCTTTGGTTCTTTTTTTTGTTTCATAATTAATTGCTCCTGTATTAAAAGTTGTTTAGCTTCCTCGCGTGCTTTTGAACTTCCGGAATTTTTATATGTTGTATACACTTTTTTCTGAAATTCAGGGCGTTGAAGAGTTTTATAGGCTTGCAAGACAGCTGTATCAGTACAATGCTCATCCATCCATTTATCTGCAGCTGATTTTCTTTGATAAGTTTGAACTACTTCATCAAAGTTTTCTTGAGCTCTTTGAGTGAAAGTTGTGTACCACTTTAAAAATTCAGCACCATCAACAATTTCTGCAAACTGATTTAGATATACAGATTTAGAATGGCCCTTAAATTCAGAGGAACTTGCAAGTTCTTTGGTTACTTCTTTTTTTGCTAAATTAAGAGCTTTATCTAACTCTAGAGGATCGGCAGAATCTTTAAGAACATATTTAGGAATTGGAGGAAGATTTACTTGATCCTTCCTGTCATTCCAACGTGGAGAAATTGGGCGAGATTCTTGTCCAACCTGATCATAAAAACTTTTTAAATTATTTACAGCTTTTTGAACGCTTGGAGAAGTTTCAAGAATAGATTCAGCTTTTTTCGTAAAGCTAGCTAGTCTAGCAGCAACAAAGGGGCTTTTGTCCTTGAAATGATTAATTAACGGACTTAGATTCAGTTTCTTTGTCATCTGACTTCTCCTTGTTGTCCTCTTTATTTACTTCTTCATCTTTTACTAAAAGATCAGAAGCCTTGATTTCTGCAGTAACTATCTTCTTAAGCATAAATTCCTTATTGAGTTTCGATTAAATCTGCATGAGCGACTTGCTCTGATGTTTGCTTAATTATATTAGCAAACGCATCTCTAACTGATCTTATCTTCTTTAGAACAGGTTGAAGCTCCAAGACTCCTTGATCGTGATTTCTTTCTATCTTTTTCATCATCATATCTAACTCATCATAAAGTAAAAACTTATCTATCTTTACCTTAGCAGGAGTAATCTTCATTTTTAAAGATCTATCAACTTCGCGTTGAAGTTGAACTAAATGAGCTTCATATGCAGAAAGTGCCTCGTGATTGTATTCTTTTGTAACTTTTCTCAAAACCACTCTATAGATTGAAAATAATTGATCTATGGCAGCTTGAATTGTATTTACGTTATCTTCACCGAAATAACTAAAATGTACTAAGTTTTTTGAATAAAAATCTCTAAGTTCGTCAAACATTAGAAAATTAGTTCTAGCAAGTTTCTGATTTTCCTTTTTTGGATCTTCCTTAGCTACTGGAGGTAGAGACAAAGAAGGAGCCGAAGGAGGAGGTGTTGAAGGAGCTGGCGCTGGCGATGCAGGAGGAGCGGGAGCTGGTTCAACTGCCGGAGCAAACTGGGCTATAGATACTAGATATTTATCAATAGCATTTGCTTGTTTGATAAAACCTTTTTTATCAAGCATGTCTGCAATTTGTTTTAATGATTGAATATGTTCCATAGCTCTTTTTATTAAAAAATCAATACTTTTTATTCTGGGGTTGTTGGTGCTGCTGGAGTTTCTGCTCCACCAGCTGGCTCAGGACCTCCGGGAGGAGCTCCTAAGTCTGATGGCGGCTCTCCGCCTGAATCGGGGGCAGGTTCTTCTCCGCCTCCGGGGCTACCTCCTAATCCACCTAGATCAGGCATACCGCCTCCGCCCATATCTCCTCCGCCTGCTCCGCCAAGATCCATACCAGCATCTGAGCCTGCATCTTTGCCTTCTTCCTCAATATCTAAGGACTTTTCAAGAGAGTCTAATTCCCGAGTATCCATAATTGGAGTTTCTGGGGCAAGCGTCTTAAGCTGAGCAATATCCATATGTTGCATTGCTTCTATTTCTTTTTTAAGAACAATAGAATCTCTAGCTTCCATACGCAATCTAGCTTGTTCACTTTCATAATCAGTATCTAACAGCTCGTACCAAGTTCTCATAGAGATCTTGCCGGAACCTGGAGTTGCTGGATCAGCTAGACCTCCGGAAACAGCATTCAAGTATGTATCAGTTTCTTTTAAGTTTATCTTGCCCCACTCTACTGTTGGTACAATCAATTTTTGCTCGCCATTTTCAATAACGTAAAAATCTTGAATTTTTGCAATAGGTTCCAATATCTTTTTTTCGATCCATTTTTTTAATTGGAGTTGGAAATTTCTATAACGATCTCTAAGTACTTCTAACCCTACAGAAGCATTTGCATAAGATCCATAATCCTGATCAAATAAAGATGATGGAACCATTAGTCCTATCATTATATTTTTCATGCACATTTCAAGATCAGAATTCATATCTAAAGTTTGTCCGCTATTTGAAATCTTTTGAATCTCAACTAAACCGTGAGTTACAACAGTATATCCCATATCTCCCATAGAATCTAGAACTTGCTCTTGCCATTGACGAATATCATCATCGGTTGGTTTCCAGTTTTCGTTTCCTAACTTAACTAAAGTTAATGGATTTATAAAGTTATCTGCTTGAGTGATTTTGGCCTCTCTAATCTTATCATAAAGAAGAAGGTCTCTATAGCAAGAAGTTATTAAGGAAATACCTCGAGTATCATATGGAGATGACAGCATTTTAATATGAGATACGTTGAAATTATCAAGAGGGATATCTTCACCCTTTTGAAGGTGAGCAAGAAGTTCAAAGGGAAGCTGCTCTCTTAATGTTCTACTAACGATATCATTTGAGCTAATTACCTTTTTAAGATTTTCATCTGGAACTAGACTAATGATAGGGTCTTTGGAAAGAGGACTTGGATGAGCTACACGAATAAAATCGGGATTGTGGACTACAACAAAGTCCCATATACCTTGATCTTCGTTGAGTTCTGCATATGGAAAAACTTCGCCTAATTTAAAATATTCTACACCCATTTCTAAAAGAGTTGCTTGAAAGTTCATTTTTTCAAGCATATCTTCGAAGAAGTCTAGTATTTTCTTATGTTTACAAATTAGTTTAAATTTACCAGCGGTATATGATGCATGAAGATTGATAGCAGAACGAACCATAGGATTAGTTGCATAGTAATTACGATTCCATGCATTCTGCGTACGAAGATCTCTAGGTAAATTTAAAGAACTGTCAAGATAAAGTGGACTGTATACTTTAGGCTGCGTACGAACTACAGAAGATGAAGCGGCTCCAAGTTTTGTTTGTATACTTGGAGAAACTTTAGTATCATTAGTTTTGATAATAGTAGATTCAGGATCAGGATTATTAGCTACTGTTCTTCTTCTATTTTGCTTTTTCTTGTCATCTGCCATAAAATATCTATCCCTTAGTCGTCAATATAAAGATATCCAACTTATTCTTACTATATTCTTTTTTTTTACTAAGTCTATAGTCTGATTATTATATTATAAGTTTTTTAGGTAAGTCATAGCTTCAGATAGGGAGTCAAACTCTTCGACAGAAACTTCGTTTGTTTCTTTATCAATTACTTTTACGGTGATTGAATCGTCTCCGTTTTTTGAATCAAATGAGAGGGTTGAGTATAGTTTTTCATCTTCTATGACATATGAGAGATGTTTGCTCAGTGTTTTTTTGGTTGATTCCAGTAAATCATTAGCTTGCTTTACTCTGCCTTTTTTGTAAAGATTAGAAGCTATTTTTTCTACCTTAGCATATAAAATAAAGGGTGTTTTATTGTATAGTTGCTTTATTGCTTCTATTCTTTCTTGTCTAGAACCTGAATGTAAGGATTCATTAGTAGGTTCTGGAAGATTGTCTTGCGACAAAAGTTGCTCATAGGTTTGAGGCTCAAGATTTGGAGAATCTAATGAGTTGGCTGGTAAGCCCGATGATGATTGTTGAGAGAAGTCGTTAGTTGGAGCGTAGTTATCAAAAGAAGAAAGCTCTTCTTCTAGTCCTAACCACATATCTTCAAAGTATTTTGTATCTGACATAATTCCTCTTTATTTAAAATAAACTAGTGCTAATTGATATATACTATAGATGGCACTAGCTGCTGCACCAAGACCTATAAAGATTTTGCTAGCTGCTATTATCCATCTTTTTGGTCTTTCGAGTTCTTCTACTTTAGCTCTTAAGTCTTCTTGATTTTTTTCAAATTCTTTGTGATTTTCATCAATCTTATCGCTTATTATTTCTATTTCTTCAGAATAATGAGATAATAATTCTTCATGTCTACCATCAGTAAGACTTAATTGTGTGGTTTGCATATCTGTTTTTTGGATATGTAGATCTAGCTTTTTGTCCAATTCACTTATGCTCTCTTTTGCTTCGTCAAGATATTCTCTTAATTCATCAGATTGAGAAAGAATTTTATTAAGTAAATCTATATGTACATCTCTATCCATACTATTTCCTACTTTATCAATACAATTATGCGCGATCTTCCCCGTATGTTTCAGGTTGTTGAGTATATTTTGGAGTCTGTGAGGTCTGCTTGTCAGCTTTTAACTTCTTAATAAGAAGCCTAAGTGTACTACAAACTTCAGAACTAGCATCTCTAATTTCACTAAACATTTCTTGTCTAGTTGGATCTTCGAAATTATTCTTCCAAATCCTTGTCTTCAAAAGCTCTAATAACTTTTCCATTCTTTTCTCCTTTCTCTGAGTCTTCAAAAGAAGGTGAGTTCAAATATTTAACTAGGATCTTTAATTGGATATTCATTTCTTTGAGTTCTCTTACTGTATCTCTCCCCATATCTGAGTCTTTTTTCATTAGGATTCGATCTTTTTCGTTTTGACGAATTTGGCTCATCATCAAGATAGGTGCTTGAAGAGAAGCTATACAAGATAATATTAGATTTAAAAAGATAAAAGGGAATGGATCAAACTTAGCGCCAGTAGAAAATGTGTTGAATACAATCCAACCAATTAAAATACAAATGAATGAGAGCACAAATGTCCAGCTTCCACCAAATTCTGCTATTACATCTGCGAGGAGTTCGCCTATCAGTTTTACTTTGGATTTTTGAGACATTATGTACCTCCTATTGAGATGTACTAACTCTTACTATGGTTATAATAATATCAATATGTTTAAACAGAAAAAAGCCCTTCAATTTCTTAAAGGGCTTTCTGACAGCTCTTGCGAGCTAGTATAACGACTCTACAGCTGCCTAGCTGTACAGTCTGATTTTTACCTCTTTACAGCTAAATCTGTCTCTCACCAGAATTATACTTTAGTGCTTCGAGGCTTAGAGAATTATTTAAGACGCTTCAATAATCTAGCAATAGACATACGAGCTTTACGAATTGCAGCGACCGATATATGTCCTTTGTTGTTCCAACCATCTGCATCACAAATTGTACACCAAGTTTTTCCATTTTGTATACCAGTATCTGCCCATTGATGTTGATCTTTTGCACAAGGCTTAATCTTAGCCTTATCTCCAGGCTTTGCAAAGCGAGATTTAAAAAGATGTATTCTAGATTCAGTAGGATGAGCCTTTCCCTCTATTCTATCTCCAAGATCTTTAATAGTAGAGGTTACTAGATCTATGATTGATCGGCCTGCGACTCCATTATACTCTATTCTTGTTACATTTGCTGGTGGAGTTGCAGATGTAGAGCTCTTAATTGCTTGTTGCTTATGAGCTCGAGATTGATATACAGGTTTGAATCCTTTTTTAGATCTAACTGCTACAAAATCTTTTAGATTAGAGATACGACGATCTGATATGGTTATTGGATTATGCTTACCTTTAGGAGAAGCATGTACAGGCATGACTGAGCCGTAACCAGAACCGGGATGAGATCTATATGTAGAAGGATCTACAGCAATAATGCTAGAATGACCTGTATGATTTGTATATTCTAGATCGAATGTAGCTTGAGCAGATTTAAAAAAGGCTAAAGATAATAGTCTTTTAGCTAGAGTTGGATCTATCTTTTTTATTTTTTGAGCGAGCTTAAATAATTGAGTATTTTTCATTAATTTTCCTTTATAGCACTGATATATTAATATATAGATGTGAAGATATCAATACTTCTTTTTTTGTTCAAAGTGTACTTCTTTGATCTTATTGCGTAAAACAAAAAATCTACTTTCGATGTGTTGATGTCTTAATAATTTGCTTCTGTGTACTAGCGACATCAATCCTAACTCTCTTAATCTTTTATATTCAAGAATTTTGAAATTACTCTTCTTATATCCCCTATTTAGTGTATAGGCTAAGATAGTTTCGGCAACATATCTATCTATAAGAGCAAGTTGTTTCTCATCTGTAACGTGTTTTAGATAATAGTCAACAATTGCAACAGATTTTAAGTTTTCGGTAAGACCCTTATTAGCCAGCTCTATAATTTTAATAGCTCTCTCTTCTATAGGAAGTACGCTCCATTTTTTGCGAATGCCTTTTTTAACTCTTCTTTTGGCAAGATTAAGTATTTTTCTTACTTTATCTCTCGATAATCCTACACTTTTATCTGCTCGATATTCTAGTCCTAGATGTTTAAATTTACTTGTATGCTCAAAGCTTGCATCTTCTATCCTCTTAGTAGATAGAATAAAGTTCTTATTATGTGAGGGTTTCAAATTAAGCTTTAGAAGATTAATCTCTCTATCAAATGATTCTATAATTTCGAGAGCCTTAGAGCGAGAAGGAGTTATAATTAAAAAATCATCTGCATATCTAAAGTATTCAACATCGCTTTGTGACTCAAATAATTTATCTATTTTGTCAAGATAGATATTAGCAAAGAAGCAGGCTATCGGAGATCCAAAAGGAATGCCCTGTTGAGCAGATAGATCGATAGAGGAGGCGTCTTGATATTTAAAATTAATACGTTGATTTAAAATATCCAATACATCTGGATCTTTTATAATATTAGATAGTTGTGTTTTTAGTATTTCGTGATTAATAGATGGAAAGTAGTTTGAAATATCGCGCTTAATTATATATAGAGTTTCTTGCCTAGCAATACATTTCGCTATCTTATCCTGACAAAAATCGACGCCGCCGCCTTTTATCTTATAGGCATAGCTATTTTTACTAAAAAAGGTATGATATTTTGAAGATAAGACATTATAAAGTAAAGCATCTGCTAGACGTTCTTCCCACGGAAAAAGATATACAAGCTTTTCCTTCTTATTTACTATAAGCTTTTTAACTTTAGCAGAGCGGAAATTAAATTTTTTACTTTTTAGTTGTGAAAAAAGTTCTTTAGCCTTTTTTTCTTGAGCAAAATCATAAAAATTCTTATCATCGATGCCCTTGGAAAAAGCTTTGGATGGAGAGAAGAGAAACTTGGTATATACTTTGAGTGCTACTTTATAGAAAGTAGTTTCATTACATATTTCATTCCAAGTGATATTCATCTTCTTCTCCTTTAAAGGGAGAATAGTGATAAGTAATAGATTGTCAGATAGATAACAACTTTTTTGCAAACTTGATAGCTAATCTTGCATCTTGTATAGATGCTTTTCTACATTGAGAGCATAGAGGGCTATCTCCCTTATAGTTAGGCGGGAGGGACATTAACTTATTGCAACTCCTACATTCTTAGATTGTCAAGAGCTTCCTTTGCAGGACCAACTTCTAGAATTGATTTAGGACGATTGGCCCACTTACTTACAAGTTTTATCATGTTGTATTCCTTTTTTATCCTACGGGACCGGTTCCATCTTCGTTCATGCGGGTTGATACCTGGCGATTTGAGTCATTAAAAATATCTGTAGATCTAGGCATATAATCATATGAGTGTTCAGCAGGATGTTTTTGATCTATTGGATACTTTCCTTTAAATCTATTTTCTGCTATCATATCCAAAACTTTCTTAAGTTCTGGAGAAGAAGTTACAGCAAGATCAGAAAGCTCATAAAGACTATCAAATCTAAAGTCTTGTGCTGCAGAAATAAAATGATAACCCTTTTCTTGTATTAGAATTGAGGAGCCGTATTTTGCTATACAAGCTATACTCTCATCTAAAGAAGACGTAATTATATCCTCTAAGGAGGTTGGACCTTTATTCATTTTAGTCAAATTAACATAACTAGCTAAACGAGAAAATAAGGCCTCATCATCTAAGTCACATCTGCCTTGATTATTATGAATTTCAATAAATTGAATGTCTGGTATTGTTTTGTAGAATTCGATTTTGGCGATTGTCTTTTCATTATAAAGATCATTTACGCCTGAATTTTCTCTATCTCCAATTGATCCAAATACTTCAATAATAGCTCTTGGATTATTGCTATCGTCAGTTAGTACAAAGTCTGGTACAAAGTTGGCGAACTTATCGCTATTTGTGGGAATCTTATTTGTTAGACGAGGAATAAAGTAGGCAATCTTGTATCTATCAAGGAATTTCTTTACACGAATTTCTTCAGTAGAAAGCCTAAGTCTGGACATGTCTTCATTGTAATAGTCTTTATAATCCGGAGCTATAGAGCAAACTAAATCTGCATATGACTTAATCTGACCTGCTTCTACAAACTTTTTTACTACATCCTTAAAACTTTCAAGCTTTCTATTAGATTGTAGCGCGCTCCTATATATACTATGGTGATTGGTTAAGAATGGAAGTGTTATAGGATAGTCTGATGCATTTAATGCTGCTAGAACTTCCTTAACTTCGTCTAGAGTCCATTCGTGTCTTTTCTTAATGCCATTCCTTATGTATTCTTTAGCTTCTTCTAGGGTGTTTATTGGACTATCTAGATCCATAGTTCCATCATCGTTTCTACAATGTCCACAAGCTAATATTGCCTCTGCCATGGCTTCATCTTGAGATTGAAACCACTCTCTATGAGAAGGAGCAGAAGGTGGAGTAACCTTTAGAAGTATGAACTTGAGACGCTGAGGAAGTGCTGACTTATTCATAGGCTTATTTGCAAGATAAAGATCTTTAAGTTGTTCTATGATTTTTTCACGAGACCAATTCTCTTGCTTATATTCTTTTAGGGAGGGATCTTCCTTATATAGTCTTACTATTCTTCTTTGAACTTCGCTTGGAGTGCGGCGGAGTCTGAGAGCTATATTTCTCCAAAGCTTCTTATGAGGAACTTCTTCCTTACGACCTTTAATGTAAAGATCTTTGAGCTCTTTAACATCTTCTTCAGTCCACTTTTTATAGGCTAATTTAGTAAAGGATTTAAGCTTAGCTATCTTCCAGTAGTCGTGTTCTTCATTTTCGAGTTCAGGATCCTGGTGTTTATATAAAAGTGATTTGGTTCTTTCTTTTTCAAGCTTTAACTTTTCTGCTGGACGATCGTAAGTTTCTATAGCTTTCTTTTCATCAACTTCACTTATTAGACCTTGAGTAGAAGCAGTAGTTAGAAGAACTTTATTATTAGGATCTTGTTTTTTGGCCATTTCTTTAATAATATTCATTAAGACATACTTCCAATCATGGAATACATTGCGAATTCTATTTACAACTGGCTTTGGGAAATCATAATTATTTGCTCTTGCTAGTTTATCACTTTGCATTTCTACAATATACCAAACTTTCTTTTCTTCATCAATATCTATTCGAGTGTGACAAATTTCATTTTGATCACGGTGTGTTTTTATTTTAGAATAAGCATTAAAAATTTCATCTCCAAGTAAGGCTTTTGTTTGTTCGTTGGGAATAAGAAGAACTACTGGTTGTATATAGTCCCCAGCAATTGCGTGGACTTTAGAAAGTACTTTTACATCAAAAGGAAATTTTTGAGAAGATATATTAGTATATTGTTTAATTCCTTCAATTTGTTTATTTTTTTCTTTATATTGTTCTACTAAAGATTTGTTTACTATTTTCGGATCATCTAATTTAAGACCTTCTACCCAAAATTGCTTACTTCCATCAGCAAATTCTTTAGCTGGTCCATCGTCTCTATGAAGCTTACCATCTATCCACCAGCCACGATAACCATTTTTATATTCTTCAGCTGGGCCATCTTCTCTATGACGCTGACCATTTATAAACCAAATCTTATCTCCATCAGTAAATTCTAAAGCTGGTCCATCGTCTCTATGAAGCTTACCATCTATCCACCAAGCTTTACTACCATCACTGTACTCTATAGCTGGACCATCTACTCTATGACGCTGACCATTTATAAACCAAATCTTATCTCCATCAGATTCTTCTACAGCTGGTCCATCAAGTCTATGAAGAGTAATCTTAGATTTATCTAACTCGTGCCACTCATCCTTAGTAAGTTCTTGTTTACCACGTTCTTTAGTATAAACAATAATAAAAGGTTTTTCTTGAGCCAATTTTGTAAAGGATTTAATATTTAAAATAGCTGTAAGCTTTTTTTCGTACTGCTCATGTTCTATTTCTTCCATATCTTTTAGTTGCTCTCCTGTAATCTCTAGGACTTTACCGTTAGGAAGTCCTAGGAAGCCTCTTTTAGTTGGAAGAGAGTTAAAGAAATCAACCCCATATCTATCTTCTTTTAGAAATTCTTCTAGAGTATTGGACGAAGTAAGATAATAAAGACCTACTAGTTCAGACCTAGAGGGATCTAGCCAAGCCTCGTGCCAAGAGTCTAAATCTAAATTATCTAAATTATCTAAATCAACATCAAGATTTATTTCTCTTTTTCCAGAAGAACTTCGATGGCTTTCTACATCAAAAGGAAAATAATAGGAAGGTTTTCCTCTCCAAATATATCCTATATTAGCGGTAACCTCCTCTACATTAAAAACTTTTTGGCCTGTGCCGAATGGAGTAACACAAATTTCGCCTCGTATGCTTTGATCTTCTAAGGTTAGTGCATTTTCAGCTATTTGAAGCCAAAGTCTTGGGGGTCCATTGTATTTGAACGGAGTGATATCTTGTTTGATAATATTTTGTTCTTGAGCTAATTTAGTAAAGGGTTTAATTTCCATATTATTCCTGAGCTACCTTTTCTGCAAGAGACCTACATTTAGACTCTTTGCAAGTTAACCACAAAGTCATTTCTGGTCTACTCTTAATATTACGAAGATGCTCTAAAGTTTTTTCATCAATAAATTGTTTTAGCTTAAAGTATATGGAGCTAGATATTGGGGGTGTTGTTGCTATTATATCTTCTATGACCTCTGTATTATTTGATTTTAGACTGTCTAAAAAACTCTCTGCAATACTTATCATTTTTCTAAAGTAGTTGACTTTTTCCATTATTCTTTTAAATTGAGGCTCTAGTATACTCTTTTGAGATTCTAGCTTTTGAGTATTGAGCTTTAGAAAATCGAGGTTGAATGGAACTTTATCGTCATCCTCCCAGTTTGCCATACCTGCCCAGATATCGAAGAACTCCTTTGATAGCGAGATGAATCTATTATCTGAGCAGTATTTTTGCATGATCTCAGAGCCTGAATACCCAAAGGTTTTTGTCATTGCATAAGAAAGACCGAGAACCTTTCCCATCTCTTCATTAGAAAGAGAAGCTTCTTTTTCTTGAGGATAACCTTTAAAATCTACAATAGCCTTAGTTACTTCCTTATCTAGATAATCTAAGACTTGGTCGAGGAAGTCGTTTTTTTCTTCAACTACTGATCTTGTTATATTATATTCTTTCATTTTTTTATGTAAAGATTCTCTTTTAACTTGCATCCAAAGAAGCTTAATCATGGCTTTATCTTTACCATATAGTTGAGGCTTTGATTTAATCTCTTTAATCTTAAGAACTTTAGGGTCATTCCTAGGTACACCAATAGTCTTGACAAACTCCTCAACTGTACTAAGAGTCTTCTTGAGTTTTGCGGCTAATTTAGTTTGATTTTTATTTTCAAGTTGAATAACAAATGATTTGATTTTATCTCTCATCTTTTTCTCCTATCGGATCTACTATAAACTGGAGGACGATCAGAAAAGGCTCCCTGTCCACCTCTAACTATATATGGCTGCAATCCTGAAGCGCCTCGACTAGTACCAATTCCACCTCTAGATCTATCTCCGTACTGAGCAAATTTATCGGTCTTAAAAAATTGATAAGCAGTAAATGCATAAATTAAACTGGCCAAACCATCCGTTTCTCTACCAGTTTTTTTGTGATATTGCTTCTTGATTATACCACCTTGTTCTGCATTTATAACTTCGATATTTGTCATATGATCTAGTAGCCATTCAATCTCTTGTTCGGCTTTTAGAGAGTACGGGAAAGCGAACTTACCTTGACGTAACTCATCAAAGTAAATCTCATGAACTACGTGTTTGTCAACCTTAATTGTATTAATAGTCTGATCGTAGTTAAAGATCTTCTTAAGACTACCTGACCATTCGCAAGAGCTAAATCTTTCAGCACCATACATTTTTTCTAAGCGTTGACATTCTGATTGACCAAAGCCCTTATCTGCTACCACCTTTTTAACATTATACTTCTTGATAAGCTCACTTACTTGTCTTACCTTATCGTCAGTATCATTTGTTGTTAATCTTGTAGCATATTCTAACTTTAGTTGACCTGTTGGCATTAAGGACATAACAGTAACGACAGTATAAGAACCAGTTCCAGTATCTTCCACACCTGAAACTCTTGCGCCCCAGTCAATTCCCATAAACGTTTGTCTATCAAGAATATAAGGTGGAAAGTCCCAATCTTTAGTATCTGGTTTTGTTGTTGTTAGTCTTATAATATCTTGCTTTGTTAGAACGTCTTCCTCAAAGGAATAGAATCTACCAAGTACTTCGTTATAGAACTGTCTTGCAGGATATTCTTTTCTTTTAGCATCAACTGATTCTCTAGTTATCATTCCATTTAGGAACTGAGGAACTTCGAAGCCTACATAATCATAATCTTGCTTAGATGGAATGGTTGGCATCCATAAGCCTTTAGGCATTTCTTTTATCTTATCGCAAACTTTTTGGCAGCCTTGACCGTTTTCATCTAGACACTTGATCAGATGACCAGAAACAAGATTAGTAAATACTTCGTCTCTATTTATTGGATTATAGAATAAAGGGAACTTATGAGCACAATGAGGACACTTAAAGAAGTATTTTTGCTTATTACTTTTTTCCCAGATCTTGTGGAATAGACTACCTTCTGAAAATGGTGTACCAAATACTAGATGTGGAAGTTGTTTACCATTATCTATATATCCAAAGTGAGAGTTAGAAGATGCTTCGAGTACGTTACGGAATGCTTCTTCGTTCATAGTACCAAACTCATCCATGCAACATAAGCCGGAGATAGAAACACCTCTAAGGCGGCGGCCATCTATGGATGTTCCTTCAATATAAAGTGTATTATTTTTGTTAAAGTCTTTTTGTGTTAAACTTTGAGATCCACTTTTGTGTAGAAAATCAACGGGAAGAGAACCCTTCTTGATAGAGTCTTCTATAAGTTCGATTAGTCTTTTAGAGCTGAATCTTCTAGCTTGTCCTATCTCGGGAAAAGCATGGAGAAAACTTTTGTGATGTTCCATTTTCATAAAATAGAGCATGATTGCTGCGGTTAGAGTAGATAGCCCCACCTGTCTGGCTTTGAGTACACAAATTGGCTTACTATGCTTTGAGTAAGGAAGAATATGGCAACAATATCTCATAATTTGCTTAGCAAAATCGCGACCATTATTAGTATAGGAGAATTGTTTACCTTCTAGAATTAGATTGTTCTCAACAAATTCTACTACATCTAGATTTGATAAAAAGTCGCTAAATAGATCGTTACTCATTGTGTTTTCCTTAGGAGGCGTATACTAAAGCAATATAAATCAATATACAAAAAAGCTCAAAGAAGTCTTAGGCTTTTAAGTTAACTAATTGCTTGCCTTAGTTTGGTCTATTCTTCATCTGTAGGTCTAGATCTATATCTAGTATTAGATTTATATGTTCTTTTATAATTATCGATCCACTCAGATAAGGTCATGGTTTTGATGGAGAATTGAGACGAATTTTCATTATAGTGGATTGGAGGGGGCATATCGGAAGTGGAATGGAATATAGAGCTATTGAAATAAGGAGCATGCTCTAGTAGATAATTGGGATCTACCTCTTCTATAGATTCGTCTTCAATTCCTTGATAACTAAGAGTTGCAAGAATTTTTTCGAAGCTGGCATTAGGAATAAAAAAGACTTCGCTAGTTTGTTCATCAGAAATTAATGTTCCTCTTTTACCATGGAGTTGCTCTAAGGAGTTTTTAAACTCATCATACTGCTTTTTTGTTAAAGACCATCCACTTTGAGGTTTATCTGGCAATAAAAATGGATCTGTGGGAGTACTTAAGGGTCTTATTATTTTTTTGGGAGAAGTAGTAGATTTGTCTCTAAGATTAGGAATTTCTTTACTTAGTGGTAGTTTCTTAAGCCGCTCAATAGCACTTTCTGCTAACTTAATTGGTGGAGCAGATAATCTTTCGAGATCATGCAATGGACCAGAATGAACTGCATGCCTTATATCTTCTTCGCGTGCAAGGATACTTCTTGTCTCTTTGATAGAGTTTTTAGCTTTAAATATATATTGAGCTAGATTCCAAAGTTTCGTAAGTCTTTTCGGGACATAGATAAGATCTTCACCAGTAAATTCACCTTCTTTAAGTTCGGACTCTAAGTTGTTAGAGCATTTTTTAACAAAGTCATAAAGTGCAGCAAGTTTATCTGCATCTTCTTGAGAAGGAAACTCTATATTTGGGTTTTGCCTAAGAACTCTTTCATTATCAATTTTTATTTGCTCAGCTCTATTCTTTTTTTGCTGCTCATAATTAAGAGTATTAATTACTGGGAGATCATCTTGAATAAAAGGTTTTTTCTTGAAATCTAATACTTTTTGTGCTAGCTTAATTTGATAGCGAGCAGACTTTATCTTTTTAAGTGCAATGTTCATTATATTATCTTCTTTTCTTAGAGATTATTTCATACTAAAGCAATATAAATCAATATAAAAAAAGCCTAGGATTTCTCTTAGGCTTTTGA
>Ga0315284_10006011_pt1 | contig 17267 bp, 10 predicted proteins | sample YL17G09_16_MG_FD_203696 | JGI IMG/M metagenome (GOLD analysis project Ga0315284, IMG submission 203696) | Sediment microbial communities from Yellowstone Lake, YNP, Wyoming, USA - YL17G09_16 | ecosystem: Environmental > Aquatic > Freshwater > Lake > Sediment | place: USA: Wyoming | collected...
TCCCAGTTAGAAGGCACAGCGATTGTGGCCCACCGGGCATCACTATAATCAGTGCGGTAGAAATCCGCCGGCCGTGCAGCCGGATTGGGCGAATAGTTGAATTTCCATCTGCCATTGAGCGACTGGAACCACGGCGACTGGGAGCGGTCATCCGACCTTGCCAGCTGAGCCGAAGGAAAGGCCATCATAGTAGCGTGCGGCTTTTCCGTATTTTGATGGATTACCTGCGGGTTGTCCCACTCCAACCTTTGCTGGGCGATGGCAATCGCGCCTGCCGCAAGTGCGAGAACGAAATTGGCTAGAATCCTGGATCTCATGGCATCCCTCCGTGGCGAAGCTGACGCAAACCGGGCTTTTCATCAAGGCATCGGGGCGTTTCTATCGCGTCTGCGCATGGAAGCGCAAGCTGAAAATGGAGGCTTCCCGGAAATCATGGGCATGAGAATTCAGCATCGGAAACCGTCGGGGTAACGTTCTGTGGGGTGGGCGCTACCTGAAACGGCGCCTGACAAGCAGGCGGCCAAGGCGACGGTCGAGGGGCCGTGGGATCGCGGAAATGTCACGGCGCAGCAGCCCATGGATGACTTTTTTGACAAGGCCCAGCGCCATGATGATGGCGCCGAGGCGGGGATATTGCTTCATTGTCACGGTGCGATCGCCGAAATCTCCGGCCATAATGTAATCGAACCAGCGTTGAGGCACCCTCCCGATGTTATAGCCGGCGAGTGTCAGGTTCAGCAGCGTGGGCATGTATTGGACATAGGATGACAGCGTGATCTTCTGGTCCTTTGTTGTGTATCCGGCCTGCTCTCCCATGCGATAGATGGCGGTTCCCGGCAACAGCGTGAGAGAATTGATTGCGAAAGTATAGGGCGGCTTCAACGCATGCACCAGCCGGATCGTGTCCTTCAATTCCTCAGGATGTTCCCAGGGATTGTCGACAATCAGGTCGTATTGCACCGGCGCCAGTTTCTTGCGATTTTTATATGCGGTCTGCGAACCCGCCAGCAGCTTTTGGTCGTGGGCCGGCCGCACAAAGACCTCCTTCATGATCCGCCGGTTGCCGGACTGGATCCCGACCCGCATTTTGATCAATCCGGCATCGATCAGGACCTGGATCTTCTCCGCGTCGATGGAAGCCGGGATGATGCCGCTGACAAAAAAGGGAACTGCAAACTCCTTGCCGTACTTTTCTGCGAACTCCCGGATGATTTCCATCGGGAGAAACATATAGGCGTCATCATCGATGATGACATTGTAAACGTGGGGATAGCGGGCAAAGACATAGCGCAGCTCGGCAAGAAAATAATCGACCGAGTGCTTCCGGAACTTCCGGTATCCGCTGTCGAGGTCGATGAGGACGTCGTTCGAACAAAAAGTGCATTTATAGGGGCAGCCCTGGCTGAACATGGTCCACATCTTGCCGCCGTAATACTTCTTCATCAGGCGCATGTCCATCGGCTTTAAAGTGCCGCCGTCATTGACGAAGTGATCCTCAAACTCGAAATCCATGAACGGGAGTTCATCCAGATTATTCACCAGGGGCTCTTCGGGATTTCGAATGATGCGGCCTTCCTGCCGGAACCAGAATCCCCGCGTTGCGCGCCAGTCTCGCTTTTCCTGCAATGCCTGGGCGAGACGCAAAAAGCTGACATCTCCTTCGCCCATGCAGATCGCCTCCACGACCTTCAGGGATTCCTCGGGGAAGCTTGTGGGATGAATGCCTCCCCAGACAATGGGGCAGTCGAGTTCCTTCTGCAGGCGGCGGGTGATCCGGGTGACCTGTTCGGCGTGATGAGTCCAGACGCTGAAACCAATGACAGAGCTGCCGCGGCATAATTCTATGAGCCGCCGATACACCTGCCCGGGCAGATCGGTGTTGTCGAAACGGGCGCCGAACCTCTGCCGGGTCTGCTCCCATAAAGTGGTAGCACGGAGGAATACCAGGTGCACCTTGAATCCATGGCGCTTGAGCTGGGCGGAGATACGACGCGGCCCGATGCAGTAAATGTCATCTGTCGAACAGAGTATCGTGACCTTGCCGCCTGGCACTTCTTTTTCCTCATCTCGTTTTCGGCGCATATGCGAGCATGGCCTCGACCTCGAGTTCAAAGGAATGCCGGGGATCACAGCCCCAGAACTCCGGCCGGAAGAGAGCCCGGCCTTGAGGATCTACAAGGATGCTGGCGGGCGTGCGAACGACTCTGTAGTTCTTTTCCGCCCATGTGGCGTCGGGCGCACCCAGGGCGATGAAGTCATAGCGTTTCATCAGGACGGTCGCGATGGCGCGCTCTTCAGGCTTCGTGTTGACTGTGATAATGGTGAGGCCCTGCGGTCCATATTTCTGGAGCATCTTCTGCAGGTAAGGAAACTCCTCGCGCGAAACCCGGTCGCCGGGATGCCAGAAGTTGAGCAGGACCACACGACCGCGATAATTGGTAAGCCGGATCTTTTGCCCGTCGCGCATGGCCGCCAATTCAAAATCTTTAACCTTGGAAGCCTTCTTGAGCCTGGCCGTCCAGATGTCTTGTTCCACCAGGGCGGCCGGCCTGGAGCCATACGTCATGAGCACAGGGCGAAGCACATCGCTGGGCTGCGCAGCCATGGCTTTTACAAGAATCTCATAAGCGCGGCTGGACTTGCCGGAAGCGGCCGCCACTTCCGCCTGACGAAGTGCCTGCGGGTCCGGGGAAACCAGGTAGGGGGGCTGAACTTCGTTGAGCACATCCGTGGCTTCCGCATAGGACCTGCGCTCCATCAGCGAGCGGGCAAGGATCAGGGACTGGGCGTATCGCACGAAGTCATACCATTCCCTCTGTGCGACACTGCGCACAGGCATTAACCTCGTCATTTCCTGTGCCAGCGCGAGGGCGCTGGTTGAATCAGACCGGTTGTAGGCATCGAAGAGAAAGCGCATGTACCACTCCGATACCTCGCTCTCATTGGGAGGATAGAGGGCCTTGAGCTTTTCCAACGCAGCGATCCGTGCGGGCAGGTCGCCCTCGTAGGCCGCCATCCTGGCGATGAGGTCGGCGCCTGCGATGTTCCCTCGGAATCTAATCAGGAATTCCTCCGTGAGCTGGCGACCGAGCGCGGGATCGGACTCGCCCACGCGCAGCGCATGCCCGGCCAGGGCGTCTGGATCCAGCGGGCTCAATTCGACGACCTTCTGGAGCATCTCCTGCGCACCGGCGAAGTCGCCGCGGTAGGCCAGGGTTGAAGCCAGGGATTGGTAGGCTTCTACAAACGAGGCATCCAGAGAAATGGCTTTCCGGTAATATCGCTCCGCATCCTCCTCAGTCTGCGATTCGTCGAACATGCCGAGCGCCCATTGGAATATGGCTTTGTTCGGCGCGAGTGCGGCCTGGGCGGTGTAGAAAGTGCGGAGGGCGGCCAGGGTGGGAGATTCCGTCCTCAGCTTCGGATCCATGCGCTGCTTAATTTGCTTGGCGGTGTTGGCCAGCGCCTTGATGGCTTCGACATGATCCGGGCTGAGTTCGACGGCCCTGCGGAATGACTGCAGGGCATACGCCAGGTTACCAATTCTGAGTGCTGCCTGACCCCTGTCATAGTCGGGCTGTCCATTCGGCCACGTTGTGATTTGGCCTATCCCGGCGCCAGCCAGGCCGCCGCAAAACAGTATGGCGATGATCAAGATTCGATAGCGCATCATCGGCTTCCTCCCGATTTACTTCGCCGCCGTCTTTTTGGGGCCTCCCGGCAGGAGTACATGTGTTGCCATGTGCCGCCAGGACCGGAAGGCTCCAGGGCTCGACAAAGTAATGAGTGTCATTTGACGCGGAGCATTACCACTCCATGCGAAGGAACTTCCACCGAGTACTCGGCGTGTGCCTGCACATCCGTGTGCGCCCAAAGGTCACGTACTTTGGGATTTTTCTTGATGCCGAGATCCGCCCACCGGACAGTCATTTTTGCAGCCGCGGCACTGCGGTTGAACAAGGCGACGGCAACGCCGCCGGCAAGAGGCTTCTTCCAGATTTCGAGCTCACCATCCTGCTTCACACGGGCGCCCTGTCTACCGAGCTTGTCCTGGTCGATCGCGATGACCTCTTTGTTCGTCAGGATCTCGATCGTTTCAGGAGTCATCTTCCGGAGATCATTACCCGCAAGCAGAGGCGCGGCCAACATGCACCACAGGCTCATGTGCGTGCGATACTCGGCAGCCGTCATGGCCCCGTTGCCGATCTCCAGCATATCGGGATCGTTCCAGTGGCCGGGGGCGGCGTAAATCTCCCGGCCGTTCTGGCCGAAACCAATATTGGACATGGAAGCCCACCTGTCGGAGATGTCTCCCGTAGTGCGCCACAGGTTGCCGCCCGCGTCGGCTCCCCATTTGCCGACATCGAGCCAGCCGTACTGGCAGAGGCTGTAAATGATCGGCCGGCCGGTCGCGCGCAGGGCCAGTGCCATCTTCTGGTACGCCGCGGGCATCTCCGCGGCATCGAAGACGGCCGAAGCACTGCACCAGTCGTATTTTAGATAGTCGATGCCCCAGGCCGCGAAAGACTTGGCATCCTGCTCTTCGTGCATATAACTGGCTTCCAGTCCCTGGCACGTTGTGCGCCCCGGGCCCGAATAGATGCCGATCTTGAGGCCCTTGGCATGGACGTAATCAGCAAGCGCTTTCATATCCGGGAACCTCTCATTGGTCAGGATATTGCCGTTGGCGTCACGCTTGCCTTCCCATGTGTCGTCGATGTTGAGATAAACATAACCGGCATCCTTCATCCCGCTAGAGACCATCGCATCCGCGATCTCGCGGACAGTCTTGTCATCGATTGCGGCGTGGAATTTGTTCCAGCTGTTCCAGCCCATCGGCGGGATCTTCGCAAGCCCGTTGGACTTGATCGGCTTGAACGGGGGCAGAGGTTTGTGTTGAGGCATGAGCGCCGCGAGCGAAGGCGGCGGATTGAATTCCGTGGATGGGGAAACCCGTTTGAGGATCGTCTCCTGGGGTTGACCTTTCTGCGGGACCTGAGCCTGGGTAAACCTCAGCTCGTCTTCGTTCAAAGTTCCTTTGTATGCCGCAGGCTTGCCCGTGGGTTGCCAGCTCTTCACATCGAAAGAAATCTGGTTGCCGTCGACGACACCGTTGACAATCTCCTCCCGGCTTCTGCTGGTGATCGAGCGGCCCGTGAACTTGTTGCCATCTGCCTTGAAAACGTAATACCCCTCGGTCTTCCTGCCGTTGGCGGCGGTGCGCTCGTAATACCACGCGCCGGAGATATCTGCGGCCATCAGCGTAGAACCGATGGCAAAAAACATCAGAGAAGTTAGAACCATTTTGCGGATCATAGCCAATTCTCCATAAAACTGATTCGAAATAAATGAACTCAGCAAGGCCCGGCCGCCGGACGGGGCTTGGAATCAGTTACTTCCAACCCTCAGCGCCGTGCAGCGCCCGGCGCCCACGCGTGACGGGATCAATCATCCCTTTCGAGTAGCGTATAAGTCTCTCCGAGTATCACCCGAATACACGAAATTCGCCAGAAAATCCATCACACCTTTGCGCGGCCCCTCTCTCCTTTCGTGCGATTCGTGCCATTTGTGGCCAGGTTTTTCCCGCCGTCTGAATCGCAGTTGCGCGGCCTTTGACTAACCGAGCTGGCCCGCAACTTCGAAATGTTTTTCATTGCCCGTCGTGATGATCACCGTATCTTTGTGTAGGCCGCCGAGAGTCGCGGGACGGCCGTTAACCGTGGCCGTCTTGATCGGGTTCTGCACGGGTACGCGCAGCTTGACCTGGATTTCCTTGGGCGAGCCGGGCTGGGCCAGTTCGACGGTTGCCACCACGCGATTGGACGCGGGCTGCGCCGCGAGATCGAGGTTGACCCTGCCCCAGCGCGTGGGCGCCTGGCTGATCCTGATCGGTTTTCCAGATACAACCCATTCCCGCGGCACGCCCTTCGCGAAATAGAGGCGGTCCTCGTCGGAGTCTTCGAGGACGAGCATCCAGCGCACCATGATCGGGACAGTCTGTTGGGCCGGAATGCAGAAGGTCGCGGTTCCACCCGTGATGCCGCAGACTTCCCCCGCAACCCAGCCCCCGCGGGTGTGGGCGTGGTAACGGTGGGAGTATAGGAAGAGCAGATATTCCTCGATGCGGTCCAGGCGGAGGAGCATCAAGGCATGACCGTAGGCGATGAAGCCGAGGATGGAACGGCCCGAAGGACGCGCGGCGCTGACATTGGCGAGCACGCCGAGGGTAGTGGCACCATACGCGCGCATCGTGTCGAGGACCATGTTGGCCAGGTTTGGGGGAAGGATGTCCGCGTGGACAAGTTCGGCATAGAGCCGATGCGGCCATTGCTGCGGGCTGGGCCGCTCCTGAGCCAGCGCGTCCCGGAATGTCAGCTTCGTTCCGGGCATGGGAGGCACATAGGGAGGCGTTTTATCCTTCCAGATATTTTTCTCCATGCTGGCAATCGTGGTGTCCTGCAGGACCTTGCCGCGCTTGAGCCAGTCCTGAGCTTCCTTTTCCATTCCTGCGGCCGGCTTGATCTTGTAGATGTCCAGCCATGCCCGGCCGATGTCCTTCAACCCGCGGGCGGAAAAGGCATTGTTGGCATAGTAAGGCTTCCACCAGACCTCCGGGGTCGTGGCGAGGCAGGCATCCGATTCGCTCCAGCCGTGGATTAAGCCATAGGCGGGATCATCCTGCGGCAGCTTCATGCTCAGATCGTGCATGTCGGCCAGGAGTTTCGCCGTGGCCTGGATCTTCGCCTTATGCTTGAGGATCAAGGCGCTGTCGCGCGTGTATTGAAAGTAGCGGGCGAGCAGGGAAAGCGTCATGCCGAACTGCGCCGTCTCCGGCCCGCGCATGTTGTTCACCCCTTTGGCATCGACGAAGTCGGTGAAGTAGTTGTCGATGAACTGCCGTGCCGTTTCGAAGCGCCCCCACTCGAGATTGACATGGACGGCGCTGGTGAAGATATCCTGGAAACCGTCGTATTCGGAACCCGCATAATCGCGGTCTACAGCCCCATACTTCGGATACACGCCGCCGGGCCGCACCATCAGCTCTTTGGCGAAATAGTGCCTGGACATATCGACCCAAGAGTTGTCCGGCAGGGAAGCCGGCGCGAATTCTTTCAACAGCCGGTCCCAGTACTCGGCAAAGACCAGCAGCGCGCGGTAGAACTGCTCCGGTTTCGGATCCAGGCGGGCAGGCGGGTAGGCCGGGTAGCTGTAACCGTAAAAGACCTTGGTCATTCTGCCGTTTTCAATCAGGGCCGAGCGATGCCAGGTCTGCACGATGAATTTGTCGTGCGCTTCGACATCCCCGAAAACCACGACTTCGCAATAGGAATTATCAGAAACAGGCATGACCTTGCGCACGGCTGGCATCCAGCCTCCCAGGAGGCCGTCGAACCGCTTCTGAGTCACTTCCACCTTGCGAAGCTCGGGCAAATACTGGGACGGGTGGTAGGTCCTGGTGTTGCCGCCGGTGTACACCATCATGGTGTCGAACGCTTCCTTTGTGCCGACAAAAGCGTCCCATCTGGAGCGCGGCGCGGCTGCGGCCTGACCCTGGGCGGTGGCTGACCCTTGCGGAGGCACCGCCAACTTTACTTTTTCGGGATCAGGATCCCCGCCGCCTGCGAGGAGCTTGTCCGCAAGGAGGTCGGCGCCGGAAAGGCCGATGTCATTCATGCTCAATCCAAGATAGGGAGTACTCGCCTCCGCAAACGAAGCTTCAGCGCTCTTGGGGAGCACGCGCATACCCCCGGCTGATGACACATAGGTCAAGACGCCGTCGCGGGTACGCAAGTCCTCGTAGACCTTCCATGAAACCGTGTTTATTTTGAATTCGCAAATGAGAGTATGGCCTTCGAGGTCCGGTGCTGCGCCCGCTGTGGGCTCTCCGGACGGGGCCGCGTACCCGGCATTGGAAAGGGTTTTGATGCTCGCGGCTGTCACGGCCACATTCTGCAAAAACTCTCTTCGATCCATGATGGCTCCTTTATTTTGCTTTTTTCCAATCCTGAAGAATAGCTGTTTGTAGCGGATTCGGGGTGGCGATCGGAACGATCTTGAAACTGCGCTGCATTTTATGCCCCAGGGCAACTTCGATCTCGATGTCTTTCCCTGCGCGCGACAGGGCAAGCTTGATCCGGTCTCCCGGCTTTTTGGCCGCAATCGAGATATTCAGAGCGGCGGCATCGGTTTTGATGCCGTCCAGCGCCTTGATTTCATCGTTGACGGCGAGCTTTGCCTGCTGGGCGGGTAAATCCCCTTCGATGGCCGAAATGATGGTTTTGCCGTTCACGTCTTCAACGATCGCACCGAGAAAAGCATCGGGCAGTTCGACCGGCTTTTCCAACTGGAGACCTGCATAACCAAGATACTTGTCGTAGTCGATGTCCTGCGTCGTCGAGGCATAGTCGAAGATCTCTTTCAGATTGGCGGCGGCGACATCTTCGCAGGCAGCGCGAAACTCTTCGTCCGTCCAGCCGCGCTTGAGCTGCTTATAGTATTTCTGATAGAGCGCCTGCATGACGGTGTCTAGCGACTTCTTGTTTTTGGTCTCATGGCGGATTTTGAAATCGAGCAGCAAACCCAATGCGGCGCCTTTGTTGTAGTAAGAGATCGATTTTGAAACTCCACCCCTGCCGCGGCCGCCGAACGGTCCCTGAGTCCAGCTGTCCCAACTCGACTTGGTGGCGGACTGGAAGAGATGTCCGGTGTTGCCTTCATATGCGGAGATTTCCTTGCGATAGCTGTCAAGCAGTTCCTCCTGGTTCATGAATCCGGCGCGCGCCACCATGAGGTACTCGTAGTAGGAGGTGAAGCCCTCCGAAACCCAGAGCATATTGGTCAGGTTGGCCTTGTCGTAATCAAAAGGCCCAAGCGCGACCGGGCGGATCCGTTTGACGTTGAAGTTGTGGAAATATTCATGAGCCAGGAAATTCAGGGTGCGCAGCGCGCCCGCCTTGGTGTCCAGCGACGGGCTTCCCGTGAATGGGACCGTGGTGGAATTCAAATGCTCGATGCCGCCGGCGCCGGAACCGATCCCCAGGAACGTGTAATGAGTGTATGGAACCTCGCCGATGACCGCGATGCCCTGCGCGACAACGGCTTTCAGGTTTTTCATGAATTGTTCCCGGTTGAAGTTGTTCCCGCCGAGCTTGAATCCGATGAAATAATGGGGGACGCCCTTGATCTCAAACGGCGGAAGGGATTCCAGGTTTCCCATCAGGATCGGGCTGTCATACAGGACATCGAAGTTCGGGGCCGCTACCTTGTTGGGATTGTTCCGTGACACCGGATCGAGGCCGGTCGCGATCGAGGTCCAGTTCCGGTTCAGTTTGAACTCGACCGTCACAGGATGCGCGACCTGGCCGGCAAGGTACATGAAGACGCCGGTGCCGACAATGTAGCCCCGATCTTCTCCCAGGTATGGATCGGTCACGAACGTCGAGGTGGCGAGAACGTCATATGTCAGATTGAGGACTGGGGTGTTGTCCGTCTCGACTTTCCAGGCGTTCGCTGCTTTTTCCCATTTGAGTTCCTTGCCATGACCGTCCTCGGCACGGAAGTTCTGCACATTTTTGGCGAAGTCTCTGATCCCGTAATACCCGGGCGACCAGACAGGCATTCTGAAATCCTGAGCTGCGCCTCTGAGCCCTTCGCAATGGAAGGTCACATGAAAAATGTGGGTGCCGGGTTGCTCCATGGAGACGGTAAACGTCATCGTCCCCGTTGGTTTCTGGCCGAATCCGGCTGTTGCGATCAGGAACCAACCGGCGATCCAAACGGTAGCCCGGAATCTGGTTTTCATTTCACTACCTCCCGCGAATAACTGCAAAGAGAGTCCGCTGCATGCATGCTGCACTTCTGATTTTTAAAGATGGTGGGAATAGAGTTGAGGGATCCATCTGCTTATGCCCGCCCGGTTAGACTGCCATGCGCACGATTCCGGCAGGGTAGCAAATTTTGGCGGCGGAAGCATTAAATAACGTCCTTAAGAAATGAAGCTAACAAATGACTCCATCGTCCCTCACATTCCGTCATTGTATGCACAGTGGGTGCGGGCTTCAGCCCGCACGCTGATCAGCGCTCTGTGACCGTCATTCCCGACGAGGACCTGTGGTTGTGGGAGTCATTTTGCAGAAGAACTGGGAAAACTGGTATAGAATCTCAAAAAGCATCCAACGCGGGGAAACAGCCGCGCGAGAGAGGGAACGCCCATGGAACAAACCATTCAATTCAAACTCAATAACCATCCCGTGAGTGTGACCGCGGATGGAGACAGAATGCTGCTATGGGTATTGCGCGCCGACTTGGGATTGACCGGAACCAAGTACGGCTGCGGCGAGAGCCAGTGCGGCGCCTGCACGGTGATCGTCAACAAAGAGGCTGTCCGGTCATGCCAAATGCAGTTGAAGGATGTTGCCGGCAAAGAAGTCATCACCATCGAGGGTCTGGAAGCCGGCCGAAATCTGCACCCGCTGCAGAAAGCATTTGTGCAGCACGGAGCGTTTCAATGCGGCTTCTGCACCTCGGGCATGATTCTGAATGCCTACAGCCTGCTGCTGAAGAACGCCAGGCCCACCAGGGCGCAAGTCACGGAAGGCATGAGCGGAAACCTGTGCCGTTGCGGCACCCACTCGCGCATCCTCGATGCCATCCAGACCGCCGCTGCGGAAATGAAGGGAGGGAGAGGTTTATGACACACGATGAAATCAAAAATCTGCCTGCCGAGGAAACCTCCTATGCCGGCGCACTGGGTCGCAGGGATTTTCTCAAGCTCCTCGGGCCCGGCCTCTATGTTTTCTTTTCGATCGAGGATTCCTTCCTGCTCAGTCAGGAGGGGGGTGGCGGACGCGGATATCCGGCCGATTTCAATGCCTACCTCCGGATCGGTGAGGATGGCCGCGTCAGTTGCTTCACAGGCAAAATTGAGATGGGGCAGGGCATCATTGCCTCGCTGGCCCAGATGCTTGCCGAAGAACTCGAGGTTTCCTACAACTCCGTCAGCGTGACCCTGGGCGACACGAAGCTCTGCCCGTGGGATGGCGGCACCAACGGTTCAAGGAGCATCAAATATTTCGGTCCGGCATTGCGGGCCGCCGGCGCGGAAGCCCGTGAGGTCCTTCTTCAGATGGCCGCGGACGAGATCAAGGTGCCGCGTGATCGTCTTGTGGTCAAGGATGGGATTGTCAGCGATAGCGCCAATCCCGCAAAAAAGATCAGCTATGGCGCACTCGCCAAGGGAAAAACGATCGAGAAGCATATCGAGAAGAAGCCGGCTCTGAAGCCGCCCTCGGCTTTTACCGTCTGCGGGAAATCCCTGCCTCGCGCCGATGCCGCGGAAAAGGTCACGGGAAAAGCAAAATATGCCGGCGATATCCGCCTGCCCGGCATGCTGTATGGGCGGGTGCTCAGACCGCCTGCGCACGGAGCCAAACTGAAAAGTGTAGATGTTTCGGCAGCTAAAGCAGTCAAGGACGCTCGCGTTCTGCAGGATGGAGACTTTGTAGCGGTCGTGCACCCGCTACCCGATCTCGCGGAGAAGGCGCTTTCCCTGATCAAGGCTGAGTTTGTGCTGCCGGAAGCCAAGGTGGATGAAACTACCATTCATCAGCACCTGATGAGTCTTCCGCCGCGAGAAACCGTGATTGAAAATAAGGGAGAACTGTCCAAAGGAATAGAGCAAGCCTCCCTGAAATTCGAGGAGACCTATTTCACGCCCTATGTCGCTCACGCGCCGATGGAAACCCACACCGCAGTCGCCCAGGTGGAGGGCGACAGCGCGACCCTTTGGATTGGGACCCAAAGGCCTTTTGGTGCGCAGGATGAGATCGCAAAACTTCTGGGCCTGGCGTCAAACAAGGTCCGGGTCATCACTCCGTATGTGGGCGGAGGCTATGGCGGCAAGAGCCAGATCGGCCAGGCAGTGCAGGCGGCAAGGCTCTCAAGAATGACTGGCAGCCCCGTCCAGGTCTTTTATACGCGGGAAGAGGAATTTTTTTACGACACCTTCATGCCGGCTGCCATCGTCAAGATTTCCTCCGGCCTCACCCCGACCCATCAGATCGTGTTCTGGGACTTCCAGGTTATGTTCGCCGGGGAGAGAAGTTCTCAGAATTTCTACGACGTGCCCCATCTGCGAACGGTATCGCGCGGAGCATTTTCCGCGGGCGGAAGCAGCCCTCATCCGTTCGGGACCGGCGCCTGGCGCGGACCCGGCAGCAATACCAACATCTTTGCCCGGGAGTCCCACATCGATGTCATGGCATCCAAGGCGGGTATGGATCCCCTGGAGTTCCGTCTCAAAAACCTCACCGATAAGAGGATGATCCGGGTCCTGCAGGCTGCCGCCGGGAAGTTCGGCTGGAAACCTGCCAAGGCGCCCAGCAAACGGGGATTTGGCATCGTCTGCTTCGATTACCTGGGAACCTATGTGGCAGCGATGGCTGAGATCAAAGTGGACAAAAATAGCGGCAAGATTCAGGTCCTGCGTGTCGTTCATGCGCAGGATATGGGGCCGGTGATCAATCCCGAAGGCGCACGAATGCAGATTGAGGGAGGAATCACCATGGGTTTGGGGTACTGCCTGAGCGAGGAAATCCATTTTAAAGGGGGCGAGATCAAGGACCTGAGTTTCAGCGACTATAAGATCACGCAATTCTCCTGGGCGCCCAGAATCGAAACCGTTCTGATCGACAACCTTGATATTCCTCCGTCGGGAGGCGGAGAACCGCCGATCGTCGGCATGGGAGCCCTGATGGCCAATGCGCTCTTCGATGCGACCGGCGTGCGCTTGAACCGCTTGCCACTTACCCCCGAGCGCATCAAGGCAAAGATGTAGGAATCATGCAATACACGGCGCAGAATAACCGCAGCCCAAATCTCACCGCAGCGACATGGAGGGATGAAGGTAGTCGACGACTCCGAGATTTTTTCTGTCGCCCTTTCAGGGCTCTGTTTCTTCTTGATGGCTTACCCCGGGTGGCGCTGCGCTTGCCCGGGGCTACTGTCTCGCTGCCGCTGCCGCGGCTGTGGGAGCCCTGCCCCGGAGGGGCCGAAAGAAAGTAGCCGGGGGCAAGCGCAGCGCCGCCCCCGGTTTGCAGTTGCAAGCAAAGGAGCCCTGGAGGGGCGAGAGAAAATCCTCTGTGGACCGGAGATGTTTCTTGCATACAGGCTCTGTGATGGCAAAGGTGTTCATTTAGTATCTTCGCTCGTCCGGCGTTGATTATTCCAGGGAGTATTTCATGCGATCTTCGGAATTGAGCAATGTTGACCGGCGGCAGTTTCTCAAGACGGCCGGGATGGCTGCAGCTCTTGGCGTGACCGGAGGGGAAGCCTCTGTAGCTCAGGCACCGGGAGTTTCCATTATCCTGGATCCCGGAGACGCAGTTGCGGCAGCCGCGCCGGCGCAATGGGCGGTGAAAGAGCTGGAAACATCTCTGATCGCCCAAGGTGCCGTGGTCCGCAAGTGCGAGCGCGTGGCTCAGGCAGCGACCGGCGACGTCTGTCTCGCGGCCGGAGGAGTGACCGCTCCCACGATCCAGCAGATCCTCAAGACTGCGGGAGTCAGTGTTCCCGCGGCTCCGGAGGCCCTCGGCTTGATCCCCGGAAATGCCGGCGGCAGGCCCGTTCTGGCGGCATGCGGCCATGATGTTCGCGGATTAGTGTACGCCCTGCTGGACTTGGCGGATCGCGTGCAGCATGGATCTGGCCTGCCGGCTGCATTGAGTGTTCCGAAGCCAATTGTCGAACAGCCGGCCAACGTCGTGCGCAGCGTTGCCAGGCTGTTCGTCAGCGACGTAGAGGACAAGCCCTGGTACAACGACCGTGAAATGTGGCCCCGGTATCTCACCATGCTGGCCACGCAGCGCTATAACCGGTTCAACCTGAGTTTCGGCATCGGCTACGACTTTCTCCGCAACGTCACGGATGCCTATTTTCTCTTCGCCTATCCATTTCTGCTTTCTGTGCCCGGATACCATGTGAAGGCTGCCGGCCTGCCTGACGCCGAGCGCGATCGGAACCTCGAGATGTTGAAATTTATCGGGGCGGAGACCGTGGCCCGCGGCTTGCAGTTCCAGCTTGGCATCTGGATGCATGGCTATGAATGGCTCAACAGCCCGCAACCGAACTACACCATCGAGGGCCTCTCGAAAGAAAACCATGGCCCCTACTGTCGCGATGCGCTCATTGCCTTGCTGCGTGCGGTTCCCTCCATTCACGGCGTCACGTTCCGGATCCATGGCGAGAGCGGTGTCGCCGAAGGCAATTACGATTTCTGGAAAACCGTATTCGACGGCGTTGCCGGATGCGGCCGGAAGGTCGAAATCGACATGCACGCCAAGGGCATGGATCAGGGCATGATCGATGTGGCGCTGGCAACGGGCATGCCGGTAAACCTCTCCCCCAAGTATTGGGCCGAGCATCTCGGCATGCCCTACCATCAGGCGGAAATCCGCGAACTGGAGCGACCCAAACCCGGCGAAGAAGGTTCGGGTTTGATGAAGCTCAGCTCTGGCTCGCGCAGCTTTCTGCGTTACGGATATGGCGATCTTTTAAGAGAAGATCGCCGCTATGGCGTGCTTCACCGCGTCTGGCCGGGCACCCAGCGGCTGCTGTTGTGGGGCGACCCGCGCATGGGAGCCGCGTACGGACGCGCGTTCAGTTACTGCGGCAGCATGGGCGCGGAACTCATGGAGCCGCTTTCCTTCAAGGGCCGCCGGGGCTCCGGCATTGCAGGGGATCGTTGCGGTTACGCCGATGCCTCGCTGAAGCCGCGCTGGGATTGGGAGAAATATCAATACAGCCACAGAATCTGGGGACGCCTGCTGTACAATCCCGATTCGGATCCGGACGTCTGGCGCCGCTACCTTCGCAAACAGTTTGCCTCCGCGGCTTCGGCAACCGAGGAGGCGCTGGCGCATGCCAGTCGCATCCTGCCGATCGTGACCACAGCCCACGGCGCATCCGCGGCGAATAACACATATTGGGTCGAAATGTACACTAACCAGCCCATCGTCGATCCGAAGCGCAGAAATCCGTATAGCGACAGCCCGGCGCCCAGGGTTTTCGGCAACGTCAGTCCTTTCGATCCGCAGCTGTTTTCGCGGATCAACGATTTTGCCGAAGAACTGGTCAAGGGGGAACGCAGCGGCAAATACTCGCCGATCGAGGTCGCTCAATGGATCGAAGATTTCGCCGGCGTTGCCGAAAGGAGCCTGTCGCAGGCGGAAGCTCAGGCTGCGAACAAGAACGCAGTCGAATTCCGGCGCATGTCCATTGATGTAGCCATGCAAATTGGGTTGGGTCTCTTCTATGGCGCCAAACTGCGCAGCGGCGTGCTGTACGCCATCTATGAACGCAGCGGCGACCGCACGGCGTTGGAAGAGGCGCTCAAGCAGTATCGAAGTGCGCGGACCCACTGGGCAGCGATTGCGGAGCGCGCCAGGAATATCTACCAGCCGGATATTACGGTTGGCGGCGAAGCCTTCCTGAGGGGGCATTGGCTCGACCGCCTGGCGGCGATGGACGAAGACATAGCCGACATGGCACAGCGGCTCGAGCAGACGCAGGGGAGCGACACCCGGCAGCAGAGGATCGGGGCTGCGATCAAGGAGGCTCTAAGCCGGCCGCAGAGAGTGTCCGCTCCTTTTCGCCACAGCCCGCCGGCCAGATTCCGTCCCGGTCAACTGCTGGAAATTGAGTTGTTTGTTTTCGAGCCGAGATCCATCTCAGCCTGGCTCCATTACCGTCACGTGAACCAGGCCGAACGCTTCGTATCGGTGCAGATGACGAAACAGGACAAACGTTACCGGGCGACTATTCCCGCGCCGTACACCGATTCCCTTTACCCGCTCCAATACTACTTTGAGTTTAAGGAGGAGCCGAATACGGCATGGTTATATCCCGGTTTCGACCCTAACCTTGGGAACCCGCCCTATCTCACGGTGCACCGGGCCTGACGCTTGATGACTCGGATCCCTGAGAAGACACCCTCGGATTGTGATACGCGGCAAGCTGGAATTATTCATGAAGGCATCGGGCCGAAAATGACATGGAAAAGCGAAAGCCCAACGCAGAGGTCGCAGAGAAAAGGAAGAGAACGCTGAGAAACAATATCCTGCCCTGTGTTCTCGGCCCTCTTTCTCCGACCTCTGCGTTTCATGCTTTGCACCGCAATATGGCGGTGCGCATCGTGCGTTTCCGCAATCCATACGTTCAGGGGCTGTGCCGGTTTCCTTCGAACTCCAGGTCGATCCGGAGTTTAGGAATTGTCCGTTTCGCGTTCATGAATAATCCTGGCTAGGGCGCCAGGAATGATTCGACCCTGACCGTCTTGCTGCCTATCCGGTCGCCGGTGTAATCGTAGATTATCACTTTAAGAAAAATGGACTTTTGCTTCATCGGGATCAGCACAGAATACGGGATTCCCGACTTCAAATATTCCTTGTAGGTGGCTTCCTTCAATTGCAGATCAATGGTTTTCCAATCTTCGCCGAGGCTGGCTCCGTTGATTGCGCCGGAGAATATGGCAATGCGCAGTCTGCCGGCATGAAGGTCGTTTACAGTATTGAATCCAATCTTGGCGGCGTCGATCTTCAAGTCGACCTTCACTTGAGGTTGGCCGGTGTCATTCTGGGCCTTGGAGGTGTTGAGCTTGAATGGGACATCGTCGATATGATCTGATTCAGCCCAAGCCCCAGCAGCAGAAATGCGGCTGAATGCCAGGAACTCTGCCTTGTCATACGGCTGCAGCCTGTCGCGGGCGAAGTACCCACGCCTGGAATACACATGGACTCCCGGCCGGTTCACTTTAATCGTGATCTGACGGTATCTTCCATTCCCTGACAATCGTCCCCTCTTCGTTTAAACGTCCGGGGGGTACTTGCCTGGATGCCAGCTGCGGCACGCTATCGAAAATCTTGTTGACCTCGGGCTGGAGGGCCTTGGGAAGTTCCCTGGCTCCGTACACCCTGCCGAAGCCACGCAGCCTTCCTTCCAGCCAGGATTCGACCTTATCGGCGACCTTTTTGTATTGTTCGAGCACCTGCGCGATCTGCTCGTGGTCGGTAGTAAAGTCGGTGGCGCGGTTGTAGGCATATACGGCGACCCTGTCCTGAGGGAGCAGACTCTGGCGGACAAACTGGATCAAAGCGTCCACGGCCTTGAGACCCTGGTTGTGGCGGCCTCGCCCCAAGAGGATCAGGAAGGTGCGTGCCTGTTGGGGTGCCAGTTCGAGCGTGGGCACTAATCGAATCTTTGTGGTCTGGCCA
>Ga0315284_10006014_pt1 | contig 17265 bp, 15 predicted proteins | sample YL17G09_16_MG_FD_203696 | JGI IMG/M metagenome (GOLD analysis project Ga0315284, IMG submission 203696) | Sediment microbial communities from Yellowstone Lake, YNP, Wyoming, USA - YL17G09_16 | ecosystem: Environmental > Aquatic > Freshwater > Lake > Sediment | place: USA: Wyoming | collected...
TACTTCGCGCCAAAATTCTTCGGGCATGTGTTGGTTAAATTGTTCCTGTGTCATGCCGAACCCGCTTCGTGAAGGAATGTCGCATCCGCCGCCAGGCAGAGGGTACCATAAACGCTGGTAATGGCGTTTGGCCAGGGTCATAGCAGCGTCAAAGCGGATGATCGGGAAGCGTCGGGCAACATCCAGTATGGTTTGAATGACAGCTTCACGCACCTCAGGATTCAGGTAATCAAGCTGTGCGGTGTCGTTCCAGGGCATGCTGGTACCGTCATTGCCGTGATACATAAAGTAAGTGCGGTTAGTCCGATTGGTATGAAATTTAAAAGCCACAGCAGCATCAGTATGGTCGTAATAGTGGTCCTCAATATGAATAGCGCCGCGATTATCCTCGCTCAAATTAACGCCATTAAATGAATATGAAGGGAAAGGTGAATAAGGCAGTGAGATGAACCAGTCAGGATGGTCATAAACCCAAGTGGAGTCAATAGCCATATGATTAGGCACCATATCACTGGCCAGGCGGATGCCCTTGCGCCAAGCACGTTCACGAAGTTTTTGCAGTGCACCTTCTCCGCCCAGATCGTTAGCGATTCTATATTCTTTTAGGGAATATGCGGAGGCGATTGCTTCGGGATTGCCGCATAATTTTTTAATGCGCGCTGAAGCGCGGCTGCGCTCCCACAGGCCAATCAGCCACAGGCCGCTGAAACCCCACCCTGCCAGTTGGTCCAGTTCTTCATCCGGAATCTGGTCCAGGCGTGTGACAGGTTTCTGGTACTTTTTGCTGAGCTGGTCAAGCCATACATAGGTGTTTTTCGCAATCATTACAAGCTTCGGCATCCAGTCTGCATCCGGGCTAAAGTGTTCGCCATCCATTTCGGCATCTTTACCATAAACCGGAATACGTACTTGCCCAGGTCCCAGTCCGCGCTTTAATTCTTCTTCAGAAAGCATGTCCAGGCTGCCCAATAGCTTGAGCAGATAATGCCCCAGCAGTTCCCCCCAGCGTGTACGAATGTAATCCAGCTGGCCTTTGAGCGATTCAGGTACCGCGATAGCCGGGCTGCGCAGCATATCCACCAGGTTCTGGTTATCCGGCCCATAAAAGGGCTGATTTTCAAAGAAACCATGAAGCACATCAATTAACCCAATGTAAGCTGTGGATTCTTTGAGGTGAGTATCCTCAAATAATTCTTTGTACGGCTGGCAGGCTGGATTGCAGTTTGTCAGCCAAAGCATTGCAAGTTCTTCAAGGGCTGCCGCACGGTTGGGGATGCCGTCCGAATCACCGACCAGGTACTGATCAATACTGAGCGTTTTCTGGTAAACCGGCAAGGGTGGAAATTCCCGGGTGAACGCACGTATCGTGGTATTTAGTTTGCGCTTGCCGAGCTTTTCTTCCAGCTCTGCGAGCAAATTATCATATAGTGAAGGGTTTTTTTGCGTGCGGTAGTGGTTAACAACCATATGCAGGATCTCATTAATTAGTCCCAGAGCATTGATATGACCGGCCTGCACTGCCTGTTCTGGATGCGTCTTCAAGTCACGCTTATCATTCATACGCTGCGCAAATACACGCGCGGCATGGAAATTAGCAAAAATAACATTGCCTTTAAATGAAAACAGAGAGTCGTCGAATTTATAACGGCTACGCGCCTGTAGGGAAATATGAAATTCCATAGTAATCCAGATTATATATGAGTCGGTGCCAAACAATTCAGGAATTTTAAATACAAATAAAGGAAGGCGAAATAAATACCATCCTAATGATCTACTTGCGATTGGTTATTTAAAAACCGAGATTGACTCACCCATTCGTTGAAGGAATTGTGCGGCGGGTGCAACGTCAATTACGCGATGGTCAAAGGTGAGGCTAAAGGTTGCTGTATATGATCCTTCCTTTTCCACAAAGCGATTGATGCCTAAGATACCCGCTTCAGGCGGATTGATGAGTGGATTGAAGGAATCCACACCTGCCATGCCGAGATTGGTTATGGTGAACGTGCTGCCACCCAGGTCTTGGGGGGCACTCTTGTGATTCAGTGTAAAGTGGTATCCAGAGTATGACCCCAGAATTCTTAATTAATCTGTTCCAGGCTGCCTGGAGACCCCCAGAAAGCGCTGTTAACCAAAATATCCGTTCGGCCAAATTTCTCAATTACTTTTTTAACCATTGTCACAATATCTTTATTGTGGGTTACATCAGTCGGAATGCTTAAAGCTTCAGCACCCAGATTCTGTACTTCCGGTTTTACTTTTTCGAGCTTTTCTTCTGTCCTGGCGACCAGTGCCAGTTTAACGCCTGAGACGCTGCCAGTTTAAGACAGGTAGCTTTGCCTATGCCGCTGCTCGCGCCTGTAACGACCGCGATTTTACCCTTAATTTCCATAAATGTTTCCGGTTTTAATGATTTTTACGTGTGGTTATCCAACCGATAAAAGGAACAATCCTCAATTTATTTTCATTGATGGTTCTATTTTTCTTGAATTTACCAATATAATTATTGCTGCCATGAATTCAGCCAGAAAATGGGATGTTATCGGTTTTGGTGCTATTGCTGTGGACGATCTGCTGTCTGTCCCTTCCTTCCCTCAGCCCAACACAAAAATTGAAGTCATCAAACGCGAACGCCAGGGCGGCGGACTGGCCGGCACTGCGCTTGTAGCTGCCTCGCGTTTGGGTGCCCGCTCGGCATACTTTGGCTTGCTTGGAAACAATGATCTTTCAGACTTTACGATCAGGGAATTTACCAGGGAATGCGTTGACACTTCGCTATGCCCGAGAAATGAAAAAGCAATGCCAATCTACTCATCTATCATCGTTGACACGTCCACCGGTGAAAGAACCATTTTGTATTCCCTTCAGAATTTCACACCTCCAGATCCAGAACTTATTCCCAAAACCCTTCCAGCTGATTGTAAACTGGTGTTTGTAGATACCTATTTCCTTTCATTAATAGGATATTTGGTGAAGTTATTCCACGAATGGGATACACCTGTGATCGCGGACATTGAGTCCCCCAGGATTATGGATTTCCCGGAGGCGATGGACGCAATTGACTATTTGATCCTGAGCAAGGATCTTGCCACACAAATCACTGCCGCAAGCTCTCCGGATGAAATTCTGCATAAATTGAATACGCCTCAACGTAAATGCTCAGTCATTACTGAAGGGAAACGGGGCTGCTGGTTTCAGGAGAAAAGCAGCGCTGTCTATCACATGCCTGCCTTCAATGTAGACACGGTGGATACTACCGGCTGCGGAGATGTCTTTCACGGCGCATACGCCGCTGCTCTGGTCAGGGGCGAGGGCAATACCACAGCTGTCATCCAGGCGTCTGCGGCTGCTGCTATTAAAGCCACCAAGCCTGGCGGCAGGGCCGGAATCCCTGACCTTAAAACATTACTGGAATTCATTGGTGCAAATTCTGAAATCGTTCCCCAAATGGCCAAATAATGCCCAATTTTCTGGGTTTGGATATTGGTACCACCAACATAAAAGCCGTCCTTTTAGACAGTGATCAAGGCAAAATTATTTCCACGGTTAGTCTACCCACACCCATCCATCATTCCGGACCCAACCAGGATGAACATGACCCACAGGTTCTTTTTACAACAATTGCACAATGCATTAAAAGATCTATTGGCAGCTACCCGGTACATGCCCTGGGGGTCAGCAGTCTGGCAGAAGCGGGTTTACCGCTGAATCGCTCCGGAAATCCATTATTTCCGATCATCGCCTGGTACGATCCCCGCTCACAACCACAGGCCGACAGGATTTTGAAGTCATTTTCTGAAAAGCGCCTGTTTGAGATAACTGGCCAGAAGGTCAGTTTTTCCTTTGGACTGTTCAAATACCTGTGGATCAAAGAGAACTATCCAGATCGAATCCGGGATATAGCTTGTTGGTTGTCCGTACCGGATTATGTTTTATATCGCCTGACCGGTAAAAAGGCAACCGAGTATACCCAAGCCTCGCGTACTATGCTTTTCGACCAGAATAAAAGAGATTGGTCAGAGGAATTACTTTCTTATGCCGGATTGGAACCCAGCAAGCTGCCCACCTTGCTGCCCTCTGGCACAGTGATGGGCACTATCACTCAAGATGCCAGCGACCTAACTGGGTTGCCCGCTGGAATGCCGTGTGTACTCGGCGGACACGACCATTTGTGCGGCGCTTTCGCAAGCGGTGGTATTCGCGCGGGCAAGGTTATTGACTCCAGCGGGACTGCCTGTGCCGTTATGGCGCTTACCAGCCGGTTCAATCCGGAAAAAAAGATCGCGGAATCCGGTTTTGTAAATTACATCCATGTGGTTCCGGACGTATATGTATTAAAAGGCGGTCTCAAAACCGCGGGGAAAGCTGTGGAGTGGTTAGCATCATTTATAGGGAATGATGGTCATTTTGATAATAATCTCTTGCTCAAGCATTATGAAAAAAATATAAATGAAAGACCGCTATGGTTACCTTTTTTTCATGGGTCAGGTACACCGGGGATAGAGCCATTTAATCGCGCCAGTCTCATCGGCCTGACACTGGAACATTCCCGTGAAGATATCGTAATTGCCCTGTTTGAAGGTTTGGGATTCTGGTTGCGTGAGAATATCGATACTTTCCAAAAAATAAACGGGACCCAGCCAAAAGAAATTATCACAATCGGTGGGGTGAACCAGAACCTGCTTATGCGGATGATAAAAGCCAGTATCACAAATTACCCAGTCAATTCTCCAACTGTTCCCGAGGCTTCTGCGGTGGGCGCCGCGCTATTGGCAGCAGTCGGGACAGGTGCAATCGCTTCATTTCAGGAAGCGCCCGAGATACTGGATTATCCTGTACAAGTAATTTATCCTGATCCCGATTGGGTTAACTGTTACAATTTAATTTACGAAAGAGTTTATCTGTCTGCCAAGACAAAACTTACAGAAATCAATAAAGTTATGCATGAAATAAATTATTTATTCGGAGGTAATTGACATTATGAATATCGGAAAATTAAGAGGGTTGCAGGAAATTTCATCTCCTGAAGGATTTATTACCGTCCTCGCCCTGGATCAGCGCGGATCGCTTTTTAAGGCACTTGGTATAAGTGAGAGTGATCCCGCGCTTTACCAGGTTGTCCGCGAGTTTAAGAAAGCGACCACCAGCGAACTAATGCCCGCTTGCAGCGCGGTTCTGTTGGATCCTGAATTCGCCGCCGCGGAAGCTATCAGCGAAGGCTGGATCTCTGGCCAGAAAGGTCTGATTGTCACCCTGGAAGAAACCGGATATGTGGATTCGCCAGATGGGCGTCTCAACCCGTTTATTCCGAACTGGTCATTAGGTAAAGCCAAGAGGATGGGTGCCTCTGCGGCTAAACTTCTGGCTTATTATGACCCGCGCAATAAAAAGCTGGCGGACCACCAGGAACGGTTCATCAGTGATATTATTGAAGGATCAGTTGACCTGGATTTTCCCTTGCTTTTAGAACCGATGAGCTATTCGGCTGATCCATCCACTCCGAAAAAATCACCCGAGTTTGCAAAAATCCGTCCGCAAATTGTATGCGATACCGCCGAGCGGCTGGGTGCATTGGGTGTTGACCTGCTGAAAATGGAATTCCCCTGTGATACCGAATTTGAAACAGATAAATCCGTCTGGCTTAAAGCCTGCGAAGAGATCACAAAAGTCTCACCAGTCCCTTGGGTTCTACTCTCAGCAGGGGTTGATTTTGACGTATTCAAGGAACAATTGGGGGTAGCCTGCAAGGCAGGCGCGAGCGGCTTTGTGGCAGGCAGAGCTATTTGGAAAGAAGCTGCACCTCTAAAAGGACAGGAACGAATTGATTTCCTATCCAAAACCGGCAAGGACAGGATGAACCATTTGGTCGAAATTGTCAATCACTCTGCCCGCTCGTGGAAAGATGCCGTTCGCGGCGAGAAAACCCATATCGAACAAGGCTGGATTAATAATTACCAGGATTTTTAGAAAATGGAGAAAGTGATGCAATACAATAAAAATGATTATTTTGTCGCAACCTATTATGTGGAATCACCGCAGCCCTTGAAAAAGGTTGCTGAAACCATCGCGGACATAGAAAGCACCGGTCCCTGGCTTGGGACAGGGCAGCCTACTGAGTTATATCTCAATTGCCGTGCAATTGTCGGTGATGTGCGCGAAATCTGCCCTGGCAAAGGTGAATTCGATATCCTCTTCCCGGTAGCAAACCTGAATATGGAAACAGCCGCCTTCCCTTCATTGTGGCTGACCATGATCGGCGGCGGAACACACGCTTTGGCAGCCTATGAAAAATCCCGCCTTCTGGATTTTCAACTGCCCGACTCAGTTCTGGATAAAATGCCAGGCCCAGGTTACGGTCCAGAGGGTATTAGAAAATTGCTCGGCGCGGCGCCGGATGAGTTATTGATAGGGACAATCGTTAAACCAACTGCCGGCCTAACCCCTGCCGAAGTGGCGGATATCTGCACCAAAGCCGCTATGGGTGGTGTACGCTTCATCAAGGATGACGAAAAAATGATGAACACACCTTATTGCCCACTGGCTGAAAGAGTAAAATTGGTATGCGAAGGTCTGAAACAGGTCGAGGATGCCACCGGACAGAATGTGGTTTATACACCCCATATCACAGCGCAACCAGAATATCTGTTGAAGAATGCTGAAATCGCTCTAAAGAATGGCGCAACCGGATTGATGGTAAACTTTTTTGCCGCTGGTTTTAACAGCCTGCAAACACTGCGCTCTCAGGTAAACCCGAACGTCCCTATTTATGCCCACTGCGGCGGAAAAGAAGCTCTTGGCCGCGCGCCCGGGCAGGGGGTTGATCCAGTAGCCATCATTCGTTTTGTACGGCTGCTGGGCGGGGATATCTTCCGCCAGAGTTCCATCGGTGGTTATCTTGTGGGCGCTTCACCTGAGGAAGGCCGCGCTTTATTCAAGGTTATGTCAGAGCCAATGGGTAAGATCAAACCAATGATACCCGCGGTATCCGGTGGGTTGAGTCCAAAAACGCTCGCTCCGAATCTTGAGGTATTTGGCACCGCCGCATTGATGCTGGCCGGAACGGGCATCACTCTGCATCCCATGGGCGTCAAAGCGGGTACTACCGCGCTTTATCAAGCGGCAGATGCGTTTAATGCTGGCATCACTCTTGAAGAATATGCCAAAACGCATGAAGAATTGCGCCTGGCTATTTCCAAATAAACTCATTGGAATTTAAAAAGGTGAGAGGCTGTCTAAAAAGAATATTGTCAATCCTCTCGAAAAGCACAATTAGAGTGGGTGTAGCGGCTGCATAGCGGAGCGAAGCCTCCAGGGAGGATACCCGAAGGGAAGGAGTTTCTGCTTATTAAAGTGATATGTCTTCCCTTTGGGTATAGTTCCCAATCGTTGAGCCCAACATGAAAAAATGGACTTTTAGAACACCTTACTGTGTTTTGTTGTATAAGTATCTAATTTATTTCCTGAAAAACAGCTTGCGGAAGAGCGCCATATTTTCTGGCGCGTTACCCTTCTTGATTAAAGCACCAAGCTTATCCATCCCTACTTCATCGATCAGGTCGTCAAATTCCATCATCCAGCGCACACCCTCACCAATGGTATCATCCGGGTTAGTGCGATAAGGGAAGAGCTCAAGTGACTTCCATCCAGAATAGGTGGTCTTGCGCAGCCAGTAAAACATTTCCAGATACGCCAGGAAATGGACTGAAGCGAATATCATATCTCCGTCCGCGTCCGCATAATTGTCATTAAGATGCAAGTGAAAGAGCTTGTTGCCTTCCCGTTGGCACAGGACAACCGTTTCAGCCAGATTTTCATGCGCGTAAAGTGAATAACCAACATCAATATTGATGCCAACGTTACTTCTGTCAATATCCCGAACAAGCATGAGCGATTTTGGTACAGTGCTGATAAAAGAGTAAGAGCGCGGTTCACTGGGCTTGGGTTCCAGTCCAAGTTTGATTTTCGGGTTATGATCGGTGGCGGCGCACATCCCTTCTACCCACCAATCTTACATAGCCTGGTAATCCGCTTCAAAGTAATAATCATAGCCATCTTGGCCAGGCTAAATGTTAATATAAGGGCTACCTGCTTCTGAAGCCAAGTCAATCACCCGTTTGATCACATCCAATGCCAGTCTACGGACTTTAGGGTCTGCTGCACCCAGGGTGCCTTTTGTAAAATCAATGCTGCCCCACAGCTGGGGAGCGATACCGATTAGCGTAATTCCGCTGTCCTCCAGCGCGGTGCGCACCGTTTTCCAATTTCACGTATTAATGCCCACACAGCTATTATCATCGGTTTCATCCATATTCATTTCAACGCCCTGGATCAAACCTTGCTTTCCTGCAATTTTAATAAGTTCCAGAATTAATTGGTTTTCACCTGGTTTGGCGTAATCGGGGTTGAACCGATCGGATGGGTAATTAAAATTATGAACAATTGCTGCGTATTTCTTTTCTTCCATTCTTTCACCCCCAAAGTATTTTCAGTTTATAAAAATTCCGCCTCTGGTGGATTGGCTTGCCAATTTTCCAGAGGCTAAGAATTAAATCTCCTGATTGATTAAGCGCTTACTTTCTCAGCAGGTTTTTCATTATTTTCATGAATGACTTTCGGTTTGTAGCGAAACTTCTGAGCTTCAATCAGCAAAGCCAGCAAAATGATCATCCCGCGGACACCCTGAACCCAGAAAGGATCAACCTCCATCAGGTTTAGTCCATTATCAATAATAGACAGGAGCATTACGCCGGCAAAAGCGCCACCAACACTGCCCAGGCCGCCTTTCAAGCTCACGCCACCAATCACTGAGGCAGCCACCGTTTCGAGTGTCATACCCTGTCCAAGGGTTGATATGGTGGTTTCAAGCCTTCCCAGCAGCATCCACCCCGCAAATGCCGCCATGAAACCGCTGATAATGTACGCAAATGTGATCGTTTTCTTGGGGTCAAAGCCAGATGCCTGCGCCGCATCACGGTTGGCGCCAACAGCGCGCAGTTCCCGACCGAATTTTGAATGGTTCAAAAGGTAATTGACCACCAAATACATAATCAGCGTTACACCCACGGCAACAGGGAAACCATTAATGCGCGTTCCACCCAGCCAATTAAACAACGCCGGAGAACCTGTCATGATTTGGCCGCCGCTGACCAGCATGGCAATTCCACGTAATACCAACTGCATAGCTAATGTGACGATAAAGTTATTCATCTTCAGACGAGTAATCATCATACCAATTAACCAACCTGACAAAATACCAATACAAAACATAATCGGTATAACAATGAGAGGATTAAGCATTAAGCCTGAAGCCTGCGCGCCGCCCGCATCGGTGCGGGGTACCACCATCAGCCACATAGCAAAAATTGTGGTTAAGGATAGGACTCCTTCAGCGGATAAATCAAAATTACCTGTCAATAAGACAATTGCCTGGCCAATAACCAGAATTCCTAAAACGCTTGCATGTGAAAGGATATTAAATTGATTGGATAATGTGACAAATTTTCCACCCACATTGCTGGCAAAGTAAAGGTAGACAATCGCGATAATTATCCAAATAAAATTATCAAGCAGCTGTTTCATCCAGTCGATCTTTTTAAGCTTATCCATGGTTCTCTTTTCCTCCTTCAATCGCATTGAGGATGTTCTCTGGTGTTGTATCTTTGGCGCCTTTCTTGTATTCATGCGTAAGTTTGCCGCTGTTCATTACGAGGATGCGGTCGCATAAGCCAATCAACTCTCGGATCTCAGATGAGAGAACAACAGTCGCCACACCCTGCTTTGCCAGCTCATCAATAATTCTGAAAATATCCATCTTGGCGCGCACATCCACACCCTGGGTGGGTTCATGCAGAATCAATACCGTCGGTTTGGTTGAGGCCAGTTTGGCAAATACTACCTTCTGCTGATTGCCACCGCTCAAAAGCCGCACAGGCTGTTCCTGGTTTGGTGTGATGATATCCAAGCCCTTGATGTAATCAGATACGATTTTCTTTTCTTCATTCCTGTTAATTAGATTGATCAGTCTAACAAGACGGTTCAAGATTGGGTAAGTCACATTTTCCCGCACAGGGCGAACACCCACCAATCCAAAGCGATAGCGGTCTTGGGGAAGATACGCTAGCCCCTGGTTGAAGGAATCGATCGGGCGCATCGCTGTAAATTCCTCGCCATGTATTTTGACCTCTCCAACGCCGCGATATTCAAGGCCAAACAAGCCTTTCCCTAGTTGCTCGGAGCCACAGCCCTGCAGCCCTGTGATACCGACAACTTCACCTTTTTTAAGCTCCAGGCTGATATCTTCATAACACCCGCGGCGGGTTAGGTTGTTAAGGACAAAAACAATTTCGTCAGTGCAAGTGGATTCCCTGGTGTATTCTTCCACGCCTTCGCCGACCATCATCATGATCAACTCAGGGATACCAATATCCTTCACATTTTTGGTATCCACAATCCTGCCATCGCGCATCACGGTCACCCGGTCGCAAATTTCAAAAACTTCCTCAAGGTGGTGTGATATGTAAACAAAAGAGACGCCTTTATCGCGCAGTGATTTTACAAAATCAAACAGGCGGTTAATATCAGACCTTGATAACGAAGCGGTAGGCTCATCAAGAATGATTAATTTGGCATTGCCGAACAGCGCTTTGGATATAGCCAGCATGGTTTGTTCGGCTACACCCAGACCTTCAACTTTTTTGGTCACATCCAGCCGCAGGTTAAGCTGCTCCAGGCGTTTTTCAGCTTCCTGATTGACTCTTTTCCAGTCCACAAAACCCAGTTTGTTTTTTGGGAGTTCACCCGCCAGAATATTCTCGGCAACGGTCAGGCTGTCCATCATAGCCACATGTTGGGGAACATAGGCAATGCCAGCCTCAATGGCTTCTTTTGATGTCATTGTCGCAAAGACTTTCCCACTAATTTCGATGGTTCCTTCATTAGGTTCGGTAATCCCCATCAAGACAGCCATCAAAGTGGTTTTTCCTGCGCCATTCTTGCCAACCAGGCCATGAATTTCACCGGGAAGAACGCGCAAATTAACCCGACGCAATGCCTGAACACCGGGGAAAGCTTTACTGACTTCAGTCATGACCAGGATGGGCGCGGCTGATGTTTTTATTTTTTCAATATTCATGCTCTCACCATTTCTTAATCAGTAACGATCTTGTTATCTTTGAGGCCAATTTGAGTGGTGGCCAGAGATTCTTCCAAAGCGCGTTGGTGCATACCCTTGACTTTGATCGCATCTATCCCTACAGCGAACAGGAGCAGCAGCCCACGGCTGGCTTCAATCCAGAAGGGGGACACTTCCATGATGCTCAATCCCGAATCAAGAATAGACCACAGAAGTAAACCGCCAAAAGCACCGATCATGGTGCCACGTCCACCGAAGAGGCTGACGCCGCCCACCACAGCCGCTGCCTGGACCGGGAATATCAACCCGGCGCCGATGCGCGGCGTGGCGGAATCCAACCGTCCGGCAATCAGCAAACCGCCGATAGCCATGCAGAATCCGCTAATCAAATAAACAATGCGTATGATTTTGTCAGTTTCAATTCCCGCGTCTTTTGCTGCCACAGGATTCGACCCAACCGCGTACATATTGCGCCCAAATTGCGTATAACGCGTAATGATATGTGCGATGATAAATGCCAGAATAATAAAAATTGAAGCAGTCGGAATGGCAAGGTTCCCTTTTTCCATCGGGATTTTGATAAGGTTCCCACCCCCGAGCCAATCAAAGCTTTTAGGGAAAAAGCTGGCGGTTGCGCCGGGAGATATGATATAGATCAACCCTCGAAGTATCATCTGCATCGCGATGGTCACAATCAGGTTATTCATACGCATCCGGGTGATAAGAATACCGTTTATAAACCCAATTATTAGGCCAACCGCGATCATGATCAGAATTGCCAGGATTGGAGAAACTTCAAATCCAAACCCACCGTTGGTTGTTGAAGCCAGGAATAACCCGGCTACCATGGCTGTCAAGCCAAGCCCTGATTCAGAGGAAAGGTCGAAGTTACCTGAAATCATCGCGAAAGCCTGACCGATAACAAGTACACCCAGGTAAGCGGATCGAGAAAGGGTATTAACGAGGTTAAACGGTGTTCTAAAACTTGGGGAAAGGACTGAAAAGATAACCAGTCCCGCCAGAACCAGAATCCAAATAAGATTATCTAAAATTATTGCTAAAAATTTGCTTGCTCTGGTTTTCACAAATCCACCTCGCTTGAAAAAAGGAATTTCAGGAATGTAGCGAATGAGCCGTAAGGATCTACGGCTCATTCTTTTATGTTTTCTAATTTAAGGAATTAGTTGTTGCCCCAGAGCGCTTTGTCAGCAGCGTTTGCGGATGTAACCTTGGTTGTTGACAGATTCGCCATAAAGCCAACATCAGATTTCACGATTTGGGCAGGTGACCACAGAGCACCTTCCTGTACGATTTCACCTTCTACAGGATCTTTACCGTCGAATTTGTCCTGGATCCAGTTCACGATGATGCCGAAGTCAGGAATCGGTTGGCTGGAGGCTTCATCGGAATAGCCGTCTCGGATGGCCTGCAGAGCTTCCTTACAGCCGTCAACACCGGTAATGAAGATGTGGCCATCTTCGCCGCTCTTGAATTTCTTCTCAAGTTGCTCGAGGGCGGCTAATACAACCGTTGTGCCAACACAGTCTGAGTGCATGTAAATGCCATCAACAGCTGTAGAGCCGACCACATCCAATGTATTGGATGAGAATTTGTCAGCGGACCATTCGGTGGGTTTGGAAATGACGGTGATATTCGGATATGCTTTCATTACATCATTGAAGCCGCCGCCGCGCAGTTGCGCAACGTTCTGGCCGAGGTCGCCCTGCAGTTCAAGGACGGTACCCTTGGGTTCGCCGTACTTGCCCGTGAGCAATTCAACCATGGCTTCGCCAGCCTGTTTACCGGCAAGGTAGTTGTCGGATTGAATAACCATGTTAACTTCGCAGCCAATGGGTGCGCGGTCAATGGTGTAGAAGGGAATGCCCGCATCTTTTGCTTTCGCGACAGATGCGCAAATGGCCTGGCTGTCAACCGGCACGGTTACGATCGCATCAACGCCCAGGGACATGAAATAATCCATCTGGTTTGCCTGGTTCTCAGCGCTGAAGTTCGCGTTGGTGGTAACAACAGCCCAGTTTTTTTCTTCCGCGTGTGTTACAAGGCCGTTCATAATCTGGCCCTGTCCGCCGGACAATTCAGGAGCACCGTAGCCGATGGTTACTGCGCCTTTTTTCTCGACCTCAACGATTTTGGTCTCAACAACAGTCTTGGTTTCAGTTACAACCTGTGGTTGGCAAGCTACTGCAAGTAATGCAATAACTGCAATAACTGAAAAGATAATGCTTTTTTTCATGGTTCTCTTCTCCTTTTAGTGGTTTTAATTTTTTATATTTTACTTAGTTTCAAAAACGCCTTTTACCTATTCTCCCGATAAGCCCTCCTTTCAAAATATATTTTCATGATTCTCAAATGCATACTCGAACGCAATTTAGATTTGTTAATTGTTGGTTTAGGAAATTTAGAAGGGGGTTGTTTTTTACCTGGTCAAATTTCCCGACAATGAAATAAAATTCAACATATTTATCATAATCACTATTATCGCATATGTCAATAACAATTGTTAACAACGGTTAGTTTGGATAACCAGTCTTGATAATGAAATATTGTTCACTATTGTATTTTTGCTCATTCTAATGATAGCGTATTCCCGAATCATTGTCAAGACCCTCCCTTGTTATTTGAATGAATATAATCATGTTTCTAACTGCCAGATTTCCTGAGTTCATACAACATATTCTCAGCAAGCATTTCATCAAGGAAAAGTACAGAAAATAATTTGGTTTTCATGGCTGCGATAACAGCGCGCGATTTTTCAATTCCACCTGCAACAGCAATTACCCTTTTTATTTTTCTGATTTGGTCGAGGCTAATGCTGAGCATACGATCATAGAATTCCGCTTCGATCAGTTTTCCTTCCAGACCAAAATGTCTTCCGCAAATATCGCCCACTGCCCCTTGCTCCTGCATTTGGCGCATATATTTTGTACCAACATAAACGATGCTGCCTGGCAGTGGAGGAACAGCCCCTATACCGATCACCGCAGCAGTTAATTTATCCCAGCGTTCAACCACCATGCTCACCGCAGGGTCATGGAGTAAATCGTCTCGAAGTTGTTTTGAGCCGACAAACATAGGTGCCAGCAGAAAATAGGGGTGACCGCTAAAGCTCTTGGCTGCCTGCAGTACAATCTGGTTAATCTGGGAATACGTGCCAGTGTATCCACGCTCTCCAATTAATGGCACGACATCGATATCCCGCGGCACAGACGGCGCGAGCAATTGCACAATCCGTGTAATTGTTCTGCCCCAGGCAATCCCCAAAATATCGGAGTCAACCAGAGTTTTATCAAGGTAGGTGGACGCAGCACCCGCGATAGCCCGCATAGTCAGATCATGATATTTATGCATACTCGGAACAACAAATACCCGTTCCAGATTTGTTCGATCCTGGATCTCTAGCGCCATGCTTTCGCTATTATTCATTGGATTGACTACTTCAATGCGGACAATACCGCGATCCCTCGCCTGCTGCAGGTATTGTGCTATTGAAGACCGGGATACTGATAATTTATCCGCGATCTCCTGCTGAGACAGATTTTCATCATAGTAGAGATGCGCAACCTGCACCAGGGTGGCGACTAGATCTTCTTTCCTATCGATCTTGTATTTAATTACCATATCTGTTTTTCACCATCGTCATTTCTTAGAACTTAAGCAATCCGGTGCGCAGAAACACATCTGCCGCAGCACCAACTAAAGCTGAATTGGGAAAGGACTCGGTTACAATTTCCAAGTCCCGTTTTGCTTCCTCGGTCATCAAAAAATCTCTCACATGCCGGTCAACCCGACCAATAAATTCTGGTGATCCTTTCCAAACGCTGCCACCCAAAACGATCATTTTCAGATCAAGTAAGTTAACCATTGACGAAAGTGAGATGCCCAGCTTACGGATAACTTCTTCAATAATCTCTTTTGAAGCAGAGTCGCCCAATGATTCAGCCTGGAATACCATTTTGGTTGTCACTGGTTGGCGCCCGTTTTCACTAAGGTCACGGAGTGTTTTGCTTTTACCCTGGTCAACCGCAAGCTGCCCTTGTCTGGCGATAGCAGGGCCGGCCACAAAGCTTTCAAAGCATCCTTTCTGTCCGCAGCCGCACAGTTCACCGGTTCTTTCGTCATAGATATTATGGCCAAGGTTACCCGCAAAACCGTGCGCGCCACCATACAGTCTGCCATCCAAGAAGAGATAGCCCCCATAACCTGTTCCCAGAGTCATCCAGGCAACATTCTTTAGACTTTTTGCTTTCCCCCAAAGCACTTCTGCTAAAAGCGCCATTCTGACATCTGTAGCAGGGTAATTGGGCACGCCAAATCTTTCCCGAGCCATCCGCCCGAAAGGCACATTGCGCCAATACAGATTCGCTACCAGCACCGCGTCGCCTGTTTCTGTATCTATATTGCCGCAAATGCTTAGGCCGATTCCCGGAAAATTACTAAATTCTTTTTTTGCCCGGTTTACAAACGGCTCAAGCAAATCAAGGATATCATCTGGTTTGGCGACCCCCTTTTCATCAAAAGGTACCAGAAGCCGTTGCGCAGGTTCCAACAAGTTCCCGCATTGGTTGATAAAAGCGATATCCATTTTTGTACCGCCGATATCTACAGCCAGGACGTATTGGGAGGATTCTTCTTTCAAAGTCTCACCGCTGGATAATTTGCAGATATTTCATTTATAAAAATCATTTAAGATAAATTATTTCCACTGCTCGTTTATTATAAATTCCGGTTTCCCGTTGCGTTCAACCAGCAATTTCTGAAACCCTTTTTCTTCTATCGGACCGTAGTTATGACCAGCGGCCAAATGATAGGACGCAACAAAAACCAGAGGTTCGTTCCCATTGTTGACCACCCGGTGCGCCCACATGGGCGGAATATGGCTTATTGTTCCGACTTTCCATTTTTCAGCCAGAAATTCACCTTCAATTGTTTGCATTAATAAATAACCCTGGCCTTTAACGCAAAAATAAATTTCCGGCTGGTCTTCAGCTTCATGGAAATGACCCTTGGTCATGTAATATTCATCGCCTACTTTTCCAGGCTGAATGCGTGTTGTGCCCAAAGCCATATCCGAAAGTGAGGTCTTAAAACCATAATAGAAAATTTCATACACAAGCGGATCGCCTTTTCTTATCAGCACTTCAGAAGCTGCTTTATCATAAAAAATAGAGGAGAGATCGCTAACTTTTCGCGTAATCGATCTTTCTTTGGGTGAAAATTCTCCCAGATTAAAATCATATTGGACAGTGATGGGGTAATCTTCTTTTTTTAAGGTCATTTTTACATCTCCTGATAACTTATAGTGTTTCAATCAACTGCTTCAAAGTTGCCAAAAAATCAGAAACTTCCGCGCCGCCCACCACGCGATGATCAGCAGCCAGAGTCAGAGTGAAAAACCGGGTACGAAGTAATATCGATGTTTCATCCCATTGAATTCCGTCTCGTAGCGCCCCAACTCCCAGAATTGCCGTCTGGTCAGGGTCAATCAATGGCATGAAACTGGTGATTCCTCTCATCCCAAGGTTGCTGATCGTAAATGTGGCTTCCTGTGTGTCCTTAATTTCCAGCCGCTTATTCTTTAACCGTGAAGTTATCTGTTCCAGTTTTTTAGCAATTTCCTCGACAGATAGTTGGTGCGCCTTATGTATCACCGGAACAAATAAACCCTCGGGAGCAGCTACAGCCACCGCAATATTGATTTCTTGAAATTGAAGCACCGCATTCCCGTCAAACCGTGAGTTCAGGCGCGGATGTTTCAGCAATGCTTCAGCAACCTTCCAGATTAAAATTGCAGTGAGTGTTATTTTTGAGGTCCCGGTTGATTTTCGTGCATTAATAAAATTGATCAATCCCTCCGCGTTTACCTCAATAGAAACTGAAAATTGAGGGGTGGTTTGCGCGCTTTGTACCATTCGGCGGGCGGTGATCATCTGAATTTGGTTGAGGGGAATCCTTGTATAAGGAATGGTCTCAGAGTCTGAAATATTTGCAGCTGGTTTTATCGCTTCTACTTCCTGCGCGGTAACACGGCCATCTTTTACAATCTGGCTTAGATTTTCAAGGCTGATGCCCAGTTCTTTTGCCCGCCTTTTTGCGTTGGGCGAAACTTTTAATCGGAT
>Ga0315284_10006015_pt1 | contig 17265 bp, 29 predicted proteins | sample YL17G09_16_MG_FD_203696 | JGI IMG/M metagenome (GOLD analysis project Ga0315284, IMG submission 203696) | Sediment microbial communities from Yellowstone Lake, YNP, Wyoming, USA - YL17G09_16 | ecosystem: Environmental > Aquatic > Freshwater > Lake > Sediment | place: USA: Wyoming | collected...
ACGATGTGTGCCGGTACACATACCTTATCCCGTAAAACCACTAATATTTGAGGGTTAAATGTCTTTTATAGAGACCATGACAACAGGTGAATCAGGCTGGGAGTCTTCGCCTGACGGCCGTTGGGTAGAGATCACAGCTACCGCTCCGAACGGGCACACAATATTTGTTTGCCGTAGTTGTGGCCGCACCTCCACAACCCCAGATAAGAAATGTGCGCTAGGTGCCCAGGTGAGCGCGGCTGAGATGTCGCTTGTAATACCCTGCGCTCTATGGCCCATGACTGTGTATGAGTACGCTGGGTTTTTGAAAACACGGGATGGTTGGCCCTGCGCGATTGTCGGCACTGTTATCATGGCAGATGGCACACAGCTTCCTGTTGCCTGTGGTATACCGACTGAGACTGCCGAGCAGCTACTCGTTACGCACACGGAGTTAGCCATCCTCGGTAAGGTAGGGACAGAGCCTAAATGACAGACTATTCCTCAGAAGAGATTACGGCAGCTGTCGAAAAGATTGTTGCCTCGGCTGTTCGTAGGCCATACGGCAGGTTCGGCAACCGAGACATTCAAGCAGCTTTCACCGACTTGCAGGATGCTGCAGCCGGCGTGTTTGTGCTCAACGTATCTGCTCCTTTCTACACGGCTCTTCTGGGTGCTGGCCGCCTGAACGAACTTCTTGTTCCGTTGACTCAGACCATCAATGAACTTCTTGAAGCCCTTGCCAATGTGAATCGGCGAGTTCGAGAGATCGACAATCTAGCGCCACTGAACAATGCAAAGGCTGCGTTAGCTGCTCTGGAGCTTGCGGCGTCTGGTCGCAGTCAGGGCTTTACGAGCATTGAGTCGACGCCCGCTTATCAGCGGTACGACGCCAACACCCAGAGGTTTCTGACAGACGCTTCAGCGAACAGCAGGAAGAATGGTCAGATTGTTCCTACGCCCCAGGAGTCTAGGGCAGCTATCCCGAGGTTAGTGACCTCGATGCGCGATCTGCATACCGTGGTCAAGGACAGGGCGCGGTTCCTGCGTGATTCGATTGGTGATTACGATGCGTTACAGCTGCCGTCCCTGTTGGCTCAAGGTGTGATTTCCAGGGCCAAGCAGGTCCTTCAAGATCGTATTGATGAGCTCACGCCGTTGTCGCCGGCAGATCGCTTGGCCAAGATACGCGGCGTGACGTTGGATATTTTGGCAGGCAAGGCTGCTGTCCTTGGTCTTGGAAGTCTGCGGCAGACGACAGTGTTTGCTTTGCTCGAGGGTGACGCCACGCCATTTGTGGACGATGCCCATCCAGCTGTGCCTGCTTTTATCTCTTCTGAGTTAGCTGGCCCCTACCCGATACTCAGTGGTGGGAATGAGCTGTACACCACTACGGACGGATCATTTCTTTCGCAACTAACCTTGCCGGGATCTTTTGTCCCGACAATGGACGGCACCAACGTGGAGCCCTGGGACATTGTAGCGGCCCTGAATGACGTTCTCATCTTCACGTATGACGGCTACGCGGCTACTACAATTACTTTCCCAGCAACCTTTGATTACACGGTTGATGACGCCATTCTTGAGATCAACACGCAGATTGCGCTCTTGGCTTTTCCTCCGCCCATTGAGGCTGTTGCGCATTTACGCGTACGCAAGTACGAAGGCATCGTCGAGTCTATTGTTGGAGTCGGTCCCGACTATGATTTCACACTGAGTGCCACCACAGGGTTCACGTGGGAAACGCTGAACGTATCTGTCGGCGACAGGGCTATCATTACGAACTCTTTCATTGGCGCAAACGTGGGTACAGAGTTTACGGTCACAGTGGTGGCTGGCCTGCTCTTTACGGCCACGCAGGTTATTGGCGCCGCAATCACCGTTGAGCCGCCGGCACCCCTTGAGTTCCCTGCTGTTCGAGTGGGGGCGACTCGGGTTATACGGCTGCAGATAAAAGACAGCGACCGCATTGCTGCTCTCAATGAGCGTAAAGCTATTACGCTTGACCCAGTGGACGCCAACAACTCATTGACCACTTTTGGCTTCACCAAAGGTGCGTCTCTCCGCGCTCGAAGTACTTATGCAGATACAGTGGCGCAGGGCATCAATCTGTCCGCGTTCATTCGGTCCTTTGATACTGTGCGCCTCACAGCTGAAGAAACATTTGTACCCATTCTCAGCAGGAAGCTACATGGGCGCTCTAACCCTGATTCGAGCACGAAGATAATCGCTTACGTGTTCCGTGGCAGGGCTGATACGGTTGGTGGTGACCCAGCCACATTCAGTGCTGTTGGCGCATCGACTGCTGGGGTTCAGCTCGGAGATGTTCTGGTCATACGGGACACAACTATTCTTGCGGACTCGAACCTAAAGGGAATAGTTACGGCGGTATCCGACACATCGATCACGGCAGACATGGACGCTGCTGTTACCGCCGGCAATCAGTTATTGATCGAGGTGAGTGACCCCTTCGACATACCCACATTGATCGGCGCACTGAGCCCCTCCACCGCCTATCTCGAGTTCAAGGTCACCAAGAGCCGGGGCCAGGATGGGCTGTATACGATGTCCTTCAATGGCCAGACCGTAGTGCCCTTTGAGTTCAGCGTTGAGAAGCCTGTGTCTGGTAACCGTGCACAGGGTGGTGCCCCTGTATTTTTCGACATTGAGGTGGGGCTGAGGAAGGTCACGCTCCGGTCTACCAGCGTCAAAGCTTCAACATCGATCTCAGTCAACGACAGCGCCGGCACCAGCCCTGCCTACGACAAGTTCTTCACGTCGGTGAGTCCCGTGGCTGCAGCGGGCACTACGCCGTGGCTGAAGCTCCCGAAGGACCCAAAGAGCCTGGGTGTGGGCGACATGCTTGAGGTCTACTCGACGGTGTACAACGTGCCCTCGAGCACCTACAGCCTGGTCTCTCTGGACCTGAGCCTGCTGCTTGTGGAGCTGTCCGCCAACCTGCCTGTGAGTCTGCCGCCGATCAACCTGAGCAACAACAGTCCCGTTCCCTTTGCAAGAATCCGCCTACTGCAGAATGACAACTTCGGGGTGTTCGAGGCGGGCACAACAAAGTGGCTTCTCCTCTCAGAGAATCGGGACGATTACTACACCGAGCTAACCCGGCTGCTGAACCAAGTCTTGGTCAGCACTAACCCGCCGCCCTACTTGATAGGGTCTGTCACGTTGCACGTGCAACAACTTCTAGCGATCCTCACCCAGGCTGGTGCCGAATCAGTAGGGCAAGATCCCGATGTATCATTAGAGACAATCATCGAGAACTACCAGGTAGGGCATGTGGACAGCGTGGATGCCTTGATCGAGGCCTTTCAGGCGCGGGGGGCTACACGCGGCCTAGACATCCTGCTGCAGGGCCGCTTCAGCGAGTTCTTCGGGCTCACCATGGAGGGCATGAGCTTCGATGGGGCACTGCGCGAACAGCTGCGTGACGTAGCCCGCCAGGACCTGCCAGTGCGGAAGTTTGGCCGTGCTGAACGTACAGCCCAGGAAAGTATCATCGGGCAGTTCGAGGTGGCGGACTCAGACAAGAACTTCGATGACTCTCCAGGGGATTTCACAAGGAACATCCCTGATACCTTTACGAACTCGTTCCCTCCCGACGAATAGTTTTTACACGAGGCTAAGGAGAATGTGCTGGGGCACCTCTCCCGACCACTAGCCATTGAAATCGATGCCGCAGTTGCGGCACCGAAAGTGTGGGCGTTGGCCCAGACTTCCCTGGTACATACCAGGCCCCCCGCACAGTGGGCATTCGCCGGTTGGTTCCGGCTCTTCTTCTTCCGCCGGCTCCTCCGTGCCCACCCAGAAGGGGTTGGGCTCTCTGCCCAGCAGGTTTTCGATCACCTCCTTGGCCCACTCCTTGTGGGCTACGCGACCGAACTCCCCGCCGTAGAAGCCTGGGTGGCGCTGGTCACGCACCAATACGGCGCGCACGGCGGACCGTAGCCCCGTGTGTTTGTTCAGCACGCACAGCGCTGCGGCGTTGAACGCCTGGCGCGTGGGCACGCCGGTCTCGGACAACTCTGGTATGTACCAGTGGTCCTCCTTTGGGTCTCCAGCCCCAAGTCCCGCGAACTCGTGTGCCACCGCTGTCGGTGACAAGTTGGAGTCGCAAAACTGTTCAAACTCCTTCAACCATGCTTCAGGGCAGCTTTTCATTTTCTCTCCATAGCTGCTGACGGCAGCAGCAGCAAAAAGATCACCAACGGCAGGCCCCACAATAGAGCCTGGCACGCCAAGATGATCACCCCGACTGCGAATAACAGAACTGGCCCGAAGACCAGGACTGCCAGGAGTGTGACGACCGCATCGACGATCTTCACGACGCTCTCCTGCGCCACACTACCCACATCCACAGTCCCAGCCAGTTGATGGCTAGGCCGGCTGCTGCTTTGACCCCGTATTGGGTCCAGAGCCATACCATCGTGGCGATTGGCACAGCACACACCAACCCCCAAGCTACTATTTGGTCTCTTTTGTTTACCATAATATTCTTATCTCGTGTTTTCAGAATAGTTATCAACCCTAGCTACAGGAGATCGTATGGACAAGTTGTGCGAGAAGACCGGCAAGCGGTGTTTCTCCTCTGCTGATGAAGCCAGGAGAGGCATGAAGCGGCTGTCTGCGCGGATACGAATATATAAATGCCCAGAGTGCAAGTACTACCACTACACCAAGCAGGCTGAAGGCAAGATTGACAAATAGGTATTGCTGCGTATGATTGTTTTTGGGTCTTACGTTTCGCCAAGTGCTCCCACCCCCCGGTGAGTACGGTGGACGTAAGGCCCTTTTATTTGAGGCTAAAGAAGGATGAGCCTTCTTCGTTCCTACCCAGCCAGGAACTCTACCTCTACTTCATCTTCATCGAGCTTGTGCACGGCCTTGCCCGTAAATACTAGCTCGACTTTATTTCCGCCCACCAGCAGGGTGAAGATGGACGGCGGGATGTCTATGACGTCGTCTTTGTGCACCACGGGGTACACATCTTCGAAGCCACCCTTGGGTACCATCTTCAATAGATGCGTTGGGCCCGCTATGCGTAGCTTGTCGCCTATGACCTCAAAAGAGATCACGGCTTCACACGCTCTGCGTCGTCGTCCTCGTAGGTAACGACCTTGCCGAAGGCGATGACATTGGCACTCGCAAGCGCCTCATCAGCCGATAGCGTCTTACCGCCTGCCTTTGCCTCCGTGTACCTATCCCCCATCGACACCAGGTTATCTGGTGGGAAGTACACCCAATCACCTGTGATGAGGCACTCACCTCCGCCGAACTCACCTGATCGCATCTTCGAGCAGGTATCTGCCCAGCTCAGGATGACGTATTCGGTCGGCTTGTGTGCTTTCAGAAAGGCGGAGATCAGCTCGCTGGCCGCATCAACGTCTCCAGACTCCTCTGCGACAATGGTCGCGTAGTCATCCGCGACGTATAGGCCGCACACCACGTTGGTGTTGCTGCCGTAGTCGTCGAACCCGATGTCCTCCGCTAGTCGAAGGTATTCGTCAAAGGCCTGGACGCCGAGGTGTTCGTCATCATTTTCTGCGGATTCAACACGCTCGTCTGGCAAGGCCAGAAGGGCCGCCTTCATTTTCACCCACCAAGCTATTTCTTCGGGTGTGAGGCCACCGAGGCTGATCACGAATTGTCGGTAGTTGTTCGCCATTACTTTTTCTCTTTCTTTGGTCGGGGCAGCGCCCCACCATAAATGGCGCCCATGATGGCGCCCATGACTCCAATAGGATCTTCCGCCCACTCAGCACTGTCCCACATCACGAGCTCGACGCCGTGCTCGTCAAGGATGCGCAGATAAGAGCACCCCTCGTCCTCTACCTCGAAGCTGGGGAAAGCCAGAACCTGATGCTCTGGCAGGCGGACAAAAACCTCACCAGCTTCAACCCCAGGCGGCGGCACGAGCATGGCATCAAAGACATCATAATCCTTGGTCTTACGCGTCATCGCGTCTGAGTCATATACGGAGAAGAGCGTGGCCCAGCTCTTCGGGTTCAGCTGTATCCTTCTCGCTTCCTTTGCTGCATCTTCTGCGGAGTCAGCCTCGACATCTATTTCCCACATGACGTTGTACGACATTCTGTACCTCAGATTTCTTATCACGCGGTTCTGCAAAAATTACTTAGTCGGTGTGATAACAACTTTGGAGAAACAATATGAAACTGGACATAGTGGATACAACCCTGCGGCACAGGTCGGTAGAGGTTCCGGACAAATGTCCTGGCTGTGGCGCCTCCCTAAGAGAGAGTGGTGCCATGCGAGTATATGGGCACCAGGAGCAGAACACTACCTGCGCTATGAACGGGGATGATGACGACCCTGATCTTGAGTGGAGCGGTAGCATGAACAACGGGGAGTCGTTCCGCCCTGAGATGTACCTCTGCAATGTAGGGGAGGACTGCGAGGAAATACTCGCGGAGAATGTGTATCGATTATTGGATGAGAAGGATCCCGTGGCGCATCTGCTCGTGTATAGGCACAAGCACGGAGAAGACACGGAGCTGTACAGCTCCCTGGCTGACGCGCTCAACGCATGTGCGCTCATCATGTTGGAATATCTAAGCGATATTCAAGAGGAAGATATACGCGCCGACATACTGGCGAAGATCAAAGCGAAGGACTTCGGTGCGGCGGCAACGCTGTTCGGGAGTACCCTCGGAGAAGACTTCGACATCATCCCAATGCAGAATATCATCGAGTGCCGGTCATCGGCGGTCGGAGAGGCTCTTGCAAAAAGGGAGAAGGAGATTGAAGACGACGCTTGCAATGAGAGCGCGTAAGATTTAGCTTGTGCCTGTTCTACCGCAGGAAGGACCAAACTTCGTCAGAGGCAGAGAACTTCAGAAGATGCAGCTCCGGTTGCTATCACTTCTGCTGTTGGGTGAAAGTAGTGTTGCTGACAGCTACTGGGATGGCCATCCTTAACTCGCCTTGACTGCGTTGACAGCGCAGCACGAGGTATCTGCAGGTTTGGTCCTTCGTGCGGTAGAGCGGTGTGGGGGCGTTGCCATAGAGGTGACGCCCCCATATGTTTTTTTAGCGTGCAAATATGTGTATCTCGCAGTGATAAGGTTTTTGGAGAAACCCTATGCGTGAATCACAGAAAAGAGCACGACTTACCTTGGCGTATGACGCCCTGGCAAATCTAGTCACTGCGGTGGCTACCTCTGGAGAGGATGATCCGGAGGTCCGCTTGAGTCGGACGGATATATTCACCTCGAGGATTTCGAGGAAGGAAGTAATGTCGCCGCGTGAGCGAGCGGACATGGAAGAGGCCATGTCTAAGAAAGACTGGCAGCGTGACTTTCTTAAACAGTTGATTGCTCTCAATGCCGTAGAAGAGTCTGGGGTCGGTGGCCACGCTAGCTACTGCATCGGCACCAACGTGGAGGCAATCAAACTGCTTCTGGAGTCGGTCGAGAATGACCGCGCGCATGTCTTCGACAAAGGCTTGCGGCTGTCCAAGCTCCTCTGGCCCAGGGACGTTATTCTCCCAGGTGAAATCCCCGCCAACTTTAACTTCGAGGACGCGGAGGGCAACGAGAGCGAGGAACCCGACACTGTTGAGGTCCCCAACGAACAGGGGGGCACAGATACGCGCCGCATAGCACGCATCATGGTGTCAACGGAGGTCCTCGGTGCCATAAAATATGTGACTGAGCTTCTGCAGAGCAACACAAAAGCTGTGGAAGCGTCAGCTATGGCTATGGCCGAGCTTATCGACAAGTCAGAAGCGCGTCAGAACGAAGCTACGGCTGCACTGCGCAAGAGGTTCAGCGACCTCGAGAAGACGGTGACAGAGAACACCTCAACGCTCAACGGCGTTATCCGGACTGTGAAAGAGCAGTCGCGGCAGGAGCTTCAGGAATCGATCGTCGTCGAGATCCGAACTCAGCTCGCGACTATGGCGGAAGCAACAACCGCTACCAAGCTGCTTGTGAGCAGCATGATCAACACCACCAAGAAGGCCGAGAACAGCAAGGTTGCTGAACTCGCCGTGACGATGAAAACGTTGGTACGTGACATGAACGCCGCTGCCGGCTTGTTCATGGACGTTACCGCAGCCAGCGAGGACGTATGAAGGTGAAATACGAGGGAGGAGCAGAGAAGCTAGAAGAGCTGAAGCAGGCGTACAGGAAAGCGCTTGCTGCGGGAAACTTCAGCTCCCTAGCTCGGGTGGAGATGGAGGACGAGATGTGGGAGCGGCATAAGGCTCTCACAAGCGGCACCCTCAGGGAGGGCTACAAGCAGCAACGGCGAGATTGGTTCGTGTCGATTTTCGGACATGCCACGAGTGGCTATGAGAATCGAGCCACGATCTACAACGCCGGGCCGTGGGCCTATAGGCTGTTTGACATGCTTGATAAGGGGCTGATCAAACTCAGCACCGCGTCTCGCATGATTGCTGAAGTAAAAGCAGTAGCCGTAAAGAAAAACGTAACTAACGAAGAAGCGTTAGCCGGGCTGTTTAGCAGCTACAACGGAACACCAAGGTCTCTTGGACTGGTTCGAGGTCGGCCCGTCTCTCTGCGTGAGCCCATACTTTCGGCGGAGGCCTCTGCGGAAGTAGACGTGGACGCAGTGTCTTTTGACACATACGACAGTAACTTGTCAGTGTCGCGGACGTACAAAAGAAACGTCCTTGCTCTTACCAGCAAGTACCTCACCCACGTAGTTCCAGACAAGAACACGCGGGACTTGATTAGGCAGGGCTTCGAGTTGTCTCTGGGGCAGCTTATCGAAGAGATGCGCAACAACGTCAACAAGGTCCGCATCTCTGATCGCCGGGCAGAGCGTGAAGAAGTGGTCAGCGTAGACCAGTTCACATGGGCCTGTGAGGTGCTTGGTTTGCCATTCGCATACGGAGATGTCTTCGACATCGTGCGCGTCAACCGTGCAAAGATGCGCCGAGCCAGAGATCTCCACCCTGACCGAAACCCAACCCCGGAGGCAAAGACAGAGTACCAAGCGGTTCTCGAAGCCTTCGAAACAATGCAGAAGTACAGCAAGAAGAGGGAAAGCAAATGAACGCAAAAGAAAAAGGTAAGCCGGGTTTCTGGGATTATGACCCACCGGCCGGACTCAAAATGACCGTGGTTGAGCGGGGTGTGGACTTTCTGCTGTGGTCAGCAAAGACCCTACCCGGTCGACCCGTGCCGATTGAGCAGATCGTCCGGGTGGCAATGGCCCTGCCAAAACTGCCGCGCGAAGATGCGAACGTCCTCAAGGCCTTCAAGCAGGGGCCATTCAACGCAGTACGAAGGATGTTGTACAACGCCCACCAGACGGCGTTGATCTACCACCCAGGCGCGGGATACCGCGCTACGACAGGCAGCGAAGACGCTGCATTGACGTACCAGGAGATGAAGGCGCGTGGCGTTGCCAGCGCTGTGCGTGCATTGACTGCTGCCCGCGCCATCATCAAGCGCAATGAGCTGAAGCCAGCAACCCGGTCTCGCTTTGATGAGGTTGGTGTTGCACACAAGGCTCTCATCTCGAGCGCCGTGTACGACAAACTTCTCGCGTCCAGCAACGTCGAGGACGACAAGAAGTAAGTGAGTGACTGACGGCCCCCAACTGGGGGCCATTCCTTTAGCCCATCGGTGAAATATATGTCAGATCGAAAAGCAAACGTACTACACTTGCCCGTAGCCCTTATCGATATTATTAGTCGGTCGTACAAGGTCGACCCAAATGCTACGCTAACTGACCTGTGGTGGTTAGAGTCTGAGTACCCGCACGTAGAGTTGATGGATACGCGGGCACTGGCCGTTAACCTCCAGATTGAGAAAGAGAAAGATGACAACGCTAGATCAGATCATCGCCGCGCAGCAACGACAGGTAAAGCAGGTAGCTCTAAGCGGCGAACAGCGGCACGAGCTAAGAGCGCTCCGAAAGGAAGTGCTGGAACTTCGGGGAAGCGCACGAAGCGTAGACCATGATGCCCAGGCCGACAGGGTTCAGGGCGCATTAGCACGAGCAGGGGCCGATGCTGACGCCGGCAGCAAGGTTGTTGCCATCAAGCCCTCCCCAGCGCTCAGGGACCGCCTCCTGGAGGCGCAGAAGCGCCTTGGCGCAGACGCCTACAAGCATATCGTTCTGACAGCACTGGAGCTGGGTATTGAGGAACTTGAGCGTGGCGCTCCTGCGCCAGACAATGTTCAAGAGCTCGTGCCCAGCACACCTTCCTTGGAGATAGCGGGGTAGCGGTGCCAAAGCCCAGGTTTACGAAGCAGGAATATTCTGTCATTGCTGCTACTGAGCGCAGGATAGCCGAGAACCGCATACATGCGGAGGTCAACGCTCAGGTAAGAAAAGCAGCCAGGAGCTACCTCGGGAACACTGTCACGGATGACCTTAAGGAGCGCCTAAAGAAAGAGATACTGTCCGTGATAAAGCCTCTAAAAAAAGAGGGCCGGATGCTCAAGCCCGACGTAGTGCTAACCGCAGACCCGCTTGATCCGTCAGCAATAAGCGTCCACGTTGTCTTCGAGACGCCGCCCCCGCTACCCGTCTTCACGGATGAGGAGCAAGAGATTATTTCTCGTACAGAGGCGCTGCTTAGAAAGGCGCAGCTCCTAGAGGAGGCAGAGGGCCTTGTGTCAAAGGCCCAAGCTAAGTTTATGGGGCACCCAGGAAAGTACTTTCTTCGCGATGTCCGGTCGTACTTCAAGAAGAACCTGCCCAAAGCGTTCTGGCTTGTCTACGACGTAGATATAGCGACTCGTGACGTACGAAAGGGTAATGGGACCGCGATATCTGTTACATTTAGTGATCGTACTACGTCGCATGTCGTTACAGGGCTTCGCACTCTTTGATTCTCTCGTTTGCGTCTCTGCGTTAGACTGTTCGCATGCCCCCAAAGTACGATAAGGCGACGCCGTTACGGGTACTCGCGAAGACAAACGGTAGTGGCGTAGTTTCGTTTCGTTGGACCAAGGGTGAGAACCCTGATGACGGTGATAACGGGGCAGATGGCGGTGGGGCTATCTTCTGGGACGCTTCAGACCAGAAGATAGAAGTCCTCAACATCTACTCGGAGCAGGATGCGCCAGATCAGCCCCTAATACGACTGCACGCTACTGACGCTGCCTTCAACCAACCACTACTCGAGCTGAACCAAGAAGGCAGTGGTCTAGCACTAAAGGTCACGAACGGTGCGGTAGAGTTTGCCAGCGCTGCCTTTACGGGTGACGTTGGCTTCTTTGGTACTGCCCCTGCAGCAGTTCAAGACGTCTCTGGTGCCAAGGGGGCTAACGCGGCACTTACGAGCTTGATCGCCGCCTTAGTGGCGTATGGGCTCATCACGGACTCAACAACGGCATGATGGAGTTACTTGATGGCGAAGGCACTCGAGGACATTGAGACCTTGGAGGATTTGACCGAGGCTCTACTGGAACGTGTAGCTGATCTGGCTAAAAGAGATGACCGAAAAGCATGCAGCAGCGAGCATCAAAGCAACGTGCTTGCTTTGCATGAAACTAATATCGTTGCGCCTGGGCGGCGGCTTCGTTAAGCATGGCCACAAGCACAACAGGTCGGGGATCATTATGAAGGCAAATCCCTGCCACGGTTCAGGTAAGACGCCAGATCAAACAAGGGACATTGTGCGGGAAAAAAGTCATGAGTAAGGCAGTGTTGGTTGGGAAAATTGTTGAAGCGATCTCCACTAAAAAGGATGTTCCTTTTGTCGACATCGTATCCAGCACAGGGCTAGACCGGAGACAGCTGTCCACCGTGTTGGCCCAACTCATTAGGAGCGGGAGAGTTGTAAAAACCGCTAAAGGATACGCGCTCAATATCCAGTAATAGCAGGAGATAAGGCCTTTGAGGTGACTATGGTAGCTAACAAAAAAGTTACGAAAGTGATCCAAGCGCTGGAGATGTTCTGCCCTTGGACTGAGTTCGGCTATGCAGCGCTGGGGTGTCAGGCAGTTCTGCTGAACGGGAACAGCTCACAGCCGAGGGTGGCCTTCTTCCAGGAAAAAGAGCGTAGGCTTTTCCTACTTGGTGAGAATAGTTTGCGCGGGGTGATAGCGGGGGAATACAACATCCACGCGCATAACGCCGCGACCGCATTGCGGTTGTTTAAGGTGGTGACGGGGCCCGAACTCGTCGCCTTTGGTCAGTGGTTCTGGGACCATGAGGCGATTCTCAGAGTGAACAGCGACAGACACGCGCTCGAGGCGTTGGTGAAGAAGTACCCAGAGGAAGCGCTCAACTACGCGCAGAAGTACAAAAAATGATTACTGAAGATATCGACACAATCAAGGCGGTGAGATACTGCGGCGGCGTGAAGATTTATATTGTCTTCACACCGAAGTCATTGACCGCCAAGTGCGCCAGTACTGACGGCAATATAGTCTGCACCTCTGAGATCACCCTCAAGGTGCTGGAGGTCGGCGCTGGAGAGAGTCCCGAGGTGCAGCTGGAATCCACAATGGACCTCATCGCGACGGCGGTGTTGGACGTGGCCATAGAGGACCGTCCAAATGCTTTCAAGAAGTCCCTAGAAAAAAGGGAAGGAAAGTGGGTGATCAGCCCCTGGCCAAAGGGCACGTTACTGAACTGAGTTGACCGAACTGAATGAACTGAATGAAGGAAGGAATGAACATGACAATTGAAGATACGTTGGTGAAGGCAGTACGTCCGTTGGTGGAGCGCGGGATACTCGCTGCCATTAAGGATGGCAACCTGGAGGCGGCTCTCGACAAAACGCTTGATGCGTTTTTGGTGAACTATGATTCACAGGCGGTGGGCTACTACGAGGACATGCTTGACGAGGTGTGCGGGGCGGGTCACTTGCCCTTGGAGGTAGTGCGGAGGGTGCGTAGACACGCGTTCAAACAGCGGGATTCTGCGCCCATAAATCCGCCCATAAGTCGCTCTGCCGTGCGGGACAAGGAGATGTCCGCCCTCCTCGACAAAGTGGTGAGGGTCTGGGATACGCACTGCCCGTTCTACATACAGCAGTCGAGCATCAACCCCAAGATGTTCTACGTGGTGTCGCTCGTCGGGCCCTGCATCGACACTATTGGGGGGGAAGATACCCGTCGCGTAAATGTGATGGGAAAAATAGTTACCGTTAGCGCGGCCGGCGAACGCCGGTCAATGGTTCTGAAGGATCTGCCGGGAGACCGGATGGTCAAAGTGCAATCCTTTGATGACCCAGCTACGTACCGCACCTACTGGGTGTGGGCTATTCTGGCCGAGGATGGCGACGAGCTTAAAATGTGGATGAGTGTACAGCTTGATCCACGACAAGACAGTCGTGCCATTGAAGGCAACGGTGGGCGCCAGTGGAAAGAACTGTCCTGCGCTCGGATAATCTTCAATCAGTCTGAGCGCGGCGGCTACCGCCTCACGGAAGGCGGTCCGTTGGTTGGCGCCCTTGCCGCCGAAACTCCCTAGTGATCTTGCGCGGCGCTTCCGGTGCTCTTGTGTGCTGGAAGCGCTGTGCCTGGTCGTGGCCCTCTAAGACCACAGTGATCTGCCGATCGTGCATATAGGCAGCCTTGGCGAAAAGAAGCTGGATTGCGTCAAAGGTCTTATGGTCTTTGCCAATCACATGCCCTCGATCCTTGGGGTCTACCGTAATGGTCAGAAGTGTACTTTTCTGGCCACGCGCTTCGTCAATGCTGACGGCAGAGGGGTTGGGCACAATCGCCCGAATGAGTTCTAGTAGGAGTTCAGATTCTTCTAGTGCATCCATGAAACCTCAGAGAAAGAAAAAAGATGGCTAAAGATAGCACACATAAAGGCCCTCTGGTTTTGGAGGAGGGCGCCGAGACTGACTACGTCCTAGCAGGCGGCGTTGGCTCCTTCTGGGTGAAGATCCAAGATCTCGCCCTCTATATCCGCACCACCGATGAAGGTGTAGTCGTGGATATCTTCGGTGATCAGCAAGAAGACCTCGACGCCGTCGCGTCGACATACGCATACTTTGGAGAAGGTAATGGCAGCGAAGAAGAAGACGAAGCCGCCGAAGAAGCCGCCGAAGAAGGTAGCGAAGCCGACGAAGGCAGTGAAGAAGAAGCCGGTGAAGAAGCCGGTAGCGAAGAAGCAGGCAAAGCCAGTTGAGGCTTGGACCGGCTTCTGGGACATGCACTCTGGCGGTGGGCAGAAACTGAAGTGGGCCCGCATATACATCGAAGCGCCGGAGACGGAGGCACGTGTGATCTTCCAGAACCGGTTCGACAGGAACCCTGAGCGGGTGACTTGCACGTGCTGCGGTGAGGACTACTCCATCACCGAGAGTACATCACTCACGCAGAGTACTGGCTATGATCGTGGCTGCGACTACAACGACGTCACGCACCTGTACATAGAGAGGCTCGGAAAATATTCTTCCAAGTACCGAACGCTTGAGGAGTACGAGAAAGACGACTCCGTTCTCATCGTGCGCAAGGAAAGTATTCTTCCGCGTGAGCGCAAAGGTACGCTTGCCCGCGAAGGCTACGTGTGGATGGGGAAGTGAACTACAATCTCTGGGTGGGACATACCCCTAAACCCGGAGTAAGTCAGGGCGCCATTACATGGGCCCTGATTTTTAGTATCATGTGGTTTGCGCTATTATTGGCGTACTACAATGCCTGCTAACTTCTACGCATTTGCTGACGAACTCGAGAAGATAGCTCTCTACGAGCGTCTCAAACGACTTGCGTACACCGACGTCCCGCGCAGCCCGCGCTTGTTGATGCGTAAGCGCGGACCACAAGAGCTGGCAAAGATTCAGGCTGATTCCGAGCGTAGCTTCCAGAAGCATTATCTAGGCCGTATACAGCGAGCCACCAACCCCGCCATCAGCAAGCTGCCAGAGGGCAAGATACGTCACTACGCTGAACATGGCCGCGACATGCTGGCGTCGGACCCTATTGGCTTCGCAGCAGCGCATGTAGGGCCGGTCCTGGCGGCTGGGCCGGCGGCAGCTGCAGTGCCTGTGCTGCCACAGTACATCGGGGCTAAGAAGGGTCTGGAAGGGCTTATCGACAAGCACCTGCCGATGGCTGAAGGCCCACACAAAAAGTCTTTTGAGATGATGACTAGGCCTGCTGCGCCCGAGATCACTGAGAAGAACTTCGGGCATTTAGTTCGTCTGTAGTTTTTCGCAAATAGCGTGATAACGACTATGTCGTGACACTAGCTATTTTTCTATTATTGGCATGTGGCCCACAGCCCATGCCCAAGATTCCACCCCCAAACTGCCAAAGGGTAGACAGTGTTTGCTATTGCGACGAGAACGGTCGCAACTGCAGATGGGAGTTCATGTGCGTACCTTTGACTGGTGAAAAACATGCGACGTAGAGTATTCGGGTCTAGGCCCGGCGGTAGTGGAACATTTGATGTTCTCGTTTCAGACGATGAGGATGAAGTCTGTGTTCGGCTGGAAGTGTGCTGGGAGCTTACTGCCTATGATCCCGGACGCACCGATGACATCCCTGAGCGTTGTTACCCCGCTGAAGGCGGTGATCTAGAGATTGAGAGTATTCGTCTCTATGAGTTTGGGCGGTGGTACCACATTGATGAGGCTGAGGTTGCTGAGTACGTAGATCTCTACGACGCGACAATGTTTGAAGCGGAGCACAACAACAGCAACGATGAGTGCGGGGAGCCTGACGACTATGACGAGCCATCGGAGGCCGACTACGAGCGCATCGAGAACGAGTATGAACGACAATTTGATTGACCCGCTTTCGTATGTTGACGTTTATAAAACGTTGCCTAAGTACGTGGGAAAGCACGCAGAGATTGACCCCTATGCGCCACGCATGCCGGGGTACTCACTGCCGCGCAGAACTAATGCGCACTGGTTCATGCTGACCAAAGAGCGGGGGGATTGGTTCGGTAAAGCAATAGGCAGCTTGTTCAACAAGCTAACGGTACGGGACGCCTTTCCTGTAACACGTTTACTAATACTGATAAGAAGGAGCGGAAGAGATGCCTAACATGACAACAGACATAATCAGGGCCTACCCGAAGGACCCGGCAGATGTTTTGATCGCTCGCGTGTGGCGAGACCACAAGATCAAGCTGACATCGAGTCAGATATACAACGTTCGCAGCCGAGACAAGGTACGAGAGGCAGCGGGAAAACCGAGGAGAGTCTCTGGTCATGCGAAGAGAGTGGATGAAGTCTATAAGCGGCTCCTGGCAGCCGCTAAGGATCTGCCGTCCTATGACCGTACCTTGTTGCCACAAAAGACATATCGTCAGAAGCAGCGAGAGTACTTCAAGCACCTTCAGGAGCAGAATGAGAAGATCACGGCCGAGGCCAAGGAGAATGAGCTGAAATGGCGGAAGGCGTCAGATGAGCTCATCAACCTCATGGCTCATCTCGGGCTTGACCGGTCGGAACAGCTGCTTGAACAACTGCGTGCACAGTGGGGCGCCATTCGGTGGAGCTGATAGAAAGGCGGGTAGGAAAATCGGATACACACATTACTGGGAACTATCAAACATTTCACAACACAGTGCGCGTTGGAAGACTGTCATCATCGACATGTCGAAGATCATTGCAGTCTCGCCGGTTCTGCTCGGTGACGCATGCGGGTTTAACGCGCCGTCAATCAGCGCGACCGAGGTCTTGTTCAACGGTCGCCACGAGAACGACCAGGACCACGAGACGTTTCATTTTCCTGGTGAGGGCGGCTTCAACTTTTGCAAGACTGCTTCTAAGCCATACGACATCGTGGTTACGGCGTGCCTCGCTGCGGCGAAAGATATCTTTGGCAGCGAGATCTCTGTGGGAAGCGACGGAGACCCCGAAGACTGGGTTGCTGGTGTTGCGCTAGCAGAGTATGTGCTTGGCAGGTCGATCGCAAACCCTATCAAGGATGAGCGAGCATGAGTCTAGACATTTGGCTTGAGCGAGTTCAGCTATCCACGGTATTCGAGGCGAACTGCACGCACAACATTACCAAAATGGCGGAGCTGGCAGGAATCTATAAGCCTCTGTGGCATCCCGAAGATGCGGGAATAAATAAGGCATCGGACTTGGTTGAGCCTATCCACAGAGCACTTACTCTTCTGCGTGCAGAGCCAGAGCGTTTTATCGCTCTCAATCCTGAGAATAAATGGGGCAGCTACGACACGTTTGTGCCGTGGCTAGAGAAGTTACTCACTGCCTGCCTAGAGTTTCCTGATGCCAGCGTGAGGGTGTCCATATGAGCAACCATGAAGAATGTAACTGTGAGCAATCCCTGCGTTTGAAAAGAGAAGTTGAAGAGTTGAAGGCAGAGCTTGCCTCGACGACTACGACGC
>Ga0315284_10006016_pt1 | contig 17264 bp, 15 predicted proteins | sample YL17G09_16_MG_FD_203696 | JGI IMG/M metagenome (GOLD analysis project Ga0315284, IMG submission 203696) | Sediment microbial communities from Yellowstone Lake, YNP, Wyoming, USA - YL17G09_16 | ecosystem: Environmental > Aquatic > Freshwater > Lake > Sediment | place: USA: Wyoming | collected...
TTGGTTTGAAGAAAAAGGAATTGTCGTTTTCCGAAAAGGCCTGTTTTTCTTCTTTTCCTAGGACACCTTGTCGGCACTCTCTGGTTCAAAACTAGTCTGGTAGTAGTAGTGCAGCCAAAATCAGAGTGTACTACTACTTCTCGAGCACGCTGCTAGATAAGTTGTCTGGCTAAACGTTGCCCCGTCACCGTGTTTTCTTCGCTGAGTCTTCAACATGGTAGCCTGCAAGAAAAGATACTTTTTTTTTATTCGTTCTAGTCAATAGCGCGCTAAGTGAGGAGCAGTGAATTAGGCCATTGTTTTGTAGCGAAATGCTGTAACGATTGTGTAACAATCCGTTTTTTCTAGTTCCTTCAAAAGATAAAGGACTCAGCATTATTCACTCGCGTCGAACTTGCGTTGGTCGCAAACATTTATAGTATTACAACGGTATTTGAATCTGGGGTATATCATGGTTAACGATTTCTTCATGGGTTTTGCAGGTCATGCTCACACAATGAATGAGTTGGAACTGGACCAGCAAAGGGAGTTGGAGCTGAGGGTGAGAAACAGTCCTGAAGAGGCCCAGAGATTTACTGGAATGATTCTTGACAAACTTGAAAGAGACCTCTTAGGCAGCGGCCACAGTCTTGAGGATGTAAAACTGTTGGTCTTGTATTCAAGTTACAGAGGCGAACCTGCTAAGAAGGACACATTGATATGTGAATCAGTTCTGAGGGCTATACAGAATAGGTTTAAGAAGGACACTGTAAGCCAGCTCAGACTTGTTGGCCATACAACTTGCGGGGAATTCGAAAACGAAGACTTAGTGCTGAAGGAGATTTCGGGAGTAGGCTACAATGGTCTATCTCTGTTGGCTTTGGTTACAAATCTGCCGATAGGTGTGGGCAGAACTTGGGGTCTTCGAACAGCAGAGGAAGCAGGAGAACAAGGGAAAGAGATGGCTCGTGACGCATGGGTTGACCTCAGCCAACAGACTCCGAGCAAAGAACATCTTATCATGAGAAAGACTCTGCTTGTGTTGACTCAGGGATCGAAGGTTGACACACCTGGCTACGAACATTTCTTGGCAGAGGGAATCTCCCATTTCATGGGCAGCACCCGTGAGGCACGAATCATGAACGTGATAGGCGGAAGCAGCGGTGACGGAGTAACTTCTAAGCTTTGTCGTCAATTCTATGGGAGACTGAAAGAGCATCCACAGTTTAAGGTTCTTGATGGCGAATCTGTGTGCGGGTTGATTCCTAACTTATCTGAAGTCTCTACAGGTGTCGCTCTGGGCACTGAAGGAATGATATATGGAAAGCCACATACATTCTACTTTGACACCAAGAAGGAGCCTCCTTTCAAATACGTCAGACGCATTGATAACGAGGATCCGTGCGCCATGACTGCCAACATGATTTATGAAATGGAAGCTCAATTGTCCAAAGAGAAATGCTTGCCTTTACCTGAGAGAAAGGCCGTTTCTGAAGTGATTTCCGAAGCTCTTGCACACTCGCAAAGGTTACTGATATTCAATCCTGCTATGTCCAAGTACGCCTTTGCTTTCCCCTTTGGCAACTATAGTGTTTGTCCTGCTATGCGAGTGGTTGGAGAAGATATTGAACTCATGTTTCCGATCCGAAGCTTTATTCCTGAGATGGTCGGTCATCTCGCCACCCCAGACGGCTATAGAGGGGTGCAAAAAGAAGCTCATCGCATATTTGACATGTTACGATCAGATCAAGGCTTTGGCAGAAACGACGTCACATTCCTTGTTTCCTGCGTCAATAGGAGAATTGTTGAGTTGATGACAGGATGCGCATCGGGAACTGAGGCTGAGGTATTTAAAGATGGGCTTTCGTCAACCCAGGTATTAGGATTCTTGGCGGCTGGTGAGATGGCATTCACTCATCTCACGCAGGAACCTTACTTCCACGCCTTTACCTGCTGGGGAATCACTCTTCACTCCGAGACTGCAAAAATCGAATCGAAAGAAAAGAAAACTGAACTTGGGATCAAGGGCTGGATCAAAGGAAGAACATAGTTGGCAAACTGACTTCACAAGATTCGAAAGCACCTGATAGGCTTCTCTTCAAACTCAGATGTGTAGTCTCTTGGCAGAAAGGCAATCTTGGAAGATGTTGAGAAACCCATCGATTGGTCGTCGCTTAGCGTGCACAGAGAAATGTGTGTATAGCTTAGACTGCAACGTAGATTTCAGGGAATGCTGCGTGGAATCTATTCTAACGGAGCATGGTTATTTTTTCTTGTTCGCTTGTTTGGTGCAGGCGTCACTGCAGTATTTTTTCTTGTCGTCAAAAGTCGTATAGACTTTCTTGCAGACTGGGCATTTCTTTTCCATTTTGGTTCCTCTTGTTATATGTTACACAGTGTACGAATTAGCTAAAACCTTTTCCTAAGCGCCTCGAAAAGAGAATGGAGTTCGAAGGAGCCTAGAAAGGCGGAAGTGTGTGCAATTAATATTCTTTTTAAGATGATACGCTTAGATGTGGTTGAAGAGGGCTTTCGGAATGGCAAAGTTGCGGTTCTACGGTGGAGTGGATGAGATTGGCGGTAACAAGATTCTGGTAGAGGAGAAGGGCACTAGGATTCTGTTGGATTTTGGGCAGTCCTTCAATTTCGGCGTGGAGTATTTTGCGGGTTGGCTTTCTCCACGAGCTATTAACGGTTTGGGGGATCATTTTGAGTTTGGGTTGTTGCCCAAGATTTCGGGGCTTTACGCTGAAAACCAGTTGGCCCGCACTGATTTGCCCTATCGCGAACCCGAGATTGCGGCGGTTTTTCTTTCTCATGGGCATTTCGATCATGTTGCGCATATCTGTTTTGTGGATCCGCAGATTCCGGTGTATCTTGGGGTGGGCACGAAGCTTTTCATGGAGTCTATGGAGGAGACTAGCAGTTTCTGCGATTACAAAGCTCATGCTTATCAGACGTTTCGTACGGGCAGGAAAATTAAGGTGGGCGATATTGTTGTGGAGCCGGTGCATGTTGATCATTCGATTCCCGCTGCTTACGGCTTTATCATACGCACTGCTGAATCCACGATTGCTTATACTGGAGATTTGAGGCTGCACGGTCCAAGAAGAGATTTGACTGAAGAGTTCATCATGAAAGCCAAGGATGCTGAGCCTGACGCGCTGATCTGCGAAGGAACAAGGATGGCGCTGAAGGAGAAGCGCAAGAACTATTCTGAGTTACAGGTTGGAGAGATGAGTGACAAAATTGTTTCTTCTACTGACAAGATGGTTTTTGTGACTCATTACAGTCGTGACATGGACAGGTTCAGAAGCTTCTACAACGTGGCCGTCAAGAACAGAAGAAAACTCGTGGTTTCGCCGAAAACCGCTTACTTGCTAAGCAAGCTTGTCCAAGATGAGCATCTTGATCTCCCAGACCCCTTGAAAGACGAACATGTTTGCGTGTACTATAAGCGTAAGAAGTCTGGAACTTACGATGATGGTGATTACTATCTTTGGGAGAGGCCGTTCATGGACAAAATGGTGAATTGCGAGTTTGTCCACAAAAGTCAGCGAAAACTGGTGATGGACTTGGATTTCTACCAGTTTGCCGAGTTGATAGACATAAGGCCTGAACCGGGCAGTCCCTTCATACATAGCATGAGCGAGCCCTTCAGCGAAGAGGACATCGAGGACGAGGTTTTGCATAATTGGCTTGACCATTTTGGAATGCAGTTCCACCAGTTGCATGCGTCTGGCCACCTGAACAAAGAACAGATAAGCAGTCTTGTTGACGAGATTGCTGCAAAGAAGGTTTTTCCAGTTCACACGGAAAACGCCTATTTGTTTAAAAAAGTGAATAGGCATGTTCAGCTGACAAAACGAGAGAAAGACTACATAATATGAGAGCCGAATCAGCAAAGTATTCTGGGGTAAGACGGATGAAAATAAAGCTCAACGGCAGAAAGGTTGGTAATCGATGTTTCGCTTCTTATTTCCAGAATAGGGCTTACTTCACCAAGAAAGGTCTAACGAAACGGAACAGTATTGCATGAATTGTATCATCACCTAGTTTATGTTAATGGCTTGGACATGCTTCAAAGGAAAGAGGAAACAGCTGCAAACAGTTATGCGAGAGATTTCTTGAGTCAGCATTCGGGGGCTACTGATTAGTGATGAGGCTCTGCTCTTTGGCAAACACATACAGAAGGAGTAAATGTAAAGCGCGCGTTGGTTCAAAGTGAGTCCTATTGTCTGAAGTTATAAATGGCTTGGCCACATCTATTGCTGAGAGTGCCAACTAATGCTTAGACCATATCTCAACAAAATACTGGAGACAGCAAGACGGGGAGATGCAAGAGAGGAAAGCTATTATCCCGCTCTGGAAGGGCTGTTAGTGGAGTTTGCCAACTCGACTAACAGGAAAGACGCTCACGTAACTGTCTTGCCAAAAAAGACCGAGGCAAAAATAGCAAGCAAATGATCATTCAACTCTTTTTTGTAGCGCAAACGCTAGACCTAAAACTCAATCTCCCTGAAGCTTTTCGTGGTCTTTGCTGCTGTCTCACCTTTTTGCTATCGCATCAAGAGTTCCAAGCCTTCTGAAAGCCTCGTCATCCTTATTTCGGGCCGCGTCATCCATTTTTCGGAGAATATAACGCGAAACTCTGTCGTGTGCTTCTTTATCTTTAGTCTCAAGTTTCCATAGCTCGATGTTACCTCCTAGAGCCTGAAACCTCTGGGTACTCCATTTAGTGGGTGAACTTGCGTCATCAATTAGTTTCATCATGTACTCTTCACTGTGCTCATGAAGTTTTTGAAGCAAACTCATAGGCTTTGGGTTAGTTTCAAATCGGGGGTCATTATACAAATTTTCTAATTCAACTAGGAACTTCTCTTTAACCATTCTAACAGTGTGGTCGCTATCGTGGTGAGCTATAATTTCAAGAGAGAGCAGATGCGAATCAATATTAGGGTCATTAGAGAGTCTATCAGGTATGTAACTTAAAACCTCGATTATTTTAACTCGCTTTTCTTCACTCCAAGGATAATCACAACATAGATTTCTAAGTCTTGTTTGAAAGTCATCCAATAACCTTTCCTTAGTTTTCTGCTGGGTCGCTTGTTTTAAATTTTGAAATGAATCCTCAAAGTCTTTAATTAGATTTGATAAGGTATTTTTGCGGTCAGTAGCAACTTGCTTGCGATATTCCCACATAGCATACAGTTCAGTTATCGCAAGAAAAGCAAATAACGATGCAAAAGCGATTCCAGCACCAATCATGGTTATTCTAATGGTAAGGAGAGTGAAGGTTGCTTCTGGTGACAATGATACTGATGAGAAGATATAAGCAATATAGATTGTTATTGCTCCGCCGATTCCAAAAGCGATTACAGTTGTCCAGAAGTCACTTCTTTTCTCTTTCTTTACTGGGGTTCTTCTACGCTTAGAAAGCCAGCTTGTCATTTTTAGACCCTGAGAAGGCATGACGATTTTTCCACCTTCAGGAGTCACTTCTTTTCTTGTTACCGCATGGCATATTAATCCAATTCCTGCAGCAAACGTAACAACAAGCACACCAGCCACGATTTGTTCAATAACCGACATCAAGTTCTCAATTACACCAACCTTGTAAAAACTAAAGACTGATATTGGAACAACCACAAATGAGATGATTACTCCGAGAATTATTTCTTTTACATATTTCATGATTTTCAGCCTTAAAGGAAATATGGTTCTTGATTGTCCCTTTTCTGTATTTAGGTATTGCCAAAACGTAAGAAGCTTGGCTTAGGGATTTTAGGCTATGTCCAATAACGCACCAGTATCTAATGCTAGGAACAGATAAATATGTGATCCAAGTATTTTGAATGAGTTTTCCGGGTGAGTTAGTTGACTTTTATATCTAGAGAAGAAATAAAGAAACGTTGCAGTAACCTCATTAAAGGACGCGGACTAGAAGAAGGAGATTTTTCGAGATCTGGTGCATCATACGATCTCCGCCTCGGGAAAGAAGTTCTAGTAACACCACAGAGAGTCCCACAAACGTTAGAAAATGGTCAAACAGTAAACATTGAATCTGGCCAATTCGCCATCTTGACCACCGACGAGTACCTGCAAATGCCCAAAGACTTATTGGGATTCATCACCGTCCGATTTACGTACAAGAGCAAGGGTCTTGTAAACATATCCGGCTTCCATGTAGACCCTGGTTTCGAAGGCAAGTTCTTCTTTTCAGTTCATAATGCGGGTCCAACAACTGTTACCTTGCGGTGTGGTGAAAAAGTATTTTCAATATTTTTTGCCGAAATAGAGCCAGAGGTGGATTACAAAAACGGATATTCGAGACAAGAGCATATTCCAATCGATATAGTTGAAACATTCGCTGGAGCAAGAGTTCCATCACTCCAAGCATTAGAAAATCGTGTAAATAGAAATTGGACACTTCTCAAAATCTATGGAACAATACTAACAGGCGTGTTTATAGCGCTATTGAGCGCTATTATAAAATGGTTTTTATAAAATGGTTTTTGAGAATCTAGATTACCAAGGAAGTTTATCCATAAGATAAAGAATACCCAAGAACAACATGAGCAGCCCTCCCAATCCTAGCCAAGAAGAAAACCTCAAAGCCACAATGCTAATAGCATTGTTTTGCCCCCTAGCGATTCTTGGAAACATATAAAACAAATAGAAGCAAGCGACAAAAATCAAAAACAAGCCTATAGTTACTGAAACCCATCCTGTATTTACACACATGATTAGACCAGCCAACGATAGGTATCGAGCGTGGTCGATTAATATATTTTGCGTGTTTTGCCACGCAGATTTTGCTGCTTGCAAAACACATGTGTTTTTTTAGCCATTTCGAAAAGCATCTAAGCAAAGCTTGCTTGTCTGTTCTTTTAGATTTCCTTTCCTGATCGCAGTGTCTTATCGTATGAGCTTCTTGATTCTTTGTTCATGAAATCATCAAGTCTAAAGTCAAGATGTTTTTTACTTTTTTCTCGTTGTGTTAGGTCATATTCACCGAATTGTTTATGGACCTGATTTACAAGCTGTCCGGTGCTCATGTGCTCGTGTTCCTCAACTACATCTACTGCAATCTCCTCAATCTGCTTATGCACATTGAAATCCAAGTTGGACAATCTCTCTTTCCCGCTGTCCGTTATGATAAAGTCAGTGGTTATTCCTGCTCTTTCGTCAAAATCATTCCTCACATCAACTAATCCGTTCATTCGTAGCCATTCAATATCTGTGTATAGTTCTCTGCTGTAAGGTCCATATAAATAGGGTCTAAATGCATACTTGGCTTTGTAACCTTTCCGCCTAAGTTCTTGCTGAACTAGAAACAGCAACTTCTGCAATCGTGTCTTGCCCCTAATGATACCTTTTAATCCACCATATGTACTGTTTTTCATCAAAATCAGTAGAATATCCAATCTACTCAAACGCGATTCTTGCCTTATGAGATCTCGAAAAATGTCACCAACGATTTTGAACTCTTCCAAATACTTCTTTCTATCATATGCCCCTCTTATCACATATCCAGGATGTATAAAAGGAAAAATAAACAATCCTCTTTCCTGGGTTCTTTTTCCGTGGTAATCAGTCATATTGTCGATTCTGACTCCTAACAAAGCTTCCGTTGGGCATTTTCCTAATGTGACCACTATTCGTGGGTTGAGACATTCTATTTCGCGTTTTAGATACGGTAAGCAATTCTTGATCTCTTCCTTTGAAGGAGTGCGGTTGCGGCTCAAAGCGTCTTTTGGATTACACTTGACCAAATTTGTGATGAAAACGTCTTGATTTCTTGAAAGCCCTGCAGCAGACAACATCTGCTCAAGCAATTCGCCACTAGGGTCCCTAGTAAATGGGATCCCCGTAAGATCCGCACCATCTTTTCCTGGAGCCAAACCAACAATAATTATCTTGGCGTCATAATTTCCGCTTCCATGAACGGGCTTGTTTCTTGTCTCGACGATATTCTCACAATGTTCGCAACTTGTTATTTTATTGTTGAGTTGCTGCCATGCGTTCCGCATATTTGATTAAATATAAAAGAGCGTTTTAATAAGCGTATATGAGAGAAAAAGATGACCTATGCACTAAATGACTTAACAGTCGAACTAACCCAGAAATGCTTTCAAAGTTGTCTATATTGCTCATCGAATAGTTCGCCCAAAGATAACATTCAATTATCATATGAAACAGTGAAAAGAGTCTTGGATGCTTTTTCCTTCTTGGGCGGCAAGATTGTTGAGCTATCAGGTGGCGAACCGTTATCCTATGAAAAAATCTATGAAACCATTGCCTACGCTCTTAGAAAGAAACTTGAAGTGCATCTTTTTACAGGTGCTTACCTTCCGGATCAGAAAATTGACTTTGACAGATTGTGCAAAGTGGACAAGATCTACGTTAATCTGCAAGCTTCAAATAGCGCCATTCATGACTATTTGACTGGTATTTCTGGAAGCTTTGGCCGCGTTGTCAGTTTCGTAAATGAATGTAAAAACAGAGGTAAATGGGTCGGAACACATTTTGTACCAATGGCGCACAATGTTGATGAGATTGATGAGTATGTAAGATTAGCCGAACATCTAGAACTGGATAACATCAGTCTTTTGAGATTTGTTGAACAAGGAAGAGGCAGAAGAGGAATTCTATCTTTGAACAATGACGAAATACTGCAGCTTTTTTCGGTGATCGAAAGGCATAGGACTGACAAAACTATCGAGTTTAAAATCGGGTGTCCTTTGGATTTTGGCTTTATATATAGAAGAAACCATAAGGCCTCACCTTGTGCGTCTGGAATAAGTCGATGCGTCATAAGACCAAATGGAAATGTTATCCCATGTCCCGCATTCAAAGACTGCGGTGAATTCATAGCAGGCAACGTTAATACTGATTATCTTGACCATATTTGGAAGAAATCACGTGTCTTCATGAACATCAGAAGTTTCAACTATAAGAGACTCAGCGGCCTCTGCGCAAAATGTCCTTTTGTGAGCGCATGCAAGGGGAGATGCCATGCTCAGAGGCATGAATCATATGGCGATTTGTACAAAGGCCCTGATCCCTATTGCCCTCTGGGAATTATGGCAACCCAAAAACCATGCTAGTTTTTTGAACATAGCGTTCTTTCAAAAGTTTTATAAGAAGAGCGAAGCAATTAGACGGAGATAATAATGGACATCAATAGTACTCAAGCTAGGGAAATACTCAGGGTTATTGAGGCTGCAGGCGACAGTGGCATCACAAAGCAAGAGATAAGCAAAGCTGTTAGAGACAAAGGATGTGATTGTGAAAATTGGATCAACACACTTTTAGAGGCTGGCGTCATTGAGAAATGCGGAAACCGGGGCAAGGCTGACTTTTATAGAATAGCTAGATAGCTCAAGTGGTTACAATCGATGAGCAAAAATAGTTTCTTGATTTGTGTTTACTACTATAGTCTCCCTGAATTCCCTAGTGGTTGTAATGTCGTCCCAAATAACTCGTTGCTCATTCGAGATGTCTTAACATGCAACCCAATCAATCAACATATAAAATTTGGAGGTCAATATGACCCCCACTATGAGCATAGCCTAGCGCCTGAATACAAAATGTGTTCAAAACGCACTAGAAGGAAAATTATGTCTATTAAGAACAATGGAGTATATGATAGAGTTTACCTTCTGTTCAGAACCACGAAGGCCTTACTTGCAGGGGGAGCCAGTCAACGTATCTCTGGCTACTATGATGTCAATCTAGACAAAGTTGAAACTGATCCTAATTATGAAGAACCAATCCTTTATGCCAGAGAAGCGCGATTTGTTGATCTTGAAGAAGCGATTAACCTTTCAAGCTTCTTAGCAAGATTTCCTAATCTCCGCCGATTTCCTTTCTCAAGTGAAACTGAAGAGGGTGGTCTGAGAGATTTTCTGGAACAATGGCGGAAGAAAATTCGTTCTTCACATAATCGTCTGAATCAATACATACACATCACAAAGGAACTGGATCGCTTGTTCAAATACTACGAATTCGAGGAAGGTATATACGAAATATGTGAAGGTTGCCCGAACACTGCCAGTTGCTTTTTGATCAAAAGAATAAACAAGAAAGGAAAACTATTTCATCAATTACCTGCAGATATCGCCCATAGAGTTAACAGATATTTCAAGAATCGTTGAGCTTTTAAATGTAATTCAAACCTATCCAAATTCAACATCTCTAATCGAGTCAGGCTGATCTGTTCATGATGAAATTACTTGGCGAAACAGAGAGAATGCTTGAAATTAGCGCTATGGCAAGCGGGAAGAGAAGAGTAGCAATATAATTGGACTATGTTGCCACGGGAAATGACTAGAGTCAAGTCTGCGCCCTCACTCGTTCGTCGTCGTTTTGGTTGGTTGGTTGGGGTAAAGTTCTATCCAAGAGTGCAAGGTTCTATAGTGGATAGAATCCATATCTTCCAACCTTTTCATTCTTTGAAAAGTGCACGTAATTTATCTTACCTTTTATATCTTCAGGTGGGTCTTTGTTTTCAATAACGACTATTTGGACTTTGTTAATATCTTTCAAGTTAGCCAACGATTCATAAAACCTGTTTTGAATTTCTTCTGGGATTCTCTCTTCTCTGTCTCCGCTATTTCTTCCCACATCTCGTTCTTTGTATTGAGTTAGAGGGGAATCCAAAACAAGAAAACTAGGATGCTTTAGATTGTGCTTGAGGCAAAATAGTAATACTGCTATCATAAATCCGGATAGGTATATTGCACGGTATCCTTTTCCTGAATTGCTTCTCTTTTCACCGTCAATTTCTATGTCGTTAGTAGAGGGGTCGTAATAGATTTTTTCACACTCGATGCCCCAAGACACAAAGACATTTTTAACTTCGTTTGATAGTTCTGAATATATTCTCTCAGGCATTATTTTCTCAGGTGCCCTTTCCTGTTTCTCTTGGAGCTTTTCATTATAATACGATAAGTCTTTCTTGAGTTGAACTACTTGCGATTCCACTAGGCTAACCTGAGCTTTTTCGTCTCTCAAACTGAGGAAATTATTCAAATTTTCGGAATGAGTTTCATGAACTGGTTTCAATTTATCTGAGATGAATTTATCGATTTTCTCAAACTCTTCTCTTTTCTTATCAACACTGACCTTAATTTCTTCTATTTTTTTGTCCAATTCCTCTATTGTTCCAACTAACTCTCCTTTCTTCTGTTCTATTTTAGAAAATTCACTTTTAACTGAAGTTGAAAAATCAATCTGCTCTGTATAGGGTTCTAGCAATCTTTGATCAATTAGGCTATTGCACAACGGGCAATTTACCTCCTTTAGCTGGTTAAGCCCCTGCTTACCTTCGTTTATGAATTCCAACCTATTTAGATCGCTTGAATAATGTTGATTCAATAGGTCAAATCTTTTTCCTATTTCCTCGTTCTGTGACAGTGCTGACTTTAGCCTGTCTAATTCTGACCACGCAAGCGCTCTCTTTTCCTCTTCAACTGATAATTCCTTGTGGGCATCTTCAACTATATTTATGAGCTTTTGAATTTGAACGTTTATTTCTTCGTTTGTCAAAGCATCTGAATGTTTTCTAGTTTCCACCAAAAATTTCTGCTTGGATTCTATTTCCTCTTTTATTAATTCTATTCTTCCCCTAATCCTGCTCTTGAAGATTTCAGGGTTCTCTATGCACTCTAGTTCATCATCATCTTCCCCAGTTAGAAGTAATTTGAAAAGTGATTTGTTCGCGGTTTCCTCGATTTTTTGTCCACTGTAGATAGGTGATTGCTTTTCTATTATTCTAGTTTCGCTGACCAAACAGAATCCTGCCAAGTCGCGAAAACTTAGGCTTTTTGTTTCATTAAGGTTGTTTTTCTTAAGTCTTTTCCCATCTAGTTTAATGAGTTTCAACAGGAAAACGGAGATGTTATTATCGTTCTTTTCACTATGTGTAGCCGAGAGTCTTCGTGGTTCTTTATGATCAAATTCGTCAAACGCGCACTCAGCGACATAAATGCAGTTGTCGTTGAATTGTCTATCCAATGTGAATATGCGGCCATCAAAAGTTCTTATTTCTGCTCGGATCTTTTCGTATCCTTTAGATTGCCTTATTTCCTTAGGCTCTTCTCTTGCTCCCAAAATGTAATCTATGCAATCTATTAGATACGATTTTCCGGTATCAGATGCTCCTGTTACTACATTTAGCCCAGTCTTAAAGCTGAGTTCGGCGATTGGCTTGTCCGTTCCAAGCGCGGCAATCCTAGTAAAGTAGATTCCGTTAGACATTGTTATCATCTAATTCGTTATAAATGACGGAAAATTCACTTCCCCATTTTCCTATGTTTGCCTCTATTAGTTCAGTTAGCTGTTTGTCATTCAAGTCATCAAAATTCGAGCAAAGCCAATCAGCTCTCTCCTTCAATTGCCTCGAATAAATTGATTCAAAATACTGTGTGAAAGATTTGGTATTGTTGTTCCTTCTATATTGGATGCCATTACTAGAATATTCCACGCCTATCAAGTCCTTCATTAATAGCAGCGTTAGACCTTTTTTCACAACGGTTCTGTTAACTAACATTTCGCAGGACCTTCTAGGCAAGTCAGCATGGATGCTCTTAGGAGAGTTTGGAATATCTGCTGAATGGACAAGCAAATAATTATAGTAAATCAAACGCTGCAAATCTAACGACCTAGAAGTTCTGTTAAGGACAAAAAGAAGCCTCAAAGCAATTTCCAAAGGTGAATTAAACACAAAATTCTTGTCTGTTTTCACTTCTTCCATGTTATGTCCTCCCTTTCATTTGCTAGATGATGACAAATACCTTTTCGGTCTTTGATATTAACTTCAGAACTCAGAGGATTACTTGAACTCGTAATTAGTCCTTCCGCTCGTTTCAAAACCTTTTTTAACCTTTCAAAGCCATTTTTCGCATCTTCTTGAATTTCGTCAATGATTCCATGATAAAATTCGTCTTTTAGTTGTTCAAAACATTGTAGTTCTGGAGCGTAGGTCTCACGAGAATATGCTGCCAAATATTCTGCTGAGTAAAAATACAATCTGTGACGATTGAAGTCATCCCACAATTTGGTGTTTGTTTCTTTCAGTTTCTTTTCATCTTCAATATTGATTCCTAAGTATTCGCTGTAGGCTTCAAGTATTTTCCTAATATAAATCAATTCGTTCTCGCGAATTTCATCAGGTGCGGCAGTAATTAATTCTCTAGGTTTGACTAATTTTCCAAACCATTTAGTATAATGGGCTGTTTTTTCGAAATCCTCAAGAAATTCTCTTGGAGATATGTAGCTAAATATAGAAAAATCTAATCCATCAATAAAAGCTAGCAAGCCGCTCTCTAATTCTATTTCTCCAGAAGAACTTATTTTTGATTGACATATTTTTCCCCAGTTTGCTTTAAGTTCTTCCTTAAGGTTTGTTGACGAAACAAGCAAATCTCTTACTTGTGTTGCCAAACCTTTAGGAGATACAAAGTAATATTTCTTAGGAATTGGGTAATCTCCTTTAGAACAATGATGGCAACATTTCCCAATTTCAAGCAAAACGTCTTGTTTGTTCAGTTTTCTGTCATAGTGTTTGCACTGATAAACATATGAATCATTATTGCCATCCGTGCAAACAACGTCCCGACCCTTGTCTCCTGGACCTCCTAGTTTTTCTACTCTACTGTATTTTTTTCCCAGAGAATCACTTTGCCATTCTTCGACCATAGTTTCATAATCGTCTTCGTTAAGCACTTGCAGAATCTTAATCGGGTCAAGAGTCGTTACATAGATGTATTTTTCTTTATCAGCCATGTTTCTTCTAATTTGTTTTATAGTCATTTAGTTTATATTGTTTTTGAGTCGCCGATCCGAGGCATCTGGCTTTAATCAGTTCAAAATCCATGTGTTTTGTAGCACTCATACTGCTTCGAAAGCGAAAGGTTTTTCTTCAAATCTGTAGCTAACTCTGTGATCAAGATGTCGAAAGATGAATCGAGAAAAGAAAGCATAAGATTGTTTATTTGGGGCATTTTGATTAGTGTGCTTGGCAGTTTTCTGGTTTCAGCTTGCATTGAGAGCGTTAATAGCATTACCTTCGTTGAGCGAACTGAGTGGGACATCCTATTGATAATTTCAGCCATTTTCTTTTTCTGGTCTCTAGTTGGTGTTGGAAGGAAATTGGGATTTTCAAGATCTGAATTAAAAGCATTCAAGATTGTTGCAACGTCAATTGTTGCTCTTGTTGGCTTATTGTGGATTTTGGAATTCTATATTGTCCCATCTTTTTTTCGTTCTGCTTGATTCCGATCGAAGCATGGGTTCGACGGTTGGGAATGCTCTAGTTTCCTTTCTTGCTACTACCTTCGGAGTTCTGATAGGTATCCCAGTTGCATTGTGGATCGACCGCAAGACAAGAAAGAGACGCGATCGCGAGAGAGCCATAGGCGTTTTGCTTGCTTTGAAAGAGGAAACCACTCATAATCTGAGTCTGTTGAGGCAGATTCAAGTAGAACTGAGACCTGATTCAATAATTTACTATAACATGGATATGAATACTTGGAAAAAGGCAACGCCCCTTGAAGATTTCGAGCTAGTGATAGATCGTAGGTTGCTTCGTCATATCTATAGAATATATTACGAGTTTGAGCATCTAAACAGGAAAATAGACACACAGTTTAGCATGCATTACAGCGTAGTCAGAGCAATGGGGGTTTATCTAGAGGAAAGAAAAGCTATTGTAGCGTCGATACTTGGTCACGCAAAAACCCTCGAGAAAGAAAGCGAGCAATTGCTCAAAGATATCGACGTAGAGCTTTCAAGACTTAACTAATGAGGCTCCATCACTCTCAATACTGCACGCGCTTATGTGTCGTTGCTAGTCAGCCCTTCTCCTCGTTCTCGAGGCGCTCTTCAGCCTTTCTGCTTCGTCCGCAGTAACCAGATATGTTACTCCTGTTCCTCAGGTAGAGATCCAGAGAACCTCAAATCATGAATCCAAGTGTTCAGAAGCTTTCTTAAATCCTGCAAAATCTCCAGTGCTGTCGCTTTTTTCTCTTCTTTAGCGGCCTGCAATGAACCTAAGATTACATCTGCTACATCTGGTCTTAGTGCTTCCTGATATTCATCAGAATCGACCTTATTTTGAATTTCAGAGATCTTTTCAACGATTTCGCTTCTGTTCTTCCTATTTGGTTCGTTGGTGAGTCTACTTACTTCGTTCCTGAGACTCTCAAGCATCTTGCGCAACTTTGCTTTTTCCGATTCTGGTGTCGATTTGAATCGACTTGAAATGACATCCAGAACTGCAGGTTCGACGATTTCGAGCGAGCGTACTATTAAAGGCAAGGCTACTAACCAATCAATCATTTCTTTCTATCTCTCCTATACACGATTAAGGTGATCATGTACAAACCATGTTTGTTGTGCGTAGCATTCTAACTCTTTTCATACTTGTTAGGCGCACTCTGACATCATCATTAGGTTGAAATATAGTTTTTTCATCAATTACCTTGACAATCCAAAATGCGGCTTTGGCCATTTGATCATCAACAAAACTGTTTGAGTTTCCGTTTCAGATCCTTGCCGTTGACTTCCAGATCTGTTGCTAATTCTCTCATTCGCATAATTTTCGGGTTGCTTTCCACTTGCTCTCTGCATTTTTTAAACAAACCCTTAAAGTCCATTGGATCTATATCTTTCTCTGGGTAGTCTGGTGTTACCAATTTATATGTGATTCTTCTAATCGATCCGAGAGAGCCAGTTGCCTGCAAATATAGTTCTGGCGTGGTTTTTCGTATAAGGATTTGATCTAACGTAGGCAATATGTGGCTTGTGTCGGTCACCAATCCTACGGATATTGATCGAGAGTTCTTAGTCGGTATCTCGAAGAAATCTGAAATTGCTCCTTCAACAATTTCGTGTATTGTTCGCTCAGCTACGTGGATGCTGTTGTTGAATTCCTCTAGTTCATCATAGAATAATCTGATTTTCTTGCGGAGATCTGCTTTAGTTGTATCTAGCAAGTACTTGTACTGACTTAGAATCACATCATAGTTCGAGTGAGAAAACGATGAAAATTTGTCTCTTCTAGAAAGGAAACGATCAATCTCGTTGTACAGAGGGCCATAGACAAGCTTGACAAGCTCTGAATCGGCTGCTGTAATTGCAGCTTCTTTTGGCTTCCTTCTGAGATTGGCTAGGATTGGCTTCTTCAGTTTCCTCTTCAAGTCACGTATACTATCATAATAAATTGCGTCGATATGTTGAACGTCGAAGGGCAATCTAAGGCCTTTGTGAACGACTGGGATAACGTTCTTTCCAATTGCCACTGCCATTCCGAACTCATAATATACATTTGCACTGGGGGTTCGAATGGATTCTGATCTGCCTCCTGATCCTTCAACATGTCGGGGATCAACTGGATCGTTAAGCATGGCTACACAAAACTGAGCCTCTCTTATTTTCGAACAGATCTTATCGCAAAATGCATCTAGACCTTTCTCCTTTTCACTTAGGAGAGCAAAATACCCTTTGAGTCCAAATCCATTCAGAATTTCCACGATTGCATCTAGGTCTTTTTTGAATTCACGACTACCTGAGCCAATTATGAACACTGCGTCCTCAGAAATTGAAGCGCGACAGGTTCTGATGTCGCTAATTAGACATGAAGATTGGCTTCCAGACAATTCTCCTCATCTGCGTCTACTACAGTGAAACACTGTTTATTACAATTTCGTAGCCCTTAACAAGCATCATTTTTGCCTATTGAAAGCTTTTTTTCTTTTGCTATTTTAGCTCCGAAAAGATAGACCATTGCATGTTCTCGCGCGTGTGGGCGAGATGCTGTCAGCAATATTCTGAAGACAGGGGAAAATGCCGTCCTCATTATTGAACAACCTGATCCGATTGATCATCGCCAGTTGAGATATAGCGCGTAGGAGGTAGGTTTCTGTGTGTTTCTGACCCCTCGTTCTATTATCTTTGTTAGTGCAGTGCATATTCGATTATGAGGGGTAAGTTCTTATGTATTTCTGACCCCCCCTCTCATGCTACTGCTGTCCATCCTATCCTTATCCTATTCCAGTAGTCGTGGTCGTCCGTCCGTCGTGGTCGTTCGTCGTGGTCCGTCGTCGTCGTCCGTCGTGGTCGTCGTTCGTGGTTCGTGGTCGTCGTCGTCCCATGTGTGTGTGGGATAAAACTTTACCCCCAAACCCAAACGTTCACGCGCTCTCAACCGGCCACTCTCTTACACACTCATTCACACTCAACGCGCGCATTTCTGAGAAGAGAATAGATATTTGCGAAGC